>Ga0180431_10000862_pt1 | contig 43016 bp, 48 predicted proteins | sample SS_ome_11_FD_132459 | JGI IMG/M metagenome (GOLD analysis project Ga0180431, IMG submission 132459) | Hypersaline lake sediment archaeal communities from the Salton Sea, California, USA - SS_1_MS_1 metaG | ecosystem: Environmental > Aquatic > Non-marine Saline and Alkaline > Hypersaline >... | reverse complement strand
CAATAAAGCAGCAAACCCGCCAAAGCCCTCTAGCTGCCCTCCCCCATCTGACTCATGCGAGAAAATGACAAGCTTTACTTTCTTTTTTTCTGCTTGCTCCACAATTTGCTCAACTTGCTTATTGCTCCTAAGCAGTTCATCAAGCACCATTAGAGTACCAACAGCTGAGTAATTTACAGCTGCTTTCACTTGCTCAAGCCCATAAGCTGCTAACCCGCTTTGTTTCCCAATTTCAGCTGAAAACTTCTCCATTAGCTCAAGCTCTTGCGCTGTTCTTTCGCCTTCAACAAGCTTTGAGATTGCTCCCGATTTCAAAAGCTCATTAACCCCGGTCCTTTCTGCAGATGAGCAGTACTCAAGAACAATCCTTTTTGCAAGCTCAGGCTCTTTTTGTTTTATGAACTTGAATAGGTTTTCTTTTCCAAAGCCAGGGCCTGCAACTATTATTCTCCCTACTTTTGATGAAACAAGCTTTTTGATTATCTCATTGTAAAATGCTGTATTCTTTTCCTCAAAATTCTTGTCTTTTTTTGATGCCTTGTTTTCAAGCTCAATCTCATACTGTACTCCAAATCCCCGCAAAGTGGCATAAAGCGCTGCTTTTTCATCAAGCACAAGTATGCCCAACTTTGGCCTTTTTGTTTCTTTTACTGCCTGCCTTATTCTCATGAGCTGATGATTCATCCACTTTTTCTTTATTATTGAAACAGGAAATCCAGGCTCAATGTCTATTGTGTGGTAAGAGCCTTTTTGAACAAATTCTACTGGCGTTCCCTCAATTATCTTTCCAGTTACCCTTAGCCTGTTTGCATATTTTGCAAACTCCACTTTTTCTGCCTCAAGCCTTATTGTGACTGGCTTTTTCTCTCCTGCATCTGTTTCTGTTGCTTTAAAGCGCCTCCAGCTCTTTGAAACTATTTGGTCGCCTGATGAGAGTATCCTTTCAATGTGCCACAAGTCCTCCAAATTCTCTGGAGTGAGTCTTATTTCCCCTTCTTTTGCATTCTGCTTCACTATTCTCATGGCAAAACAAGTGTTTGCAGATGCTTTTAAGGGTTAGTTGAAGGCCCAGTAGCTGTGCTTGTCAAGAAGCTTTGCATAATCTTTTTCAAGCTTTTCAAGTATTGCTTTTCTTTGCTCTTTAAACTTTTCCACATGCCACTTTTTCTGATAAATGTAATCATCCTGAACTTGGTCCTTTTTCTTGCTTATTTTATCATTTGTTTTCCTGATTTTCTTCTCCTCCCTTTTTGGAATCCTGTTTTTCACCATGCCAAGATGCCAGTCAATTATTGCTATTTTAAAGCCTTTGAGCAAAAGCCAGCCAGCCGCAACTGCACCTGCTACAATTTCAGGGGATGCTCCTGCTATAAATGCAGCTATTCCTCCCCCAAGCGGCACTGCAATTCTCATGTACTTTTCAAGAGTAACAAATTTCTTTGAGCGGAGCCCATCAAGAAACTTGTCCTTTCGTGAGTAGAACTCTTTTGTGGCTGCAAGGCTCTTTTTCTTTTCTTTTTCAAGCTGCAAGAAAGCCCCCTTCTTTTGGCTTTCAATTTCATCAAGCTTTGCAAGAAGCTCCTTTTTCCTGTGTACTATTTTTGCTGCAGAGCCCATTGCAATCTTTTTTGCGTCAAACAGGAACCTGCGCGCCTTTTTCCCGCTATTTCCATTGTCCCTTAGCATTGTTAGTATCTTATCTGCATAGCTTGGGGCATATGACTTAAGCTTCATGTCTATTTCCCTGCTTTCAGGCTCTTTGGTTTGCCTCCATTTTAGGTAATAGTACATTGCCATTTCTTTTGTCTGCTCAAGGCTGATTGGGGCATTAAGCTCAAAGTCAAGCTGCTTTCTTTTGAACATGCTTGTCTTGTCGCGTTCTGAGTCTTGCTTTGAGAATTCTTTTCTTTTTCTCTTTGGTGTAAAGAGCTTTTTTTCTTTGTCAGACTTTAGCTTTTTGTCTAATGCATGAGAAGAAGCTGTTTTGTTTTTTAGTTCTGTGCCATTGCCCTTACCTGGCTTGGACAGAACTGCGTACATCCCCACATATTCCGCACCTCTGTCGGACTGTCATGCACTATATATTACATCCGAAAAAGATAAAGCTTTATCTGTACATTTTACGACATTGGACAACTGACAGGACCAGCTTCGGCAAAGCCCAAGCCAAAAGAAATAAAAGCAAAAATTAGGTTGAATTTTCAGTAGATTTTAGTTTGAACTATAAACATCTTTTAGCTCCTTTCTTACTCCGTTTTTCTCCCTCTTAACCATCGCCAGCCTCTCTTCTTCTAGACTTTGCTTTTCTTCATATTCATTTTTATCCACAGCCTGCTTCTTTTTGTTAAACTTGTTTGCTATAGCTTTGCGGCTAAAATATGTTGCTGCCAAAGCAAGACCTGGCCCAATAATATTACTAGCCACTTCAATAAGATCTAGCAGGGTTTGTTTTTGTGGTGGCACTAATGATTTGGTCCATTCTACTAAGTTTCCCCAGTACTTGGTGACAACCGCCCCCACTGCGATCAGTATTGTTCCTCCTGGAAGAAGGAAATTTGTGATTGTCTTTTCCAAGAAATTCAATCTCTTTTTTTGTGCTGCGTGATTATAACTTATATTTTCTGAAAGGGCTTTGTAATGGAGTTGTGGTAGGCTAAGCTTTTTCGAACTTGTAAGCGTCTTAGCATATGCTGCTCTCATAGCTATAGTGACATCCTTAAGTGAAAGAGATAATGGGTGGTCATAACCTAGTTCTTTTGCAGTCTGATCGCAGCGCTTTTGCTTACGTTCTATCTTTCTCTCTATTTCTTCACTCGCCCAATTAGCACTTCTTTCATCACCATAGGGAGAATCTTTGTCTATAATTAGTTCCACAAGCCTCATAAATTCCCGGATATTCATCACTTCCTTAAGCTCTAGGACTCCATCTCCATCAATTGGCTTTAATTCTTTTATTTCCTCAGAAATTGTAAAACCCATCTGCCTCTTTTCTTCAGTTTTTTTAAGTATATCTGGGGGCAAATCAATAACACTATTCTTTATCCTAATTATCTCTCTTATGGCGTTTTTTCTGTCATTTCCTTTTAAGTCAACAAACTGCTTCAAGAAAGGCTGCTTGAAATTTGTAAGACTTCTCATTACCATAAATGTCTCCTCCCACACAGTGCCTATGAGGGCACGTGTTTGGATATGGTTGAAAGGGTATTTAAACATATTGTTCTACTTATAGCGACAAACAAGGTATTAAAGAGCATAAGAGAATATGGGATTAGTGATTGAAATGAAATTCAAGGGAAAAACAAGGATAGCAATAATAGACAGGGACTTATGCCTAAAGGAAAAGTGCGGCTATGCATGCCTGAAATGCTGCCCAGGGGTGAGAATGGGCGAGGACACTGTTGTTGTTGACAAGCAAGGCTTCCCAGTAATATCAGAGCAGCTTTGCACAGGATGCGGCATATGCCCGAAAAAATGCCCAGCAAACTGCATTACAATAATCAATTTGCCTGAAGAAAAGGAAGAGCCGATTTACCAATACGGGATAAATGCTTTCAGGCTTTATGGGCTCCCAATGCCCCAAAAAGGAGTTGTAGGCTTAATTGGAAAGAATGGGATTGGTAAAAGCACTGCAATAAAGCTTATGGCAAACCATTTGCAGCCTAATTTTGCTGATTTTGATGCCAAGCTATCAAAAAAGCAGGTTCTTGAGAAACTTTCGCCAGAGCTTCAGAATTATTTCAGGACATTGCATGAGAAAAAGCTAAAAGTTTCCCTAAAGCCGCAAAACATATACAAAATACCTGAGGTTTTCAAGGGAAATGCGAAAAAGCTCATTGAGAAAAATGATGAAAGAGGAGTTCTGCAAAAGGCAGTAAAAGCATTTTCCCTTGAGAGCATAATGGAAAAAAATGTGTCTGATTTGTCAGGAGGCGAGCTTCAAAGGCTGGCAATTGCAGCTGCTTATTGCAAGGATGCTGACCTGTACTACTTTGACGAGCCGGCAGCTTACCTGGACATAAGCCAGAGGCTTGCCTGCGCAAGGGCACTAAAAGAGCTTGCTTCAGAAAAAAGAGTCATTGTAATTGAGCATGATTTGGCTGTATTTGACTATCTTTCTGACTATGTCCATGTTTTTTATGGACAGGACAATGCCTATGGAGTTGTTTCAGGAGTAAAGGCAGCAAGAAGCGGAATAAACGAGTATTTGGACGGGTTTTTGAAGGATGAAAATACTCGCTTTAGAAACCATTCAATAAGCTTTTCAGTCTCATCAGCAGGGGCTGTTTCTTCCCCTTCCAAGCCAACTTATCCTGCTTTTGAAAAGAAATTTGACCTGTTCTCTTTTTCATCAGAGGCAGGCGAAATAAAAGAAGGAGAAGTAATTGGAATACTTGGTGAAAATGCAATTGGAAAGTCAATATTCATGAAAATGCTTGCAGGTGTTCAAAAGCCTGACAATATGAAAGAAAAGCTTGCAATAAAAATGTCCTACAAGCCCCAATACATAAAGGCAGAGAAAAATGTTGAGGTTGGGAAGCTTTTCGCTGAAGAGGGGCTTGATGCTGTTTTTTCAGAAAAGGCAAAAGAAAAGCTCGGCATAGGAAAGCTCATGCAAAGCAAACTTTCCGACCTTTCAGGAGGAGAGCTCCAAAGAGTTTCAATTGCTCTTTCACTCTCGAGGGAAGCAGACATTTACCTGTTTGACGAGCCTTCAGCATTTCTTGATATTGAGCAAAGGCTGGAATTTGCTGATTTACTGCAAAAGCTCATAACAGGCTCAAAAAAGGCAGCATTTGTAATAGACCATGACCTTGTTCTTTTGGATGCTGTTTCCTCAAGGATGATGATATTTGAAGGTGAGCCTGGGAAAAAAGGAAAAGCTACAAAGCCTGCTGAAAAAAAGCAAAGCATGAACAGGTTTTTGGAAAATGCAAAAATAACCTTAAGACGTGACAAGGACAGCAAAAGGCCAAGGATAAACAAGCCTGACTCAGCGCTTGACAGGGAGCAAAAACAAGCAGGAGAATACTATTACTATGAAAATTAGGCTTCAGTTTCCTGCTCCTGGATTACCTCAAGAACAGTGTTTTGGGACTTTGAAAGCACCACAATATAGGAAATGCTGCTTGAGGAAGAGGCCCACTTTACAAGCCAAACCCCTGAATATTCCCCATATTCATCAGCAAACACCGGCTCTGCAGCTGCATCAGAGTTTTGCTTGATAAAATCAGAAACAGCCTCTGCCCCAATATAGGTGTGCGAGGCTATCACTGCCTCTTCTGGAAATGCAATTATGCAGACTGGCTCATTTATGCACACTTCACATCCCTTTGTTATGTATTCTGGCGGCTGGGAAACAAAGTTCTTTGGAGGATAGTCATAGTAAACATGTATCCTTTCTGGGCATGGGGTCGCAAGCCCGTTTGTGACCCTTGCCTTGAGCTGGTAATATGGCTCGCCATTGGAGGTTGTGACTGGAGATATCTCAATCACCTCCCTTACATCTGCTGACGGGTATTTTTCCTGCAAATCCTCCAAAAAGAACTTTACTGCGTCCTCTTCTGTGAGGGGGTATGCTGGCTTTGAGAATATGAAAAAGGCCACTGCAAGCGCAACGGCAATGAGAATGACCACAAGCACGCTTGTCTTCATATCCCTAGTTTCACAGGTGAGGTTTAATTTCTTTTGCATTAGGGGAGCCAAACAACATGCCAATCAAAGAATCAGCCATGCTACAAATGAGAGCAGATTGCATGCAAGGCTTGCCAATATTGCCTTCTTCCACCCGATTTTTTTGAAAAGCAACCTGTAAACTCCTGCTTCTGTAAAAAAGGCGAAAAGCTCGGCAGCTGCTGTATGCAGTGCCCAGGAAAGGGAAAGTGCTGGAAACACAAACCAGACAAAGGGAAGAGTAATCAGATTCGCTATTGCGGCATTTTTGGCAATCAGCAGAGTGGGGTATTTTTTGCAAAGCAGCAAGTAGAGCAAAGCCGTCTCAATTGCAAGTGTCAGCACAAGGGCCAATAAAAAATCCAACAGGAAATCTTGGCAGGCAATTGTTAAATTTGCTATTGCCAGCTTCTTGTGAAAACCAGGCCCAGAAGAAAGATTGCAAGAAGGCCAGGCGCAAGGCAAAAGCCGGCTTCCTTTTTCTTTGGAGGCCTGCTTGCAAGGCTTGCATCAGAAAGCTCAAGCTCAAACCCATATTCATTGGAAGACTGCAGTGCAAAATCATCTGTGCTCATGTTATCTTCTTTCCATTCATAGGAAAAATAGCCTTGGCTTCCTGAAAAGCAGGGGTTGAGCTTGTAAAACCATCCTTCATTTGTGCAAATGCCATTACTGCAGGAAAGCTCAATCGCTCGCTGGCCCATTGGGCCTGTGTCACTATTTTCATTGGGCACACTGCACACATAACTTATGGAAATGCTGCCTGAGTACGGGTTTCCAGCTTCGGTTAACTGGATGCTGACCTGCGGCGGCTCAGGGGATGGCCCGATGTCTGCAAACAGCACCCCGAAAAGCAACAAAAGCAAAAACACAGTCTTAGCCATGTCTTCTCCCAACGATGGCTTGGCTTTTATATGTTCCTTTTTCAACCGCATTAACAAATTGCCGCAGGGCTTTTGCAGCCTTCCCCTTTCCTTTTATCGGGGGCACCCCTTTTGCAAGAAGAAGGGGCACTTCTTTGTCATGAGGTATTTTTGCAATAAGCTTTCCCCTGAATTTTCTTTTAATCTCCTTTTCATATTTTTTTGAGATTCCCTCCTTGTTCAGGATTATTGAGAACGGAACTTTGAAGTGCTTCACAACCTCAAGCGCCCTTTCAAGGTTTGCTATGCTTGCCTGTGTCGGCTCAACCACCCCTAGAGCATAATCACAGCCCCCAACAGCAGCTATTACAGGGCAGCCAATCCCAGCAGGCGCATCAATAAGCGTTGTGTTTATCCTGTTTTGCCTTGCAATCTCTTCAGCTGCCTCCTTTGCCTTGAAAACAAGCTTCCCTGTGCCTGACTCGCCTGGCTCAAGCCTTGCACAAACAAGGGGGAAATTCCCTGTTTGTGAAACAATAAGCTTTCCTGTCAGCTTTGGCACAAGTTTTGCAGTGCCCTTCGGGCAGACAAGGACGCAGGCTCCGCAGCCTTCGCATTTTCCCTTGTCAACAGTTGGCTTCCCATTGATTGTTTTTATTGCGCCGAACCTGCACACTTTTTCAATCCCTTTTGCCCCCTTGCAGCCCTTTCCAATAACAGCAAACTTTGTCAAATAAAGCTTTTCCCTCCTCAAAACTTTCCCTGGGAACAGCAAATGCTGGTTTGGGCAGTCAGAATCAGCATCAACAAGAACAATATTTTCCCTAAGGCCAAGAGCAAGGGATGAGGCAACAACTGACTTTCCTGTTCCTCCTTTTCCGCTGAAGATAACTATTTTCATTTTAACAGCCTCTTTGCCAGTGCAGCAATTTTTCTTGAAATTGGGTGGTTTGGGTACTTTTCAACAATCGGCACTGCAAGAACATAGCACTCTATCATTTTCCTGTCATACGGGATTTGAAGCACTGACTTTACCCTGGTTTTTGAGATTGTGCTCCTGTTGAGAATGATTTCATATTGGATTTTCATTTTTTCCAGGACTTTTGATATTACTTTCAGGTCGTGCCTGCCAAAAAGTGTCGGCTCTGTCACTGCAAATGCCTTGTCACATCCCTCAAGAGCAGAAACAACCTGGCAGTGCGCGCCTGCGGCAGTATCCACAATAATAATGTCATATTTTCCCTGCATTCCCCTTTTCTTTACTGCATCAACTATCTTCTCAGTCAAAGGCTCTGATGGCTTTAGCTTTCCTGAAAAGAAATGGACCCCGTATTTTCTGAAGGAAAAAGTCCAGCCAATTGTTTTTTTCCCTTCTTTTATTGCCCCATAAGGGCAGGCAATCATGCACGCGCCACAGCCGCTGCAGAGCGACTGTACCAGTTCAGGGGGTTTGCCTTTCAATTGGTAAAGCGCATTAAACTCACAGTTTTGAACGCACATTCCGCATTTCCTGCATTTGTTTTTGTCGATAATTGGGAAAAATGAGCTGACTTTTTCCTTTTTTTGAAGGCTTGCGCCCACAATAAGGTGTGAGCTTGGGCAGTCTGCATCACAGTCAAGGTAAGCGACTTTTTTCCCAAGCTTTGCAAGGCAAACAGCAAGGTTCACTGCTATGACTGTTTTTCCTGTGCCTCCTTTGCCTCCAGTGACAGCTATTTTCATTTTATCCCCTTTTCTGGCTTTATTTTCAGGACTAGAAATGCTCCGAACGGCTTGAGAACTTTTGAGAGAATGCCTTCAAACCTGCATGAAAGCTGCAAAAGCCAGGAAGGGAACCACTCCTGCGCAAAAAGCGTGCTGCCCCACTTTACTTCCCCCCCAAAAATTTTCTTCAGCCCAAGTATGCTGTAAAACTTTGCGCGCTTGTAAACAGAGTCCTCTTTGAAAATGCTTATAAGCCTCTTTCCAGAGCAATAAAGGCTCCACTTGTTTATCAGCCCGATTACAATTTTTCCATTACCTTTAACTACGCGCTTCATTTCATCGGCTGCTTTTCCCATGTCAGTGAAAAACTCGCAGGCTGCAACAGATATAACAGCATCAAAGCTTTTTGGCTTAAAGGGCAGGCTTTCAGCGCTCCCGATATGGAATTTTGCCTGGATCCCTTGCCTCTTTGCCTTTTCTTTTGCCCTTGATATCATTTTCCTGGATGAATCTATGCCAGTCATTTGTGCGCCCATTTTCGCAAGCAGAAGGCAGTAATTGCCTGTTCCGCAGCCAACATCAAGTATTTTCATGCCTTTTGCGTTGCCCAGGAAGAGCAATACTAGGTTTTTCTCAAGCCTGTCAGCATATTTACCAAATGGCTTTTTGTACCATTTATCATATCTTTCAGGGTCTGGCACAATCCTTTTTGCAATTCGCTTATTCGGCATTTTCATGGCAAAACCCTCAAATCCTTTCAATGGCTGCAATCGTTTTCCATTGCTTTCAGCTTCCCTTCAAGGTAATCAGATACAATGCCTTCAATTTTCCCTTTTACCCCTGTGACCATTTTTATCTGGTATTCGTTGAGAAATTTTACTGCCAAAGGGCCTATTCCCCCTGCTATCACAATATCAGCGCCAATCTCTTTCATGAATTTGGGAACCTCGCCAGGCATGTGCTTGCCAAAACATGGGTTTGGAAAGGTTTTTGCTGAAATTGTTTTGCCATCCTTTGCTTCAACAAGGACAAATTCAGGGCATGTGCCAAAATGCCCTGCCACTTCTCCCTTTATTCCGTTTCCCTGGGAGGCTATTGCGATTTTCATTGCCTTCCTCCCCTAAAGCGCCCTCTTCGCATTCCTCCGCCCATTCCCCTTTGCATGCCAAAGTGGCCTGGAACCTGCGAAGCAGGCGGAAGTTTTCCTGCAATCAGGCTTTCAACTGCCTGCTTTACTGTGCCGCCTGCAACAGAGTAAACGCTTATGCCTGCCTGTGAAAGGACCATGCCTGCGTTTGGCCCGAAGTTGCCTGCAATGACTGCCTGAGCCCCTGCGTCAATAACAGCCTGGGCAGCAACTATGCCTGCGCCTCCCCCTGCCTGATAGCCAGGGTTTGCAACTTCTTTTTCTCCTGTTATTTTCTTTCCATCTGCTTCCACCAGGGAAAATGAAGGGCACCTGCCAAAAACAGGGAAAACATTCGCATTTAGGCCTTTTCCTGAGCTTGCGACAATTATTTTCATATGATCCACCTATTTTTTCTTCTGAAGCTCTGCCATCCTCTTCTTTATTTCGTCAAGCTCTCCTTTTAGCTCCTGGGCATATTCCTTAAGCTCCTGAAGCTCTTCCTGTGCAGGCACTGCGGCTTCCTGGCTTTGCTGCTGGCCGAAAAACGGGATGTTAACTCCTCCTCTGCCAAATCCCTGGCCAAATCCTCTTCCAAAGCCTCCTCTTCCAAAGCCTTGGCCTCTGCCAAAGCCTTGGCCTCTGCCAAAGCCCCTCCTGCAATTCCATCCACTGTTTCCTGCCCACCAAGGGCCTGTCCCGTCTCCCCATGGCATTCAAATCACCTCTTTTTCTTTACAGAATAATTTCCTCCATGTATCTTGATTGCTTTTCCGTTTACAAGTGCATCTGCGATTTTCCTGTGCGCAGAACCAAGCAGCCTGTGGAGTGTTGGCTGTGAAACTTTCATTTTTTTCGCTGCACTGACCTGGCCTGCGCCTTGAAGGTCACTTATCCTGACAGCCTCAAACTCCTCAACAGCAAGCTCAACCTCCTTAAGCTCAATAAGCGGCACTGCGCGGGGCTTAAAGTAAGTGATACCTGGCTCTGCAAATACCATCTTGCACTTTTTCGGCCTTGCCATATAATGAATATATATTCATAACATTTATAATAGTTGCAGTCAATGGATTGGAAAAACAAGGAAAAAGACAGGCCACAGCCGATCGACAGCCGCAGGCTGGCGAGATGTGGCCGAATGAAATGAGGCCACAGCCGAGACTCGAACTCGGGCGAAGGGCTCCACAGGCCCCCATGCTACCGTTACATCACCGTGGCCGCAGGTCATTATTTGGTACGAGCAGTATAAAAAAGAACGCCTACTTTAACTTTGATTCCCAAGGTGTAGATGTGGTAAAGCGAATATTTTCCCTGAATTTTTTCGACTCATTCATAATCGGCATAATGACAATAGCTGTGCCATTGCTTATGCTTGAGCGGGGAATTGACATTGCTGCAATTGGCCTGGTATTTGCCATTGCCTCGCTTGCAAAGCTTGTCATAAGGACAGCAAGCGGCCTTATTGCAGATTCAGTTGGCGACAGGCTTTTCTATTACCTGAACGGCATATCCACTTTTGCAGAGGTTGCTGCCTACTGGCTTTCAACAACTCCTGTTGGCTTTGCAGTGGGAAAAGTGCTTCATGGGGCAAAAGACTCTTTCATATGGGCAGTGAACAGGAGCAGCTTGATTGCAGCAGCCCCGAGCAGGGAGCATTTTGTCCTAGGGGGAATGATTTCTGGCAGGCAGTTTTATTTTGCACTTGGAAGCCTTGCAGTGGGCCTTCTTTTCCCATTAGGGGGATTTGAGATACTTTTCCTTTTGGCTGCAGTGCTTTCAATCATAATGATTTTCACTTCAGCAAAAGTGAAAAACAGGAGGGCAAAATCAGCAATAAAGCTTTCTGACCTTAGCCTGAAAAAAAAGACAAAAAGGTTTTACGAAACAGCAGGCGCAATGGCCACCGGCTCCACTTTTTACATGGTAATTGTTTATCTGGTTGCCCCAATCTTTTTCAAGAGCATCGGGTTTTCACTTCAGCAGATAGGGTTGCTTTATGCTGCTTATTTCCTGATATTTGGCCTTGCGCTCAATATTTTTTCCCACATGAAAATCAATGTCAGGCCTGCAGCAGTTTTTGGCAGCCTGATATTTGTAGTCTCTCTTGCAGGCATGGGGCTTGCTGAAACTGGCCTTGCTGCTTACTTTTTTCTGCTGATGGCATTAGGGGACTCATTGCTTGCTTTTCTTTGGGAAAGGATAATTTACCTTGATGCAAGGCAGAGCAAGAATGTTGCAACTGAGATTGCTCTGCTGCATATACCGCCGGGAATCGGCGTATTTGTTGCAATGGGAGTATCAGGCTTTGTTGTGCAGCAATTTGGCTTTTCGCCAATATTCATTGCAGGGGCAATAAGCCTTGCCATTTACAGTGCATGGTGCTTAAGGCTTGAAAAGCTCAAAGGGTAATGCGCCCTCTTCGGGGAAGAGGGGCAGGTTAATAAATATGCTCTGGCATAAATAGAAGACTGCGCCTTTTGCAGAAACTATTCTGCCAGAGAGGATACGCACTGACGGTGATTAGAATGAGTGAGGAAATAAAAAACGAAATAAGCGGCGCATGGAGCCGTTACCTTGATGAGCAGCGAAAGCGCTACAACAAGAATGAGGGCTCACTCACCCAGTATGAGAATACCCTTGAAACCTTTAAGGAAGGAATAAGAAACCATGGAAGGCTCTCAAAAAAGGAAAAGCTAGAGCTTCTTTCTCAGATGGGACTTCCCCCTGTTGTTTGATTCTTGTTTTGTGTAATTGCTTGGCATCAGAGTCAAGTCACGTCTTCATATTTTGGTCAGAGTCGTTCTTGTCATCATCTGCCAGGTTATTATGCAAGCTCATCAGGCGTTCTTCCAGCCAACTTTGCCTTTGAAAGTGTTATTGTGAATGATTTTTTCTTTTCCTCAAGCAAATGCACAGGGAAGAGCAGCCAGCCTTCGCGAGATATTCTCCAGCCAATAAGGTAAGTTATTCCTGTTATTTCCTCCCATTGCTTCATTGAGGCCACTCTTTGCTTTTCAAAAGACAGGGAAGTTTTGTCCCATGCCTTGCACTCAATTGCATATTGCTTGCCTTTTTTGAATGCAAGTAGATCAGGGGAAAGAGAATTTACCCCTGAGCCTGCTGCCCTTATTACTGAAAAGCCCTTTTCTGAGAAGAACTTGATAAGCTCACGCTCTGCGCGAGCGCCTTTTTTATAGGTCCCAAATGCCATATGCCATTAAATGCATGGGAAAAAATAAGAAAAGATACTAAACAGCTTCCTCATCAATGCATTCTTCGCACTTGAGCTTTCCCTCATCCCTCTTAAGGTCCTCTGCATAGCAGCCGCAGATTTCGCATATGCCAGTATACCTCTCATTTGGCTTTGCCTGGCGGATTTCCTGAAGCTCAGAAATAACGTCAACCATGCCAGGGTATACCCTTACAAGGTCGCCTTCTGTTATTATGCCGACCAGCCGGCCATCCTTGTCAACAACAGGCAGCCTTTTCACCCTGTTTGCCCGAAGCGCAAGTGCTGCCTTTTCAATCTTGTCAGATGCCCTGATTACCTTGAGGGGCCTTGCCATAATTGCCTTTAGCTTGGTCTTTTTCGGGTCTTTGCCTGCTGCAATTACTTTGTAAACTATGTCCCTTTCAGTCACAATCCCTTTTGCCTTTCCCTTTTGCGTGATAATAATTGAGCCTACCCTTGTGCTTTTCAAAAGCTTTGCAGCATCCCTTACAGTCTTGTCAGCAGGAAGCGTGAATACCCCGACTGTCATGCATTGGCCTATCCTGACGTCCATTTTCATAGTCACACCTCCTGTGTTCAAAATCACAATTAAGATTTTTAAAGCAATACAGCCAAACTGTGTCAAGTGAGAAAAATGGAACTGAGAAGCTTTATTGCAGGCATGCTTTTCCTGTTTGCCTTAAACAATTTGCTGCCTTTTGCAGGAATAAAGCTTGCTTTTGTAAGCCAAACCCCTCTTCTTAACCTTGTCTTAGGGGTTGGCTCCCTTGTGCTGGCATATATTTTGCTGAAGATAGGCTAACTATTTATTGAGCTGCGCAAGGATGGCTGGCTTGTCCCTTTCAGGAATCTTTTTGACACTGTAGCCGGGGTTAGTGTACAAAGCCTTAAGTGGGCATAGATATATAAACATGTTGTTACACATTTATTGAACAGAGGTGTGTGAATGAAACACAGTAACAAACATATCCATAAGAGCCTTAGGACTATCAACAAATACAACAAGACTTCAAAGAAGGAAATAGAATGGGCGTGGAGAGAGAACCGCCACAACTATGTTAAACAAACAGTCGCATTTGACAAAAATCTGAAAAATTTAAATAAATCTAAAAAACTTCTGAAGGAACAGACAGAGGAATTAAAGAAGAAGGAAGAAGCTATACCTCTGATGACAGAGGACTTGGCTAAAAAAGCGCAGGATGAGGTCAAAAGCATCAAGAAAGAAATAGCCAAACAGAAAGAGGAAATAAAAATCGGGGAAACATCTCTAAACAAAGATGCAGTGGAAATATACTCAAAATACAGAGATGAGAACACAGACACGAATAATCCTCGGAACATTATGGAACATGTTGATGATAGTAAAACTAAGTGCAAAGTTGGGGCCACATTAGGCATAGTAGGTGGTTGGTTACCAATTACAATTATTGCAGAGACGGTTTTCAAGGGCAAGCATGGCAACAAGCTGAGTTCAGCTGAAATCAAACATTTGAAAACGCATGGAAGCATCAGCAAGGGCGGTTCGTATTACCACTATGGATTGAAAGGCCTTTCCTACAGCTATACCGGCGGGAAATATTATTCGACTGAGGGGAAACAGATAAACACTGACACTTGCGAGTTTGTTTATTCAGTCAATGGAAAACAGCTCAACGAAACGGAATTCACCCTTTATAACCAGGTCGTAAACCGGACTGCTGAGATTGTCACTGGGCTTGAAGTATTGTTTTCTGTCTGGTTGATAGTGCACCTTATTAGGAAGACATGCCGTCTGTCAAGAGCTTTGGACGCTTTTGATAGGATAGCTGGGCGTGCGAAGAAGCTACTGGGCAAAAATAATGAAACTGATGCTGCAGGCAGCCAGCAGCCAGCCTGAGCCTATTTTATTTATCGAGAGGAACTTATGGATACTGCACCACGACCAAAAACAGGCAGGTTTATATACCCCAAAATTCATATCTGGCTGCTGTGCGTGGATGGCAGCATGAGTAAACACTGTGATTGTACTGTCAACAGCGCACCGCACATTATGATAAAGAAGGAAAACATGTGAAAAAAGCCAGGAAAGAATCACGAAAGCATCACCAAGATTTCACGCTCATTTCCGCTTGCCATTGAGGCTTGCGGGGCAGCCAAAAGCTGCTGAACATGCCAGGGAATTTCTGGCACGAGCTTGCGAATCTTTTCAGAGGCAATGGCCTTGACGACGGTATTCACTGTCCGGGCATGTGCAGGCAAGGGTAGGTTTTCAGCCTCCCTTATCAGCACTAACCCGCTTGTGCTAAAGCTGGGCATCAATGCGATGCCAACGCAGGGAAAGGCCAACCGTGCTCTTCTTTCTGAACTAGGAAAAATGCTGCGCTGCAAGGTAAGTATACTTGCAGGGCATAAAAGCAGAAGAAAAACACTTGCAGCTGAATGCACTATTGAGCATTTGCTGCAGGAAGTTGAAAAAGATAACAAAAGGTGAAGAAAATGGGAAAGACATACATTGACACAGTGAAATACCTTGTGTACGCAAATGTTGACATTGAGGGGCTTGTTGAAAAGCCAGATGTTGTAGGCGCAGTATTTGGGCAGACAGAAGGCCTGCTTGGGGATGAGCTTGACCTTCGCGACCTGCAGAAAAACGGCAGGATTGGAAGGATAGAGGTTGATTTGCAGCCAAGAGGAGGCAGGAGCTCTGGAAAGATAAAGCTGCCTTCTTCTTTGGATATGGTAGAAACCTGCATTTTGGCAGCAGCGCTTGAGACTGTTGACAGGGTTGGCCCATGCGAGGCAAAAATAGCGATTGAAAAGATAGAGGATACCAGGAATGTAAAGAGAAAGTCGCTTGTTGACAGGGCAAAGAACCTGCTCAAAAGCCTGCTTACCAATGAAATACCTGAGAGCAAGGAAATCTCTGAAATGGTAAGGCAGGAAGTGAAAATTGCTGAAATTGACCACTATGGGACTGAAAAGCTTCCATGCGGCCCAGGAATAGCAAAAGTAGACTCAATTGTCATAGTTGAGGGAAGGGCAGATGTTTTGAACCTGCTCAAGAATGATGTGACAAATGTGGTTGCAGTAGGCGGAGCAAAAGTTGGCAATACAATTGCAAAGCTTGCCAGGGAAAAGGAGATAACAGTATTCCTTGACGGCGACAGGGGAGGAGACATAATCCTCAATGAGCTTGCAAGGGTTGCTGACATTGACTTTGTTGCCCGCGCTCCGAATGGCAGGGAAGTTGAGGAGCTTTCAAGAAAAGAGCTCATAAAGTGCATGAGGGCAAAAGTGCCTTTTGAGCAGTCAAAGCAAAATGGCGAGGAGAAAAGAAGAGATTACAGGGGCAGGAGGTATGAAAGAAGGGACAGGCGTGAAAGAAGAAGAGAAGAGCCAAAGCCTGTGCCTGTGAAAAAGGCTGTGGAAAAAGAGCCTGTGCCAGCTGCTCCGGCAAAGCCAAAGCAAGCTCCAAAAGAGCTTCTTGCCAGCCTTGATGAGCTTGAAAATACGCTTAGGGCGCGCTTTTACAATGAAAAGCTTGAGGCCACAAAGGAAATGCCTGTCAGGGACATGATAAAGAGCCTTGATGACGAGCAAGGGGTGCATGCAATTGTATTTGATGGCATTGTTACCCAAAGGCTGGCAGACCTTTCTGACAAAAAGAAAATAGGGGTTCTTGTTGGCATAAAGCTTGGCAATGTATTTAGAAAGCCTGCAAGCGTGCTCATACACACAAAAGAGTAATTGAGCGGGCTTTTTTGCCTGCTTTTTTTATTTTTCAGTGGTTTTTATGGGAAACTCTCTGCAAAAAAGAAAGATTTCTGACAATAGTGGATTGAATGGAAAGCTCATACCAAAAGAAAAGGAGCTCACTGACACTCTGAACAAGGACGAGTCATTAAGCACAAGAAAAAAGAGACCATTCAAGATAAGTGTTGACAAGGAGTTCCGAGTAAAGGCAACAAAAAAGAAGAGGGCCCCAACAATTGTTGATGTTGGCGGAAAAACCTATGTAAGAAATTACACGGGCCCAAACCAATCATCTGAGACAATAGTGAGGAACAACCTTGAGGCTTTCGTAAAAGAGATAAAAAGAGTCGTAAAGCAGGCTCAGGAAAATGGAGAACTGAACAAGGACTTTCCTGGCTATAAAAACTCGCTTCAGGAGATGAGGCATCTCTGCTGCAGCGAGGAAGGAATAGATGAAAGACTTTTCAATGCAAAAGATGGAAAGCCTCTCAAGAAAAACTCTGCATTTTACTATGCAATTGTACAATTTTTCAGGGACTTTCCATTTGCAATGAAGGTATGCAAGGACGCGATAAAGGAAAAGAACATGGAGCTTGTGATGGGAGACGACCCCCGTAAGATTGTGAACCTGAAAAAGTGAGTGGGCCCGTGGAGAATCGAACTCCAAATCTTCTGCATGTCAAGCAGACGTCTTAACCATTGCCGAACCCTTTTTTTCCGTTGACGCTTTTAGGCATTCCAAAAAGGGTCATTCGACTACAGGCCCAGAGAAGTCTTAGTGAAAATCAACCTTTATATGGGTTTAGTGAAGCCTCCAAACTTATTCTGTTTCCCTCTTGAAAAAGGTGCCTATCTTCTGGCGCATGTTAACTGCATATTGCTCTCCAGAGCCTGATGAAAAGAGCAGTATTTCCCCTTTTGCGCCCAATATTTTGCCAATTACTGAGTCAGAATATTTCGGGGAGTTTATTTTCGGGTAAAACTCGGAAAAGTCAATCACTTTTGGTGAAAATGAAGGCAATACTTCAGAGGTTTTGACCATTTCAACTATGCTTTCAAAATTCATTTTCGCTTCCTGCTTGTCAAAGGAGAGCATCCTCATCTTTTGCGCCATTCTAACAGCATTTGCAAAAGAAAAGCGGGACTGCAACGAGGCTTCTGCCCCATAAACCTTGTCTGGCCCTGAAAACTCTGCCACTATGCAGCCAAAGTCTGAGCCTTGCTCCCTCATCCTCTCTGAAAAGCGCTCCTTTCTTGTGACTCCGCATTTTATGAGCTTCTCGCCAAACCCTGCCAGGTAAAGAATGTATTTTTCCTTTTTTGCCTTCTCATAAAGCGATGGAAAACCTGTAAAGTCGCCAACAGTATATGCTTTTGCCATGTCCAAGTATGAGCACAAAGGGCATTGCTTTACGTTTATTGCATGGTTTTTGCACTCTTTGTAGCCTTTTGGGGTCCTAAAGCCTATGCATGCCAAGCTTCCTGAAAAGTCAATCTTCTCTTTTTTCCTAAGCTCAAGTGCCTCAACTTCCCCATTTTCCCTGAAGAGGATGGTTGGCTTTCCTTCGCCTGAGTAAAACCTTATGAAATGCAGCATGGGCAAATTTACAGATAAGACTGTTTATATATGTTTACAGACCTTGGTGCCGGTGTTAGCAAGTGTTTTAAGAATGCTCTGAAAACTTTTCTTAAGGGGGGATAAAATGGAGCTTGACAAGTACCTTACAACAGAAATGAATGTTTTGAAGGAAAAGAATTTGGACTGGAAAGTAAGGATTTTGCAGGGCCCGTCAATCCCAAGGGCAAAAGTCGATGGAAAAGAGGTCATAATGCTCTGCTCAAACAATTATTTGGGGTTGTCAGACAATGCAAAGCTAAAAGAGGCTGCCCTTGAGGCAGTGAAAACTTATGGGGCAGGCTCTGGCTCTGTAAGGGTAATTGCAGGCACTCAGGACTTGCATATTAAGCTGGAAAAGGCAATTGCCCGCTTTAAGCATACTCAGGCTGCCTTGTACTTTCAGACAGGCTTTGCAGCAAATGCAGGAGCAATCCCCCAATTGGCAGGAAAAGGGGATTTGCTGATATCTGATGAGCTTAACCATGGCAGCATTATTGACGGCGTTCGGCTTTCAAAAGCTGAAAGGGCAATTTACAAGCACAAGGACATGAATGACTTGGAGCGTGTGCTAAAAGAGGCAAAAGAAAAAAATTACAGCAAAACGTATGTGATTACTGATGGGGTATTTTCAATGGACGGGGATATTGCCCCATTAGACAAGATAGAGAAAATTGCCCATGAAAATGGGGCATATGTATATGTTGATGATGCTCATGGAGACGGAGTGCTTGGAGAAAATGGAAGGGGCATTGTGAGCCACTTCAAGCTTGAAGGCAAAATAGAAATGGAAATGGGGACTTTTTCCAAAGGGTTTGGGGTTGTTGGAGGCTATGTAGCAGGCTCGCAAGCCTTGTATGACTTTTTGCTGAACAAGGGAAGGACTTACCTGCTCTCAGGCTCTGCTCCGCCTGCAACTGTTGCTGCATGCACTGCTGCAATACAGCTTCTTGAGTCAGACGGCTCTTTGGTGAAAAAGCTTTGGGAAAATACCAAGTACTTCAAGTCACAGCTAAAGGCGCTTGGCTTTGACACTGGGGAATCTGAAACCCCCATTACGCCTGTGATGCTTGGCGAAAGCAAATTAGCACAGGAATTTGCAAAAGAATTGTTTGCAGAAGGAGTATTTGCCTTGCCAATAGTATACCCCATGGTTGCACAAGGAAAGGCAAGGATAAGGACAATGGTAACTGCTGCGCATGAGAAAAAGGACTTGGATGATGCTTTGGCAATATTTGAAAAAGTGGGCAAAAAGCTCAAAGTTGAGAAAAAATAGGTGTTGCACTGGTAAAAAAGAGGAGCAAAAGACAGCAGGCACGATTCATTCTCAAGGTACAAAAGCATATGGAAACTGAGAGGAAGAATGCCAGGGGCTCTCTTCTTTCTGAAATAATTTTGGGAGGCCAGGACGGGCTTGTGAATGTTCTTGGCATTGTGCTTGGAGTGGCAGTTGCAACAAACAATGTTCTCATGGTCATTGTTGCTGGCATTGTAGCCACTTTTGCAGAGTCAATTTCCATGGCTGCAGTGGCATACAGCTCTTCACGTGCAGCACAGGACCATTACAAGAGGGAGCTTGAGCAGGAAAAATGGGAAATAGAAAATGTGCCGGAAATAGAAAGGGAAGAGATAAGGCTTATTTACCTGAGAAGGGGGTTTTCTGGAAAAGAACTTGACAAGATTGTGAGAAATGTCACTGCAAGCAAGGAGGTCTGGCTCTCTGTAATGATGACAGAGGAACTAGGGCTTGCGCCTGTGCCAGAAAACCAGCCAATAAAGGCTGCTGCAATAGTTGGCGTGTCTGCAATAGTTGGTTCATTAATACCGCTTGCCCCGTTTGCCTTTTTTGGAGTAGTAGAGGCAATTGCAGCATCTCTTGTGATTTCCACCATTACCCTGTTTGCAGTTGGAGCATACAAGGCAAAAGTAACTGTCGGCGACTGGAAGAAAAGCGGGCTTGAGATGGCAGGCGTAGGAATGCTTGCAGCAATAGCAGGCTATTTGATAGGAAAAATAGCTGGCAGTGCTTTGGGATTAGGAGGGGCACTTTAGCTTTTTTTCTTTAGCTCCTGCAGCCTTTTGTCTGTTTCTTTTTCTGCCTCAAGCCTTTCAAGCCCATAGTCAGAGTAATCAACAAATTTCATTCCAGAAGCAAGAAACGGATGCACTTTTTTTATCAGCTTGTGCATGTCTTGTGCAACTTTCCTGTAATCAGTGTGACCCTGCCTCATTGACCGAAGCTCGCACAAATGGTATGCTTCTCTCAGGTTCATGCCAGCATACCAGCGCATGCGAAAGCCAAGAGGGACAATATATTGCGCCTCTTGGGGCATTTTTTCGCTCATTTTTGTGTAAAGTTCATCAGCTGCGCCTATTGCTTGTTTTACCTGCGCATCAAAGCCTGAGGCAATCAGCTCTTTTGGCATGTCAAACCCGTGCTTTGTTGTCAAAAGCTGCCTTTGCTGAGTGAGAATCCTGTGCCTGTGCAAGTCGCGGTACATGCCAAAGTTGCCAGTTATGCAAAAAGTATAATTTGCTGCCTCAAATGCCCTGCCTGGCTTGTGCCTCCTGTTTTTCCTGTCTCCAATATATGCAGATATTACTTTCTCTTTTTCCTTGTGAGGCATTTTTTCAACAATTGCTTTTATTTCATTCATGTCTGAGTGCATGCAAGAAAAAAGTATTGCAGAAACAATCTTGTCCTGTGCATGTTTGTCATAGCTGACAAGCTGGACATTTGCTTCTGAAATTTGAACAGGCTTTGCATAAGCTGATGAGAGTTTTGCTGTTTTCCCAGCTACCTCTTTCAAATACTCCTGTGTCTGCTTTCCATACATGTCATCTGCCCTTTTTACGAATGAGGGAATTACCCTGGAAAGCTCATTGTGCATTGATTTTGCAACAGAATTGGCTTCAGAAAGAGGGCTTGAATACATTTTCACAAGCATGTACTCAAATGCCCTTCCATTGCCAAAAAAGCCAGAGTTTGTAAGGGTTGATGCTGGCAAAATGCCCCTTAAAATGTCGCAGACTTTTGCCCTTATTGTTGAGGAATATGCCCTGTCTGATACTCCTTGTTGTTGCGGAAACTTTTCCTTTTCAATTTTTGCCATTTTCTCAATGAGGCCAGAGTAAGTATCAAACAAAAGGTCACAGCAATGTACATATTCATCTGCAAAGTTTGACTCCATTATTTTCTTTTCCCTGCAATACTTGTACTTGTTACCCTCTTTTTTGTCAAAATAAACATATCGGGTTGATTTCTCAAGAGGTGACACCCCAATCCTGGAGTCTTGCATGAGCTTTGTTGCTATGTTTGAGATATTTTCGCATGCAATGTGAGCTCCCCCTAATTCTGCAACAGAGTCATCCCCAAAGCCTACAAGCACCCTGTTGTAAAAGTCTTCTGCCTTTTTGGTTGCAATTGCCTGGCCTTCCCCTTTTTTTGTCCCTTGCCCGACTATTTCATTAAACCCAGACTCAGGGTTAAGGATAAACTCATCCAAAAGAACCCTTCTCAATGACTTGTGTGTCCTTGAGTAGCGGGAAAAAAGAGCCCCTTTGACCACTTCTGGCAGGTTTATCAGGGCAAAGCAGTCATTATCCACATTAGTGCAAAACTGCAAAAGTATTTGCTTTTCCTTTTCTGTAAATCTTTCCAAGCCCACACCCTGCAAAAAAAGGCAGAACATGTTTATAAAATGCCTTGAGGGCGAGTGCTTTAAAACATTTGTCCCCTGTAAAACTGCACCCTTGTATTTTTTAGGAGGTGAGGGCATGGCTGAGAAAAGACCGTTTGACATATTGAACTCTGCACTGAACAACACAGTGATTGTTGGCCTCAAAGGAGGAAGAGACTTAAGGGGAGTAATGGTCTCCTACGACGTTCACATGAACATTGTGCTTGAAAAGGCAGAAGAGCTTGTGAATGGAGAGGTAAAAAGAGGCATTGGAACTGTGCTTGTGCGCGGAGACTCTGTTGTCTATATCTCGCCATCTTAAGGTAAATTTGGGCTTGTGGCGCAACGGTAGCGCGCCTGCATGGCAGAACCCTTTTCCGCCTTCGGCGCAAAAGCGTTCACGGAAAAACTAAAGAGGGTTCCATACTGCAGGAGGCTGGGGGTTCAAAGGACCTTTTTCCGCTGTGGCGCAAAAAGCTCCACCAAAAAGAACCCTTTTGTCTGCGGACAAAAGAGTCGTGCTTTCTGCTTTGCAGAAAGACGCACCATTCCGCTTTGCGGAATGCGTGTCACGGAAAAAGAGAAAAGGGTTTTGAAAATCCCCCCAAGTCCACCTAATTATACCTGTACAGCTCAAGCTTTACTGTAGGCGTGCCTGTTGTTATCTCCTCAAGCCATACTGAATAGGTTTTGTCATACTTGTTTGTAACAAGCATAGGAACGTCCTTTTGCACTATGCCCCTGTCTGTATGATAATCATCCTCATCCAATACATCTATGACTGCAAATTCTCCATCCCCTTTAAGCTCCCCATAATCAACAAGCTTCAAGTAAAACTCCCTGGTTGAGTCTTTTTTGCTTGCATTGCCAATAATGGTTATGTCAGCAACTTTCATTCCTGCAGGCTTTTCCCATGTATTGTTTTCAGCAAAATAAAGCCTTCCAGGCTCAAGATAACCAGAGCCAGCATGAAATACATCAACTGCTGCCCACCTTTTCTCAGTAAGCTCGCCTGTGCCTGTTGCGCTCACATATATGGCATAGTACTCGCCATTTAGAGAGTAAGAATAAGAATGCCTTTCAGGGACTTTTGCAGAGTCCAAGTGAAGCATAGTAGGGCCATATATGCTCAAAAGAGCCGGATTTTCTGCTTCAGGATATTTGCTCAGGTCATCAAAACCAATGTAAATTTCCTGGCCTGCAGCAAGCATTTGGCCTTTTTCAAGAAGCCCTTTGGCAATCCGGGAGCCAAATACCTGTTCCCTGGGAAGAGAGCCAACAGAATGGTTGCCAATAAAGTCCTGGTAAAGCTCTTTTTCAAATTTGTAGCTTGAGTCTTTTGATTCCATTGCATATATTTTTGCCCATTTTACATCAATGTCATAGCCAGCTGCAGTCTGGCCAACATAAATCCAAAAATCCCTTCCAGAAGCAGACTCATATTTTGCCTCATTGAACTCAAAAAGCTGCACTTGGCGTACAAGCCCCTCATTTGGGTCCTTTAAGCTGATTATTGCCGGCTGAAGCTCATCATAGTTCCATATGTCATCAAGAAATACCTTGCCTTCCTGAAAATCAATTCCCTGGCCGACTTTTAGCAGCCCATAAATATTGATAAGCTCTTTTGGCTCTGCCTGCTCTTGCTCCTCTGCTTGCTCTTCTTCAGGAACTTGTGGCACTGGTGGGGGCTGTTCTTCTTGCTCTGGCATTTCTTGCTCCTCTTCAACTTGTTCTGGCATTTGTTCCTCTTGTTCCTCCTGCTCTTGCTGCTGCTCAGCTTGTTCTTCTCCAAAAGGAAATCCTGCGCACCCAAATAGAACCAAAGAAAATGCAAGAAATGAAAGTAAAACAAGCTTAGCCAAAATACCACCTAATTGCAGGTTTATTCAATCAATCTTTTAACACTTAGCAGCAAATAGGAAAACATGGCATCTGACAAAATGAAGGCAGTGTTTGGGCTTGGAAGGCTGGTTGTTGCAGTGGTTGTTGGCTATGCAATAGCAAATGTCTGGGCAGAGACAAGGGGCCCACTTGACGAATGGTATGTCCCCTATGCTGCAGGCGTTATTGCAACTATCATGGTATTTGTGCTTTTAACCAAGCTAAAAGGCGGCGGAGATTAGGCGCAAAGCTTATATTGCACAATAATCACTTGTTATGCTGGAGTGGCGGGAGGATGGCTTACCCCTTTGCTTGGGGAGGAAGTTCTGCCCACCGCAAGAGTCCTAATCCCTTAAGGGGATATCGGGAACAGAAACGACAACCCTTTGCCTGTATATGGCTATGACGCAAGGAGCTGCAGAAAAAGGGATGAAACGGCCCGTGCAAGGATAATGTGCGCGGTGCAAGGCTTAATGCCGCTTGTTCATCCGCGAGGATGAACAGCTAGAGGGCGTCAGCCCTCTGGTTAGTCAAATGCCATCTAAAACAGAAGGCAGGCTACTACCCGCCGCTCCTCAAATACTCCTTTTTAATGCCTTTTCATCCATATAGCATTTGTGCCAAGGTAACTCAGATGTAGGAGTGCCTGCATTTCTACAGAGGAATTTGGTTAGAGTGCCAGACTCATAGGACCTTTTTTGGGATGCCTAAAAAGCTCCACCAAAAAGGAGTAATACTTGTGAGTGATGAGCTGTGAGAGCAGCAATGATATAGAAAGGCATTGCCTGTTGAAATTGTTCTTCAGGCTAAAACTGAGAAATCTGGAAGCCGCGAGTTCAAGAACCCTTTTCCGCTGCTGCGCAAAAGCGTTCACGGAAAAACTGGACAAATCTCGCCCTTGGCATTTTTCTTCTCAAGAAAAATGACAGCCTTGCTGCCGGCAGGCAGAAAGCTAATGGCATGTTTCTTTTTCTTAGGCGCAAGGCTTAACAATCTCACCACTGAACAGGAATATGGTGGTTCTCTTGGCAAAAAAGAAAGGAAAAAAGAAGTGGTGGTACAACATAGGCGTGTTTGTGATAATCTCTCTTGCTCTTTTGGCAATTGACTATGCCAGTGGAGGAGGCATTGACTGGGCATATTGGCCAATTGGGGGAATGCTCTTCTTCTTTGTGGCCATTGACCTTCTCAACAGGTTTGGCAGGGAATAGGCAGGCTATATTTTCAGAAGCAGAGTTAACTCTCTGCTCTTTTTTCTCTTAATTCCGATAAGAATAATTCTTTCAGGGAAGTATATAAGCACCTGCACATGAGAAAAAAGCAGGTGATAGGCTTGAATAATCAAAAAGTCAAAAATAATGTAAAAACTATACTCCAAGGCATGAGCAGAGGCGACAAATATGAAATGTTCTCAAAAGCCATGGCAGTAGTCAACAGGAGGATAAAATCATTCACTGTGGCAGACAGAATAAGCGTTGGGCTGGAAGAATCAAAGCAAATTATCAAAGAAATTGGAGAGGACATCTTGAAAACAGAAAACCTGCCAGAGTACAAAAAACAGATTTTGGATGAGTTCAAAGAGGCTAAGAAGAATTGTAGGGGCCTTTCCAATTTTATAAACTCTCTTTTGGCAAAATACGGAAGCCATGTAACAAAAAACAAGATAAAAACCGAAGGAATAATGGTTTGATTAGCAGGCAATAATTCCATTAGGAATATAAACAGTAGCAATTGAACCTTTAGCATGGATGATATCAGGAGAATAAAGGAGCTTAGGAAAAAGCTTGGAATCACCCAGCACCAGCTTGCAAAAATGGCAGGCGTTTCCCAGTCATTGGTTGCAAAAGTAGAGGCAGGAAGCATTGACCCTGCCTACTCAAAAGTGAAGAAAATCATAGAAGTTTTGCAAAGAGAGCATTACTCAAAGGAAAAGGCAGCAAAAGAGATAATGAACGCAGGCGTAAAGACTGTTTCTTCCTCAGAGCCATTGTCATCTGCAGCAACAAAAATGAGAAAATACTCGATTTCACAAATGCCTGTCATGCAGGGAAAGCAGGTAATTGGCAGCATCTCAGAACAGGCAATTCTTTCCAATTTTTCAACTGACGCAAAAAAGATAGCAAGAATGAAAGTGCATGACGCAATGGAAGAGGCATTCCCGACTGCGCTTTTGACAACCCCAATCTCTGCAATTGCTTATTTGCTGCGCCACCACTCAGCAGTGCTGGTAATGCAAAAAGGCAAAATAGCAGGCATAATAACTAAAGCAGACCTCCTGAAAACTATATAGGGGATGATAATATGCACAATGAAAAGCAGGCTGCAGCAGCACAGGCCCTTAAAATGGTAAAGCCAGGCATGAAAATAGGGCTTGGCACAGGCAGCACTGCAAAAATATTCATTGACATGCTTGGAGAGCTTAACAAAAAAGAGGACCTAAAGCTTACCTGCATTGCAACATCTGTGGCATCTGAAGAGCAGGCAAAAGGGCTTGGCTTAAAGCTTGCTGGCTTTGGCAAGATAAAAGAGCTTGACATTGCATTTGACGGAGCTGATAAAGTGGATAAAAAATTGAACCTAATAAAGGGACTTGGCGGGGCTTTGGTAAGGGAGAAAATAGTAGACTACAGGGCAGGAAAATTCATTGTAATGGCAGGGCAAAACAAGCTTGTTCAAAAGCTATCAGGAACAGTGCCAATTGAAGTTATCCCAATGGCTGAAGAGGCAGTGAAAATGGACCTTGTTAAAATCGGGGCAAAGAAATTTGAAACCAGGATGAAAGGGGAAAGGAAATTCATAAGCGACAACTCAAACCTTATGCTGCATGTTGAGTTTGGGGAAATACAAGAGCCTGCAAAGCTTGAGAAGATGATTAACAGCATTCCTGGCGTTGTTGACAATGGGATATTTGCCAACAAAAGGCCAGTTGTCATTGTTGGCAAGCAGGATGGCTCTGCAGATACTTTGGGCTGATTAATATGCTTGTGCTGCCTGAAAACATGAGAGAAGAAATAAGAAAGCCCTTTGGAAGGGTTTTAAGGGGAAAGGAGTTTTTGCAGGAAAGCAAAAAGGCAATCAAACCGCTTATTGCTGTTGGCGACCAGTGTGCACATGACTTGATAACTGCAGGGATTGCACCCGACATAATAGTATTTGACTTTAAGGTAAAACGGGTTGAAATCCCAAAAGAAATGAAAAAAACATTTGTGCCGCATGCAAAAGAGGCATATGCTGTTTTATCAGGGGCAGGCCATATATCTGACGAGCTATTGATTGCAATTGAAAAAGTGCTTGAAAAGGAAAAAGGCGCAATTTTTGTTGTTGGGGAGGATGACTTATCCTCTCTTGCTATAATGGCAAGGGCAAAAAAAGGAACACTTGTATATGGGCAGCCTGACCAAGGGGCAGTAATTGTTGAGCTTGGCTCCAAAAGCATAACAGAAAAAGCAAAGGGCTTTCTAAACAGAATGCAAAAGGTTCAGTAGGCAGTAGTAAATGGCATTATCTTTTTCTTTATCTCCTCAAATACTATTACAAGAAGCGCAGCAGCTATTATAATAGCAAAGTCGCCTGGCACAAGAGGAACTGTCTTGAATACCTCCTGAAGCGGCGCATAATAAACAATTGCCAGATGCAGCAAAAGCGATACCAGTATTGCCAAAAATACATAGGGGTTGGCAAAAAACCGGGAAAATATTGATTCAGTGGCAGACCTGCAGTTAAGTGCATTGAAAAGCTGCAAAAATACAAATAGAGTAAATACCACTGTAAACGCCCTTTCAGGGCTGTAGGAAAGGTAAAAGACAAATACAACTAAGCCAATTGATGCCATAAGTAAGCCTAAGCTTGTTATTGAAAGAACAAGGTTCCTGCCTATGAATGGCTTTTTCTGATCCCGAGGGGGGCGTTTCATCTCATCTTTTGAAGGCGGCTCTGCGCCAAGGGCAAGTGCTGGAGGCCCGTCAATCATAATATTTATCCACAGAAGCTGGAGAGGCAGCAAAGGAAGAGGAAGTGAAAGCGCAGGCGCTGCAAACATAAGTGAAATCGCGGCAACGTTTGTTGAAATCTGGTACCTTACAAATGACTTTATGTTATTGAATATGGTCCTCCCATACTTGACTGCATTTACTATTGATGAGAAATTGTCATCAGTAAGCACAATGTCTGATACTTCGGAGGTTACATCTGTGCCAACAACGCCCATTGCAACCCCTATATGGGCCTTTTTTATTGCAGGAGCATCATTGACCCCATCGCCTGTCACTGCAACTATTTCCCCTTGCCTCATAAATGCCCTGACTATCCTGTACTTTTGCTCTGGAGTGACCCTTGCAAATACTGTTGTTGAATAAAGGATTGAGTCAAGCTCTGTGTCATCCATTGACTTTAGCTCAGAGCCGTCAACAACCATTGAGCCTTTTTCAAAAAGCCCGACCTTTGATGCAATTGCCTTTGCAGTCTGAAGAGAGTCGCCTGTAATCATTACTACCCTTATTCCGGCAGACCGGCACAGGCTTATTGCCTCTGGCACTTCCTCCCTTGGCGGGTCTTCCATTGCAACCAAGCCGACAAAAACAAGGGATTTTTCAGTATTTGAGGCGGTATGCTTTGAAAGCTTTGGCACCTGCCTGTAGGCAAGCGCAAGCACGCGCATCCCATCCTCGCCAAGCATTTGCGAATCCATGTTCAGCATTCTTTTTTTCACTTGAGTGAGCCTTTGCTCCCCTTTTGAGTCAAGCATTTTTGAGCATTTTGAGATTATTTTCTCAGGCGCCCCTTTTACCAGGGCTATTCTTTTCTTGCCAAAAAGCCGGACAGAGCTCATCATTTTCCTGCCAGAGTCAAAAGGCACTTCCCCAACAAGCCTGTGCCCTGACCTCATCCTCCTTGCATTTACAGAGCATGAGCCAACTGCGCTCAAAAGCGCTGTTTCAGTAGGGTCGCCTGACACAGTTTCCTTGCCTTCTTCCCTTACAACCATTGCATTGTTGCAAAGTGCCATTATTTCAAGCGCTTTTGCAAGCACTTTGTCCCTTTTTGCTGCCGAAGGGGACAGTTTTCCATATCCTATTGAATATGTCCTGTCTGCAAGTATTATTTGCTGCACCTGCATCTTGTTCTTTGTTATTGTCCCTGTCTTGTCTGTGCAAATTACAGTTGCAGAGCCAAGGGTCTCAACTGCAGGCATTTTCCTGACTATTGCATTCTTTTTTGCCATTTTCTGAACGCCGATTGCCAAAGTTATTGCAAGCACTGTCGGAAGGCCTTCTGGGATGACTGCAACAGCAAGCGCTACTGCGACAATGAACATGTTTGCAGCTGTTTCTCCCCTGAAAATGCCTATTGCAAAAAATAGGGCCGCCAAAATTATTCCTGCATAGCCAAGGTTTTTTGCCAAATCTGCAAGGCTCTTTTGCAAAGTTGTCTCTTTTGGCTTTTTTTCTGTAACATAGCCAACTATTTTGCCAAACTCTGTGTGCATGCCAGTCCTTACCACCACTCCCAGCCCATGGCCCCTTACAATAACTGTTCCTGCAAACAGCATGTTGTTCTGCTCTGACAGCACTTTTTTCGAAGGCACTGTACAGGCATCTTTTGCAGAAGGCCTTGATTCCCCTGTCAAGGTTGACTGGTCAGAAGCTATATTTACTGCCTCAATAAGCCTAACATCTGCAGCAACCCTTGAGCCTTCCTCAAGCACAAGTATGTCTCCAGGCACAATGAATCTTGAATCAATTGAAACTTCTTTTCCCCCTCTTAGCACAACTGAGCGGGGCACCATGAGCTTTTTTAGTGCCTCCAACGCCCGCTCTGCCTTGTACTCCTGGAAAAAGCTGAAAAAGACTGCAAGCAGGATTGCAACTGTTATTGCAATGCCGTCTATTATCTTCTTTTCATCAACAGTCATTCCAAGGGCAAATGAGATTGCAGCAGCTGCAATAAGAAGTATTATCGGCAAGTTGTTGAACTGGCCCAAAAGCATCATATACCATGGGTCTTTTTTTATTTCCTCAATCTGGTTTTTGCCATAATTTGCAAGCCTTGCATTTGCTGCCTTTTCAGTAAGCCCTGAGTCTTTTGTGCTAAGCTCAGAAAATAGTGATTTGAGGGACATTGAGTGCCAGCTTGGCTCTTTCATGGTAAAATAAGATAAAATAGGCTTAAAAAGTCATCAGAAGTCTGTGATTTTCCTTTGCACAGGCTGGCTTTTTCCCCTCCTTTTCTTTTGGGGCCTTTTCTTTTGCCCAGGGGCAGCAAATTTCCTTTTCATTTTGCCAACAATCCTTTTCATGTTCTCCTCTTTTTTCCTTGAAGAGTAAAAGTAGGCCTCATCCCTTGTGCCGACTGTGATTAGCACTATTACTTTGCCTGCTTTTAGCCTTCCTGCCCTTCCCCTCCTTTGTATTGAGCGGATTTCAGATGCAATTGGCTCAAAGAATACTACGGTGTCAACTGAAGGTATGTCCAGCCCTTCTTCGCCTATTGAGGTTGCAACCATTATGTCAAACTGGCCTTTTGCAAATTTCTCAATTGTCTTTTTCTGCTCTTTGGAGGTGACCCCTTCCTTTTTCCCTACAAACCTTTTTGCAGAAAACCCGTTTTCCTGCAAAGTGCTGACAATTGTTTTTACCTGGTCCCTGTACTGGGCAAATACCAGCACTTTTTCCCCCTTTAAGCCGGACAGTATTTTGATTAGCTCGCAAAGCTTTGGGTGCTCAGAAGAGGTTTGGCACAGCTTCAATACTTGCATAAACCTCTTGTCAGCAAATATCCTCCTTCTTGCCTTTGTATCTGGCCTTGTTTTCAGCTTTTCAACATATGAAAGAAATGTTGCAAGCCCCTGTGTCTCTATGAGCTCAAGCATGTGCACAACATTGAAAACAGACGAGTAAAATGACAAAGCAGAGTACTTTATTCTGCTTGACATCCTCATTATTTTTACCCTAAGCTCAACCAGCCCCTTTTTTGACTTTAAAGGCGCATGAAACCCAAAGTTTGACAAGTACTTTGAGTAGTCTTTTAGCATTGCCTCGAGAAGCTTTTTTATCTCTGAAAAGCTTTTTCCCAAAGCCACCCTTACAAAATTAATTTCAAGGGGCTTTACATATGAGGCAACATCAGAGTCAGCTGCAGTCCTTATCTCAATGTTTTGTATGCCCAATGCATTGACTATTTCTTCTATCCTTTTTTTGCTTCCCCCTGGCGAGGCAGTAAGCCCTAAAATAAGTGCCCCTTTTTCATTGCACTTTTCAGCAACATAAGTATATGCATAGTTTCCAACTGACCTGTGTGCCTCATCAATTATGCAAAGGGAAAAGTCAGCGCCTGTTCTCCCCCTCTTCAAATCATTTTGCAAGGACTGGGGGGTTGAAAAGCACACTCTTTTGTTCCACATCTTTTCCCTGTTTTTTGGCTGCACTTCACCTGTAATCAAGGCAGTTTCTTCCCCAGGAAAATGAGTCAGTTCAAGAAAAGTCCTGTGATGCTGCTGTACAAGAGGCTTTGTCGGGGCAAGGAAAACCGCTCTTCCCTGCTTTACTTTTTCCTCTATAACAAGAAAGGCAATCAAGGTTTTGCCCAGGCCGGTTGGCAGCACAACCAATGTATTGCCGCTTGCCAGGGCAGAGCCTGCTATTGCTCTCTGGTATGCCCGGGGAGTTATGCCTTTTCTCAAAAAGCCTTGCATAAAACACACTTGTACGCAAGCATTTAATTACCTAATTGAGGTATAATGCCGGTGGTCTTATGATACTTCCAAAAGCCCCTGTTGAGAAAATAATACGCTCATGCGGCGCTGACAGGGTAAGTGACAGCGCAGCAACAGAGCTTGCAGAGACACTTGAGAAGATAGGGGTTGACATTTCAACAAGGGCAATAAAATACGCAAAGCATGCAGGCAGGAAAACAGTGACATCTTCAGATATAAAGCTTGCCCGCTGACCGAACAAAAACCGATGCACATTCTGTGAGCAGAATGAATCGCTTTTCCCGGTGCTGCTATGGCAGCACTGATGCCTTGCCCGGCAAGATGCACCGAACAAAAAGCGAACAATTTTTATAAGGTTGGAGGCACACTTCTTCTATGAGACTATCAGCCATATTGCTTGTGTGCTTAGTGCTTTCCTGTGCCTATTTTGCATCCTTTAGTGCAACCCTTTCTTCAGAAGCTTCCCTTAACCTGTCTTCTGCTCCCTCGCTTAACGGCTCTTTTGATGAAAATGACACTTTTACTTATGAGTCAAGCAAAGGGGATTACAAAACAAGCATATCTTCTTCCCCGCAAGGCATCTTAGTATCAGTTTCTGGCACTGATGAGAGCCAACCAGCTCTTTCAAATGAGCTTGAGGCCCTAATTAGCCTAGGGGTAATTGAAACAAAATGCGACCCAAGAGGATTTGCCCCATTAAGCACTGTTGACTATTATTGCAGTGAACAAGCTAGCTGGTCTGGCTGCGCTACTCCTGAAACTTGCAACCAAATGCCAGTGCCAGAACAATATGAAGAGCCTTCTGCTGAGGCAGCTGTTCCCAAAGCAGCACAAGAAAGCCTGGATTTTGGGATTGAAGCAAAAACAGCAGGAACAGCCCCAAGAGCACCTCAAGAGCCAGAGCTGGAAGGGGAGAAACTAGGAACCTGGCAGGCTTTGCAGGCATTAGGCGCATTTGTGCTCATAATAGTGGCATCATACCTGATTTTGCAGCAAAGGCAGGCACAGGTTGAAATCAGTGCGCATGACACCCGGCTTCTTGAAAACAAGACAAGGGCAGGAATAATGGAACAGCTTTCTGAAGCAGACAGAATACCAACAGACCTTTCCTCAAAACTTGGCAAAAGCAAGGCAACAATATCTGAGCACTTGGAGGCATTGCAGCAGGCAGGCCTTGTTGAAAAGCTTGCAACCCCTGGCAGGAAATTCGTTTATTACCGGCTCACAAGAAAAGGAAAGCACCTTCTTTTGCGAAGGGCAGGCTGATTCCAGAATAGGGGAGAAACCATTAAAAACCGGCTTTGACTAATACTACCACCAGAGGCAACAGGGTAATGCTATGGCAAACGGCAACAAGGCGCACAAAGCAAAGCAAAAGCGTACTTCTGACCTTACTTCTGGCACTTCAAAGCAGAACAAAATCCGCACATTTATCAGGGAAAAAGCAAAAAAGGCAGTAGAAAAGACAAAAGTCGGTCTCAAGACATTGGGCTGGGTCTTAAAGCACCCGAAAATCGCATTTACTGCTGTAGCAATTATCACAACTCTCGTTGCAAAGCCTTCAACCAGCCAAACAATAACAGGAAAAACCGACGACCCAAAAGAGGTTGTTGATAAGGAGCCAAGAAGCACAAAGCTCCTCAAGGGAACAAGCCAGTTCTTGATGCGTGGATATGAAGCAGTGACTGTGCCTGAAGACCAGATGGCTGTCCTTGGAATAAAAGAGTTTGACGGAACTGAAATAGAGGTTGTAACAAAATCCCCAGAAGAAGGGGTTCTCCATTATTTCCTCAGCGAAAACTGGGAGAGTTTCCTGCTAATAAAAGAACCGGTAGAGGAAGGAAAAGGTGAAGTTGTAGAGGTAAATGCATTTGTCCCTGTTGAAGGAGGGCTTTACAAACCCCTTGCCTATACGAACGACAACTTTGGCACTTTATTGATAGCTGGCACAAAATGCATTATCTACAGAGATGGAAAAGAATATGGAACCATACCTCTTACTGAGCACTTTGGAGTTGAAACTCTCAAAGACCCCAAATTTGAAAAAGACGGAGATATAACTTGGTTTAGAGTATCGAACTCAACAGGTGAGGTCAAGATTAATCACGGTGAGAATGGTAAGGTAGTTAGATTTGGCATAAACCAAGGCGTGGAAATAGCTGAAAAGTGAGTTTATGTTTTTGTTTAATGGTGCACTAGTAGAAATCGACAAAAAAGTTGAAGGAGGTCCTGGTGAAAAGCAGGATCTGAAGACTTTGGAGGCGACTTTTACCAAGGTTCTTGATGTAAATAAAGAGAAAATAATAAAAATGGGAGGAGATGTAAAAAACATCATAAACGAGTTTTCTGAAAACCCAACTATGGAAAATGCGGAAAGACTGCTTGAACCTTACGGACTTTATGAACAATTTAAACTTGAACTGCAAAAGCTTCTTGAAGAGCAGCAAAAATCCCAAGGACATTGACATTGTTGTTGACTACAATGGGCTTGCAAGCCTGAAAAGCAATTTTTCCATTTCAAAAAACGAGAGAATGAGAAAGTATGAGATAAGGCTTGAGAAGTTTGACATTGACATTTATGTTTCCCATTACTCAAGGCTTGCCATTCCCTGCGAAGAGCTTCTCAGGGATGAGAATATTGCCTCAATAGAGGGAATAAAAACCATAAGGCCCGAGGCTCTTCTTGTGCTGAAGCAGTCTGCTGAAATAGACAGAAGGGCGACCCCAAAGGGCAAAAAGGACTCTCTTGACATCATGAGCCTTCTTCTCTTTGCGCCAATAGACTGGAAAAGGTACCAAGCCCTCCTTGAAGAGCATGGCATCAAAAACTATGCAAAGGAGCTTGAGGGTGTTGTATCCGGCTTTAATGACCAGGACCTTTCTTATCTTGGCATAGGGTTTGTAAAATTCAAAAAATGGAAAAAGAAAATGCTTTCAAACCTGAGAAAAATGAGGTGAGGAGAAACCATTAAAAGCCGGCTTTGACTAATACTACCACCAGAGGCAACAGGCAACCCAAGGAAAAAAATGGGAAACCTGCCAGATACACGTTGCATCTTGTGACCACCAGAGGCAACAGGGTAGTTCCATGAAAGAGAACACCGCAAAAAAGGAAGTGGAAAAGGCAAAGCAAGCAGCTAGCAAGAGCAAGCAAGACCCAAGAAGGAGCTTTTTCGGGGCATTTGCAAAACCCTTGATAATTACCACTACTATTCTGACCATTAGCTTTTACTCACTCAAGCAGGCAGTTGCAAATGCCTATGCATTCATCTCAAAAACAGGAAAAGGCGACAGCGAACTAATGTTTGACAATAAAGCCGACAAGCTTTCATTAGACATAAAAGGCAAACTCCTGGAAAAGGACAAGTCTTTTGGCCCAGGCAAAATGACCATAAAATCATTCTTTGGGGACAGCACAAAAGCAGATGTCAAGCCTGTCAGCTACACAAGCAGGCTTGAGCCTGACACTGTTGCACCGAAAAGCGATGAGATTATTTATAATGTGCCACTGAATCAGATTGGAAAACACATTGATGAGAGCAAAGCGAAAATAACATGGACTGAGGATGGTGTGGTAACCGTTAGGGACGGGAAAAGGATGGCTATTCTTGAAGACAGCGAAGGAGTGTTCAAACGCCTTGCAAACGCCAAGAAAATCAATACAACGTATGATGGAAAAAAGGTCATCTATGCATTTGATGGCAACACTATTCATATCATCAGGCCATTTGTAAAATCACCACAAGACTGGCAGTGGGGAGAGATGAAAATAGCTAGTGGAACTGTATACAGTGATGAAGGAAAATACTACGTAGGCGACGATGGCGCGGTTTTCTTATCTGAATCTGCCTACATGGTCATATCGCCCAGCAATAAAACAAGTTATTATACAAGCAGCTTTAACCCAAGGCTTGGGGAAAATATACCAAACATAAAAGACTATAAACTACGTCGGGAAGGAACAAATATAATCATAGAACCAAACGGGTGGGGCGGTTATAGCCTTTGGCTAGACTTAAATGGTGACGGATACTCTATTGAAAAACCAGAGGGGGAAAGAAGCTCAGGGGATTAGTATGTTTATTTTCCAGGAAACTCAACTAGACCCGCAAGGCAAGAAGGAAACTACTTTTAACGTTGGAAAACAGCTTCACCCAAAACAAGATAAACAAGAAATAAACACACCAACTCACAAAATTAACTTTAGATCATTACCCGACAATACATTAAGAGTAACTGCAACCGACAAAAAAACTGGAACAGCGGTAACTAATACATACAACACGCAAGACGATTCTGACATGGAGAGGCTTAGAACAGACCTAGTAAATTATAGAGTTAACGACGACCAGTTGAAACAGTTGTTTAGTTGGATTAATCAACAACTCGCAGCACAGCAAGACAGTGCCTTCTTTGAGCCGGCCGAGCGTGCACGTGCAATGACGCAAATTGACATTCAAAAAAGATATTTGAAGGAGAAAGATGAGGAATTAGACATAACGCAAAAGAAAAAAGCAAAAAGAGCCACAGGGGAAAAGGGCAACTAGCTACAATTACTTCTAATTTTCCAGCAGGTTTTTGTTTTGAAGGGCAATTAGCCATTCCTCGGGTTTTTCGGCATCTGTATTAAATAGGGGTTGGCTTCCAAATAAAATCGTGGTAAATATGCTTAGCAAACTAGTTGTTTTGCTTCTTGCTTTTTCTGTTTTTGCAGCTGCAGAAAGCAGTGAGGATGATGCAAATGCTGCAGTAGGTGATGCTGCAGTTGGTTCTGTTGCAGCTGAAGCAGGTGCTGCAGTAGATGATATGCCTCAAATTGGTTCTGTTGCAGTGGCAAAGGATATTAATGAAAATGGAAAAGATGCAGTCTCAGCCCCTGTTGCTCAGCAGCATGGGACTGTGAGGGTAATTGCTTCTGGCTTTCCAATAATTGATGCTGCAGAAAATGAGGGCTGTGAGATAATCAAGAATGTGTTTAGCAATTATCAGAGGAAATTTGCGGTCATGAACTGCCCTGAAGATGTTGCTTATAGGCACAACCTAAGGGAAGACAAGCCTCTTTTGCTTGCTGATACTGGCGCAAATGCATTGATAGGCGCAAACCTTGTGCACAGCCAGGGAAATACAGGGAGAGGGACAAAAATTGCAATGATTGACACTGGGATGGATTATACGCACCCTGAGCTAAGGGGCAGCTATCTAGGCGGCTATGACTTTGCAAACAATGACCCTGACCCAATGGATGAGCATGGGCATGGGACTGTTGTTGCTGGTGTTATGGTTGCTGATGGGTTGCTTCAGCATGAAAACCCGTATTTGCAGGTTGCTTCCAAATATTCTGACGTAAGGGGAGTTGCACCAAGCGCAGGGATATATGCACTGAAAGTGTGGAGCTCGCACATGAGTGGTTTTATTGAGGCAATTTACTGGGCAATTGACGGGCCTGACCATGTTTATGGCACTTCTGATGACCCTGATGTTGATGTAATCACAGCCAGCGTTGTATGGGGCAATTTGAATAACCCTGAGCCTTACTGCAACCATTTGAACCAAGAGGCAACTGCAGCAATAAAGTATGCCAACCAAAAAGGTGTGCCATTTGTTTCTGCTGCTGGAAATGGCCAGGCAGCCAGCACAGTTGCACCCGGCTGCATTAGCCATTCTATTGCTGTTGGCGCTGTTGACAAGATAACTGACTTGATTGCTTCATTTTCTCCGAGGGGAAATGCAATTGACATTGTTGCCCCTGGCACGCACATGAAATCAACTGCTCTTTCTCCAACATGGGGCTATATATCTGGAGTATCTGGCACAAGCGTTTCTGCCCCTGTTGTTGCAGGCACAATTGCTCTCATAAAAAAGGAGCACCCTGATTACACTGTCAAAGAAGTGAAAAAGGCACTGAGGAACACTGCTGTTGACAAGGGGGCAAATGGCTTTGATTATGCTTACGGCTGGGGAAGGGTAAATGCCTATGACGCTGTTTACAGTTCAAGCGCATTGCAACACCATACTAAGTGCACTGGCACAGATGCACAGACCATTGCAGCTGCATGTGTATTGGTTGCAGGGCCTGGCGCTGATGAGTGCCAGTCACATGCAGAGTGCATATGTAGTGATAGTGACGGTGGAATAAAGCCAAATGAAAGGGGAAACACAAGTGGAATGTACAATGGCGAGTGGAACTTGAAGCAGGATATTTGCAGTGGAGACAATGCTGTTATTGAATATTCGTGCAGCGGAAGAGGAGTTGTTCAGACCCTGATTGCCTGCACAGAGCCTGGCAAGGAACTCTGTATACAGGGAAGGTGCACAAACCCAAACTTGCCAGACATTATTGCAGAAATACAGGCACCTTCCCAGATGATAGTTGGGGTTCCGGCACAAGTCACAATAACCACTGCAAACCAGCAAACAACGCACCCATACTGGGGAAGCTTAAGCACAGCATATTTTGTGAATGCAGGGCTTGAAGGCATTATCAATATCCCGCAGCTGACTTGGGGGCTGTTTAACTCTACAGTTGTCAGCATAACCTGCACACAGGCTGGAAACACAATTATTTCAGCCTATGCAGACTATTATGATGAGGTTGTTGAGCTTAATGAAGAAAACAATGAGGCATTTGCTTCGGTCAATTGTGTTGCAAACCAAAATCTAAACCAAGACGACACCTGCCCAATCCTGCCAACAGAAGTTGATTGTGGCAATAATTATGACAGAGCAATATGGTATGATGAGCAGGGATGCCCGTACAAGTGCAAAGTGAATTATGGGAAAGCAGGCTCAGATGAAAAGGATGACAAGGCACCAGTAGCAGGAGAAGTGACTGACGATATATATGACAGAGCCCCTTCAAGCAGCAGCTCTAATGATAACCAGCATTCTGATTCTTCTGACTCTTTAGTAAACTCCATGGTTGCAGATGGGGACTTTTTTGCAAGGGCAATGATACTTGTAGGGGTCTATTTGGAGAAATTCAGGAAATAGTGCTTATTTTGCAAAGTAAAAGAACCTCTGGGAAAAGGTTATGAATGCTAGCACTGCCCCTGCAAGCAGTATGAATGAGGCTGAAGCAGAATAGAATGGGATGAAAAGAAGTGCTGCGAACAAAAGGAGCAATCTTTCTGCTCTGGGGAGGATTCCTGGCTGATGGCTTATTTTCTGGGAATTGGCAATATGCCTGTGCTCTGCATATGCTGTTGCAAATGAAGTCATGCAGGTGCCAAAGAACAGGAATATTATCAGGGATAAGCCTGCTGGCAGGATAAAGCTTGGCAAAGAATAAAAGAAAAATGAAAGAACCCAGAGGAACTCTACCAGCCTGTCTGTTATTCCGTCTATATATGCTCCTTTTGCAGTTGCCTGCCTGCGAAAGCGCGCAACTGCCCCATCTATTGCGTCAGTAGCACCTGCTAGGATGAAAAAACAAAGTGAGTGAAGGGGAAGCTGCAAATAAGCAAAGTAAAAGCCAATTAGAGCGAATACAATGGCAAGAATGGTTATTTGGTTGGGAGAAAGAGGAAGCCTTGAGAACAGCCTGCCAAAAGATAGCTGAAGCCATTTTCCTAATCTTGTCTTCTTAAGAGGCATGTTATTACCTGTTTTGCTTTCCCCAATAATCATAATATTCTATTCCCAAGTGGGTTATCAGCTCTTCTCCCACAAGGTAGCGCAATGTATTCTTGAGCTTTATGTGCTGTATGGACAGGTCATGCTCAGGGTAAAGGGAAGGAGCATGCATTGGAGCCTTAAAGTAAAAGGAAAGCCATTCCTGGCAGCCACTCATCCCTGCCCTTTGCGCCAAATCCATGAAAAGGGCCAAATCAAGCAAGATAGGCGCTGCTAAAATGCTGTCCTTGCAAAGGAAGTTGATTTTTATCTGCATGGGATATCCAAGCCAGCCAAATATGTCTATATTGTCCCAGCCCTCCTTGTCATCATTTTTCGGGGGATAATACTCTATCCTTATTTTGTGGAATAAATCCTTGTAAAGGTCAGGATATTGGTCAGGCTGCAGCACATAGTCAAGCACAGACTTTTTGCTCATTTCCTTGCTCTTGAATGAACCTTTGTCATCAAGCACAAGCCCGTCCCTGTTGCCAAGTATGTTTGTTGAAAACCAGCCTTTTACCCCCAGCATCCTGTTTTTCAGCATTGGAGCAACAGCTGTTTTCATAAGCGTTTGGCCTGTTTTGAAATCCTTTCCTGCTATTGGCACTTTTTTGCTTTTGGCAAGCTCTGTGAGCGCTGGTATGTCTAAAGTGGTATGCGGAGCGCCATTCACATAAGGAATGCCTTCCATTATTGATGCATATGCGTAAATCATTGAAGGCGAGATTGCCGGGTCGTTTTCTGCAAGGCCTTTTTCAAATGATTTGACAGAACTGTGTACTTGTTGGGGCTCTGAGTAAACCTCTGTGCTTGCGCACCATATCATCACCATTCTTGAGAGGTTTTTCTGTTTCTTGAAAGCACGGATGTCTTCTCTTAGCTGGTTTGCAAGCTCAAGCTTGTTTTTTCCCTTTTTTATGTTTGGCCCATCAATGTTTTTCACAAAAGCTTTGTCAAATACTGCCTTCATTGGCTTTATTTCCTGAAGCTCATCTTTTACCTGGTTTATGTGCTCTTTTGTTAGCACTCCTGCGTTTAGTGCGGCTTCATATGCATTGTCTGGCAAAATGTCCCATGCTGCAAATTCTAAGTCTGACATAGAGGCAAGAGGCACAAAATCCTTTATGAGAGGAGACTCTTTCTCATTGCGTTTTCCAAGCCTTATTGTCTGCATTTGCGTAAGGCTTCCTATTGGCGTTAGCCCCTTTTTCCTTGAAAGAAGCACACCTGCAATAAAAGTGGTGCTGACTGCCCCTAAGCCTGGAAGCAGTATCCCCAGCTTTCCTTGTGCTTTGCTTATTTTTATTTTTGGCATTTGAGCACCCCGTAAACTATTATAACATTTATATAATAGTATAACAGTTTAAAAATAGGTGCTCGTTTTCACTTCTTTCTTGCTCCTGGCTTTTTCTTGAGCGGGGCAAGTCCTCTTTTCTCTGTCTCTGGCATCTGCTCTGGGCTGCTCTTCTTCTTTGCGCCCGGCTTTTTCTTCACAAGCGCAACATAGGCAAAAAGCCCTGCCCCAATTATCAAAAGACCAATTACTGCTGCTGCAAATACTGTCATAAGATTGGATGCATATTCCTGCTCTTTCTCCTCTTCTGTTATTTGCTCTTCAGGCTCTTTTTCCTCTGGCCCAGAAACAGGCTCAATAAGCTCTTCTGGGATTTCATACTGCTCCTTTCTTCCAATTCCCTCCAAAGTCCTGTTTTTCACAAGCTTTGCTGTCTCATTCAGGGAGTAAAACGGGGAGGCGCTTTTGTATGCCTTTTGTGCTGTCAGCTGAAGGTTTGTTATTATTGAAAGGCTGTAATCAGGGGAAAAGCAGAATGAATAGCCATAAAAAAGCGGGCTTGAAGATGCTTTTGTGGCTGCCCTGTTTATTTCCTCAAGGCTCAATACATAGTCTTCCATGTTTTGGCTTGTAAAGTCTTCCTCCAAAAGAGAATATGCTGTCTTTTCATTCTCATAAGCTTTGTCAAGGGCAATGCTGTCATTTTCAAACTCCCATATATAGTTGATAAATACCCTCCCAGAGCCCAAGGCAATAGGAAGGCAGAATGAAGTTACTGAGTAGCAGGCCTTTTGGCAGGTTTCAAAGCTTGTGCATTCTGTCCTGTCTGTCCCTGTAAGAACCCTGCACTTTGTTTCGCCCTGCCTGTGGATATCAGCTATTGAGAGTATTCCCTGGTGTATTGAAGGAAACTGGTTTGCAGCCTCAGCAGATTTGCCAGTGCTCAGGTAATATGCCTCAAGTGCCGGGTAAAGCTCGCCCTCATCAGCCATTGCATAAGGCATTACATGAGGGAAGTCTTCAAGAAGAACTGCATAAACCTCTTCGCCTGACACAATCGCATAAGTTGTTTCATTGTTGTGCGTGAAGTTGTATACTGAAAAGCTTTTTCCCTCAGGCACAGCATAATAGCCAAACAGCCTCATTCCTGCAGGGTAGTCTACTGCAGCAAATGTGTTGCAGCAAAGCATAAGCAATGCAATAAATGCCAATAGTTTCATTTGGAAGCCCCAAACCTAATGCTTTGAAAAAGAATAAAATAGGCTAGGTAAAAAGGAAAAGAGCCTATTCAGTTAGGGAAAAGAAAAAACAGGCAGTCGCCCATTCAGCCTGGGAAAAATTTGCATTCAAAATTTTTCCTGGAGGAACAGCCAGAGGGGAACGGCGCGGATGCCTTTCCGGACTGCTGACGGTGCGCTCTTGCTGACAAGCACCGCTTGTTTCGCGCCGAATTTTTTCATGAACTTTCGCAGCTGCCCCTCGTCTTTTGTGCCATATTTCACTTCTATCGGGATAGGCTTTCCTCCCTGTTTTTCCACAAAGTCGACTTCAAAACTGTTCAGGTAGTAATATTGCGCTGCCAGATGCGCTGCCACAGCGGCTTCGGCAACCCGCTGGAGAGTGGCATCTGAAAAGAAGTCTTCACGGTATGCAAAGCAGAATGCGGTGCTTGACGGGTATGCCTTTTTGTTCTTGCGCGAGGAGACAAGCGCCCTGCTCCGAAGATTCCTCACCTCTGAAATGAGAAGCGAGTACTTGAGGTGCTCAATGTAATTGCCGACCGTTATCTTGTTCCTGCCCAGGTCGCGTGAAATGCCATCCACATTCACCGTCATCCCAGGGTCATGGCAAAACATCTCAAGCAGGGTTTTCAGGAGAGGGACGTCCTTCAGGCCGAATTCCTGTGGAAGGTCCTGCGAGACTATGCGGTCAAGCACAGTATTTTTCACATAATTCCTCACCGCATCGTCGCTTTCCTCTGCCACAATCTCTGGAAAGCCCCCCTTGCGCAAATAATCCATAAGCAACGGCATTGCCTCGCGTTGTGAAACCTCTGGGCGGGACAGGTCAAGTTTTACACCTTTCCATTCAACGAATTCTGAAAAGGAAAGAGGCTTTACGTGGATACTTGTCATCCTGCCTGCGAGGCTTTCAGAGGATTTTCTCTGGAGCGATATGGATGCAGAGCCTGACAGGAATATCTTGAGCCTTGGGTTCAGGTCATAAAGTATCTTTATTTTTGTCTGCCAGTCGCCTGCTTTTTGCACCTCGTCAAAGAACACAAAAACCCTGCCAGCATCTGGAATCCTTTTCTTGAGCATCTTTTCCTCATATGCTAAGATGACATCGTCAATGCCAGCGGCTTTCTCATCAAACGAAAAGTACATGATGTTTTTCGGTGGTGTTCCTTTTTCGAGAAGCGAATGGATTATCTGGTAAAGCGCAGTGGTCTTGCCCACTCTCCGCAGCCCGTAGAGGAGAACTATGAAACGCTTGCCGAGTGATTTTTTCGCGTCAGTTAGCGCCGGCCTTTCATGTGCACCCAGAAGATGCTGTGGAACCGCGCCTCTTGCCCACCACGGGTTGAATTTTGCAAGCACATTGATATCCATTATGTTCACCTATTTAACTATAACAATAAAGCTTATATTAGTATAGTCTACTATACGAATAGGCTAAATAAAAAGAAAAAAAGAGACATTGCTAGCCCTTTTTCTTTAGAGTGGAATTAGCGTTCCACTGCAGGAAAAAATACCTATTATTTTTTCTTTCCTTTTACCAGCAGGAAGTATACTGCTCCAATCACTACAAGGATTGCAAGCAGAATTACTGCCAGGCTTATTCCTGATAGAATGCCAGTAGGCTCTTCTTCTGCTTCAGCAATTACTGGCTCT
>Ga0180431_10000859_pt1 | contig 43080 bp, 60 predicted proteins | sample SS_ome_11_FD_132459 | JGI IMG/M metagenome (GOLD analysis project Ga0180431, IMG submission 132459) | Hypersaline lake sediment archaeal communities from the Salton Sea, California, USA - SS_1_MS_1 metaG | ecosystem: Environmental > Aquatic > Non-marine Saline and Alkaline > Hypersaline >... | reverse complement strand
CGCACTTGCATGACGTGAGGCGTGTTGGGCGAAGCGAAGATGCCCTTGGTCTCCTCGGGCTCGTCGTGACCCTCAAGGTTGAACCCCATCGGCCTGCCGTCCAGAGACAGAGGTGTGATGAGCCACTCCCCGGTCTTGTGGTCGGGTGAGATGAAAAGACGAACGTCTGTCCAGTGTTCTTGCCACTGGGTTGAGCCGTCCTCGGTATCGATCATACCGAATCTGACGGTCACAGCGCGTTGGGGATCGATGGTTTTGAACTCGTTGAGGGTCATGAGACATCCTTTGAACTGACTGATTGCTTGGTGATAGGTTGATCAGACTTCGCAATCATGAGACGCTCTGTATTCTTCGTGCGGGCCTCATCCTGAAGACGGGCCAGTCCCAGTGCGATATCTACCACTCCTGCGACGTCTGTCTCATAGTTAACAGAGAGCGTCTTGATTTCTTTCATCAAACTACGACTCAGGTAGAAACCTAGCTCGTAAGCATCCCTCTCTGGGATATAGACCATCTCCTTGCCGTCAACGAGAACGGGCTTGTGGAGATGCTCCAGACGGTCCCACCACTCTTTACGGATCTTGGTCCACTCGTCAGTCTCCCACTTCATACCAAAGATGTAGAGGAAGTGCAATACCGGAAGGAAGACATGGGCGAAGACGCCTCCCCCTATGACCACCCCCGCATAGAGGGCTGTCTCCCAGAAGGTGGCGTCTTCACCGTAACCTGACAGGTTCAGGTAAACGAAGATCACTGACATGTGACAGAAGACTTGAGCGAAAAGCTTCCAGATGATGACCTCTCTCTCCATAGTCTTGGAAAAAGAGAGAGCCTCTTTGATAGTGCGAAGGGTCCAACTGAACATGATCACCTCGGAGTCGTAGGGGATCGCCCCGATTAGACTCCGAGGCGATCGTTAGTTTTCAGCTAGCCTCGGAGTCGGTCTCGGGCTCGGGAGTAGCATCCCCCGAGAGACTCAGGAAGGCCACGGCGAGCACCGCTACCGCGTTCACAAGGTAGAACGCACGGGCTACAATATCACCCCCAGGGACCCAGAGCAAGGGGCTCGTGAGTAGAACCATCTCACCGATGAGGTACGCTGCCATGCCCACGGCGAAGCCCGCGCACACGTACTTCACGAACTTGAGGTGATGGGCAAGCATCAGAAGGGCGACCGGGATAACCGCGTTCGCGATGAGAGGGGTCTGCCCGATGCCCGCGATGACCCAATCCCACCCAAGCATGGGGGTAGCGGCCAACTGCACCGCGAAGGCGACCACAGGGACCTCCATACCCGGCACCACGAAGGGGAGGAAGAAGAGACCCGCCGCACCTACCGCAGCGCTCGCGAGGAACGTGCCGAGAAGCTTGGTATCAGCCTCCAGCAAGCTCTCCTGCCGCACCAAGACGAACAGGAGGGCGGCGAGAACCAGGGAGATGAGAAGCCTGACGAGGCCGGGCTCAAGGATTGCCGCCGTCACTGCGCTATCAGCCTGCACGATGCCTGCACCGTAACGCTCTCGGAACTCCTTCTCGGGGTACAGGTTCGGCTTCTCGTCCTCATCCCCATCCATGACGAAGAAGCTCTCACCCTTGTTCTCATCCTTCTGGAGCTTGGACTCATCCGCTCCTCGGGTGAGGTACATCTCCACGCGATCGGGATGCGTCACGCCCCACTGGTTGATGAGCGCTGCGACACCCGCGACGTGAGGGGCCGCCATTGAGGTACCCTGGTAGAGCGCGAAGAGGTGATCCTTGGGCTTGTTCATCTTGACCGTCTCTTGCAGGACACCATCGGGCTTGCCGTCTTTGTTCTGGTCAAGCTTGGTGTTCCCGCCCGGTGCCGCGATGTCCACCTTCGGTCCCCACTGAGAGTAAGGCGTCGTGTAGCCGTCGTACTGCGTCGCTGCGACGCTTACCACGCCGTCAAGGGCAGCAGGGTAGTTCGGCTTACGCTTGCCGCCGTTGCCCGCCGCTGCGATGACCGTGACGCCCTGCTTTCGTGCGTACAAGACCGCATCCTGCTTGGCATCGGCAGAGTGAGGAGAGCCAAGGCTCATGTTGATGACGTGAGCGCCGTTGTCCGCCGCAAAGTAGATACCCGCGATCACGTTCGCGAGAGATCCCGAGCCCATGCTGTTCAGGACGCGAACCGACATCAGCGTGGCACCGTAGGCGACCCCTGCGCCACCGTATTTATTGTCGGTAGACTGAGCGATAGTGCCCGCGACATGCGTACCGTGGCCGTTACCGTCCCACGAGAACGTATCCTTGTCCACGAAGTCGTAGCCCTCCACGTAAGACACCCTCTCAAGGTCACGAACGGCCTCACGAGACTCATCGGTATCCAAAGCCACACCCGTGTCGAGCACCGCGACCACGGATCGCCTACCCGTGGAGAGAGTCCACGCCTCTCCAAGTGCGATCGCGTCGAAGTGCCACTGGAACTGACGCAAGGGGTCGTTGCTCTCCCACACGAGAGACTTGATCAGGTGCTCTTCGTTGACGCTCTCGACGTCAGACCCGAAGTGCTCCATGACGTGAGCCTGAATCTTGGGGACATCCCCCTCACCCACCTTGGCGAGATACAGGTTGCGATCGATGACAGGCTCGGAGGTGTGTGGCTTGAGGTCGAGTCGCATCTCTTTGGCGAGCGCCATGACCTCCTCGTGTGAGAGGGAGTCCTCGAAGTCAATGAGCACGACGTCATGGTCGGAGCCCGCGATGTCGTGCTCCCCGGTGATGTTGGTTGACGTGACCGTGGCCTCGCACTCATGGTACGAGTGAGCCGAGTCACGATCGCACGAAGTGAGAGCCCACTGTAGAGCCACCATGCCCAGCATGACGACCGCCAGCTTCAGTAGCTTCCGGTTCTTCTCTGACATCATCTTCTCCTAAAAAGAGGTAAGGGGTCTGGATGCACCATTGCACCTTCACGGCAACACTAGCGTATCCAGACCCCTTTGTAAAGGCTTTTTTGGACGTATTTAGAAAGACACTTGGTAAGTCAGAATGTCCTCGTCAGCTTCGAAGCGTTCCAGTACCTTCACCGTGGTCTTGCCCGACAGGACCATAGTGTCAGTCATCATGACCGTGATGTTAAGGTCCTGAACCCCTTCATACTCATCGAGATGACCTTCGACGATCGTCGTCTCGAAGATTACTCGAACCTCGTCCTCGGGGTCAGCTTGAGCGAGCATCGCTCGGATTCGGGGGTTTGCTTCGAGCTTCCGGTACTTAATCGGCGTATTCATCATGTGAGTCCTCGTCCGTATCAGGGAACAGGTGTCCTACTAGGTTATCTGCCAGTATAAACGCAAAGTTCGCGACGTCTAGACATCGGTTCAACCTTCCCAGGTCCCCTCCGACACCCTCGCCCATGAGGTCTGCTGCGAGGTCACCTAGGTGAGACATCAAGGTGAGAGCGGTTCCCGCAGGAGGATCTTCTGCCCAATCCCCTTTGTTGATCTTGGCGTGCATTCTCGCCTTCATGAGATCCGCAAAGCGATCGATCCGATGCTCTATCTTGTACGTCAGGCGGGCAAGCTCTTCAGGCGGTAAGCGATCTGCCATCAGTCAGCCTTCTTAGAGGAACTCGTGGAGTCAGGAAGAGGAGGGTACTTGCGGGTCACTCGACGCTTCTCGCCTTCTTTCACTTTCCCCGTAATTGTGTAGGCAGGTAGAGGTGACATCCAACCCACTTCTACATGAAAAGGGTTCAGATGGTGGTCCGACGCGCTCGCCTTAAGATAGAGATCGTCTATAGCTTTACACGCTTTTTGATATTCGTCATGGGTCATGAAGTTCTTCCTTCGCTTAGATTCTTTTCAAGACAACGGTAGGCTCTTCGTTGCCTCCGGTGTACTCCAAAGTCGTGATCACCTTGTCTTCGGGCATGGACACCACGAGACGGCTTCCTCGGGGAAGCACGAGGTTTCCCGCGCTCATCTGAGCACGGAGGGAGGTGATCTTCTTCTGCATAGCTTCCCGCTTTCTCATTTCTTATCCCATGTGGCGGTAAACACACTCGTACTGAGACGAACACCTTGCCTCCACGACTCGACCTGACTGTCTGCAAGGTTGATCATGAGGTCAAGGTCTTCAGGTGAAACCCTCCGGCCTTCGGTCTTGTAAATGTAATCTGAGACCATCTCCGAGAGGAGATCGTAATTGACTACGAGGGCGTCTTTGACTTGAGACATGTCTCACTCCATATGAGCTGCGAGTTTCTTTACGGCGTGACGCCACTTACCTTGGTGGTGCCACTTCAGGTTGAGCATGAAGGTGGAAGGCTCCAGCCTCCTCACCCTCCTCATGTGTGACAACGCGTCTGGACCGTGAAGTGTTCTCAAAGACTCGAAAAGAATCGTCAAGCTCATGTCCCCTGTAAAGTACCTGAAGGCGATAGTCCTGTCAAGCTCAGGCAAATCCGACATCAAATCTCGCATCCTCAAGAGATCCTGAACCAGATGAGCGTAGAACTCATGGTCTAGGAGGTAGTAGGACCGAGCCTCTTGACCACTACGGACGCTTCTGGGGGGATTCCCGTAATCGGGTGCGGGATGAGTATCCTGAAGGAAGTGGACGTACTCATGAGCGATAGAGAGGCGTCTCTTTGTTCGATTCCCTCGGTCACGTAGGACACACTTCCTCTCCTCGGTCAACCACGCCGCGCAGTAGTTCCCGATCCGGTCCAGAAAAACAGAATCGGGCATGACCTCCACGTGGAAATCATGCCCGGTCCTCTCGTCTACCCAGGAGAATTTCGTAGAGCCGGTCTGCGCCTCAACCTCTTCGAGAATATGGTCGGGCGCGATCAGCTTCACGGTTCACTCTTTAGGTCGCTTGACCTGCTCAGGGATATAGTCTGCATGACCATAATCGGTCGGGTCCAGAGGAATATCCTCTCTCACCTCCGGCTTCTTGTCAAACAGAGTTTTGAGCATTCGAGTGTTCATGTCGGGGAGCTTACGAGGGTCGCCTGGAAGCTCCCAGGCAGCTTGTTTGCGGTCGAGCATCTCTTGGTACTTTCTAAGAGCTACTCGGCGTGCGATGCGGTCGTTCATTGGGCGTCACCTCTTGGATAGAACAGAATTGCCTACCCTTGGTGTCGCACAAAGGGATCAATGTACGAACTGCTTGGCAAGAAACTCGACCTCATTGAACACGTACTCGAAGTCCCTGTACGTGCAGTCTCCCCAGGGAAGACCCCCCATCATAAAGTGGGGAATGAGATCTCCTCCGTGGGCCGTGTCGAAGCCCACGACGTACTCCAAAGAGGGATCGGGATTCTCAAGCCATGAGGGTTCGCCCGAGAAGGTCAAGCCCCCGTGAACCCGCGCGGAGTAGCTATCATAGTCTCTCCGGTCGTGAGGAACCCCTATGTAACCATTGAGACATCCCATCGGGTTTCGGAAGATGAGTCCGGTCAGGCCCGTCACGGTCTTCCAGGCGAAGACGCAAGGCTCTACCGTGAGCACAGAGGGTTCCATATCTTCCACGTCCTCGGGGTACTCGGGCTTATGGACGATACGGTCCTGAGAGATGCCGTTCAGGATTGACTGGACCATAGAGAGGTGATCTTCGAGGTCAACGCCTGTAATCGGACACGTAGAGGTGGGTTCAGCCATGATTTCCTGTACTCCTTGAGAGTCCTGGCGGACTCATAAACATCGTCTAGTGCCCGGTGCGTCATGAATCCCTCCGGTACGGAAGAGGGCGCCCAACGCTTTGCCATCTCGTTGAACGAAGACACGTCTACATTGCGGTGAGACACACGAGCGTGAATCTCGGGAAAGAACCTGCGGAGAACCGTGCGGTCAAAGTGAACCGAGTTCCCCAGGAGAGGAGCCTTCTTCAAGAGACCGTGCTTCTCCCACTCGTCAAAAAGAGCCTCCAGCTCGGGCTTGACACTCTCTGGGGTAGTCGTCGTCTTACGAACGTCATCCCACAACCCGTTCTTCTCGTGCATCTCAAGCACGATGTCGTCACACGCTGCGATCTTCTCCTCGGGTACGGTGAAGACCTTGGTATACCTACCATACTCGGTCAGGCCGTCCGAGTAAAGAACAATCGCGACCTCCAGAATATCAAGAGTGTCCGTGTCGAGCCCTGTCGTCTCAAAGTCAATGCCAATGATCATCTTTGTATAGCTCCTCAAAGTGTTCCGGGTAATGCTCTTGATCGGTAGGACTTGGCGTTAGAGCCATCCTATCCATATAGGAGAGCTTCGTCTTCCAGGGATTGTAACTGTCGGCGGTGTGTCTCTGTTCCTCAGTCATAAATTCGTAGTCTGGAAGATGAATAGAACGTCTTTGACCGACCCACATGGCTCTCTTAACGGTTTCGTCTTCCCCCACCCAAGCCAGCACTTCCGACCACGAAGCTCCTACGGGTGGAAATCCTTCAGGGACTACCTGCTGCGTCCTGCCATCCACTTTGTACCCTAGAACTCGAGTCTCGATGTCGTCATTCGTGTACCCAAATCGAAGCACAGCGTTTGTATCGCCCTCGGAGGTGGAGATCCTGAGATGGTAGGTACTGTGGGCCATCCAGTTGTCCATATACACATGCTCGGGTCGGTTGTCCTTCATATGAGGCTGGCGCACAGCAACAGGGTTCCCCTCACCATCTAAGTAGTTGTCAGGAACCACTACCCAAGAAACGCCTTTCGCGACCTCAAGGTTCCCTTTGGGCATCACCTCGTCCGAAGCTGGACGGGAAACTTCATCCAAGGTGGAGTGATGCTCTTGAATCTCTGCAAGGTATTCGTCATCAAGCCGACGTTCGGCTTCGATTCGGGCTTGCTCGTCCCTCCAAATGTGCTTACCTGCCTCGTACATCGATCTATGGGTAGGATCGTTAAAGTGTTCAGATAACAGGTTTCGTGCTACCCGCATCGTAACACGGCGGGCGATCTTGATGGTCGACATGAAAAAACCTCTTGAGGATGGTGAGTCTTCAAGAGGGCTTTTCTATCGAAACTTTGCGGACGCGTCAGGGAGAGGAGACGCTGATCCCCGTGTTGGTGCCGGGAGGCACGGCGAACTTGGTGCCGTCGAGGTAGTAGACCGTACCCTTGCCCATCGCCTTCGCCATCTCGGAGCGGACCTCCGCATCCTTCTGGAGCCGCAGGTACTCGATGTACTCTCGGGTCAGCTGCTTGCGAATCTCGGACATACCCTGAGCCTCCAGCTTGCGGGCCTCGAAGTCTGCCTGAGCGGCGAGCTTCTTGACCTCAAGGTCGGCGGTAGCGTTCACCTGAGCGACCTCTTTGGCCTTCTCCGCCTTCTCACGCTGGACCTTACGGTCCTCCTGTGCCTCGAAGAGTTCACGCTCCAGACGTACCTTGGCGGCGCGCTGCTTCTCGGTCTCTTTGTTGGCCTCCATGCGGGCGACCTCGATGTCCTTGATCTTGTTCGTGATCGCCTCGGGGAGCGTGATGTCCGAGACCGTCAGGAGGTCGATACGGACGGGGAAGTTCTTAGCCGCGATGCTCTTCTCGACATCCTTACGAATGCTCGTAGAGAGCTTGGACCTCACGGTCTTGACGTCCTCGATGGTCACTTCCGCGAGGTTGTTCCGCAGGGACTCACGGATGCTCGGCATGACGAATGCCTGAAACACCTGATCCGGCTGCACATACGAACTCTGGGGAGCACGGGGGACCTTCTGCACGATGGAGGCGAGGCTCTCTTTCGTCGTGCAGTCGGACGCGTAGGTGATGCGGAGGTCCACGGTGACCTTCATGTCCGACTTCGTGAGAACCTGGATGCTCTCCTTGTTGGCGTCCGTCTGGCAGTTGACACCGACGATGGTGTCGTACATGCCCGTGTAGTGCGTCCCCGAGTTGATCACGGTCCCCGTCTGGAGCCCAGAACCACCCGAGTAAGCCGCGAGGGCGCCCGTGCGATCGAACATGAAGCCCTTGTAGCCAGGGGGCACATCCTGGGAGTCACATCCCGTGGTGAGAGCGATCAGCGCGAAGACTGAGAGAAGTAGTAGCGTCTTTTTCATGGTCGTTTCCTCTTTGAGATTTTACTTTCGGGCACCATGCCCGAATCTGAACTGGTTCTAGAGTATCCGTTGGAGGATGTCAACTGTCAATGTACGTGACTACCGTTCCGTTAGGAGCCACTACAATCCTGCCCCCTTCGGACATGGGATACTTCCCTGGACCTAGAGCGTCGATAGCGTCGAAGTCAATCTCCTTGACCATCAAAGCCCTGACCTCATCCAAGTCGATATCCATCCGTCTCTGGAGGAACCTTAGAGCTGCGTGCTCCGAGATGTAGAAGTCGAACTCACTGCTATCGTACCGTTGAGCAGTCTTGGCACGATCATAGGCAGCTTGAGCGCGGTTCTTTGCGACCTTGTTCTTATGGGTCTTTTTCTTCTTCCAGCGCTTATTGGCGCGGTTCATCTCCTTCCTGAGTCTCTCGATGTCATTCTGCATGGCGTCATCTCTCCTCCGTCTCGTAGGTGATTTCTCACCTCATCTGGTTGAACGTGACATCTCTCTAGAGAGACCACCTCTCTTGAAGGTATCACCCCTTCAAGATGCCAGACGGGAGGCAGGACGTCAAGCCTTCTTTTGAGCCTCCGCAAGCTCCTTGTCGAAGTCGAAGGACATCTCCGCGAAGGCTTCTCTTCGAGCCTCTACAGAGTCATGCAGGTCCCGAGCGATCTCTTTGAGGGCCTCGAATCCTTGCCTGTCTTGAGTGATCGTCAGACGGTGGACGTAGAGCATCTGCTCCATGAAGTCACTCTGACGGGTTTTGATCTGCTTCAAGAGGTCAGGGTATCTGAACTTCACGCTGTTCATGGGGTCAACACTGGCGCTCAGGGAAGAAGCGAGGTCCTCCATATGACTCACATTACCGGCAGCTCTTAGGAGGCTCTCAAGCTCCCTCTCGCACTGATCCAAGAAGGAGGTAGCTTCCGCCTGGAGTTCGGGTCCCAGGCACTTCAGGATGCTAATCCTGAGCTTCTTGAAGGCTCTACGAGCTTTGATAGGAGGGTATTCACCAGCAGCTTCCCAGAGAATAGCAGATAGACCTACCACGGAAACTACGGCTATGACCAATATCATCAATCCAAGCATCTCAAGTATCCTCTTCGGGGTCTCTTGCTGCATGTTCTCTCATGCGAGCATCGATCATGTCTTCTATGACCCGTTCCCTCATGAGACTACGAAGGTAGGGTACGATCCGTTGTAGTTCTTCCTCTGAAGGCTCTCTGGGCTTGGCTTGAGCAAAGCTCTGAGGGCTATCAGAGAAGAACGTCTTGACCGTACCATCGGCATAGAAGACTGTCAAGCGACCAAGCTGTGCGAATTTGTTCTCTCCTCTCACCTTGGAGCGCATGTCTATGGAGGGGATCTCAGAAAGAGACAGCTCTTTGAGACCCAGGAGATCCATGAGTAGGACAGCGTTCTCTCGGTTGTGTAGACGGTAAAAGTTGTTCACGGGCATCTCACGGTCAAAGCGCTTACGCTTAACAAGCTGGCGCTGTTGCTTACACTGAAGCTGTAGGTGCTACGGGAGCTTTTACTACAGAAGCTACAGGATTAGCTACAGGATTTACTGTAGGTGAAGCTGTAGGAGCTTTTGTATTTGAAGCTGTAGTTCCATTTGCTATAGGTGTAGGTGAAGCAGAAGGTCAAGTAGTAGGTATAGAGCTTCTTGATCACAGTCCTTGATATATAATCAGAGATGATCATATACATAGAAGAAGAGGACTTACACGTAGGATCAATACTTCTCCCTGTGGAGACCAAGGTGATCCGGTCTTCGACGACATAGAGCTTCTTCGATGTGTCGAGATCCGTAGGGATCGCCTCGTTACGGATGATCGGATGTAAATCCGAGCCGGTCTTCTCTGTCGAGATCCATAGGGCCATGAGGTTACCTCAAGACATCCGTGGTGTCCACGGGGTTTTTTCGGAGGTGCTTATATCTCCGAACTCCATCAGGTGCTTTTTTCAGGGAAGCAGGGAAACCCTATGGTCAAGAAAGCGTTGAGGGGGGAGAAGACTTCCCCTGAATCACTTAGAGAAGGTTAAATATGTCAGATGACGTCAAGAACTCCCTTTTCATCCCGATCCCTCATGACGCCAGGACGCTTCGTAAGCTGATCTCAGAAGATATGAAGCGGATGATGGATGCTACGATCCTTCAAAAGATGGATCGTGCCATGATTGAGGTACAGGCCATGCCGGAACGCACAGGGAAGGTCCTCTACTCAGAGGAGAAGTTCGAGGCTAAGGGTCGCCATCCTTCTCAGTGCATTCAGTGGCTCCTGAAGTCCCTTGACTTCGGAGAGGACCCTGTTCATGTGGTCAACGCAGACCTTGCAGGAGAGGCGATTCAATCCGAGTTGCTTTACAACGAGGATATGGTAAAGTGGGGTCTGGAGTATACCTCCGAAGAGAAGGCCCTAGAAGCCCGTCTAACGGCCCTCGGAGACACGCTTGAACTCACGGACCATGAACCCGACTGGAGAGCCGTCAGGAGGCTTCTGGAGGGCTTCTATGACGACAAACTAGGCGGAGACCGACTCCCCTATGCCCTCACACAAGGAAACGAAGGCCATGAGTGACCCCAGACGAGTTGACCCCCAGATTCTCCGACAAGCACTCCTGACTCGGTTTGAGACCCAGGAGGATACGGACGAAAGCGTACACCCTTCCCACGCCCTCAAGCTCATCCCCAAGGCTGCTGCTGAGGTCAAGGCCCTTGAAAAACTCAGGGGAGGGGAACCCGCCATAAGAAGCCTGTACTTCATGGTGTCTTACTACGTGTTCTCTTCGTTAGAGCACGCAGTCCGTCTCCACCGAGACCATGAGATCGGGATAGAAGAGCACGAAGTCTTCCCTATCCTGCGCGTATGGGCGTTGGCGTGCTACTTGGATGCCCCCATAGATTACCATGATTATGACTGGGAGGTCATGGAAAGGATGGTCTCAGGCTTCTACGACAACCACCTGTCAGAAGGTCGTCTCCCTCACTCCATGAGGGAGGCAATCGAGACCTCTTGGAAGGCTTGGGAGGAAGAGAACTAGAGATCTTTGAGCATCTCCCCCAGGAACCCCAGGAAATCCCCATAGGCTTCCTCCTCAGTAGGAGAAGAGGTGTAAGTATCTTCAACGGGGACGACCAGGGGTGACCCAATGGAGTCAAACTCCAGCACCTCTTCTTGGACCTTACCGTCGACCCTAGCCGTCGCGAAGAAGGCCGCGACGTTGGAGTCGAAGACGAACTGGAAGCCCTCAATGTCTGTTGTCCCCACCCTCGCGCAGAAGGCTTGTCGAACACACCCTCCTATCTCTCTCATGACCTTCAGCATGGGGGACGATCTCTTGCGGGTCTTCTTGCTCATGTCTTGATCCTCGAAGCCGGGAGGAACCAATCAACTTCGGACTTCTCTACCCTGACGTCTCTGGACCCTATAGGGGACCTCTCCTTCATCACTTCAAACTCCATTTGAAACTCCCTATCAAAAGGGGAGTAGACTACGGGTTCGTCTTTTGGGAGGAAGACGGGCAGGTCCCTGAACTCAATGAAGTGCTCTACTTCCCCTTCCCCGTCAACGAGAGCTGTCGCGAAGAAGGTCTGGTAGTTGGAGTTGAAAGAGAACTGGAAGTTCTTGAAGTCCTTACGTCCCACCTTCTTCTGGAACTCTCTCTCTACAGCGTGACCAATCTCTTTTAGATGCTCGATCGTAGTTCTAGACATCTTCTTCCCAGGGTAGAAGGGCGACCTGCTGATTCACGTAAGAGTCAAACAGACGTTGATCGTGCTGGAGGGTCATATCGACGAGTTCCTCTCGGGAGCGAATGTCTTCGATTCCCGAGAACCCCGGTGACACCCAGGAGAAGTCAACCTCCAGATACTTCAGCGTCGTCACTTCCGGCATGAGGTCGCAGTTCTTGACTACATGCTTGAGCCACAAGGGCAGGATGATCAGGAAGAAGGGGTTGAGCAGGACCATGAGGTAGAAGACGGCTCCAAACCTGATGTCGAGGGTGAGCGTCTGCAAGGTCGCGTCTACGGTGTAGTGGACGCTCTTGACGTAAGAAGGCTTGAACGCCTTGTGTAGAACACGAACCAGTACGTCAGTGGGCGAAATATAGAGCGTGAGGTCATTCCGATCGGTCACCTCATCCGACCACTCAGGGAGAGCCTGAGAGGCTTCAGGAGGCGAATACGGCTGCACGGGACAGTGGTCTCGACGCCCGAATAGCTCTATGGCGTCAATCTCGGACTCTAACTCTTGGATGTCACCTTGTAACATCCGCTTCCGTGTCTTAAGGGTTCGGAGCTTCTCAAGACGCTCTTCGTGTGCGGCAATGGAATCAAACATGGCAGGGGGCTCCGGGTCAGGAGGTCTTGAGGGAGGTGATGTACGCTTGAAGCTTCCTCTTCTCCAAAAGGGATGATGCCAGCCGGAAAGAGGATGCCGCTATATGATACTGCAACATCTTGGACCCGAATGCAACTAGAAATTCTAGATACTCTTGGTCGTTACGTTGAGCCTTGACCTCACGCGCTTCTGCTATGAGTTCGTCCACGAAGTTCAGGACGAAGGTGTGGGCGTCTGAGGACTTCATTGAAACTGCCATGAGGGCTCCTTAGTCTCGGTCACGGCGACACGCCGCAAGCTGGGGTACATTCAAGCGGGCAAGATTGGCCTTGAAATAACGGGCAGAAGCTAGAGGAACGCTCCCGTCCTTATTAGGAGACGGCGCGCTTAGACCTCCCCCTTCAGCGCGATTCCTCGATACGGGTGCGGAGATCACGCGTCCAACGACGACTGCCTGCGCGCGTTGCTGAGCCAACGCCTCACGAATTTCCGCATCGGTCATGGGGGGTGCTCTGTCGGACATGGCATTCCGAAGGTCTCGCTATACACTAACACGAAGAGCCTCTCCGCGAGTTAGAGAGGCGCTTCAAAGGCTTACTGTACTAGAAAATTCGCCCCTCCCCTTTCATTCCTCACTTCGGGTAGCGAACAGGGCGCCCGTTTTGGTAGTCCTCGAACATCTTCTCGATGATGAGTTTGGACTCCTTGAGGCTCATCTTCGTAAGCTCTCGGTGCCTCTTGATGGCCTGAATCTTCTTACCGGCCCGGATAAAGTGCATGATCTCAGGGTCCACCTCGGGCTCGTTGGCGTACACCGTCTCCGTCACATCGTCCTCCTTACCGAAGAGGGCGGAGATCGCGTTGTTGAAGGTGTTCGCCTCCTCGAAGGAGGTGAAGAAGAGGAGGTCCTCGTTGCCCGAGGCGAGGTAAACCCTCACGGCGTACCTCTTGTCAACGTACTCGACGCGGGACAGGTCCACGTTCGCCACGTTGAGGTTGATCAGGTTGGCCTTATCGTCGCTCTGCCGGTAAATGAGGCGCGCCATTGGGTTCTCCTTGCTGGGGAGTTGAAGGTAATAGGGGCAGGAACCCCGTGTACCTAGAGTATAGCAGTGAGCGAGCGTTTTTCAAAAAGAAAAAGGGCGAATCCTTTTTTGAGGATTCGCCCTTCGTCTTGCTGCGTCGAGACTCACTCGGCGGTGAGGTTCTCGTCGGTCAGGTCGGGGGAGACCGAAGCCCGCGCCGTGGGAACCGAGACGGTGGCCGGAGCCTGGAAGAAACCCTTGACCAGACGGTCGGCGGCCTTCTCCATATCCGAGCGGTCGTCGGGCTCCTGCGGGGTGAGGAGCTTGAGCTGACCCGACATGCTCTGCGCGGCGAGCACGAGGTCATCAGCCTTGATCTTCATCTCACCGTCCGGGGAGTTGGAGATGGCGGCGAGCTTGGCGCGCTCGACCGTCTCACGGATGACCGCAGGGATCTTGCCGTCGAGGAGGTTGCCGACCTCGGTGAAGTCCCCGTTCTCGTCGAGGAGACCGCGAGCGTACTGACGCACGAGCTTGATGGCGGCCTCACCGTTCGGAGGCGTGACGTTGATCACGGCGTCCAGTCGACCGGGACGAAGCATCGCCTTGTTGATGCGGTCCACGTGGTTCGTCGTGAGGCAGACGATGACCTCGGTATCCTTCGAGTCCACACCGTCGATGGTGTTCAGGATGTCATTGACATCCGTGTCACGGCGCGACGTGCCGAGCGCGTTGTCGAGGTCCTCCGCGAAGATGACAGCGGGACCGTACATCTTCGCGAACTGAATCGCGATGGCGAGGTCGTTGACATCCTTGAGGTACAGGAACGTCCACCCGTTGTCCTCGGCGTACTTCGCCGCGACATACGCCGTCATGGTCTTGCCCGTGCCGTAGGGACCGGCGAGCAGGACACCGCGCTTGAGCGGGATGCCCGCCTCACGGCAGCGATCCGAGTAGAGGATCGGCGTGAACAGGTTCGCGTGGATGTTACGCTGCACCTCATCCGAGAAGATGAGTTCGTTCGGCTTGACGTTGCTCAGGTCGAGGAACTCGGGCTCGAAGTCCTGAAGGCTCCTCGCGTTCTCCAGATCAGGGAACTCGATGCGGATCGCCTTGCCCTGGTAGATGGAGTTGTCCTTGAGGTACTCGCGCATGTGCCGGGCGACCTCTGCGATCTCCTGCTCATTCTTGCGCTTGACGACGCCACCGAGCACGAAGACCGGGCGGCCCTTGACGATGGTGATGCCCGTCTCAAGGTGACCCTCGACGCCGGGAATCTGCACCTGCCCCCACGGGACCTGAACCGAGTCCTCGGGGTTGGGACCCGTGCGAACTCCGATCATCGTCGGGGGAGTGTCACCGAACATGCCCCTCTTGGTCTTGAGGGCCGTGAACCCGTAGATGGCCTTGAGAGCCTGGGTCAGAGCGTGGGCGCCGTCACCGGGGTAGGCGTCGAACACCTCGTTGATGGCGACCTCCTGCTCAAGCTCATCCTCCTTACGCTCAAGCCAACGAATGGCATCTCGGAGCTTCATGTCTTCAGGCAGGGTGATCTGCTTGCTCTCACGGTTCCAGTTGACATCGACGAGGGCGTCCTCGGTCTGCTTCTGCTTGCTCATGTTGATCTCCACGATCGTGTTAGTTAGTCCAGCTAGAGACCTTCTCTAACCGGATGTGAAGCACCTTACTCTCTCTCTTTCATCACGTCAATACGATTTTGAACGATATGCCGCATTTTTTCGTATTCTTTATCTGCTTCCATGTAGCTGCAAAGACGCTCATGCATTTCAATCGCACGGTCAAAGATTGACGGGATCTTACCCCTCTCCAGGTCGTCGTCATACACCCCTTCCGCGAGACGCAAGAGGCTCTTGTAATCCGGCATCCCGCCGTCACAGTACGCATACAGAACGTAGATTCGCATGAAGGTGGGTTCGTCTTCGATCACCTCCTTGTATGCGTTGATGTAGCTGAACGCACCTTGAACTTCACCCCGCATAAAGTACCGAACCACGTACTCAGACTTCTCACCCTCTTCCTCATTGTACTCCTCGGAGTTCAGGAAGCTTAGGTGAGTCTTGAGGTGTTTGGCTATCATAGAGCACGCTTCACGAGGATGTCCAAAAGGACTCCCAACGTTCACATAGTTCCGGTAGTTCTTCAGCGTGCGCTCGAAAGCGGGGATAAAGTTCGGATGCATCAGTTTCCTCGATGTTTCTTGACGGCCTCGAAGGGGAGAGGCACTTTGTCTTCCTTCAGATAGTCATCGTAGTGACCCGAGAATAGACGCTTGAACGCATGGATGTCAAGGTTCTCTTGCACCTCTGCGTAAGTGTTATAACAGTCCACGAACTCCTTGAAGAAGGAGACTCGCGCCATATGGTACGCGAAGTGGCGAGCCATCGGGTCGAGGTTGTTTCTCAGGTACAGAGATCGGTACGAAAACGTGGCCCTCGCTTTATTGGTCATAGACCGGATGATGTCGTCCCGATCGTCGTCGTACTCACCATCGCGAGCACCTTCGACGGCGGCGTACTCCTTCAGCATACGGCTGAGGATTTCCACGCTGTCGATAGGGGCTACACCTTCGTGGTCTTCGAAGTTCGTGTTATAGCTGACGGTTTCGATTCTTTCGAGCATTGCATTGGACATAGGTGTTCCTTGTGTCAGGAGGGTTTATCGGTTCGCGAGGGAACTGAGAGTGTCCACGAACTCTTGAATATCTGGTAAGGCGTCGAAGCGGTACTGTTTGATGCACCGTACAGGGTGATACTCCGCGCGTGCTTTAGGGGAATCCCTGAAACGTTGGCCCCTTTTCAGCGGCTTTTTGTTGAAGCCACGATAGACCTCCAAGACCTCGTTGTCAAGGTCGAGGATGTAGGCCCACTCGCAGAACAGGGAGTCAGAGTAGAAGGAGGTTTCGATCTCCACGTAGACGGGATCGCCAGACTCGGCTGAATCCTGAATGGTTCGGAGAATGAGGGCGCCATGATCCCTATCAAGGGTCGGGTAGACCTCTGCGAACCTACGAGCATCCTCCACCGAGATGAGCTTCATGTTGCCATGCTCTTCAATCTCCACCCCTTCCGACTTCTGTAAGCTCTCGACCTGCTCGGGTGTCAAGACCACCCGGTTTTTGAGTCCCTTGAGGAAAGTCTCCCGATCGTAGGTACCCTTGAGGAAGCTCAAGACCAGAGTGCCTTGACCCTCTGGGTATCCGTCCCACTGGCAGTATTGAGACACGACGAACTCTCCGTCTAGGATGACGCCGGTCATGTTACGTGTTCCCATCAGCTTCTAGCTCCATGTTTGACATTCGTGTGATAAGGGTCTCTTGAAACCCTACGGCTACCCAGGACCCCTCGCACTGAAGAGATACGGTCTGAGACCCCAGGAGAGTGAGATTGAGGAAGCGACTTTCCCGGTGCGCCCTACTGATATGGTCGAGTCGAAAGACGTCTATACTCCTCTCTCCCGTCTGGAAGCAGGTAGCGTAGAAAATGGCAGAGGACCCTTTGATCTCCAACTTAGTGTAGAAGAAGTCTTGTGTCAAGGTCAAATCACCGCTCATCAGGATTCCTCCTCCTTGAAGAGAGTCTCGGGCAAGACCGTTTTCCAACCCTTGCAGACCGAGCACTTCACCGGAACCTCGATCTCTCCCCTCCCTCGACATGCAGGGCACTCCACATCGTAGAGTTTGCCCATGTGGTCGCACCGGGGACATCCCTCTCCACGGCAGAGGTCACACCGGACCTCCTCGTGTCGACCTTCCCCTCTACATTCGGGGCAGGGTTCCTCGTCGAACTCGCCGGGCTCCATGCCCTCCCCGAAGCAGTTGGGACATTGCTCTAGCATCAAATCGAGGGGTGTAGGAGGTTGTAAGCCTCCTCTCGCACCTCATCGATCGTCGAGGCGAGGATGGTACGCTTGAGGAACGCCTGAATCTCGGGGGAGAGTGTAGAAACCTCGGCGGGCTTGGGCACGTCCTCCAGGCTAAGGTGCTCCGTGCTGACCGTGATGTCCGGGTTAGACATGCTCTGGAAGAGCGCGTTGACCTCGTTGCGGGCGAACACCGTAGGCAGCTCATCCACACGTTCGACCTGGGGCATCGCCGGGTAGGATTTGTTCCGGGCTCGGATAGGACCCGTGGGCTCTCCAACGCTCAAAGAAGGCAGGTTACGGAACCTGGGGACGGCGACCTCGCTCTGGTTGCTCAGGTGGGTTGGGATGAGGTGAACGATGTCCGGGGACATCCGCAACCTCTTGGTGTACGAGCGCACAGAAGTCATGTTGCCGTTCGCGAGGCTCGCGAACAGGGCGAGCGGGATGCCGTAGAGAGACCCTAGAATCGCCATTCCTCCCGGCACGCGCATCCGGTCCAAGAGGCCCGACTCGTGGTACTGAATCATGGTGCTCTCTCCCAACTGAAGGAAGGTGCTCAGGTCCTTGAACGTGTACCACACCATAGCCTTCTTGACGTTGATGCTCTGCATTTCTCTCTCTCGTAGTTTGAATGAAAAACCGTGGCCTTTGAGGGCCACGGTTCATACGTTAGAGCAGCTTTTGGCTTACGTCAACAGAAAAAATTCAGACTTTTCGGAGGCGCATGACTTTCGCCATCGTCTTCTGGAACTGGCGGTACTTCTTCATAGCCATGCGGCGGGAAACTCCCGAGGAGCGCATGAAATGCATCTTTCCGTCGAGGTGATCCATCTCATGCTGAATCGCCGCAGCGTGGTAGCCGGTCGCCTCGTACTCGAAGCTCTCACCTGACCCATCCTGAGCCCGGATCTTGATGTACGTCGAGCGGGGGACCTTGAAGCTCACCGAGGGCATGGACAGGCATCCCTCATCAAAGAGGGCCTCCCCTTCCTGAGCGATGATCTCCGGGTTGATGAAGACCCTAACCGGAGCCTCCTGAGTCTGCTGGAAGTCCTCTTCGTCCGCGTAGTTCGTGCGAAGCTTGGACTCATCCAGCGCGAACGCGCGCTTGGTCACGCCGATCTGGTTTGCGGCGAGACCCACCCCCCTGTAGTGCAGGAGAGAATCCTCCAGCGCGTCCAAGAGGTCAAAGAACTCCTCGGAGAGAAAGTCCGTCACGGGCTCACAGACCTGAGAGAGTTCTTCGTCGGGGTAGTACCGCATCGTTTCAACTGGCATCTTCATCCTTTTCTTCTGGGGGATCGGCCCAAGCCTTGAACTCATCTCGGCTGGGGCTCCCCGTTTCGGGAAACACTGTCATCCGAATCTTATACTCGAATTTCGCTCTGTCAATCACTCCGGGTAAGAACGGGTACAAGGGAGTGTACTGTTCCACGAGACGGTCGATTTCGTCCCAGTCCGGTAAAGTGCGGGCTTTGAAGCTATAGAGGTGTGCTGGATGAGTCGCCCCAAAGAACCTCTTACTCTGAGGGCTCAATATCCACTCCCAGATACCGAATCTTCCGGGCTCTGTGAGAGTGTACCAAGGGACCGTCTCGTCTAACTCCATGTACTCGTTTTCCGTTTCCCACGTGTCATACCACGAAGAGGGCTTATCACAGCTCACGACGTACTTTAACAAGCTTGTCCCTTTCGGGCTTATACACCACGCCAAACTGTTCTTACGGTCATTGGGCATAAGTAACCCCATCTGCACCATTTTGAAGTGGTTCATGGGGTTTTGGTACCTGGGGTGTCGCTCCAGATCAGCAGGGGACTCGTAGTAATACCACATCAACTCCAAGAAGTCGTCGGTGGTCAACCTTTGGGCGCAGTCGAAGACGTTATCAAACCTCTCCCCACTCAAGAGACCGACGACCTTCGCAAGCAACTCGGGATTTTTCGTATGGACGATGACGGGCTCCCCGTCCACTTGTACTTTTGCTAGGTTCCTCTTGTCAACCAAGACTTTGCTGGAAGCGCGCGCTTTCATCGTGATGAACTCTCGCTTCTTAAAAAATCCCATGTCGTCACTCCTTCGGCATCACCACGCTGATCGCGACCTTGTGGTCCAGCAGCTCCGCGAGCCCTTCACACACCGGCGTGACCATGGCCCGGATGTCGTCAGTGGGCGCCCTGTTCCTCGCCTCATAGTAGAAGTGGTAGGTAGCATCTCCATTCAGGATGGTGACCTCTTCCCTGGAGTACACCATTTGGAGATGGTACCACAGATCCTTGTTTTCACGCAAGAACCCCTGCATCAAAAAGAGGAAGACCTCTCCTTGACTCACTGAGATGCGACTGAAAAGGTCATCCTCGTCCTCTGGAATTGTGATCTCGTCAGACAACATCACCAATCCGAGTCCTTGTACGTCTCGCCATTACGAGCCTTGTAGTCTTTCTTGTAGGCTCGGACGATCTTACCACAAAGCGTGTGCAGCTTTTGATGCCGCGTGTACTGCCCGAATTGGGGACCCGTGCTATGGTTCAAGACGATCCTGTGTTGATCCAGTTCGTGCATCAGGTGCATCAAATCGTAGAAGCGGTCCTGAATCTCCTGGGAAACCCCTCCCTTGAGGAACGGGTAAATAGCAGTCTTGTCGAAAGACGACACGTAACATGTGTCCTCTGCCCAACGAGAGAAGAAGTTCTGATGTAACTTCAACTCCGAGTAGTTCAGAATGAGTTCCACATGAGCCTTCTGATCTTCAGAGGACAGGGCCTCGACCTCCTCCTTGGTCCTCGCTCGCACGACCTGAATCTCATCGTAATCCGGCAGCTTCCCGAAAATCTCGAAGGCTTCGTACACGCTAGCCCTGATGCTATCGGCATCATGTCGATAGAAGCCCTTCCCGAATTCGTAGCTCAAAAAGTGGTCGTAGACCTCTTCGAGCATGAAACACCACTGCACGGGATACTTCTTCGTAGACCCCGTGGGGTCATCCTCGGGGAAGGCCGCGACCGGGAACTCAAGCCACGCGCTATCACCCAGTAAAACGTAATCACGCGTGGTCTTCGCCCCTTCGTAGGTCCCAATCTCCTCTGGGGGTAGAGGCTCCCCAAGGTGAAGCTCCTCGTTGAACTTCGCAACGCCAATACCTCGCAAGGAACCCCGGAAGGTGTCTTTCTCCGGGTAGGTCATGGTGGCGTTCACCGCTTTGATTTCTTCGATCAAAGGCTCAAGGATCTCAAGCTCTCCGTCGTCGAGTTCGATTCCCCCATAGGTGTCGTACACGCCTCGAACGGGAGGACCTGCGGGGACGAAGTTCGGCCTCACGACTCTCTGTGAACTCATCCCCTCTACCGGAACTACAGGGATAGCGACAATGCGACAACCCCCCTCATGTATAGGGAGGTTGGTTGCGAAACATGTTTCAGACCATGAGCCCATGTGTACCTCAGAGGCCGGGGATGCTGACCCACCACGTCACCACCCAAAAGGTAGTCAACTCGTCGGGGTCGTAGTCGAATTTCATGCCGTCGACTTCGAGAGCGGCTTCCAGTCCCTCAATCTGCACCATTGTAAGCTCCTTGTCAAGCTCGATCTTAAGGCTCTGATCCTCATCGTCGAAGTCCATCGTAACCTTGACGTTCTGGAGGTCAGGGACGATGCCGCTTATCTTGGGGAGAATCTGGGTGCTGAAGAGACCGAAGAGTTCGACCTCGTTGTCGCAGAAGGTGCCGCCGGTGTACTTGCTCATGAATCTCTCCTTGGGGTATGCCGAGGAAGCTAACTGCCTCCTGCCTCTCTCGACATACTTATAGCGGCAGCTACGAGAGTTTTCAAAAAAAAGCCCCTCTTCACTTTCTGAAGAAGGGTAGACACTCAGTGCAGCAGGTTCGGGTCCCCAGGATTGAGGTATTTCCAGGGTTCATCGGCTACTCTCTGGAACGCAGAGATCCGGCTCATGATGAATCCTTCTCGAAAAGCACGGGCTTCTTGTGAGGTTCGGCACATGACGGTTCGATCGTAGGAGGTGAACTGAGCTTCAAAAGGCTCTCCTGCCTCATCTGCGGCGCCCGCTGCTTCGAGTAGGTCCTCCATGACGCGCCTAAGCTCGGCTTCGGTCAGGTAGGTGAGGTCAAACTTGAACATGAGGTCTCCATCTAACTTGGTTTTTCTTTTGGTGACGTACCAGGGTTAGTAGTAGAGCGTGTAGGGAGTTGAATATATTCGACGAGATTAACCTCTCTGAAAGGAGAGGACGACTCGCATTGGAGCGTTACGATGCCTACATCGAATGAACTGATAGAAGAACTTGTCTCCCTCACTCGAGACTCTCTGAAGGCGGTCGAGACTGACCTGGGAGAGCTTCGCGCTGACGTGCGCGTACTGGCAGAACGTTTGAACAACCAGGGGGCAACCTCGACCCGTATTGAAGGGGAGTTGGGAACCGTCAAGATGTCTACGGAAGAATCGGTAAAAGGTTTGACACAGACTCAAACTGAGGCTCTCGGCGCGCTCAAGAAAGACCTCTTGGATGCTCTTGAGGCTACGAAGGTTGAACTCAAGAAGGACCTTGCCGGATACGTCAAGAAGAATGATGCGGAAGTCAAGCGCGTCGACGACCGCCTTCAGACCTTGGAGAAGGCGCACGCCAAGTACCTAGGAGCCGCTGCGGTGGCAGGAGCAGTCTTGGGGTTCATCGCTTCTCTAGCAAAAGGATTTTTGGGACTATGAATGGAATGAAGGTTTTGACCTACGAGAATATTCGCACTCTTCTACCCGGTGCTTCAACGAACGTGTTGCAGCGGTTCGGTTGGGATGAGGAGGGGCGCCGTCTCAAGATAGACGGTGACGCTGGCCCGTTGACCAAGGGGGCAACGTTTTACGTCCCTGAAGCGTCGGATCAGCTCTTGGTGAGCTTCGGTCTTGCCGAGGTCATCCTCGGGGCTCAGGAGGTCCCTAGGGGACGTAACATGGGTTCTTACGTGGCGAAGTATTACATGCAGGACTTCGACCCCGACAAAAACTATGGGGCTTGGTGTGCTGCCTTCACGGGTTGGTGTATCCGTCAGGCGTATGGTGACGATGCACCTTACTCGTGGGGCGCGCGCCGCCTCTTCAAGCGTGTCCGTCTGTGGGAACACGGACATGAGGTTCCCTTGACCGAGGCTCAACCTGGGGACATCATCCTGTGGTCCCGAGATTCAGCGGGTCCCTGGTACGGTCACATCGGCATTGTGTGTGGTGAAGATGACAAATACGTCTATACAGTGGAAGGCAACGCGGGTCCGTTTGTCAGAATCTACCGATACTCCAAGGCAGACGACTTGAAGATGCCTAAAGACCCCTGTCTCGGCATCTGTCGGATCACACACCCCAAAGCCTGAGACGAACCCATGTATTTCAAGACCTCATCAACTCGCCCAAGCCGCAGGACCTTCTACTGTCCTGCTTGTGACACAAGTCATAGCTTCAACGTTGAGGGTTGGACCTTGATTGACACGGCGAAGGGACCTACGGTGTCCCCTAGTTTGAAGATCACCGGGTACATCACGACTCGTGCCGGAGAGTCTGAGGAAGTACACTGCCACCTCTTCATTCGAGAAGGGAAGCTCGTGTACCTACCTGACTGCAAGCATGACATGGCAGGAGAGACCGTGCCAATGGTCTCTTACGAAGGGTGATCGATTAGCCATCCTGAGATGGCCTCACGTACCTGCATTGCCGCGTCTTCCGCACCCTTGAATCTACTTAGACTGGTCACGAGATAGCTACCGTAACGAGACCCGTCTCCAGCGCGAAGGTCAATCCGAACCTTCGACCACTCGGCGCTTTCCTTTGGCCATGCCTCATTGTAGGCTACGTCGAGTCTAAGCCACAAGCGGCTGTCAGGGAGCCCCCTGAGCCTCCAAAACTCATCGTCCACCCAAGACCCTTCGAACTGCCCCGAGATCTCCTCGTAGAGCTTCCTGAACGGCTCCATGCTTCCTCTCCTCACTCAATTAGTACGGGTGGAGGGACTCGAACCCTCACGTCTCAAAGGACAAAGCATTTTAAGTGCTCCGCGTCTCACCAATTCCGCCACACCCGCAAATGCCTGTCTTACTCCTACCCGGACTAGGGTACAGGCGCCTAGAACTGTCCCCTGACCATAAGCAAAAGCCGGGGAATTTTAGGACTCCCAAGAGTCAGTTAGTCTCTCTTCGTCCACCTCTAAGTTCGGCCACACGCGATGCTCAAGGCAACACCACGCGCTATCGCACATCTACCTGTAGCTATAATCCGTGGGTAGTGTTCTTCGGGTGCAAGTTTCATCTCAATTACCTCTTACAAAAGAATGTCAACGCCACCAAGCGCTAACCATGTACCACCACTTATGACACACAAGAGAAGCCCTGTCAAGCGCAAAACCCAAAGCCACCTGACATCTGTCTTGGTGGCTTTTTTGAGGTCAGACCTCTCGTTCACCCCCAGGGACCCCGTGATGGTGTCAATCACTCCTCCCCAGAAGAAGATGGAGAGCACCCACCCCAGATAACCCGGCAGGAGTGCCGTAAAGGGCAAGCATACAAGCGCGACGACTCCGGCAAGCCTTGGGGCCATGCCGATGATGAAACGGTCGCTCTGGGTCGCCTCACGCTCGGGGCTCCACCGAATCTGTGCCCACCTGATCCCGCCCTCGGGATGCCTCCGGGGGAGGACACTGATCTCATGCCAGGATTCTCCCACGGTGAACCGTATTGCCGAGAGGTGAAGCCTCTCGTGGAGGTACGCCCAGAACAGGAACACGGGGAGGGCGAGGCCCACAAGAATGAGAAGGGGGACGATCATGATCACATCTCTGGGATGGAAGAGAGGACCTTATCGTAAGGGAAGAACAGAACCTCTTTCTCGGGGTGATCTGCATAGGGTGACAGGATGACCTGCACCCCAGACGCCGTGTGTGTCACACGTTCCACGTCAAGAAGCTTACGGCCATGTGATTCGGGCTCGTCGGGTCCCTCTGAAATCCAAAGGCCCTCGAAGCCTTTACGGGCGGTCAGGTGCGTGAAGGTCTTTACCCTCTCGGTCTGAGCCTTCCGCATCGCGATCTGAATATCTGTCCAAGTAGCCATAGGAATACCTCTCAGGAGCTTGAGTCTGTTTTCGCTGCTTTCTCGACGACCTTGGTGGCAGGTCGCACGATCACTTCATGTGTATCTGTCTGCACAGTCACGGAGCGGAGGTGCTCTTGAGGGACCAAGGTTCCGCCTACCTCTTCCACGGGAAGATGTAGGGAATAGGAATCACCCTCCCCCTCGAAGACTACCTTACCCTTTACGATCACTTTCACTTTCGCTTTCATTCTTCTTCTCCATAACCAAGAGCATCCAGGTGCTCGTTGAGGTGGTTACCCATGTCGAGGTCACGGATATCCCCGAGCCATCGTCCGAACTTGCCCGTCTTCCATGTCTGCACGAGGACACGTCCGTCGGGGGCATGATCTGCAAGCCAGTCCTTCGTGGCATCCGACGCGATGAGACCCGCCGTGTATTCGGCGGACCCCTTCTTCACCCCGTAAATCTCAGGAGTGTTGACATTCTTCAGCCTTACGCGGATCGTCTGGTAGCACCTGAACCCGAGGTCCACTTGCAAGTCGAGCGTGTCCCCGTCTACTACGCGAAGCACCTTGGCTTCGCGTACATAATCTTCACCTTGTGTCATGTTTCATCTTCTCCAAAAGCGGGATGAGTATGCGTGGAGAGGCGAGTCCCGTGTTGCTGATGGTATGCACGTCCCCTCGGATGTCATGTCTCTTGACCTGCTCATCCCCGAAGTAGGTGCAGGAGTGGGTCTCGATCCATCCATACGTCTCGGTGTGAACCTCCACGTCTTTCTTAAACACATGGTAGCCCGGATCATTCGTACAATCGACCACGCGCCACTCAATCCCATGTTGGGTCAAGAAGTTCGTAGCATTGGATAGGACCAAAGAGAACTCTTCCTCCCATGTGTCAGGAGTACAGAAGACGTACTGCTCTAGCTTACGGAACTCCTTGACCCTCAAGAGCCCTTCGTAGGATGCCTCCCCTCTCCAACATTGGTTGTATGCGAAGTAGCGACCGGCCTCAACCTCTTTCCCGGCGAAGTATTCGAGGATGCCTTGCTCGGCTGATCCTGAAAGGACCTCTCCATCAGAGGTAGAGAGGTAAGGGGGGCACCACACCCCGGTAAACTGATCCATCACCGTCTGGACTTGAACCGTGCTGGGGATAGACAGGTAGGTGAACCCTTGACCGATCAAGAGGTCTTCGAACTCCCTGAACAGGCGTCTTTCCAGATCAGCTTGGGTAGGGGAAAGCTTCGGAATCATCACCACTCCACGGTCACGTGAAAGACTCCCTCCCCTTTGTGCGCGACTTCCAGTCCGGGGAGGAGACCCGAGATCGTCTCCAGATCGTGCATTTGGTTGAAGTACATCGTGAAGGTGTCGCAGAAGTCTTGGTACGTCTCCGCAGTAACCCCTTCGGCCTGTAGAGAACGAACCACGTCCTCTTTCCCCCAGATACCCTCACTCGCCTCACTATCTGTCTCTGAGAGGTCAAGGATGTGCTCCTCATCCCTCTGAGGACTCCACAGGATGCCTTTCATTGGATTAGTCAGGCGGAGGATGATGTAACTCAGGAAGTTCGAAACAGTGGGACCTACCTCTCCAGCGTTCTCTGCGTCCCTGCCGAAGTCGTCTACGGCGGCGACCGCCTTCTCTAACCCTACCCGTTGGGGGGAGTTTGCGATAGCGTCCTCCATCGCAGGATCAGGTCCGTCGGGTCCCCCATAGATCATGGGGTAGAGAAGGACCGCGAAGAGGATGTTCGCTACTGCCTCCACTCCCTCCTCCCCCATCGTGTCTAGATCCTCTTCGATGAGAAGGCGTACAGACTCGGGTACCTCGTCGGCATTCTCAATCATCTCGGAGATGTCTTCGTTCAAGATAGCCAGGACACGTTCTGCAAAAGTCATGCGGGGTCTCTCAGTCGTAGGGGAGTCCAAACAGATCGTCCCACCAATCATCGTCGTTTTCGTCATCATTGTCAAGCATGAAATCGAAGGCTACCTGGGGAGAGGACTCCGATCCCGCTAGACGTGGGAACTTGGGGTTCCCCCCCTTCTTGGACTTCTTTGAGATCTTCTTCTTACGAGACCGTGCAGCTTTATCTACGACCTCTCCCTCACCTCCGCACAGGCGGCAGTCTTCGACCACTACGTTGAACCCCACGTATTTGCCGGAGCCCTTACAGTCAGGGCAAGTCTTCATTGGTGTCTTCGGCATGTAATGTCTCCTCTGTATCTTGACGGCGAACGCTTCTCACGAGTTCGCTAAACTGAATCAGGCTCTCCAGGGTGTAACCGTAGCGTTCTGCGACGCCTGCCACTGCCCCGATGATGTCAGCTAACTCAATCATCAAAAGAAGCTCTTGACCTCGCGTCTCAGCGTCGAGGGCCTCATCCAGCTCCTCTTGGATCTTCGACAGTTCACCGTAGGTGCCCTCGCGGACGGGGTGAACGTGGAATCGTGAGTTCTTGTACGTCGTCATGATCTGTCCTTAAAAGAAAAGCCCCTGCACGGTTGCCGTGAGGGGCGTCCACACTGCCCTAACGGTTTGGCAGTGTCATCGTATTCTATTTGGGTCAGGGACGCAAGTCGCTTAGGACTTTTTGGAACTTCCGCACCTCTGCGAAGAGATCAGCGTAGAGGTTGTTGAGTTGGGAGAGGGCCTGAGAGTACGCCCTCTCGGTCTCTGCGGAGCGAAGCTTCTTGTTCTGACGGTAAATCTCGCGCTGGATTCCCTGTAAGACGTTAGGGAAGTCTTCCAATGCGTCGAGAGCCTTCCCATAGGTCGTGTCAGCTACCACTTTCCTTACTGCATCCACATGAGGACGCAAATGTGGGTGTTGACTTGCGAGTCGCACAAGAGCTGTGTTAAGGTCTGACATGAGGTCTCCAGAGGTTGTGGGTTACACAACACCCCGAACCTACTAACAGAAAAGCGGAGCGGGAGGGATTTGAACCCTCGTGCCTCCTTGCGGAGACAACTCGATTAGCAGTCGAGCGCGATAAACCTGACTCTGCCACCGCTCCGTATGGGGTAGAACCCACCCCACAAAGGGATTATTCAGGCGCTTCCGAATCTGTAGGAAGCAAAGCCGTCTTCTTGCTTGAAGAACCCTAGCTCGTCGAGCCTTTCCTTGTCCTCATTGGACACCTGATCGTAGTCCACACACACGTACATGATGTCATGCTGACAATGAGTGGGGTATTGGTCGGGCTCCATGTACTTCTCGAAGATCTGGAGAGCTTCGATCAGTTGTCCAATTAACGCTTGCTTTAACATGTTACTTCCTGTTGTGTACGATGACTTTGCCCATCGTGTCAATCTTGCCGCCAACACTGCCCTGAACTTCTACCTTACCCGTCGTGTCGATGCTGCCTGAGACATTACCCGTCACGTCAACACGGCCTTGGGAGTCCACGTTTCGACCCACATCACCTCCTACTTCAACACGACCCATCGAGTTCACACTCCCCCCGACACCCTGAGTCACCTCGACACGGCCTTGCGTGTCCACGTCTCCTTGAACATCTCCGTGAACCGTCACGTCACCCGTAGTGCTCAACCCCTTGACGGACCCAAGCATCTGTACTTCGAGCCGAAGGATGTTGTCTCCACCCAAGGGTTTGACTTGATCGTGAGGGATGCCGTCAACGTAGACCACATTGTTGATGGTCGTGATTTGAGGATTACCTGTCCCCTCGTAGACCTCTCCGTTGATGACCACACGCCATCGCCCCTTCCTTTGTTTGATGCTGATTCCCATGATCTTCGAATACTCCTTTTCAGACCCGGTGACTTCAGACCCTTCGTACACGTGTACTTCACCCTTTCCTGCCTGACGCTTTGGTAGAGACGACAGGCCGCCTCTAAGAGCCTCAGTTGAACTCGTGGAAGACCACGCGGAAGGTCGCGACCGCGTGCTTGCAAGGAACTGTCTTCCCATGACGATGAGCAGGACAAGAGCAAGAGACGCTGCGATTAGCAAGATCCCACTTAACATTGTAAATGTCTCCTTTACCGTTACCCACTTTCGCGCGGATCACCTTGTTGGTGAAGTCCACCTTGAGGTCGTCCACCCGGTTGAGGTACTCATCCGAACGACGGATGACGGTGCGACCAGCTTTGGCCTTGACGACGGTAGCGAGCAGGTTGATTTCGGTCTTCATGGCGTTCTCCTCGTGGGGTGTTTTTCGTTCAACGCCCTAAGATAATACCACCCTAGCCCAATTCTTCAAGTCCGTCAAGGATCGTTTGAGACTAAAAACCCCTCTTGACGCTGCTGGATATGACCGAGGGCGGACACAAAAAATGCCACATCCGAAACCGAATGTGGCACTCTTTGGTGTAGAGGTCAAGACCGACGATCAGTCGTCGCACTCATCATCATCGTCATCGTCACAATGGGTGTGGTTCCCGTGCCTCGAATGACCTGGGTTGTCCGAGTTCTTGCAGTGACCATAGCCATGCCCTTGTCGGGGGTGGCCATCGTCGTCATGACACTCGGGGTCAGGCCGGTGAGGACACTCGTGACGGTGAGGACACTCGTGACGGTGAGGGCAGTCTTCAGGGTGATCGTGCTCGCAGTCGTCGTCACAAACGGGATCTGTTGGAGGGTCCGTAGGGGTCTCCACGCAGTACGGAGCCACATCCTTGACGACTACCACCGGGGTGTGGACGTCACACTCACACTGGAGCGCGGGGTCAAGTTCAGCCCAAGCGAGAACTTCCTCTCCGAGCCCCAAGGGCGTTGAGTGATCAATGTCGTTTGCATAGAGGAAGCTGTGCCCTTCAAGACCCGCCAGAACAGGGTGAGGTCGGTTCTCCAGGCTTACCTTGTACGACTCTCCACGGTTGTTGTCCGTAGGAACCCCGCAGGTACGCGTGCCGTTTGACTGCTGATCAAGATGAACGAGACCCTCGGTGCTTACGTGCTCATTCGCTCCCCAAGAGAGATCGTCTCCCGACATCACGAGTCCTCCCCCCTGAGCCACGAACGCTTCGAGGGTTTCAACCGTGCGCTTGTCGTCAACTGGGTATCCAGGGTTAGAGAACCACACGGCGTCGTAGTGCTTCACGTGCCTCCAACGAAGGCCGTACTCCGGCTCCTCCATGAAGGTCACATCGTACCCTGCATCACGAAGCCAATCGCGAACGGCGGTCACATCGTCTGCGAACTCACCACGGTTGTTGTCGTCGCGCACGACGAGTACCTTGACTCCAGGGCACGGATGGTTATGAGTGACCCATCCCATCGCGTTCTCGGCAAGCCTTTGGGCTTTCGCTCGGGGCACGTCAGGGTTCGTCATCTGAAGCACGATGCCTACAATGCGATGTCCCTGGACTTGCTCCCCTTCACACACTACAGGGCAGTCGTCCCCACAGCAGTCCTCTTCGCAGGGGGGAGGGCATTCCTCACCGACACACGGGCAGTCATCACCCTCACAAGGGCACTCGGGACCTTCGCAGGGAGGAGGACAGTCAACCCCGCAACACTCCGAGTCGCAACCTGCGTCCGGGTCACCACCGTCAGGCTCTCCTCCCCCATCGGGCTCACCGACATCGGGAGTTCCAAGATCGGGCTCGCCATTGTTGTCATCGGCATCATTGTTGTACCCGGCATCGGGACCCTCGGGCACACAGGTAGCGGGCTCCGTGGTCCATTCTCCCGACCACCCTCCCGTCAAAACGAATCCGGGCTCGCACGGATTTTGCACCGTAAGTTCTCCGCCTACACAGGCAGGCAAGACCATCATGAGAGCCATCAGGCTCAGGACTAGCTTCTTCATATTCACTTCTCCTCCATCGTCGTGACGGTGCTCTCCGTCTCAGTGACGATCTTGTCTGTTGGGGCGACGGACTGACCGTCAACTTCGACGATACGGAACTCTACGCGACGGTTTGCCGAGCGTCCTTCTACCGTATCATTTGTCTCAATGGGCATGACCTCTCCGTACCCGACAGCCTCAAGCCGAGACTTGTCGACACCGCCTCGACGCACGAGGAACCTAACGACAGACTTGGCGCGGCGTTCGGAGAGACGCTGGTTGTACTTCAGGGATGCCCTGGAATCGGTGTGTCCTTCGACACGCACCTTCGTGATCTGAGGATTCGCCTTGATCGCATCTGCGACCTCCATAAGCAGCGAGTAAGACACAGGCTTGATCACCGACTTGTCCGTGTCGAAGTGAACTTTCTCACTCACGACGACATGCGTCTTGGTCACGATCACACGAGGCTTGGGCTTCGTCTCTTTTTCGACTTCGGGCTCGGGCTCGGGGCAGGATGCACACTCACAAGGCTCACACGTGGGAGGTGCGACTTCCTCGGCAGGAGCCGAAGGTGCCCATGTAAACCCTGCGTATACACGAAGGTTCGGCGCGCCGATTCCCGAGTTGAACCCGGTCCCGGCTCCTACCTGCACAATCGCAGAGTCCGTAGGAAGCCATCTAAGGCCCGCCAGAGCCTCGAATGGGGTGTCGGTAGGGGTACTGTTGAGCCCCACGTTACCGTAGCCTGTAGCCTCCACTGCGAGCGTGTCCCCTACAGGGACCAGGGCGCCAAGACCGTACCGAACCATGTCACCCGAGATGTGGCTAAGAGCCCTCCTTCGGGGCCGGGTCTGGAAGCTCAGGTTCGATACGAGCTTGATTCCACTCGCGGTAGCGTAGTCGAGCACGAAACGAGGCTCAACACGCAAGATCCCGTCACCGTTGAAGGTGTCTACATCCCCCGTGGGGACGAACGCCGTCGCGGCCACCGCGAGACCAAGACCCGCCTTACCGGGCTCACGGCCTACCATCTTCACCTTGGAGGACAGCCTCACGTCTCCCACCGCAGAGGAGCTTAGCTCGCCCCCTCCGTTGTAGAAGCCAAGGTCTCCCGCTTGGTTCAGAACCACAGGGAGAGTGACACCAAGCTCAAGACGATCTGCGAGGCCAAAGGCGACGCCCACGTCCCCCGCGAGCCTATGGCTCATGGGCTTCGAGACGACTTGATCCGTCGAAGAGTCGACGACCTGAATGGAGTCTTTTGCGTAGTTTAGAAAGACGCCTACAGAGGGTAGGAGGTGGGGCCGAACATCTGACGAGTCGACGTTCAGGACATTCTCCCTCTGGGCCGCTCTGGGCTCAAAGTTATCTGCCTGGAACGACGTGCTTTGCGCCGAGGCAGAGAGAGGTAGGATGCTTGACGCTGTGAGCGCCAGCAAGGGACCGAACTTCTTCATAACTTCCTCTACTTGGGTAGTGGGTGAAACCGGCGACGTGATCTGCGCCGTTGCACCCTCAACTCACTCCCCTTGGGTCTTATTCAGAGAATTTTTCAAATGGGGTTCGATAGATTCCCCGCCCACGGAGTGAGCTGTCCGAAGTGCAAGTGGACGAACACTTCTCCGGTAGGAGCTACGAGCTTTTTACGGTAAGCTCCGTTTAGGGTCCCGAATTGCCTGTGAATACTGGGGTTTAGCTGCCCGATGAACCCCCGGTAGTCTACATCGTTCTGAGCGATTACGGCTTGGGTACGCGCGGAGATATAGGTCCCCGTTTCAGGGTTGGGTTGGTTGTTGTCTGTCAAATTCTCCGAGATGTATCCAGGCGTCGAGAGATCGATAGTCTGATCTATGAAACGTTCCGTTTGACCTGTGTAGTGCCACCACTGGTACTGAGCCGAGGTAGGAGGTGGGGTCGCCGCCGTGCTGTTGCTCACGGTCATTTGCACGACTGAATTACCAAGCCAGTTGAAGGTAGGGTCGTTCTGCACGAGGTCAAAGACATTGTAGTTGTCCGCGTATCCCCAGTACGAATAGCCCTCACTGTTGACTTCGAGCGTGGAGTAAAAGAAGAAAGATGCCGTCGCGTCATCTTCAATCACGTAAAATCTCGTAGCGGGGTTTCCTTCAATCCAGAACTCGACTGGAACGCAGCGTGTGACCCTGTTTGGATAAAACGTACCGATGTCCAAGTTAGGATCGTCTCCGGCCAGAAACCGGGACTCGAAGCCCCCATCAATCGCGAGCATGAAAGACAGGGTTTGGTCAGTTGAAGTGAGGATGTCTCCCGAAAACGCCAAATCATTATCAATCGAAGTGTCCAAATCTTCGGTTGAACCGTTAGGCATGATCACGAGGATCTCTTCACCATTGAAGTTAGAGGTCAAGGTGAAGTAGTTTCTCTCGCTCGTACCCGAGTCAAACGAATACGAAGGTCCCACGACCCAGGTGGTCAAGTTTGACGCGAGGAAGTTCCTGAACGCTTGCGCCTGCCCTGCCCCTGGAACTCCTGCCAAGTATGTGTATCCTATTCTTGCCATGAGTCCTCCTTAGCTTCCGGGGCTCGCAGGCCATACGACTTGGTTAGGGACGTAAGGGAAGCAGTAGTTCCGTGAGAACTTGATGAAATTGCCTCCGTCATACAAGGAGTACAAGTCGAGGTTCTCGGGACCCATGACCCTTACCACGTCTGAATCTACCCATCCTTTGAAGTAGCTGGCGTCCTGTAGGGCGATCACGTCCCAGGGGTACGTCCCATCTGCAAAGGGCACGTTGTCCGAGTTGAAAATGTTGTTGAAGAAGTCGTTGACCACCAGAAGGGTTCCCGTGTCGGTTTGAACCTGAAGACAATCTGCGAAGATGTCTCCCTGGACGTTATCTGCGAACGTGGTTTCCCAGGAAAGCGCCCCATGCGTCTGAGTGTCAGTGGGACGGTAAGGCACGATGATGTCTCCCTGGAACACATTGTAGTTCGGGTGCAGCTCGATACCGAACGTCGCATAAGTAGCGATGAAAGGCTTCTCGTCGTCTGCCACGATGAGCATTCGAGATTGCGCTCGACCTTCTCCGATGTTATCGAACACGAAGCCGCGCAAGGGCGTGGAGGGCATAAACGTGACGAGATCAGTATAAGGGCTCGTCGCAGGAGGATCAAAATCGCCTCCAGCCAAAGTCCCGTCTGCAAGGTTGTACCCAAAATCATACGGATCGGAGGTACCTCCGAACTGAGAGTAGTGTACTCCCGGTGTGCCATCAACGTTAAAGGTACCGCCCCCTCCGGTGTCGAAGAAATAGTTAGCGTCCTGAGTAGGCTGAACGATATCTTCGAATTCAGCTTCTCCCGTGGAGTTACGTCCCGGCAGGAACCATGTCCACGCAGGTCCCGTGTTCGCGCCTCCGTTCCGATGGAAGATCGTGAAACCATAGCCTTCGATGTTGCCGTTGGCTCCATCCCACTTGGCGATGTCAGATACAAGCCAGTTGGTAGCGAGGGAGTCAGGATCGAGTGCGTCCCGGATCGCGTTCCTGAAGTTCAACGCGCGCGTATCGTAGTTTGCTTCGGAGATCCCTCCTAGATTGGAGACATTGTGGTTCCAATCGGGCATTTTCACATAGTATCTGGCCATCGGTTCACCTCAAAGATGTGGGTTGCATACAAGTCTCTTTACAGAAAGATTACGCTACACCGTCATTGTAAATTGCCAAGATGTCTGCGGGAGCTTGAGCTTGGTTGATGATCATCACTGCATCGTAAGTGATCGTACCTTCTCCCCCGAGGTCACTCGAAAACCTAGCTCCGATATTTGTCGAGGAAGCCGTCAAGGCTCCTTGAGAGTTACATGCGATGCTCCCCTGGGATACCCCATTGAAGAAAAGCTCGCATGAGGTACCCGTGAACACGAAGCTCACGAGCGTGGTAGCGCCCCCTCTAGGGAGAGAGACTCCAAAGCCCCTGTACGTCGTGTCGAAGATGCCTACCTCTCCCGCGAGCGGCGCGTTGTTGACGATTTCCCAGAACAACGCTATGCGAGGTGTCTCGTGGTCGAAGAGGTACCTATCATTGACGCTGGTACCAACCGCCTCACTCGTAGCGACCCAAAAGTGGTAGGTTCGGTTTGCCGAGCTTGGCAGAGAGAAGTCAGTCAAAAGCGAGAATTGGTCTGGACCGTATTCTATGGAGGTCCCACCATCGGTCAGGAGAGGTGCCTGCTCAGGCGTACCTCGAAAGGACCCGTTCCTTCCGTTACCCGAGACATCCCTCAAGATGAAACCCTGGGGAGGGTCGTCGTGGGGATAGATCGCGTCGAAATTGTAGGTGCTCTGAATCGAAGAGATGTAGGCAGTGCTGTTTGCTGTCGGGTCTCCATAACTATCCTCGTAAGCATACGTTTCAATTAGCTTTTGCTCTACTGAAAGGGTTCCTGGGATGACCTTTAGGGTCAAGAGATCCGAGGGGTAAAAGTCTGTGAGGTTCGCGTTGTAGGCTCCAGAGGAAGATCTGGCTCCGATGATGTTTCCGGTCTGGAGTATCTGTCGTGTTCCACCGTCAGGGGTGCTCGCCAACTGAGTGCCGTCAACTTCGATCGAGTAGGTGTTCGACCTCCTCTCGAAGAAGACCAGATGAGGGACATTTATCGTCTGTGCTACGGTCTTGACGCTCAAGTCTGCCAGGGAGCCGTCGTTTCCTGCCAGGATCTCGAATCCTCCGTCGTATCGGAACAAAAGCTTGCCGTTGTCCGCAGCCTCTTCGTACTGCGAGAAGATCGTTTGAACTCCTCCCGATTGCAAGAGACGTACCGCAGCTACCACGGTGAAGTCGGAAGTCTCCGTGATCAACGGCGTGATCGAGTTTTCGAGGTCGTAGAAGTCGTCACCGTCAAACGTGAGGACCGGGGACCCGTTGATCTGATTCGTATTGAAGGTAGCCCTGGAAGCTACTATCGCTTGTGTAGGAGAAACGTCTCCGTCGTCGTTTGGGAGGGTCTCAACGGTGGTCCCGTTGCCTTGTGCTATAGAAGACGCGTTGAACCCCAGACTATCCAGCAAAGTAACCGGGAGGGTCTGAAAACCGCTTACCGGGGTAGCTGACGCCACTCTCACCTCGTATAAGGAAGGATCTTCCTCGACGGAGTTGACCAGATCTCGGGGCCTGAAAAACTGGTTGCTTTCCAGGGTAGGAGTTCCTGCGGGTGGTTCGGTAAGGCGGTCGGGAAGGATCAGGCAGTTGAACGAGTAAATGAACTCCGCAGAGCCCGTGTTCGCCTGAGTATCCGTCACGTCAACCGTGAAGCTTCCCGATTTGATGTCCCTCGCGGGGAAGAGAGCGATGCCGTTTGTCAAGGTCTTCTGGTTGTCTCCAGGTTGACCATAGGTGCCGTCTTCGTTGCCGTCGAACACGATGTTCGGGTCGGATGGAGTGAGTTCCACCACCGTAGACGAGTCGGAGGTGACAATAGCCCCTTGTGCGTCAAGAGCGCGCACTTCGACCACAAAGTCCCCTTCGGTCTCCACCACAGAGGGTACTCGAATCTCAAAGCTGTCAATCATGACTTCCTCCTCAAAGCGGGATGCGGAACCGGCGAGCCAGATAGGTAGTGTACTCTTGGACCTCTTCTGCCGTCATGGCGGTATTGGCGACGTTCAGATAAGATAGCCAGCCTTGGTAACGGTTTGCGGTGTTCACACCGAGGTTCTGGTCCCCGATGGTGATTCCCTCGGAGCCCGTGTTGAGCACAAGGTCTTCTCTCACCCTCTCCACCCCGTTCTGATACATACGGAGTGAGGTCCCGTCATAGGTCAAAGCTAGAATTTCCAGGGTCAAAGTGGGCCTGAAGAAATCTGTGACAACCGCGTTGTTGCTAAACTGCCACTGGAAAACAAACCCTGTACCCGTGTTGTCCTGAACAAAGAATGCGAAGTCTTCCCCGGCAGCGGGTCCGTAAGAGAAGACCACCCCGTCTGAAGGCCCAAGACGGTAAGGACACGTCACGATGAACACCGTGCGCACACCCGCGCCTATGTTGGGTACCGTAGGTGACGTGTAGACCGTACTCCCGTCAAAGTACAAGGTGGGGAGGCCCGCGATCAGGTTGGACCTGTACTCCGCCTGGAGCGATACGGTACCCTGGGTCGCGTTGGCGGTGCCCGTTTGATCAGTTAGGGTAGGGACTGGATCACCGTCCACATACCCTGTCTCTTGGAGGATGTCGAACTCGAAGATCTCATTCGTGACGGCGGGCTTGGCGATCTCATAGATGCCGTACTTCAGGTTGTACCCGTAAGCAAGACCTCGTGCCTCTTCGTCTCGGATCGCTCTGTCGAATATCGCAAGCTCGAAGAGGTCTCCTCCCAGGTAAGGTTGGTTGGCAGACCCTCCTATGCGCGTGTTCAAGTCGGTCGTCGGCGTGAATCCGGTGAGAGTCGTGTCTCCTTTGAATTTGGCGTTCCGGTCCACATCTGCGTCGTTACCCGTCCTACGAGCACCCACGGCATTAGCCGTAGTGCGACCAAAGGTCTCAGTGAGGATAGGCGTCTGACCACCGTGTTCGTACAAGAGACGGTTCGTGCCATCGTAGCCAAGAGTGAAGCCCTCGTTGGCCGTAGCTCCCTCTGTGGTTACGATCGTGCCTGTACCTCCAGAAGTGTTCGCGGCAAAAGATACCACGGTCAGCTCATCAAGGGCTCCGTTGGATACGGCTCCGGCGAAGCTCAGGGAGTCACTGTTCGCCGCCGTGAACCGAATGGCAGGAAGATCGTTGAGGACGCCCGTAGCGTACTCAGGTTGGTTGGCGGGAGTCCCCTGTGTTGCGTTGTTCCCGTTGGCGGTCAAATCGTTCCAGGCTGTTACGGGATCGGTATTCGCGTATACCACTCCTGGGTTATCGGCCTCGAACACCGCAACGGCGTTAGGAAGATCTTCGCCGTCAAAGAAAGCTCCAAGAGCATACGTCTCAAAGAGGCTCTTGTATAAAGGAGCCGAGCTTGTAGCTATTGCATGGAAGGCCAATTCTCCCAAGAAGTAATCCGAGGGAGTGGAAGTGTCAAGCTCGGCTCCAAAGAGATACCTGTCTGTGGAGGACACTTGATTGTTTAGTATCTCAGAGATTTCTAACACCCCGTCTACATAAACCTCATAGGCGGTACCTAAACCTTGGTGACGAAGGGTGACTAAATACCAGTTATTGGGGAGAAAAGGGTTAGTTGACTCAAAAGTAGTCCCGCTAACACTATCAAACAAGACAAAGCGATCCGTTGTGGCGTTATACCCTGCCAGAAAAGTGTTCCCGCCAGAACTGGTGTTGAACGCGAAGAACCAATCTGTGCCTGATGTAGAAGTGGGGTTAATCAAAGCCGTAATCGTGAAGTTACCCCCGGCGTTACCTACGGCTTCACCTACCCCACGCCACTCGAAGTAGTCCCCGCTTCCGTCAAAGGATAGGATTGGCCGTCCATTCAGACCACTCTCTACGAACGTAGGACGGTAGAATGTAGACGTGGTGACTTGAATCGACTCCGACCTCCCTGTAAGCTCCCCCACATCAGTCATGAGGCTTGCCCCAGTAAGCCAGGGCGAGATCCTGGGGTCTACGAAGTTGACGATGTTCTCATCGCTTCCCAGTGAAATCAGGACGCTTTGACCGTAGATAAAGTCGTATGTGTTGAACAGGGTGTCAATGTTCAACACTTCTTGACCGTTGAGCGTGAGACGCGCGATTTGGCCGTCGAGAAAGTTGCCCGGTAGGACGTCGTAGACGCCTCCAGAGGTGGAGTTGGCTCCAATCAAGGCTCCATATTGCCCCAGTTGACGCGCGCCTGCATCGGTCACGCTGTCTTCGAGAACCCCATCCAAGTAGAGGCTGAAGGTGTTCCCCTCTCGGGTTACCACGACATGATGAAGGTCACCCGTGGTGATGGCAGTGACGGTAGTGAGCACCTCATCAGGTTGAGTCCCGTCAGAGATCAAGTCGACTCTGAACCCTCCCTGATAGCTCAGGCGGAAGGACCCGTTACTCGCAGCCTCAAGCCATTGAGAGAAGATCGCCTGGGTACCCGCCAGGGAATCCAGACGCAAAGAGACCTCCAAGGTGAAATCCGACTCTACCCCGAGAGCCGGAGCCAGCGGAGAGTTCACCAGACGGTAAAAGTCTCTCGTGCCGTCGAAGTCATACGCCGAGTTACCAAAAGGCAACTGCTCCTTGAGCAAGTCTGCGCGGCTCCCTAGAACTTCCTGAAGTCCCACAAGCGAACTATCGGTGGAGTTGGCCAAGAGTTCCAGGGGAGTCCCATCGGCTTCGATCTGCAAGTTCGCGTTGAAATCCAGGCCGCCTCCTGATAGAATGACGGACAGGCCATCCTGAGCATCCTGGGCTTGCAGGAACCCTTGAATGGTAGCCACATCTGCGAACCCGTAGGTCGCCGTGGAGTCGTACCAGATGCCCTCTATAGATCCGATGTGATACAAGCCCCCGTTGTTGAGCTTTCCGAAGTTAGCAACCTCGGCGTGCGGTCCAGCGTCGGTTACGATCGTGCCAGTGGTGCCTACTTCTACCCCATCCACGTACATTCGCATGTTCACGCCGTCTCCAATGACGACGATATCCACGAGGTCCGTGAGCGTGTAATAGGCACCCCACCCGTTCCAGTCGCACCTGTGCGTGATTGTTCCAGTACCATCCCAGGTGACGAAGCTGATTGTCGATCCTCCTGCCGACACGAAGAGGTTCGCGCCCCGTCCCGTGGAACCCCTGGTATGGAACAGAGAAGCGTCTACCGTGAAGACGGGCGCGTCATACTGGTCAAAGGTACCTCTCCAACCCATAGAGAAGATGCCTGTAGCTGTGATGTCTTGAAACGTGGTCGTATCGCCGCAGAGGAAGAAGTTCTGTTGCACAGCAGCGTTTTGCATACTGACCCGTCGCTTGGACCTCAGATAGACCGGCTTGCCCGATCCTCCTTCGGTCAAAGTCAGACCCGAGGTGGACCTAGTGTCCCAGGTGTCGACCTGATTGTTGGAACCCGTGACCCCTTCGTTGGCAAGAACCCACAAGTCAGGGTCCACTGAGGTAGGTCGAGAGACGCCCTGGTAACCTGATACCGCGCGGGTAGCAGAACTGAGCGTGCGAGGAGGTGGGTAGTTCGCGAAATCTTCTTCTACTTCATTTACGGTGTTTCTCGTAGCGAAGAACTGCCGTGCGTTCGTGGTCCCAGGTACGTCAGGTCCAGGGTCGGCCTCACGGTACTCTTGCGTAGGACACGCTGCCGAGATCCTCTGAAACGCGCGTGAGGTTGACACGACCACTGTATCCGTGGCATCGATCGTGATACTATCGGGAGAGGTGTCTCTTGTTCGGATAGAGGTTTGACCCCTATCCAGTGTTTTGGTATCATCTGCCATATCGTATTACCTCAAGGCTCATTGAAGATGCCGTCGCCATCCCCATCGAACTCAATCGCAGGGTCATTCGAGGAGAAGGTGACGTCTTCTGTGCTGTTGGTGAGGACTCTCTTCCCGGTAGCGTCCCGAGCGCGCGCTTGCACGTTAAACTCACTCGATGCTTCGACTAGATCGGGTCCCGTGACGTCGTAGCTTACGATAGGACCTACCGCCTCTGCATAGTGTGCCTGGAAGTCCGCCAGGGAGAGGACTTGATCGTAGAGCGCCAGGGGTCCCACCTTCCCTGCCATGCCCAGACCAGGGTTGATGACCGTGGGTAGCTGCACATTACCCGTCAAGGGCGCAGAGGACACAAGCTCAAGGTCCACATACCCTCTCAAGAATTGACCGTCGTAAGTGATCCCGAAGTAGTACCACTCGTTGACTTCGAGTTCGTTGAACTGCACCGTAGCGCTACCCTCATCGGTCGTAAGCTCAAACCTGTAGATAGTTCCACTGTTAAGTACGGTAAACAAAGGAGATATGACCGCAGAAGACCCTGCGTTGGTGTTCCGAACCCAATACTCCAGGGTGAACTGATCCTCGAAGTTGTACTGTGACGTGTTGATTCGGATGTACCCCTGGTCCACGTTGGCAGAGTTCTCAAGATCCTGAGCAAGAGGTCCAAGTTGACCATCTCGGGTCACGAGGTTGACATAGGACCCGTGGTTGATCGCGGGTCGAACGTCGTAAGCGGTTCTCCCTTGAGAATCGGGCTCGTTGAAGTTCCAGAAGCTCACGGGCTCATCTTGCACTACGCGCTTGGGGTAGAACTGACCGAACACGGCGACCGTGATTTGATCCGTATCTTCGTTGGCGAAGGTATCTTCGATCGTAACGTCAAAGGTCACTGTACCCAGGAACCCATTCTGTGGGGTGTACGTGAGGAGTTTACGGTCAGGGTTCACCACGCTGACTGATCCCGAAGGGGAAGGACTTGACGCGCTCACGATCGTGAGGTCATCTCCCTCCGGGTCAGTAGCTCCGATCAAAGGATCAATCGTGACGGTCTCCTCGAAGACGGTCGAAGCGAAAGACGGCTGAACGGTGGGAGCGAGGTTCTGTAAGACGGTTACCGTAACCGTTGCAGTGTCCGTCAGCCCAAACTCATCCGAGATCGTGTACTCAAAGGTGTCTACAAAAGGCGTCGGGAGTACAGGTTGGTTGTACGTAAGGAAGTCGTCAAAGACCGAGCCTGGAGACCCTGCGTTGTTGATGAATACTGTCCCACCTTGTGCTGAGAATGCATCGGCATCTATGATGAAGATCCTGTCTCCATCAGCGTCGGTGTCATTCACACGAGGGTCGAAGTTGAGCACACGACCTTCCGCGACCTCTGTGGCGATGTCGTTTGCCACAGGCCGCGTGTTCGCGATGACCTCTACGGTCACGCTCTCCGTCTTGGAGACACCATACGAATCCGTAGCCGTACATTCAACCTCAAAGACTCCGATCCCTGCGAAGAGATGCGAGGGGTTTCGAGTTGTAGAGGTGGAACCGTCCTTGAAGTCCCAGAAGTACGTGTAGCTCTTGTCAAACCCGGTGGCCGCTGTGGGGTTGGCGGAGAAGAAGAAGTTCTCCGTGACCGGCCCGAAGGATTGGTTGACCGAGATCTCAAAGAGGAACCCTACCGCGACTTGACATAGGCCCACATCTTGCTGACCTACCGAGTCTTCGATGGTGTACGTGAAGGAAGTTACTCCCTCAAACCCGCCCGGAGGCGTGTAAAGCAACGTGTCGTCGGTCTGATCTCCAGGGGTTCCGTTCTCCTCTCTTACGACGGTCCCCTGATCAGGCTGTGTGAACGCCACGAGGCTTATAGGCAACCCCTCCGGGTCGGAGTCGTTAGCCATCACGTCCAGGCTCACGGGTGTGTTCAGAGGGGTCGAGAGCCGGTCCGTAATAGCCCTGGGAGGCCGTTCGATCACCTGAATGCTGACTGTGGCCGTGTCCGACCTCGTGCCGTCCGTGTTCGTGTAGGTGAAGCTCGTAGAGCCGAAGAACCCCGTGCCCGTGGGGTCATAGGTTATAGTGGTTCCGCCACCCGTAATGGTCACCGTTCCTTCGCCCACCGGAGGTTGGGTCACCGAATCAATCGTGATGGGGTCGGGGAAAGGGGAGACATCGTTGGACAATACGCTCAGTACCCTTGGAGTCTCGTAGGGGGTCGAGTAGCTGTCGTTAAGTGCCTCGTACACGATCGTTTGGATCGTAATGTTGACCGTGCCAACATCGGTCAGCCCTGCCTCATCTTCAATCACGTAGGCAAACGAATCCGATCCCAGGAAGCCCGGCAAGGGCGTATACAAGGCGCGGTTGTTGAGCGTGTCGAGCACGACCGTACCTCCCTCGGGAGTGGGGTTCTCCACCGAGATGAGGGTCAAGGTCTCGCCTGGAGGGTCCGAGCGGTCGTTTACCTGGGGTACGATGATGTTGTCCGTAGAATCGGGCTCAATACGAACAAAAAGGGTGTTGGCAGAAGGGGGCTGTTTCTCTGCTACATCAACGGTCACGATGGCCGAGTTCGTACCAAACCCCCCATCTGTGATCGTGTAGGTGAACGTGTCTATCCCCGAGAAGTTCGTATCGGGCGTGTAGAGAATCGTCGCAGACTCTCCTGCACCTTGAATCGCCGTAGTTCCCCCTGGAGGCTGGGTGACGCTCAGGATGCTCCCTGCGCCTCCAGCGGGGAAGGTGTCGTTGTTCAACACTCGGAGCGTTCGAGCTTGACGGAAGCCCGTGGAGAACGAATCGTTGAACGCGCGGAGGTCAGGGATCGGGTCCACGTTGATACGTGGGAACGGGGCAGCTCGGTTGGACTTGCCATCGGTCACGAACGCTACGGGGTTGAAGATCCCCGTCTCGGTGTACTGGACTGTCGTAGAGTTTCCGAGCTGTGGTCCAACTGAGGGGAGGAAGCCATCCGTGGAGAACGAATACTGAAGCGTATCATCACCGTCTTCGTCGGTGGCGTTGATCACGAACGTGACGGACTCTCCCTGGAAGATGGTCAAGGTCCCCGAGCCTTGAGCGTTAGCCGTCGCAGAGGTGATGACGGGCACCGCGTTGTTTGAGTTGTCGAAAGCCACACGGTCAGCAGCGTCCCCTTCTACGAGTGCTACTGCGTAAATTGCGAGTTCGTCAATGAACCCGTTGAAGCGGCCCGAGGCGTTGTACGCCGCTATTTGAATGTCTTGGGCCGAAGTGACAGGAGCTACCACGTTAGCTACCCCGTCTCCAGGGATGGAGTTGAGGTAGACCGTGTTCACGGAGCCGTCCCAGACCGCCATCACGTGTGTCCACGTGTTTGGGAGGACGGTTTGACCTGAGAATGCGAGCTTCAATGCGGTGTTGTCTGAGAACCAGAACTTGACTCGACCTTCTGGCGTGAGAGCCACTTGGAAGTGGTCGTTCGAAGGTCCGTTACCCTTACCCACGATCGTTTGTTCGGAGGCCGGGAGAAAAGGAACACGAATCCAGCACTCGATAGTGAGTGCCGTGAAGTTTTGAGAGAGGGAAGGGGAGGAGGT
>Ga0180431_10000856_pt1 | contig 43141 bp, 24 predicted proteins | sample SS_ome_11_FD_132459 | JGI IMG/M metagenome (GOLD analysis project Ga0180431, IMG submission 132459) | Hypersaline lake sediment archaeal communities from the Salton Sea, California, USA - SS_1_MS_1 metaG | ecosystem: Environmental > Aquatic > Non-marine Saline and Alkaline > Hypersaline >... | reverse complement strand
GGGCCCCACATGGGTGACAGATGAGAATATCCTCCGTGACGGCCACAAGATGACTAGGCGGTTCAGGGGCAGCAATTTCATTGCCAAAATGCGTGAAATCACCACTCGACAAGGCGATCCCGTCACTTTCTTTACTATTGCCGCGATGAAGTCTCGCCAGGACCGCAAGGAGGATCTGATGAAGTTGGTCAAAAACCGTCTTCACGTCGCCTTCAACTTTTTGCTGTTCCGTCTGCCTGAGCTCCACATGGAGAGCGCTATCCTGTGCAAGGCTGGTCTGGGTATGACCATTGTGAACAACTCGGACTACAAGAACGGAGAGACGGTGGCTACCAAGACGTACCACGGACATCTTACCGTACACTATGGTGCAATTGTGACCAAGCGCGACTGGCAATTGATGCTGGAAGATATGCGGTGCAATGGGTACATTCAGGGCAAGGGAAGCGGATTCTTGCGCCATCCCAACGATTTGATGGCGGCTTCTCGTTCCCAAGGCAAGAGGAACAGGTCGTTCATCTGCTATGCCCAGCCTATCGCCAAGGTATCCCGCACACTTCCTCCCTTCCTTTCGCTTTCCGGCAAATGGGAGATGCCCGACGTCGTTCCCCGCAACCTCCCGGAATCTGGTCACCTGTACCACGGATGCGACTGGTACGACATGGTCTGGAAATGGCACGACTCGATGGCCCGCGAGAGGCCCAAGTACGAGTATTTCAAGAGCAAGGGATACACTTGGCCGCAAGTGGCTCTTCGTGGCTGGCATGCAGAGTACAACCTTAGCCAAGGCCGGTTCCAAGTTGCCTCGCATGGACACGGACACTTGGCCGGTTCGGATTACCCTGGTGCCGTAGCCGTACTGAACGGTGATGCCAGCTGGTTTGACCCGCCTCCCAAGACGCAGCTTGAGCTGTACTAGACAAAAGTGAAGAAAGGCTTTTTTCTTTAGCCACGAATAAATCGCACTTTATTTTCATGTCAGATGTGTACAAAATGCTAAAACAGGAAGGGTTCAAGCGAGGAAGCGGTATCTCCATCGCCTGATGTTTCCACGCATTCTGTGGTCAAGAGAACTTGAATGGAAAAATCACCCATATCCAGACAGGTGTCGTCGCTGCTTGTAGTCATGGGATCCCCGCCACAATTCTCTTGCGTATAGACTTGTGTGGTACCAGCGGTACAATCTATGCTGTAGGAATACGCTAAACCGTTACCCAGGAACACAGTGTTGCACTCTCCGCTGGTCACTTGGTCCGTAATACTGCACTCGCGTTCGCCACTGCATTGGTCGCTATCGTCATAGGAAGCGACGGTGGCGTTACATTCCACGTCGGTGTCATCGTTGTTTCCGTTACCATCGCAAAACATGTAGGCCCGGAATCCGTAGGTAGGATACTCAACGGGGAAGTTTACGCATTGGTCTTTTTCGATGGAACAGGAGTGATCTTTTGGGAACGATACGCCGCTTGTACACCCAGAATCGCTAAAAAATTCGATTGCGATTTCTCCTGGATCCGACCCATTGTTGAGCAGCAAGTACTCGGACTGTGTTATGCCGTCACATAAATTACGCGACAGAACACATTGATTGAACGGAAATGTTTCGCAATTGGTTCCGTCTCCACAGTTTCCGCTACAATCACAAAAAGTGATATTATCGTATTGTGCTACGCAACAAGAGATCAATGCGATAAGTAATACGGATACTTGGCGAATGTCCATCAAGTCTAATCCTGGGGTATTAAAAAAGTGTGTAGATAAAGGGTAAAGGAAAACCAACACTTGCTTTATTTTTTTTTTTTGGAAATAGCTATGGTGTAAGTGGGGAAAAATATAACCCCTCAATGGTTCAACCCGATGCCCTGGAAAGGTCTTGTGGGTAAACTCGAGCTCTCGGATAATCCCGTCCTACGGCGCACGTTTCTTGATATACCGCTACGATCCGAATTTCCCCTTTCTCGCCTTCGCGATTTTGATCTGGAAGAAGAAGGTCTACGAGATCGTGTAAGCGAGGACGTGAGCATTCCTTCCTCGCTTGAAGTGGAAGACCTGCCAGTGGAAGAATTGAGACTGCGTCTATGGTTTCCTGGGTTTCCTGGGTTTCCTGGGTTTCCTGAGTTCCCTGGGTTCCCGAATCCGGAAGTGTAGGACGGCGCAAAAGGGTCAGAGTACTGCACGCCTCCGATGGAAATTGTAGCTGTTCTTCCATCTCCGGAACAGGGACCTTCTTCTCTGGGGTCCAACAGTGCGTAATCCGCAATCATCCTTGGGTCTTTGTAAGGAGCCGACAAGTCCTCTATGGAACGCTGAATCACACCCATGGGGCCCATGGAACCGTCTGAAGAAAATCTAGAGTAAAGTTCGTCCATAGCGTCTACCGACAATTGGGCTTGGTCTACCAATATTCCGCCATGCGAGGAAGATCGAGAAAGGAGCATTCGTTGATCCTGAGAACCAAACGCTATCCTCTCTGGTATGGGATTGGGGTTGAAACTACTCAGTCGATTCCTGGGCGGAAGTCGTTTGAGCCAATCGAGCTCCTCGGCGTCGAATCCATGTGGCTTGTCTTCGGGCATTAAAGACTCGTATAGGACTTTTGTAAGCGAAAGGCTTTTGACTTGTCTGTGGTATTCGTCAGGGGTCATATCACCACGGACATACATCTTCTCCAGCTTTTTTTGGGAATCCGCCACATCCCTTCTCGACTGGACTTCCTTGATCTTGTCTCTTGGGTAGCTGCGTATGATGCAATAATACTCAAAGTGTCCCGCATGATGTAGTCGGCGGTACTTGGCGCACTCGGCGGCCATCTTTAGGGGATACGCGAACTTGTGGTGGGCAATGTCCAAGTCCATTGGGAAATCGATTCCGCATACCGCGTAGTGCCGGAGGAATGCCAGAAAATCTGGGTGCTCGTCCATATCGTGACAGGACACTGCCGCCTGTATGTTAATCCTACTCGCCTTGCGGATGGCTCCCTGCAAATTGTTGTGCACTGTGGCGTTCCAGGAGATGCTCGGGGGTATAGGGTTGACTCGGGTCATGGGCTTGGCTTTGGGTTCTACATCAATCGTCTTTAAGATGGAGAGATATCCGGGTTTGTTCTCATAGGGCAGGCAGGTCATATATGTTGTTTTGAAGGACACGTCCTTCTCCACAAACTCCTTCAAGTCCTTGTCCACAGAAAAGGATGGAAAGTGCTCAAAAGGAGCCGCGGTGTTCAGGAACCAAGCCCCTTCTCGCCTGGCCATCGAGGTGTGCGACCCGTATCCTCCGGAAGAACTCCTTCGAGTAATTTGCATGTAGCTTAGAACTTTGGTGTAAATCGTCTTGGTCGGGTTGTTCATGTCGTGCACCTTGACCGTCTTTTCCCGAAAGCTGAAGAGTACCGCATATATCAAGCTATCGGGATACTTGTTGGTCATCTCGCTTTTGATACTGTCCACCATATCTTTCATCGATTTCCCCACAAAACAAAAGTTCTCGTCCCAGATCCTTCTTCTCCTCCTGGCCACAGTCGAGGCACCAGTGGTTCCAGCGGTTCCAGTGGTTCCGGTGGTTCCAGTGGTTCCGGAAACAAGCGAGGATCTTCTGGCCATGGCAGCGCCACTTGACGAAGGGGTATGTCCATTGATTGTGGGAACCCCCTCGCCTCGGCCTAGGGCACCTTCGGAATTAGACGCCCGTGTATACCCCTCGCCTCGTTCAATGTATTCCGCAGGAACGTTTTCTGTCTGCCGAAAGAATAGAGATTGTCTACGCGATTCACCGGATCCACCGGATCCACCAGACCCACCGGATCCACCAGACACACCAGACCCACCAGATCCCGCCATTCTTCGCCGCAATATTTGTAGGGAAGTGGACAGAGTTGGTTCTTCTCCTTCCGCCAGGCGAGAAGTAGAAGGTCCTTCCGATGGTTCTAAAGCTCCAAGAGAAACTCTCCCTGGTCGTCCTACCCCTTCTTCGTCTCCATCATCCTCCTCCGAAGAATCTCTAACCCTATCCTCGATCTCGCCAAAGTGTCCGTCGTTGTGGAATCTCTCCTTAAACTTGTTAAATGTAGATTCCGTATTGGGGTCGACCAGATGAGGGTGTACCACACTTTGTTTGGAAAGTAGCTTAACGATCGCTTCCATCACTTCGCATTCAATGGTAGGCAGTAGGATTCGGTGGAATACGGTCATCATAGTGACAAACATCTCCTCAGTAAATACCATGTACTGCTCTATACCCAGGAAATCCTCGCTTCGCAGCCTCCGAAATTCATGGTATTGGTTCACCCCCTTTGCGCGTCCTACTTCGCACATGAAGTGTGCATACACTGAATAAATAATCACCATAGATCGACAGGCGTTCCTCAGCTGCTTTTGCTTGCGCACGCCAATACTGATACCGTACTTGTCGTTCAAAAACCTCGAATAGGCCGGCATTAGAATGTTGTATACATCCATGTTGACGTCTTGAAAGATGCCCACGCGTCTCTCCAGCTTATGGGGAAGCCAGTTTGTCCAATAGGCCAGGCGACGTTTCTGTGCATCTTGATCCGTCTTTTCGGGCCGGAGCCAGGGTATGTGCTCTTCCGCTGAGAGCTCGGCGTTGGAGATGTTGTTTTCCGAGACGGACACGGCGTCGACGCACAAACGTTGGAGCATGGCCGGGGACATGTTTTTGATATTGTCGTTGGTGATGCCCGTGATGGCGATTTTGGCCCGGCTGGCCGAAGTGACCAACGTAGACTTGCCGTCTTCCCAGTGGTTACGGTCTTTGGTCGTAAACCCGCTTGTGATTAGCATTTTCAGAGTGGAATCCTCGCCAGAACCACCGGTGCCCTTGGACCGCTTCCCTCCCCCGCTATCCCCTCCGGTGAAAAAAGCCGAAGGAAGCTCGTGAAAGATCAGCCATTCGTAACAACGGTTGGTGTCCGTCTGGAAGGCGCCCATGGTGAAATCGGTCACCACATTGGCATGCCCAGGCGCGGACATCTCTGTGACACATTCGACCGGGTACGATTTCCCCACGCCTGAATTTCCATGCAAAAGTTGGTTGAAAGCCCCGATGCCCTTGGCGTCCTCGTACAGTGCCGAATTCCTCGCCGCAATCGTTCGTATGGTCAAGAAACGCGCCTCGCCTTCGTTCAGCAGAAAGACTTCCGACAAAGAGTCAAAGAGGTGAAGCATGAAATTTCCCCAAAGAGAGATACGATTGCCGGAATCCGAAGATTCCACACACAAACTGGCTTCTGGCCACATCTCTGCCGCCGTGAAAGATTGTTCCCATTGGAGACCCTCTTTGTACGACTTGGGAATCTTGGGAGCCTCTTGAGACATCCAGCTCTGTTCCTTCTTTTCCAAAGCAACCAGTAATTCTCGCTTGACATTGGTCATTGCGTCACACCACTCTTTTCGCGTATCGTAATCCTCCAGACGTATCTTGGACAGCTGCTCTACCGCCTTGGCACGGAACCCTAGCATCTCGTCATCCCGGTAAAACTTTTTCTTGGTCTCCTCGCTTACACCCAGGTAGCTTAGCGGGTCCAGGACGGTGTTTCGGCGACTGCTAAACTCGGTAAAATGCTCCTCGTGTATCAGCTCTCCATTCATTTCGCGTTCTTGCAACTGCTGGGCCACCGCAACCAGGCGTTCCCAATCATATTCAGAGGCTGGACGCTCATCCACAAACCCACAAGTGGCCTCTCCATGAGCATTGGAGCCAGGCGCAATGGATCGTTCGCCGCCAGTCTCTCCGGCCATAGCGGCTTCTCTATCTATAAAAGGGTTATCCCTAAGTAAATGTAGTCGGTCTTGCATAAGCCGGACCAAATCCGGATTCCTCTTTGCGCGGTTCATAATGGGTTGAGGGAGGCGTTCGTTCCAAAAGGAGTGCGGCTTGAACCCGGTATAGCTGGACCAGGTCATCAACTCGGGAAAGGGGAATCTCTCGTCAAAGACGGGAAGCTTTTCGACGGCGTTCCTCAGAATATCGGGCTGAAAATAGGAACTGATTTTCTCGATGTCGGTTATCCCCGCCGCTGTCGCAAAGGTCCCCGTTCGCATGTCAAAGTAGTTGAGAGGATTGCGTTGCCCTGGGCATACACCCTTGACCAAGTCGCATCGAGATACCGTATAAAAGGGATGAAACACATGGGCAATGTGCAAAGCGTTGTTCTCGTATACGTGAGATTCCATAGCGGCTTCCTCGGGTAACAGATTGATGGGATGGAAAGAACCCATGACGTTCTTCCTGCGTATGATGCGAGAATACTCTTCGTGCACGATCTTCCCAAAACACCCGGGAGAATCTAAACCCAGACTGCGTTCCCTTTCTCGCTTGCTCATTCGGTCCCTATTATCCTCCATCATGTACTGCAGGTTCCTTCCCAAGTTGATGGCAGGATCGTTCTGGCGGATCCATAAGCGATAGCCTTGGCGCTCGTAGTCAATGTCGACCAATAGCTCCCAGAAAATATCAAACTGGGGAATCAAATGGATCTTTCGGTCGATTTGAGGACGACTGACCATCTCGGGAACGCGAGGTATGCCATAGTCATTCGTTCTACGGGAAACATCCGCGTCGAACTCATGGTCATCCAGGTCTTCCCCCTCCTCGCGTGCCAGGCGAGAAATCTCTTCTTGGCGACGTTGCTCCAGTTCATCCCGAATGTTTCTGGGTATACGGACACGACGCTCTCCAATGTTCTCGTCCTCGATCAGGCGAAACGTCGGCGTACTCGCCGCTTTCCTAAGCATGTGCGCATACGCCTTGTGTGTGCAAAAGTTCGGCCGGTACCGGACAGTATCCTCTTTAGAGTACAGCAAATGGTCAGGATTAATCTTGACTTCCGTTCCCCCATTCTCTTCGTCAATAAACACGCGCTCGCGCTGTTTGTTGCAGAAATCCCTGTTGTCCTTCTCCAGGTCCTTCATGGTTTTGTCCGTGCCAATGGTGCATACCCGACACAGCATCATCAACATCAACTTGGCGTAGTAGGCCTTGGAGTTTTCATCGCCTCCATAAGGTGATCCGTGCTTCATCATCGAAATGGTCAATGCGTGGAGCTGGGCCAGGCTTTCCGTGGCGAGAAAAGAGTCCCGTTCCTCGGGGTCAAGAAAACAATCTTCAGAAAACTCGTAGCATAAAATAACCGGGTTCCGTCCAAGTTTCTTCCACGCATCAGCATAAATTGGAGGAATGTTGGCAAAATCTTGGGCCTTGCGGAAAGGTGTGGCGTAGCTGTTTTCCGTACGAATATCCGGCCGGCGGAAATCGTCCAGCACTTCTCCTCCATATCCTTCGCAATCATCAACAGCCTGGGGGACAGTGGCCCTTTGGTTCAAGCGAGGAGGATCTGCGTCTCCATAATCGTCATCGCCCTCTTCAGCTATATATTCGTTCCCATAATCGTCAATGCGTACAATAGGGTCGTCATCGCTATCGGATTCTCTATCTGATTCATACTCGCCTTGTTCCTCAGAACCAGAATCGCTTGGATCCGCCGATCCAATGGTTTCTTCGTTCTCGTCCTCGTCCAAATTTTCTCCGTTCCATTCATGTTCTTCCTGTTCCATAGGGTCACCCTCCTCGCTTTCCTCTGAAGAAAAAGAGGAAGATTCTCCGTCGCTTCTGCGGTGCGGATTGCGACCGTAAAAGTCCTGTTTGCTGCGTCCAAAGTGATTTGCAACCGTCTTAGGGTCCCCTCCTTCGGCCATTGCCTGTTCTGCCTGTCGGTCAATATCCTGTAGAAATGATGGTCTAGTTGATGCTCTTCTGCGATTTGGGGGGGTATCTACCGACTTTTCCGACATCCTCTTTCCGTTATGTTTTCTCAAAATATCGACTCGATGGAGTAACCCTTGTAAATGAGAGTGAAGTGCTATGAAGAAATTGGAAGATAAAAAATTTTTTATTTGAGTGAAAAATTTTTTAGCTGGATTAATTTACGTTTGGCGGGTACCACGAAATTTCGTTTTTGATGCCGTCACAGTATCCCCTTACTCTCTTATTGTTGGTGTCAGGCATGAAGAGAAGTCGAAGTTATGAGTATTTGGGGGATTCTGTATCAAGTGACGGGTTACCCGACGTTGAGTTGCTCAGCAACAAGCAACTCAAGCGCTTACAAGCAAAAGTGGACCGGGAACTGGAAAATCGAGAACGGCATATCGTCATCACTGGGGGTGACGGGACGGACGACTCTCTACCCAAGAACCGGTTCATCATCACTATTAATCTGAGATACACAAACGAACTACAGGCTCAGTTTTTGGAAGAATGGTTACAAGAATGGTTCTTTTATGAGGCCAGGAAGTACAACGACAATCACGATTGCGGATGTGTGTTTCTTACAAACACCGAATCCGAGACTCTCGAGCATATCAATAACGTCTATATCAGTGACAAAAGATGCCGCGTTAAACGGGTCTTGGTGAAACTTTGATTTGGATTGTTGGGGGACAAAAGTTGGATGCTGGATTTCGCAAAAATTTCTGCTCGGCGCCAGGCGGTGAAATTTTGATCTCCCTAAAAAGCGCCTGTTTGATTTGGTTTGATATGGGGATTCTCTATGTAGCATATTGTAGTACATGTAATTACCCAAAGTGAATATGGGCCCAAAATCCAACTTTGACCATGGTTCGCGGACAGTTGGACCAAAATCAAAAATCAAAATCAAAGTTTCATAAAGACCCCGTTAAACGTGTTTCATGGACCGATTTACGTCCCATCGAGGATTTGGAAGACCATTTAACCCAGATGGAAAAGAAAAACGGCAAAAAGTGGAATGGGCGGTGGACCCAACCGAATTACGAGGATGTTCTGAATATCCTTCTTCCTTCGTCTTAGGTTCTCCGCTTCCAGGCCGGAATGCTTGTGCGGACAAAAGGCTGTGCCGAGAAAGAAAAGAAACGATGACTATTTTTTTTTCTGCTGCCTGAAAAGAAATTGCAGATTTCACCAACCGTTTTAAATTACGTTTGGTGCTTTTTTTTACCATTTTAACAAAAAATAAATGGCGGAATTTATTTTTTGTTCCCGTTTCCTATTCATACACTTTACTCCATTGGGTACCACCTGTGGCAGGTATGGGTGATTCCGGGTCCATGCTGGAATCACTGGCCTCTATTATATCGGAGAACAATATAACTGCGGACCAAATCCACTACTACTTTAAACCGATGTGCAAAGAAAGCACGACCTGCAAACACATTTATTGCATGAATGCCTACAACAATAGCCAGTATCTGTGCTCCATGTACCACAGGAACTGCGGACCTTGTTTTATATCAATACGCGAGTTTATCCGAAACCGAGTGATTCCCAAAATGTCTGAGGAAGAACTGCTACAAAGCATCAATGAGGACCCGGGTGATTCTGATTGTGTATATGAATTTTTCCAAAGAAACCGAGACGAGTCTATCATGGACGATTTTGCGCTGAAGGCCGGTACAGATATTACCATTCTACACATTCCTGAGGCGATGAAGGAACTTATCAGTATCTCCGAGCGCATAGAAACAGATGATGCTTTAAACCACGTAATAAGACGACGCGAGAAGAGGAAGAGAGAGAACGAAAATCAAAAATGGCAGAAAAAGCTACGCGCGAACCCTGGGAACAAAATCATTACGGCCAAGTAAAGAAAGAATTTTTGGTGTGTCGGAATTTCTTTGTTTTTATTATGATTAAGGCAACAACGGTTGTGTTTTTCGTTCAAGTAGTTTCACACATCGTTTGTGCGCGACGCTTACAAAAAGTGTAATACATAAAGCAATTGTTGCACGTATCACTAGGTACCACAGTAAATCAAATAGGGGATACAGCATAAAGACAAATAACAGAAAGAAAAACAACGCTGAGTATCCCCAGTTATTGCTCACGACTTGTGTTAAAAAGGTCTTTGATTTCATGTATAACGCATAACCAGTCCGAAGCACTTTTAGAATACACCGTACCACAGGAGAGAATTTCTTTCTTCTGAGCGAGGAAGTGCCAGAAACCCCAGAAACCCCAGAAACCCCTTCTTCGGCTGATAAATCCATAGACATGAATCCAAATAACGGAGATGCTCCTTCTCCTTTTATACGCTTATTGACTTGTTCTATACCGTTTAGAACGGTTTGCTGAAAAGTATAGGATTCCTCTTCTTCTCCGTAATGATATGGTTCACCTTTTCCGCCTGATACTTCTAGACCACCTTCTGGTGAGGGCATACGGTGCATTCGCGCAGATGGAGTCTCGTCGACTGTTATAAAGCAAGAATTTAAAAAAAAAAAGAAAATAAATTAGAGAAAAAATACGGTCCGGTTCTTTTTTTTTCCGTTATCATTACGCGACAGACGGCGCAATAGAGAGATAGAGAGACAGATATAAATGAACTGGACCAAAATTCCCATATGGAAATACATTGTGGTACTCGTCGGCATAATCTTCGTCTGTATGTTCATTTCAGAGATTTATTCGTGGAGGATCCGCCGAGCAAGCAAGGAAAAGATTAGAGAAGTATATAAGAAGAGACTGGAGTATTTGGATAATGTCACGTTTTATCAGATTCCGCGCAGTATGGTGCCCGAACTGGAGGGCGCTTTGCAAGAAATCGAGACGTTATTTTTACCCTTTGAGGGGTTTGATTTGTACGGGCCTCTTGCTTTTGACAAGGACTCGGACGACTATCGCCTGCAAAAGATATCCAATTCTACGTTCAACCCGGGATGGGGAAAAGAACTCTATTTCTACGAATTCGAGCAACACAAAGCCAATGATCTGAGCAGAGACGGTCTGTCCAGAAAGACGAGAGCTCATACACTACGAAGCAACGAAATTGGGCCCAATGGAGAGAAGGGAAAGAGGATTATTCGTACTTTAAAGGCTACCCAAAGAGTGTGGAAAAAGAACTGGGTTCAGACCAGTGGGACTTTGGTTCACCGGTATCTCAAGGTTCTTGGTGCAAAATATGTGTTGCAGTATAAGAAATACATCCAAGACATCAAGGGGCTTTTTTACTACCCTCCGGGGGGGTTCCGCGAATGGCATACCAACATACATGACGACACGTCCTGGCGACTTTATTATATTCATGCGACGGAAGACGGTGAATCATGGTTCCGGTACGTGCCTGTGGGTAGCAACAAAACCGTACTGGTGCCCGATCGGTCGGGGTACTTTAACATGTTTCGTCTCCGAAAAAAAAAGAGCGATATGATGTGGCATTCCGTTTATTCAGATACCCATCGCTTTTCTGTGGGGTTTAAAATTACCTCTATGTTTGCTTATGATGTGGTTAAGCGGTACCACGATTATTTGGAGACGCCCCCGCCTTCCGATCGCCAAGAATCGAAAACCGTGCAAACAGAGTTGTGATAAAAAATTTACTGTTTTACGCTTTCTTGCACCAGGGTCCCTCTAATCGCTTCACGCCCACGATCTTGCCGGATTTGTCACATACGATCGACTTGGGTCCGCAATCAGGCGAGTAGATACCACCTGGCCATATAAACCCAATACCCCGTAAGCGCTGTGCCACGTACCGCGCCACAACAATAGGAGTCTCTTTGGCAGCATGGCCTTCAAAATCTAAGAAATTCATGGCTATAAATTCTGAAGGCGTGTAGACTTGTATCCGTCCGCCAAACAGAACCTCGCATGGAAACTTGCGGTCTAGGAACCATGCGAGGATCCACACCGGAAGGAGGTATGGTTATAAATCCGTCAGAGGAGCCGGTGTCCCGTATGTGAAAAGCGTGAGGAGTCATGTTGCATATGATACCAGAAATGGAAGTGTCCATTCTTCGTTTTTCTCTCCGTACTGTTAATGGACTCAAAAAAAGGAGGAAAATATCGTGTACGCTTCGTTTATTTTCCCTCTTTCCCTCTTTCCCTATTTCCCGCAAATCATGTCAGTATGGTTAATGCGATGATAAAAGCAAGTAATGTTACAATTAAACATAGCAAAAAGGCAACAGACAATACCACAACGACAAATGTATCCTTTTCTCGCATAGTATCGTATTTCCTGGATGTGCGTGCGCGGGATAGCAAAGGGTATTCCGCTTGACGAGCATGGTTCATATTGGTCAGCATGATGGCCTCTTCCGCATCTTCCTCCGTGAGAAGGTCAAATCCGTGGGCTCTGGGGTCCTTCAGATTGGACCAAACATCTCTTGTGTTCAAGTATAAATTTTCGCTAAACCATTTCTTGCCCATCACGGGGGCCGGTGGCGGGTGGAGAAAATATAGAATATAGAAAGTGGGTTTTGCCTAGAAAAAAAATTTGTGAACCGTAAATTATTATTTTAAGATTTTGGGTATTTTTTTTCCATTCACTTCTACAGTCTGCTATTCATCATGTCCGGCGTCATCACGAAGAAGAAGAAGACAAAACCAAAGGCAAGAAGGGATTTGAAAAAGGGAAAGGTAAAGGGAAAGGTAAAAGGAAAATCTTTACCCTCGTCTTCTAAAAAGGAGAGAACTGTCGCCGGAAGGATATTCAAGCCGAGCACCAAGCCTACCAAAGTATCGAAATTCACCGACGGGTCGGTTTCTTCTTGTTTTCTCTCTGTCAAACCAGTGCCTGTCGATTGCTCGTCTTTGGATAAAGGGCATTTCAAAAAGGATAAGAAGACAGGACGCCTCGTCCCCCAGATGAAGAAAAAGTTCCTGGACGATCTGGTCGATAAGGGGATCGTTGAAGACTATATAGACTTTTACCACAAGTACGTCGGCGTTGTCCAATCGCCCAGGAACAGTGCCTTGTATCTGGTATGGACTGCAGTAGGAACGGACGCCATTTGGGCAATTCCTTCGGCTTCACTCAAGTACTTTTCCTTGACGAAAGATTGTTCGGCGTCAATTTTTGAAGCTCACTGTGGACAAGAAATCAAGGATGCGTTGAGTTCGATCGACACTCTTAAAATCGATTTAAAAGAAATCGATACCGTGCAGGGGAACACCATGAAAAAGTTACCTGGTGTGCCTTTCTTTGATGTATTCCATCGAGGCGAGGGGGGTAGTTCAGTCATGAACTGCGCACTCCCTCGCATAGACGCACGATCGTTTATTTCCTTCTTGGAAGGAGGAGGAGGGTCACGCAAAGAGTCCCCTAAGAGAAAGACTCCCGACTCATCCGCGGATTCGGGACGCTCTTTGTCGGCGAAACCATCGGAAGGCTTGCCGTCCGCGAAAAAGGCTAGAAAAGCCGCGAAACCCGCAGAGTCTGAAGAAAAGGTACGGAACAGGGTGGTGTTTGGATCCCTGCCTTCTACCATCTTGGATTACAAGGACGGACAGAAACCGTTTTTGGATTCACTGTCTAGACAGCTTCCAAACGTCCCATTCTCTGGCAAAAGCAAAGAGGAGATCATCAAGAACGCCAATACGGAGTGGACCAATTCTTTCAGCGTCATCAACGGAGGATACAATACATTGGATGAAGATGAAGTTGCTCTCGTTCTCGGATCCCGTATAAGTACCAAGAGCAATCCTCCCATGGCGATCAAGAATCTCGGTAAACCTGCGCATGAGTTGGATAAGAAAAAATGCACCTTTTCCATCGCCGGTATGGACCCTTCCGTCAAACCTTCAGAAAATGAAGGGGAGATGGATTACGAAGAGGACGATTGGGGTCTCTCGGACGATGAGAAAATATCGCTTGTACAAGCAATATTCAAGGCCATAGTGATACCCATGTGCGCAAGCGAGGGTTCGGCGGGTAGCCCAGGTTCGTCCTGGTACGAATGTATTGCTCGCGACATGGTGTCCAACTCTGGATTACCCATCGAGCGTATTCTTGCGAGCCCAGACACCGTCGACCACTTTTTCAATAAGCTGATGAAACAGGAAGACGTACGTACGTTGATCGGAAAACTTTATTTGCAGCATAAGTTTTCTGGTCTGATCAACCACCATATTTGTTCTTGAAGCATTCAAATACAGGGGAAATCGCCAAGTATATAGTTTATTTCTTTTCTTTAATAGATTTAGCCCTGCGTTGCGCGGCTCTTCGCTTGGCCTCCGCTGTAACCGCGGCTTTCTTTTTTGCAGACTTTGCTCGTTTGGTACGCTTCATATGGCTAGCATACGATTTTCCACCCAAGAAACAAATCCTCATGTATTTATTCTTACTGGATTTTACGGTCCGAACACGACCTCCTCGCTTAACACAAGAATCGAACGCTTTTGGCATGATCAGGGGGAGAAGGGGGGGGGGTTCTGGTCTTTTCCAACTGAAATATACAAAAAAGTATAAAAGGTGAATAGAAATGTAATTCCAAAAGGAAAAAAAATTTTTACTTTATTCTAGACATTTTTCAATGTTTACCCACTGGATGCCAAAAAAAAACGAAAATCAACACCTTTCTGGCGGAAAAGTGTATGCTTGCGTTAGAACGTAAATTGGACAACCAAATCGAGTCGTACAAGACCATGTTAGATAAACAACACAAAAGGATTATTGGAAAAAACTTGAAAAGATTTCTTATCGGAATGTCGTTTTTGATCACGGCTTATCTGTTGGCCGCCTCGTTTGAAAGCAAAGCCGTTTGCAACAATTGGGTTAATGTATATTACTTGATAGAAAGTGTACCCTTTTCGAGCGATACAGAAACGGTGTACGGGAACATTATGGTGGATTTCATCATGTGGTGTTGCACACTGGTTCGGGCGGTTGTGTATCACACTTTGTTTATATGGCCATTGATGTTATTGATGTTTTTAATATGTTCGGATCGTATAACTGTATCGTGGACGTCGAGAAGTTTTGCAAACAAAAATGTCCGTTCTCAGACAGACATATTCTCTGGTAAATAACAAATGCCTTGTTATCCCGGGCAAAATACAAAGATTTAAAAAAACCCGTTTCACGTTTCATAAGCAGATGCGTGCTAGTTTGTGTTGCAGAAAGGCGGGATTTTTTGCCCCCTTTCTCCCTCCTCGTCCTCACCGTCTACACCATTTTGTTCCAGAACAAATTCATAGCAAGCACGTCTACTAAATCGTCTTTGCCCTCAGGTCCTTCTTTTCCGGAAAGTGTGACCTTGGTAGGACGCATCGCGCCCGTTTCGTCTTTCCTATAGATAATTCTGTATCCTAGTAATTGGCATAGAATTTCGTTGACGATCGTCTGTGCGTCCTTAGTGGACACGCATACAGAAACAAATTTTTCGGAGAAGTGGACTGCCCGGTATTCCAGAGCTCTTTTGAGGCGTTCCATCATATCAGGTTTGTTTTGGGGGAGTGTGTAGACACCCGGTTTAGGGTCAGGTAGTCCTCGCTTGTTCCTTCGCGCGATTTCCACGCCCACCAAATTGTTGAGTTTGATGGCAGCCGCAATATTGGTGGCCCAGATAGGACCCCCGTAATTGATTTCCACAATCACTTTAAATCGAGATCGACGGAACGCCGGTTGTCGCTTAAGGGCCATGATATGTCGAATGACATAATTTCCTTGTTGGGCATCCTCGTCGCATGGTGTGGACTCGGCTCCCACGACCTGTTTCGGGAGAATCGGGAGAATCGGGAGGGGGAGAGAAAAAGGTAAATTCAAGGAATAAATCAAAAAAAAAAAAATAAATATTGTAACGCCACGATTACAGAGAACAACAGACAAGTAACAGAATAACAGAAAACCGTCGATCAGTGTTACGAAGATGCTGTCTATCATGGAGGGGTTTGAAGAGTTTGAGATTGACGAATATGGAGGATTTGGTAGGAAGCCCTCTCCCTTCCTTTCTACCGAGGAAGAAGTAGAAAGCAAGAAATGTAACATTGTCATTCGAGAAGACGGTTTCTTTGAAAAGATTTCAAAGTATGATTTCATCCAGGACACGGCCCGTGCCGGAAGCGTTGAGTTGAACTTTCTCATCAATATGTGCATGGACTTGATTGTTCTTGGGTGTCACAAGAACCGTATTCCCAATGGTCCAGTGGAGAAAACACTGGAGCGTATTCGAAGCGAATGGAAAGAGATGTGTCTCCAGTGCGACCGTCTAAAGATATTTTCCGAGGAAAGGCACAAGGCCAAGGTTAGAGAAGATGCGAGAAGGAAAAAGAAACGAGAACAGGCCAAGGCGCATAAGCTCAATCGCATATACAAAAAAGATGATACCGGACCGGCCTTGACGGAGGCGGAATATACACAAGAAAAGCAAGATAGAAAAAAGTACCTTTGTCACGGAGGGTACGGAAGTTCGTTGTTGCAAGCAACACGGGTATCTCCTACTGCGTTGTATGAAGACACCAAAAACATTCGAAGGGCGTTGATTTGGTGCCTGATGTGCTTATCCGAGGATGTTCAACGTCTCGTACGATGCGGAAAATTCTACTCAGACACGTACAAATGCCATCTTCGGTATGCTCCGATTCAAGCAGACGCTTTAGACGAGTTTGTCCATTTGGTAGACCCGCTTAAAAATGCCTTTTACACATGCCAAATGAGTGCAGCCAACTTTGTCTTATGCATGCAATCAATGGTCGAGAAAAAGGGTGTCGATCACTTTGTCAAAGTGATTTTGGCCGCCGCTCGGACGTTGGAGACTCTTCGCATCGCCAAGGCGCATATGATCGAATTGAACGAAAGGGAAACACATGGCCAATAGAATGGGGAAAGGGGGAAAGGTGGAAAGGTGGAAAGGTGGAAAGGTGGAAAAAGGGGAAAGAGTAAAACTTACAATCATCTTATCCATGGTGTACACGGCAGACAATATCGCGTATTCCGAGTATATACCTCCTCCAGCGGGGTCTACCGTAATAAATACCGTGTCTTGGTGAGCATTCTTCAGATCAATGGTGTAAGACCGTCCGGATTCCGTGTTCACACCGCTTTGGATTTCTTGTATGCGCTGAGCATTGAAGAAAGGTCGTACGGAAGAATCCACCGACACACCGCCCAGTTCTTTCATCGCGATATCAGGGTCATCCTTCAACATCTCAAAGATTTGAGCGTATTCTCCGGCATCGTGCCAATGAGGCAATTCTCCTCGCCTATGTTTGCATACTTCCTTGACACCTTTGGCTAAACATTTCTTACATATAGTGGTGTATTCGATTTGCCGGAACATGCGAGAACCGTCAGGGGCTCTGTAATTCAGTAGTTTGGTGAAGAAATTGGTAGGTTCTCCGTATGTGGAGATACCAATCATAATACTTCCTTTTTTCACCATAATAGGCAAAACCACCTCGGCAAATGGCTTCTTGGGGACATACGCCATCTCGTCTACGATAACCACATCGCTGCCTTTCCCGCGAAGTGTCTGTTTGTATTGGGGTGTCAAGGGTTAGTGTCCGTTGCGTAAGCAAAATTTAGGCATTAGAATGTGAGAATGTGAGAAATGTGAGAATGTGAGAATCATTTTCCACACATGACCGAGACCTGGCAGGGGGGGGGGTGCGTGGAATTTTTTTGTGTGATACAAGAAAAAAAAACTGGAAAAAATAGTATGATGAAAACTAATTTTTTTTCCATTATCTATATCGCCTTGACCACGTCGCTCCGTTGGGTTGTCGGACGAACACACGGAGGAGCAAGAAGAATACATACAAGGGCGGTTGTCTTTTTAAGAACAAAACCAAACAAAAAAAAACAAAAAAAAAAGAAAGCGTGTCGAGAGTATAGGAATACAGACGCGGAGTGGAAAAAAACAGAGAAAAATATAGATGACAGTAGATGCATGCTGCAGTATGGAGATAACGGAGAATCCTTATTTCCTGAGAGGATTCCGGACCTGTTGAACGCAGATCCCTTTTGTACCAACGCGGTCGCGTTTCACGTACCTGTGGAACTTAGGAGATCCTTTCGAAACATTTCGGTGATTGATCCTTCGGTAAGACCAAAGAACCTCGCGGCCGTCCATAATTTTTTTTCCAAGTGTTGTGCGATTTATACCAAACCGCTATCGAACGGATGTGTTAAAGATAAACGGATTCAACGGACTCGAGAAGCGATGGTGTATGGAGACGATGTTCCTCGGTTGAACCAGAAAAAAGCGACGGGTGATTTTTGTATACTTTGGACGAAAAAGCACGCTTTGCCTTTGCCCAGTGAAATGAGGAAGATATCGGAAGGGGTAGAAGAAGAAGAGATAGACAGAAATGACAACTTGTATCACTACATTAATGGACAAAACATCAGGACTCGAGTAGTTATGTATGAATGGTTTGTGGGTTCCACCCGTCTGAGCAAGGAAGAGGAAGCTGTGTTTTCCAATCGAAGAGGGAGAAAGAGAAAGCGAGGGAGGGCTATCAAAATGACGTGTAATAGGCCAGATATATGCATCAACCCGTTTCACATGTACGCACACATGTCAGAACACATGGAGATAGAAATGAACAAAGAGACACGAGGTGTCCCTAGCGAGTTTGGAGATAGGGTTATGGAGCATCTAGACGTGCGTGAAAATAGGAAGAGGAAGAAAATCTCGGGATCCTTGTGCGGGAAAGAAGAACAAGCGTTCTTACGTTTGGGTAAAGCGTATCAAATGTCCTTGCGTATATTAGACGAGGGAATTAAAACGGACGGGAACATTACATGAAGCTTAACGAATTCCTTTGTTATACCTATTTTATTGTCGCGCGCTTACCACCTTGGTCCTGGAATGAGTCCACATTATATAAGCCTTTTTCACCACCACCACGATCAATAACACCAACGCAGCTACAAGCACAAATATGGCCACGGCCGAAATATTTACATTATCTACTTGTGCTCTGCCAGGAAGAGGTTCGCATTTAATTGTTTCGTTCATGTCGCCGTGCAGGCGAGGACGCTCGTTCAACCCGCACACAAAATGGCTCTTCAAAAAGGCATTTTCAATCAACAGTTGCGTCATTTTGTCACACACTTGATCCAGCGTACGGTTAAACACAAAGTCTACACACGCACTCTCCAGACTATGTGGATCGCTTTCAAATGGAGACGTCAATTGTACGAGGTGTATAAATGTATCCAAATTTTGTGTCAGCGATTGGCCCATCGCCTCTGCGCACGAAGAATCTGCTACACAAATATCTAACAGTTGCTGAAATGCGTCCTTATCCCCCAGCAACGGGGTGGGGACAAACCCACCGGGCGCTTCAATAGTCTCGTTGAAATCTACCTCTATGCATGCACATAAGGTGATTCCGAGGATCACCAGAAGGAATCCGCGGTATGGCATCTGGTGTATCATCAAAAAAAGAGAAACTCCTATGGACATATGAGTAGGAATGACGGTAAAAACTTTTTTTTTTCAAATTGACTTTAAGGTGAAATTATATATTCGGGACCGCAATGTCCTCCACGCTATTCATCATTTTGGTATACGGCTGGATAATCATTTTGTCCAGCGTTTTCAATACACATATCCGATCTTCAGGCCTCAGTGAATTAGGGTTTTGGTACCAAGGTCTTTTGCGTTCACGTTCCTCGCGTTCTCTCCTCGTAAAGGCTCCTTCAATGCGAGGAGGCTCGGTGGCCTTTTTGCGTTCATCGTTTTGGCCCAAGTAAGTAGGCGAGAAAGCGCAATAACGTCTCCAATGCGGGAGCTCCTCTTCTCGCATATGTGGATAAAACCGTTTTATCACCCCGTCATCGTCCATGTACTCGATGACCTTGTCTGGGTGCGCCATGCACCATCGCTTGGCTATCTCATATCCATGGTACGTATGCACAAAAGACTCTACGACAAACTGATCAAGCGAGGGAATGTTCTCCATCAAAGCGCGAAATCTTCTATCGCGTTCCAAGGTAATTCGTCTACACTTTAGCGTGTTCGGTTTAGCCTTTAAGTAAGCTTCCGAAGTCTCGCCGGTGATTTCGTCGAACGGACAGGTCTTCTTCTTTCTTCTTCGCATGATATGTTTTAAATAAGAAGACGAGTCGGCAAAATCGTCCTCGTCTTCCGATCCGTATTCCCCCGTATCTACACATCCGCCATACTCCTCGCCTAAACCCCCAATGACGGTTTCTATCGCTTCGCCTTCTTCCGACCCTTCCCCAAACTGGAGTACAGTAATACCCCCTTCCCCTCGTATATCCATCACGTCAGCAATATTAATATCATCTTCATCGTCTTCATCATCTTCGTTCTCGGTGTTGTGAGGAATGGTAAAGGCGGGTTCCGTATCCACAGAAATTTCGATAACATCATTGACTTCTTCTCCTAATTCTTCCATATATTCATCTTCAAAGCGCTGCATGATATTTCACAGAGGACAGGAAAAAAAGTGAAAGGGACGGGAAACAAAAGAGGATCAAAAAAAAGAATTTAGATAGACCAAAGCAAATATTTTTCCTGGTTTTGTCATTGGGAAATAAGCAAGGGAAGTAATTAAAGCATGTCAAATTCTTTCATGGCACGGTTGCTGGACACAGGGCTGGAAAAAACCCTGGGCATAGACCATGTCAGTCCGCTGGAACTGACGCCCGAAGAACAAGAACAGATGTGCAGGGACTGGGTGGGCAAAAAAGTTAACATTTCCCACGACCGTAAGAAACCCAGAGGAACTGTGGAAGGGTCTTGGTTCAACCAACAAGATGGGTCTACGCATGTGATTATTTCCACCGACGACAGCGAGGAGGGTAAAAAGGCTGCAGATGCTGTACGCGAGGGGAAACTACCCTCTGTATCTGCCGGATGGGCCGCTATGGTGGATAATGAGACCGGGGAAATCCTGAAGAAATGCGCAGACCATGTGGCTCTTTGCAAAACACCTGTCTACAAAGGATCCATCGTATATGGAGTCGCTTCCAATGACGACGCGGCGGAGCGCGCCAATGTGATGATAAGAACGGCCGGGGGTCTGGGTATTGTCCCGATTGAGGGAATGAATGCCAGTATCGTGCTTGAAAAGAAAGGTAAGGAGACGTCTTTTTTTTTACTTTGGCGATTCTCTCCCGCCTCCAAAACAAAATTTTTTTGTCATACAAACCAAGGGGTCCAAAGAGAGAAAAAAAAATAGCAGAGAGTGTTCATACAATATGTTCTTTTTGACTAACGTACAGTATATACGGAACGCCAGTACCCGTACCTGTCAATATGGCCTCAAAAGATACTGGATCGTCGACCGAGCTGTCCCATGATACACCAATTGTGCCCGAGGACGTATCGAAACCTTCGGAACATGTATACAACAAATTATTTTCATCTATACCCTCACATGCGACCCAGCCCAGGGACAAAATGGGTAGGTGGACACTTGCGCAAGGTGTTTTTTTCGTTTTTCGTTTTTCGTTTTTCGTTTTTCGTTTTCTTTTTCCTTTTCAGAAAGAAAAAAAGAAAAAAAAATAATACCAACCATCTTTTATAGGCACCAAGCGCCCTCTCGAGCCAAGCGGGTCACCTTCCATGGATCAAGAAGGATCTTCTGCCAAAACTGCTCGTACAGAACCCGCGGCCAGCTTGATGTCTGCGACCGAGAGCTTTGAGAAGAATGTTCTTCCCGATGACACTACCATTTCTCTCAAAGGGTCTGCTTTCAAGGAACTGCGAACCAAGGTGGAGGAATCTGAAGCTATGCGCGGCGAGCTGGAACAGGCGAGGAGGGAATTGGCTCGTCTTCGTCAAGAAAATGGTATTTTTGAGGATACTAAGAAAGATATTGTAGCTAAAGAAAAAAAACTTATTGAGGACGTGGGAACCAAGATGGACGCCTTGTCAGGCAGATTCGGGGAGAACGACCAAGCCGCTCGGATGAAAAATGCCATCTCTTTTGTCAAGAACCAGATTCTTGGTCTCCTGACCAACGAGGATTCGCTGGTGACCCCCGAGTTCCAGAACAACGAGAAGCAGTATACCATGGCGATGATGGCCGCGTCTTTGGATGCCGATCATCGTGAGAAAATGGCTTCGGATCGCGCAGAGGAAGCCGAAAAGAAGGCTGCTGAGTTGACCAAGGAACTGGAGGCTATGAAGCAAAAGCTTATCGAGATGGACGCCAAACTGTCCTACTTGAACCGCGGCACTGCTTCCACCGCGTTCCAGACAGGAGTGCATAGCGCTGCTCCCTCTTCCGCTATGATGGTTGGTGCGTCCATGGACGTTCCTCGATCCAATGCGCATAGCAGTATGTTTTCCAACTTTGGTGTGAATGCGAGTAGGGATACGCCCATGAAAGAACCCGTAGCCCCGTCTACACCTGCTACTGTTACTGCTTCTGCTGCTTCGGGATCAAGTCTGTTTGCCAAACCTGCCGCACGCGCACCTGCACCAACCCCAACTCCAACTCCTTCTTCTTCGCCTGCACAGGCACCTGCTCCATTGAGCACAAAGGGGAAGGAACCTATGCGCCAATCGCCCGCGCCTCTTCCCAAAAAGTTTTCTAACCCTATTGAAGCACTTACCGCATTGGGAGGATTTGATCCTCGCTTTGCTACGGCCAAGGCAGACTACAGGACCAAAGGAGTCACCCTTTTGGCTGCTACAGCTTCCCTTGATGGTGGCGATGAAGAGTACAGCATGGAACAGCACATGGAAGATTTGCGAAACTGTACCCAAGTCCTTCCCCAGAACCTGGAGGATTGGAGAACCGTGATGGGTACCGCTATCACGAACCCCATTCTGTACTGATGGAGGGGGAAAGGAAAACCCTGTATTCACGCAAAAAAGGGAGGGGAAACAAATTAAACGTCTTTTTTTTTATAAGTAAAAAAAAATTTAACTTATGTCTCTGTCAAACTTTCCAAACTGTGTGCATCATTTCCATTGGGCACCGCGAACATGGATCGCGTCAAATTTTCCTCTGAAAAATATACAACGGGAGATATTCGCAGTGAGGAGTATTTGGCAAAAACTGCTGCGCACTGGGGGTATAAAAATACGCAGGATTTTTTGGACGGTCCCCTCTATATTAAAGATGATTGGAACGACGCACCATATGGAAAGCCCTACGACGAAAAAGGAGGAATCAATTTTTCGTCGTTTTCAAAATTAACCATTCCTGCGAGCGGGTACAATCCTGAACAATTGAAGGCGTTTTTACAATCAAAAGATGGTGAAGAAAGCAAAGGAGATAGTAGTTATATAGAACAATCTGAACTGGACACTTCTTTTGAATCATATGAAGATGATTTATCGTTTGAAAACAACGAGGAACGTATACTTAGAGACAGAGATTCTCGAAAAACCAAACCTCCACGTAAAATAATACCTATATCCACGGATAGACCTAAAGAAAAAGTAGATCTTTCAGACGGAATGTTTCTCTACGGCGTTTCCAGCGGTCTCAGTGTAGACGAAATGGCATCGATACAAAAGAAGAAGGACAAGGTTTATTTAGCCCATAGTTCTTTTAAAGAAGATGTAAATTACCCTTATAATCGAATGCGCATTCGATTTGGGGAAGGGTCTACCACAGACCCATCGCCTTACGGTTATGAAGACGGTATGCGCACGTACACCAATGCTCAACCAGGAAGTATTCATTTCATGGCTGTATACGAAGACGTATTTAAAAAGTGGAATGGAGGCAATTTACCAGACATGCTTTACGACGATCACATTTCTATTGATTCGTACGTTCCTTTGATGAGCCTGCACACCGCCGTTATGGTTTTACATTTCGTTCGGATGCTGTCCGATTATACAAATATAAGCGCTATGGGCACTAGATACGATATTGTTACGAAAAACATTCTTCCCCTGGTGGTTGGTTTTGAAACGTTTTCGGGGGCGTTTTCCAAAGAGAACCAAAAGGTAAAGAGAAGGACTATCGCAGAGAATAGCAGAAATATTATATTTGTTCCTGTTATTTTGGGCCAGGAGGCTTCTCTTGTGGACATTTCGGATTACGACACAGTAGACAATCTTTTAAAGCTGTATAAAATCACTAAGCGTAAAAATGGATACGTGGAAGATACGATAGACCGAGGCCTACCTGATCTTGAAGATCTCAATACGTTTTCTATTACCCACGGACTCGAGTCTATGAAAACCGACATTGAGTCAATTCGAAATTCCAAAGAGTTTCCTAAATACACCTACGCGTGCAGTCGACTCATGAAAATTATGAGTATGGCTAAAAAGACAGGCGTAGACGCCTTTGTTGGCCACAAGGCCTTGGGTCATCACGGCGTGTTTGGATCCTTTGGGTACACCGGTTCAATTATGTTAATTCATAGAGAAGCAATGAGAGAATCTGTGACAATTCACGCTTTCCTACGCCATATCGACTTTGGGTATAAACCTTCGGTTCATAGACACGCAAGATTAGCTGCTAAACTTCAACCATATCTTGGAAAATATGCTAAAATTCACACCAAGGAAAAGAAAGCGAATCACTATGTTTTTCTTTTCGGTTTACCGGAAAGAGGTGACACTGGTAATGAGTTTTACCTTTCTTCCGATGCAATGGACGTAAAGGGGCTGGGTGCGTTAATGCAAAAAGGTTCTTCCATAGGGACTACGACACATCATGATTTATCATTAACTACTACGCCCGGAGTATCAAGATACGTTTTCCCTACCGAAACAAGGGAAGATAAAGAAGTTGAGAAATATACTTTTTTTGAATCAAAACTGGAAACCAAGAAAAAGGTCAGGGAAAAAATGTATAGGAGATTTAGAGGATCCACCTACTCCGTTTGGCCAATCGGAGATATTTTAAAAACCCGATATGAATGGGACGGTAGCTTATATGATGGTTATCATGATACTGGAGAGAAAGCTGAACTTTTACGCCCTTCTGATTCTGAAAGAAGAAATGAGCTTTTGGAAAAAATCATTAAGGACAAAGAAACCAGATTGACAAAACCAATTGACCCGGTTTATTCTTTTGCGGACTTGAGTCTACCTGGAATTTATTTGTATCCTTCAGTCTACTCAAGGCAATCGTTGGCAAAAATGAGAAAGGATTATACAGTGACAAAGGAAACGCTGGCCAATGCAGAAGACTTCAAAAAACATTACGGTTTGTTACGTCTCTCCGCATATGGAACATCGTCGATTACGAACGAGTACAATACCATGTCATGGGTCTACGGACTAGAGACTCCTATGGCATCCATGTTCCGGTCCGCCATACGACAAATTTTATACCGGTCTTATTGGGATATGGGAGAATTGGACGGAAAGTACATTACGGCCCATGCATTTCCTTCCATTCTTGAAAACATGGATTTTTTCGGGCAACCCAATGCCGCGTTTAGACCTCCATCGTCTAAACAACCGTGGATCATCAAAGGAAAAGGAGAGGAAGGTGTCCAAGAAATCAACATCGAAGAAGCCGAACAAATGGCAGACGAAACGAGTATTCCTGCTTCTTTTGGATACGTGGTAGCCTCTTGGCTACACCCCGAAGGAGGCAAAGTGGAAGGACCTTCTCTTTTCGCTAATGAGAGAACAGACCAACCATTAAGCGAGGAAGAAGCACTTCGCCGAATCCTCCTCGCCTGTGAAATCATTCAATACCAATCGGACCCTTCCATGGTTTCCGGAATTTCTCCTTCCCCCGCGACAGGAATCTCCTTTCCCGGTGTACCCGCAGACTATATCATGGGGGCTGTTTTTTCCGACTCTCGCTTGATTTCCGCCCTAAGCGGGTCGAAAAAGATTCAACCTTTTGGTGTAGGCGACGATTACAAAAACTTGGGTGTACGTCTGCGGAGCAACGTTCTACGGTACACTAGCATTCTCTCCACTTTGGCGGCCACTGCAGACGTGATGAAAACTTGGATACGGTTTGCTCGTCGCTTGGATGCCATCTACCCTATGAAACTACGTAAGCAGAAAAAAAAAGAGGGTAGAGGAACGCTTGTCCAAAGACAAATCGATCGTACCTATGGATTCGGGATGTGGACCGCGGCCAAATACATTCTTCGCCTGTCTTCGGAGAATCGTTTGCAGGATACAGAAAGTGTAGATTCTGTTGAAGAAGACAAGTATTGGAGCATTCCCAATTTTGCCCACATCACCACGTTAACCGAAGACGAGGGCCAAAACAACTGGATGCCTGCTACCGTTGTCGCGGAAGAAGTCTTTGACGAATACTTGCAAGAGTTCCAACGCCTGAAGCGCATGCATTGGGAGATGGACGGGGAAATCGGTGTTTTCTTGGAGAACACCCACTTGAACAATGCCGAATGGTATATGTACACACCTATTCGCATGTGGCATACACAAGCCCGTGCACAATTGAGCCGGTTGATCGACTTGATGATGATTTATTTCTCTTACCGAAGGGACGCGTTACTGGGCACCACGTTCAGCATGTATGGTCTCCACAATGCTCAAACAGCTCTCGTTTCGGAAACTGGGGATCCTCTCAAGTTTTTTACGTACAAAGATGGCGGTGTTACACACACAACCCCGGAAAAAGTTTCTGAATACTATAAAACGTTAAACAAAGACTACCAAAGAGATCAGTTTGACGAGGATCAACGTACAGATGAGGAAGTCCGTTTAGTTTCTCAGCACTTGGACGTCGTATCGGGCTGGGCGTCTACACGCGCCATCAAGCGAGAATGGATAGAGAAGCGAGCAGGTGCTATTGACGTGGATACTCTTTTGTTTCCTCCACGGGAAGAAGGAATACGGGCGAGGCTGGGTCCATCGGCCCTACCAAAGTGGGACACTATCACCTTTGCTGGCGCCAAATTCAATTCCACTTTCACTCTTGAGGACTTCAATCCCCGAAAACACCTCAACTTGGCCCTCCATGACATTTTAAGCGAAGAAGATGACAGTATTCTACTTTCCAAGCTACGAGAGGTTCTGAACGACCGATCGATACACGCTCCTCGCCTGAAAATACGTCATTCCGGAGACCGTCTCAAGGGAAACGGGCTCTTTTGCGACGACCCGCGGGGAATTCCGCCGGGAACTTTTATCATGCCTTTTGACGGATGGGTGGTAGGAAAGAAACGATACAACCAGATTGTACGCAACAATCCTCGCCTGAAACTTTCCTACGACCTCAAGGACGCTATGGTTCTGGGGAATGATAAAGACAACAATGAAGACATTTTGTTGATTTCTTCTTCCGGGACCACGGTGCACAATGAAAAATATCTCGTTGTATGTTCCGAAGATAGCGAGGAAATGGAAAGTTTCCGTAATGCAAAGCATTTGGTGGAATCGACCTTTAATATCTCCTTTGATTCTAAAAACACGATTTTTCTCAGTGGAAGAGGAACAAGGGGTTCATTTCCTCGTAATGTTCCAAAGGACCTTGTTTTTGATTTTATATGGTTCGCGGGATGCAATCTTGCCCTAGACCTAGGTTTTGGACCCGCCAATCTGAGGGAAACCAAAGAAAAATTCAGGAACATGACACATTCTGATACAAAAGTAATCTTCACCGATACTTTTGATCATTGGAACCCATATCTCGAAATTTATCGAAAGGAAGTTCCGCAACAATTCCTGTCGCTTTCTGAGAAAAGAGGCAAAACAGAAACCCTTGTTAATGTGGAATCGTTGATATACATCCCTATGGAAGGACATGGAGGAGGTGAAGAACGCTACGCAAACGCCATGGAAAACCTTAAGAACGTATTAGAACCATTGGGAGAGGGAAAGTACTATTATCAGATCAAGGATCCCCGTGGTATGCGACCAGAGTCATCGTTGTCCACTGGAAGATATCTCGTTGTATGTTCTTCGGATACTGAAGAACAAATTAGTTTTAGACAAGGTAGAGACATGGTACAGTCTATGTTCTCTATTACGTTTACCAACGAGAATACGGACTTTCTGGGAGGAGCAGAAAAAAAATTTCCTAGAGACGTACCGAAAGATACGTTCTACGATTTGATATGGTTTGCCGGTTGTAATATGGCTGTCTGGCTCGGTTTCACCGAGGAAAATTCTGAAAAAACCCTGGACACGTTCAGGAAAAGTGCACACAAACACACAAAGGTTGTTTTTACGGAATCCACAAGAAAAATTGATTCGTACAAGAGAAAATATCCCGGTGAATTTCCGAAACGATTTCCAAACAGATTCGATAAGGGAACCCAATTTTCACCCGTCGATTTGTTGATTACCACAGATGGAAAAAGCTCGCCGCACTCGGATGTTAGGAAAGCTATGGAACTGCTCAAAAGAGAGTTGATTCCTCCAAAAGACGGAGATGTTTTCTACACACTCAAATACCCCATGTCACCAATCCCGGATTCTTTAGAACGGGCCCATCTTTCTCGGTTCATCAACACGGCATGCTCTAAAGAGATGGCCAACTGTGCTATCGTCCATTGGGTCATTGAAGGACAAGAAACCTTGTGGATCGTTAATCCGTTTACACGTAGCATTGAACAAGGCGAAGAGTTGTTGATGGTATACGATACATCCGATCCTCTGGATTACTTTAGGGACTTTGGTCTCTATGCGAGGACTCCTGGTTTCGTCTATCCTCCGGACGAAATACGCGACGACAAGGGCAAGGTCGTCCGCCGTATCGAAAACTACGACCTGAGAAACACTCGCATGAACCCTTCTTTTCATTTACAGCATTCCAAGATCACTGGAAGGGATGCTGCCCGCGTCAACGAACTGGAAATCAAATCGAGACAGAACCCAGACGGTAAGATCGAAGCGAGAAGTTTTCCTATGCGTCAGCCATTATGGTCCATCTTGGACGATTGGTCCAATAATGTTAAGACGAGAAGAGTACTTGACTACACACCGATCCTGGGCGCGTACAAGAACCCTGTCACGGGATCGTGGCATACGCCCCTTCGATACATTGGGTCCAGGGTAGAGGATACTCATGTGATCCCATACTACAAACGAACCATGAGTGCTATCGAAAGAACAACAAGTACCAACTACTATGGATGTCCTACGCTTCGACCACCATCCTCGTTTGTACGCAAGTATGTGGCCCCTGTATTCAAAAAGATGGCTCAACGGTATGGTCCAAATGCCGTCATGGATCTGAAGTTGGACATTTCGGAACGTTCATACGACAACATGCCTGTATTGTATCATAACAATAAGACCAAGCCCGTGGACGAATTGGATGACGAGCTTTCTGTACTGAACAAGGCGAGAGATATACACATGGGTGTACAGGAAGATACCGAGATCAACACTCAGATCACGCATATTCTCTTTATGGCGAGGAGGCGAAAATTGTACAAGGAAATGGACCGTCTGCTTGAAAAAAAGGATGACCTAAGCGATGAAGAATTCAAACGACAATACAATGAAAACATGAAGGTTCTCCAGGACCTTTCTCTCGAGTCGTTGAAAGGAAGAGGGGAAAGAAAGAATTACCAGCCCAAGGAATGGCTTTCGTTTACGACCAAGGCGGCCAAATCCCTAAAAGAAATGACGGAACAAGACGCCGGTTTTAGTATCTACGACACATCTTCTATGGTCTCCTTTAATTACACCAACATGCAATGTTCTGCCGACGATACCAAAATGCTAGAAAGCGGAGAAGTGAGATCAAGTGCCGGCGAAAAGTACCACAGTTGGGCAGAATCTCAAAACCGAGGAGGTGTTGTTGACGCCAGTAGTCCTGCTGTCAAGCCTATGTACAGCGGAGACCCAGAACGCGGTATTGGTCTTTATGCCCTTCGCGACATAGCCCCCGGGGAACCGGTTGTGCATTTCACTGGCCGTGTGGTCAGAGCGAGCACCATGACAAGGAAAGTACAAGAGTATCGTAAACGGTACAATCGAGCCTTGTCCGATTACAAGTATAGGGTGGAACGCGGCGAAGATGAATATGAAGCTGCTCTTTATGTGGCCGAGCAGTACCAAATCGATCACCCGGACCCTCATTTCTACTCTTCGGTTTATATGGACCTTTCGGAACGCGGAGGACCTGTTCTTCTTGTCGATAATACCATGGTAGGAAGCGTAGCTAGGTTTTCCAACAACTCTCGATACTATGCCAACGTTACGATGGAAACCATACTTGTGGAAGTTCCTCACAAAACCAAAAAAAAAACAAAGAACTTGTACTTGGAATCGATCAGCCATTTGCCCATACCCACGTTGGTCAACACTTTTTCGCGTACCATCAAGAGAGGCGAGGAGATTGTGTGGGACTATGTGGGCCATACGATTTACAAAGAGGAATTCGGTTATGAAACTCCGCCTCCCATGATGAATTTCAATACTTACAGCGTGGATGACACAAAGCACCCACCCACTATTGTGGTTCCACCGTATTTAGCGTCTCCCGATTATGCTGCACCACAGACACCCAGACCTGTCCCCGAAACCCCCTCGCCTGCACCTGCACCTACACCTGCACCTACAACTGCACCTACACCTGTGCCCGAATCCCCATCGCCTACAATACCTGCGGAACCTGTGCCCGTCGTCGAAAGGGAACCAGGGTGGGTGGCTGAATGGGATGCCTTGGAAGCACAAGCAGAAGAAGCCAGTTTGAAAGGAAGAACGGTTGAGTCTTGGGTAACAAGGTACTTTGATGACATACGGATTGGAAAGCAAACCATCGAGGGAGGAGGGGATTGTCTCTTCCGTGCCGTCAAGTCAGGTCTAGAGTCCATTGCCAAGTCCATTGCCAAAGCAAATAGAACCGTTCCGACCTCGGTCCCCGAGGTAGCAAAACTTAGAGAGATATGGTCCGAATACATCACCGAAGAAGATTACAACACAGCAATAGAGTTTGCCGGTATGATGTGGGATATAATCAAAGATAGTGTCAAAGGACGGCCCACAGATTTGGACGAAGAAGTGGAAAATATTTTGACCACCGTGATCGTTTCCTCCATTGACAATGATCATGCCACCTCTATTTATATTGGTGGAAAGGTATTCAATGTAGAAAAGGGTAAAGCATTTGATGCTGTACCAAAGATCGAGAGGATTTTAGGAAAAGACAAGGTAATTCGCGTACCCTTCAAGGATGGAAGGACCCGATGGATCGTCTGGGACGTCGAAACGTTAGAAGACTACAAAAGAAAGATTAAAAATTCCTGTGCTGCTTTGGGATCCAAAATGGCTATAGAGTCAATCGAAAACCACGCCTTCTTCTTTGGAACTGATAAGGCTTACATTCGATTGGTTGTTTTAGACAAAAAAAACTACCAAGAAAACAAGAGAGCCAAAGGATTCGAAACGTACAAAGACGCCCAAGGCAAATTTGGAAGGGATATCAAAGAGGTTGTCGGATGTACCACCGACACGCGACAATATGCAAATCCCGACTACTACATTTTCTTTATTTTTGATTCGAGTTCTGTGCATTACGACCTGATGACTTTCAAACCGACTCCCAAAGGAGAACGGATGTCGGCATTTACCTTTGCCGAAATCCCCTTTGTGCTGAAAAAAATCATTGCGGAACGATGTGCTCAGAACAGAAACGGCGATCTGACACGTGCTTTTGGAACCATTCCGGATTTCATTGATTTCATTGCGAAACTCAAAAAGCTTCCCATGTGGATGGAAAGAAGAAGGGAAAGGCGAGAAGAGGAAGGACCCAGCACCCCCTTGGCTGCGGAAGAACCCGAAAAGCTCAGTGTAAAAGAGTTTATCAAACAGTTCATCGCATTGAGAAAAAGCATGGTGCGCAACGTAACCAATTTGAAACGCCAAATCGAAAAGTCCCCTGATTTTAAAGTTAAACCAGAAGATGCAACAATGTTGGTGGGTCGGATAGACGAAGCTATGCGAGTACTGGACAATACAAAGATGCAAGAGATGGAATATATAGAGAAAGCCGAGAAGAATATAGCCGATTTCGAAGAGAAATTAAATAATCCATCGGATCCAATAGGTCCTACAAGTCCAAAAGACCTGAACGAACTCATTGAAGAAAATGAAGAGCGTTTGAAGATATTGGAAGAAGGAGAAGGAGAAGAAAAGCTTTCGGAAGACGAACTTAACAATGAAATAGCTGAGTATAAGGAATTGATTGATGCCTGGAGGGAAAAGTACAACAAAACCGAAGGTGAAACTCTGGATGAAAAGCAGGCCAACTACGAAGAGGAAAGGGCTAAACTAAATGACAAAATCAAAAGTCTCAAAAATTCCATAGAAGAGAAAACACAAACAATTTCGACCAAACTCCAAACAGAGGATTTAGACCATAAGAAGCTGAAAGAAGGGCTTCAGAACCTTAACGATGAAAGGATCAGTGTACGTAGAGCGTTTTTCGATCTGCTGGGAGAATACGCCAAGAAAAAGGTAGACAAGATGGAGAATGACTTGGACATTAAGCCCATCCGTTCGCCTATCCCAAGACCATGGAAAACTCTTCGAAACCTCAAAGACGGATTGTTCAAGATTGGCCCAAGGATTACAGGCGAGGGGGGTCCTGGGCTTGTGGAATTCTCGGGGGATATGAATTTAGTGCCATCGGTGGACCTTGCAGAAAAACGAGAACGAAGCGAAGGTGCCGTGTTGAAATACGGACGTGGACTCTTATCGATGCACTGGTCTCAAATTCACCGGATCATGGGTCCGAATACCTTTGGAGGTTCACGACGCGATTACCAACACCGTGCCGATGTTCCTAAAAGCATGGAATTGCTTCGGACCTTTTTAAAAGTCAAGGGCGAGCTGAATCCTTCGGACATGACACCTCTTTCTCGCGTGGGAGACATTCTCCATGGTCCTGTTGAAAGTGCCGAAATGCTCAATTTACACTCTTTGCTCAAAGTACGGACAGGTGCGGAGAATTTCTCGGACGCCGTCACCAAAGCCTGGACCAGCAGTTCCTCGCTTTTCCACACACTACCCATGCGGTTTTTCAAGAATACCGAGGACCGTGACCAATGGCTTTTCGATGAAACTGGGGGAAATGGGGGAAAAGGCATACGAGACCTTTATTTTGACGAGGAGTCGATCGTTGCCTCTATCCTTTTCTCGCTTAACCACGCGATTGACGATATTCAAGAGAGGATAATGGTCACTGTGGAATACGCAGACATCCCTACCGACGAAATTGTGAAACTCTCTTTGGATGGGAAGACCCTTGATGAAAAAATCCCATCTCAAGCGATGAGGAATCTGTTTTACGTGTTTATTTGCAACTGGAGACAAAACGCCGTGATTATTACCGATTACAATCTTCCCCTGGAAAAGCAACTTGAACACATTTCCCTCTTATGCGACATGCTTTGGATCACTTCATTGGGATTCAAAGACGACAAAGGCAATTTAAGGACGTTTACACGTTTGAGAACATCGGACGAGTACATGAGATATACGGGAGAAACATTGGATCCGTCTGAAGGCGAAACCGTATACACTCATTTGTTGGATAATTTAATGAGTGGAAACGAATTGAGGCGAGACGTTTCTATATTCAACTCTGTGTTTGATACCGGTATACGTTTCCAGTCGGAATGGGATTTTATAGGCGAGAGGAAGGAAATGATCGAATCCTGGGTCTCTCGAAACACCATTCAACTCTCCAATCCGGTCCCGACGACAACTGCCTTTGAAAATGTTCTTAGTACCGTCAACGATTCCATTCGTATGCACATGGAGGCTGATGAAACCGAATCGAAAACAGTGATTTCGCAAGTCGGCACTTATTTTGAACAACACGAAACGTACATGGCTGCCGATGGGCGTACATTCAACGTTGTGGTCAAAATGGATTCTATCTTTAGAATTGCACATGATGCAACCGTAAAGATGAAAGTGTACAATACGAAAGAAGTGACCACCGAGACTGGGGAAAAAGTGCGCGTAGCTGCCAGAGAAGAACCTATCAAAAAATTCCCCATTCCTATGCTCAAGCTAGAAGCGGAGGCAGGACGGCCAAAGTTGTCTTACGCCTCCCGGAAGCATATAGACCATTTGCTAAAGGCCGTCGAAAAGGCACGAAGCGAGACTCAACAATACGTCGACGAGGAACGAGGTTCGGGCGAAGAAGAAGTGGAAGGCATTTCCTCGCCTGAACCGAAAAACTTTACTTCGTTTCGAGTCTATGTGGAATCCTTCATGGACTGGATGATCCTGAAGAACATTGCCTATTTACGAAAGCTAGCAAAACTTCTGGTGACAAAGTATAAGGATAAGGTCATTTACAAACACGCACAGCGGGCCATTGAAATTCTCTTAGACCCGAAAGAGATCACAGACTACGCCGCATTCCAGAGGTGGAAACATCACCGCGGACCCTATTCCGTTCTTTCGGACGATGATCCTACCATCCGCCCGGAGATTGTACAGGAAGAAGACGAGGTTACCTTTGGGAAGGGGTCTTCGGCCTACTTTATGCTCCTTCGCATGACCATGGCACTTTACATTGGGAAAAGCCTGACCGAGTTAGTGAATGAATTTCTGATCACCAATGTTCCAGACGGCAAAGATAATGTAAAAGGTGATGCTTGGTGGTCTGATTCCGATCAAGCAACTCGCTTCTGGCAGACAACTCGATTCTATCGCGAAAGCCTGTGGCGTACACTGCTTGATAAGGAGAAAATCTAACGTGCATAATAAAAGAGTTGATATTTTTCCTGTTTTCTGTTTTTAAAAAAAAAAGACCGTTGTGTCTTGCATATTAACAGAGTCTTTCTCTATCTTTTGATAAACACAAGTGTGAGTAGGGGAGAAGAAGAAGAAAGAAGAAAAAATGCACCACCGCGTCATTCCCCTCCGTTCGCATTATTCTCTATCCGACCTTGTGCTTGCTTCGGCGGCCAAAGAACTGCATACAGGCATTTCCAAAGGAACCATTGAGTCTCCCGAACTGGTTGAAGTGCAAAAGTTCTTTTCCGATCGTCTGGACAATGCTTCGGAGACCATGCCGTTTAAAAACCTTTCCATGTCCATCCAATTGGCCAGCAACTTATCCAGCCATGACCTGAAACCTTTTGTCCACGTATTTACTTCGCTTCCGGATCAAGGCACTGGGCCGCTGGACTTGCTTTATGCGAGGAAGCGTATTCTTCAAGAAGTGATGTTTTCCTCTGGGGAATCTTCCAGCACGTTCCGAACGTTTGAAAAGACCGAGGACGCTATAGATAAAGGCATTGCTCACATTGAGGCAGAATCTAGCATGGTGGATGGGACTATACAAGTACCTTTGGGCGAGTTTTTTGAGGACCCTGATTTCGGAGCCATCGTGAGTGAATCCAAAGATTTCCGGTTGTTTTTCCCCGACCTCCAGGCTTCTCGCATGCCTACGAAATCCAAAGACTTTTCCTGGGGCCACGGAAGTAACACGCTTTACCCAGCAGATACCACCGTTTATTTTCAGGTCCATTCGCGTATTTCCAATCACGAAGGCAACGATTCGTACGAGTTGACCGGTACGGGACACATTCACCTTTCGACCATGATCAAGCGAGTGCTCCAGGAACGCAAGAAAGCGCACGGACGAGACGCAGAGTTTGTCTCTATGGAAATTCCCTTGATTCTCAACTGTGTATCCGCCCAAGACCCCAAAGCCAAGTTGGTGGACCACGTTTCCTCGCCTAAAAGATCGGGTGCGGAAGAAGACCTGGAGTCCGAGGGCAAGGCTCTGTACGAAGGGTCTCTGTTTCTGCACATCGACTTGGAAGACAAAGACACGCATCAGTTCTTTTCGTCACTTGCTTCGGGAAGACCTGTGTTTGAAGAGCTCGAAAAACGAGATATTACCGAGGGAAACTTTTCGCATGTAGCCAATACCATGCGGTACCATGTCATCCGGGACATGTCTCCCTTCATTCCAGAGTTTACTTCATCTATCCCCATTTCTGTGGAATACACACCGTCCTCTGGACGTACGGGAAACCGTACGATCGGAGATCCTATCATCAGGGAGACCAAAGGGTGGGTGTTTCAACCGTCCTTAAAGGAAGGCGAACGTATCCATGCTCCGTACAACAAGGGTACCGTGCACACCATGCCTGGATTTACCTATTACCACGACAAGATGATGCAAAGGCTCCCCGACACACGGTTCATCCTAAATACCGCCCGCATTGTATTGGACCGACACGGATTTAGTGAACGAGCGTTTGTACACGCCTCCAACAACGTCGTGAAGGAAACCAAAAGCGGGGAAATGTATTTGAACCCCAAGTACATAGATGTGCTTAACATTACATCGGAAATTCTTTGTGCGTTCCCCACCGCCATGAACTACCGAGGAGACTATGCCGACATGAACACCGGTATTCGCGAAGCGCTTCGGAAATCTCAATCCTACTTTGATAGCCACAAAAGGTTTCATCACATGGAACATGCGACGGGGTTGACCCGTGTTCCAGCGGTACCGCCAAAACATAAAAGCAAATGGCACCATGGTTGGGATGGGGCGAAAAAGACCGGAACGGAAATGTTTGGTGATGCCACCATCGACCGTAGCGGAGATTGCGAAGACTTTGCCAAATTGATCAACCGCGTGATTGCTGGCATAAATGCATGCAACACCACCCATCCCTTGGTTACCAGCTTGCAATCTGTGTTGGGTAGATACAAAGCCTACTCGGTTCTTTCCAGCGTGACGTCGGCCAGTATCATGACAGCTCCGGACGCCGGGGACCCCGTTTCTCCTCCGTCACGCAAAGGTTTTTCGCACGAAAGCGCCGGAGCCAAAGTAGGAAGTGCCAAGGATTTGCGTGCCAATATTGGAGCGCACATGTTCACAGTGTTGATTCCCAATAGAATGGAAGAACGCGCTCTGGAAGCGACGCGGGGCTCCTCGTCTGGTATTTTGCGGTCTTCGGAATCTTCTCGGTCTTCTGAGAACAGCCGGCTGGAAAACAAAGCAGAAGATTTCATTGCGGACACGATACCTCCTATGGTATTGGAGGGAACAGGCCCCGCGCGAGCCTTGCTTCTACCTCAGGAAACGTATCACAAGACCATGGCCGACAAAGTCAAAGCTATCAACGGAGAGATGCTGCGCGTCGAGGCCACCGCTAGGTTATTGACAGGCATGCCTTCTGAACAAGTGACCGCCGAGGGGCTTCGAGAAGCCAATACCGTTTTTTCTCCCTTCATACTGCCCATCAAAAGTTCCACTCTCGTAGATTTTAACTTGGACGAACGTGTTTCTTCTTTCTACCGTATGCCTGTCGAAATGTTTTTGGTAGAAAACGGCGCTACCGATGTTCGCGTGACGCCTAAAGAACTGGTATCCATACAAATGGAAATCAACGAGAAGCGCGCAGGAAGGACAAAAGGAGAAAGCATGATGGGCATCCATTTGGAAAAATATTTAGAATCAGAGTCAGCAAAGGAAAGCGAATACTTCCGTTCTCGCGTGATTCCTGTGCAGCTACAGTCCAGAACCTCCGAAAACAATCCTTCGCGTGCCGACGATGAACCTATCATTGGATACACTTACGGCATCAATATGACCGATATTGCCCACAGGCGAGAAGACCTTTTTGGTCTACTTAAAACTGTGCGAAGCAGCCCGGCAGAAAATCAGGCGATTGACGCTATCATGCGCCACGCCAATCCCTCCGTTATCATCACCGTTGCCCCGCAACCAGAGGCCTTAAAGGCGAGAAAACTGGCGAAGAAGTACCAGGACATGCTAAACGCTAATATTGACCAAACTCTTTCGCGTGGATACATGGGACGTGAGGAGGACTTGCACACGATTAATTTATACGTGCGTACGGATAACGTCAAAGAAGAGGACATGCGGAAATTGGCGAGCCATCTGTCCCAAAATGGCTACACTGGCCACGAGCCCGTCCGCGTAGTGGCCGAATCGTTTGCACGGGGGCACCACCTGCTACGCGTCTCCGTTCCAGTCGACGTCACCGAGGCCAAGCAGCTGTACCTTGAAGACACAGGCAAGATCATTATGGACAACAATGCTTTGGCTGAGCGTTTGGGAGTACCCGCAGAGAGACTGTCCAGAAAAGAACGCGAGGAAGCGATTCAATACGAGGAGAAGACGATTCTGGTAAACAAGCTGAAGAAACTTCTTATGGGCAAGTAGGAAAAGTAAAAAAATGCGTTTATTTTGTTATTTGGAAGAGAGTGGTTATATACGTGTAGGGGGTTTTCGCAAAATTACCCGGTTTGTGCTAGTAATACCCCATATGGGGTGCGCCTTGTTCAGGTAACTTGCAAAAGAACACATTGACGAAAAAAAGAGGGAAAAATTTTTAAATGACAGTAAAATACTGGCGTATCCTGATTTTTTTCATCCTTCAAACAAGAAATAGGTTGCTCTTAGGGGTTTATAGCATACTTTGTATATGTCTTCGTCTTCTTCCCCGGGTTCATCGTCATGCGAGGAACCCTTTTATCTACAGGGCATGGCACAAGAGGCCGACAATCCTTCCTCGCCTTTGGCCAAAAGCACTTTAGCGGCAGTTTCTACCCCTTCGAAAACCCAGGATTTGAATATGCACAGGCTTCCTTATGCCAGCCACAACTCGTACTCTCCTTTTGACATTTGTCCTTCACGAGAGAATGGATTCTTTGAAGAACTGGAAACATTAGGTAGAAATCGAAAAGCGTCAAAGAAGCCCCCCAAACCCCGCGGCCCACGGTTCATGTGGTTCCGGACACAACTATTTAAACCCATACTTTTGGCAGATTATGTTTCGGGTGTTCTATGGTACAATGTGCTGTTATTACTGCAATGGTGCATCCTGCACTTGATGCCCAGACGATGGAAGGAACAACGGGGATACGCGCATTTGTTTAAATACCCTCATTCCGAGGAAGGGAGAAAGGCCGAGGAGGAGCAAGCGCGGCGTTCCGTGGAACGAGAAGAAAAAAGAAAAAACGTACGTCGGCTGAGAACCAGAAGCACATTGACAAAATGGACGCGTGTGGTGTTTGGATTATGGCTGTTGGTTAGGCGATGGTTTTTGTGGTTCTGGTTCCCCAAGCAAAGGCCCTTTATTGTATTTGTGGACAATTTGAGGAGACGCTGTATGACGAATCCGGACAAACGGTACCGGTTCTGGAAAATCGTATATACGCTCATTATAGTTCTTGTTGCCTGCTTTTTCATTGGAAGGTACACGACCCGGCAGATCGAAAAGGTGCGCTACGTGACCCCAGAGACCGTTCACGAACAAACGGGAACGTCCGTCACCAACATTGTATCGGTAAACCGGTTCACGCTTCCTAATGGATACGGGACGGATCAAGAATGGTTGCTGTACGATTGCCAAAAATGCCCTCGCTTGACTTCAAAGGATATGCTTTTTGGGTACGTGGAACTAGACACACCGAGTTTTGGGTCGGTCAATATTAGCATTGACGACGTTGTTCATCGCATGAAACAAGATTCCAAAGAAAAAGGACTAAGTCTTCCCCAACCCTGTGTGTGCGGAGCGCATTACGGTCTGCCTATTAACGTGATTTTGCTTCGGGACATTGAAAATGAAGATGTGCGCATCCTTTATGAACCCACCGTTGTGCAAGCAACGTCAGATATAATCAAAGGAACCGTGTCGGTGGATTCGCTAGTGGTGCCCAATAAAAGAGCGAGGAGAATCCGGAAATTCCCTCTTGGTGATCGCGTGCCCATTTCCCCCATGGACAACCTGAGGATCTTGTCGCTACAGGATAAGTACAAGAAAGAGGCAAAGGAAGCTATAGAAACGTATACATATCCCGAAGAAATGTTTACCAACATTGTGGATCTGACGGATAAACCAGCATCCTCTTCTGTCAGCAAATGGATTTTCAACCGACTTTCCATCCCCATTGGGACAGTCAAGGAACATGCAGACAGAGAGATTACAGTCGGTTACGAACATATTGTGGTGCGTTCATTGGAGAAAGATGGGTCTAAAGCGATGGCCACCAACTTGCACAGTCCTCATTCCATTTGTGTACAGCGCTGCATTGCGGCGACGTCCTATAAAATAATACATTAAAAACCTCCCGCTTTTGCAAAAGCTGGAGGTTTTTTTTTATCTCCAAAGAAAAATAATACAAAGCAGCATTTGGTGAAAAGATTGATTCTGTGGCTTAGCAGGTATAAGGAGTTACAACAAAACATACACTAAACAAAAAAAAAAGTATGAGAAGGGGACTCCCGGTTTACCAAATACTCCTCGCTTTTGTTTTCATCCATATTGCACACTCGTTTGTTTTTCTGGACGTGATCCCTTCTCGCTTAGAGGGAAAAACGCGAGGAGAGTCCATACACGTGGTGGAGATCAAAGCCGGAACACCACGTACCACACTTCGCCTGGCTCTGGACTATGAAGGCGAAGGGGTAACCACCGTTGTGCCATACAACGAGGAAATCAGCAGCACGTATAGCCCCATAGGAGGAGGGTCGGACGAAGTCATTATTGCGGGTAAACGTCTTCGGTTGCCTTTTACGTCAGATCCTAGCAGGGTGGAAGAGTTGGGGTGTTCGTCATGCGAGGGGCTGTTGGGTGTAGGCGCTTCCTCTCCTCTTTGGGTTGTGTGGAAAGAAGTCACTTTTGGCAGCGGGGCCATTTCGCTTGGGGATCTGGCCTACGAGCTGCGTGACGCCGAGAGGTTCAATAGGATGGAGATACGTACGCAAAAGAAAAACGCCATCGCCTGTGACGTAGGGTTCCCTGGGTTGTGTCGCACGGAAGCTCTAGTGGGGCCCAACAAAGAGCCAAATACGGTCATTTTCTCGTTTGAATCCTCGCGTACCTTGGTCCCGCCCACGGTTTATGATGCATACACATCAGGGTTGAATATTTTCGACAATGGCCGGGACGAATGGCCGGATTTGGGTTTTGAGTTTACCGTTCTGACCAACGATTCCAAGGATGGTTCCTTGCACGCGAGGATACGCAATCACGATATCGTGGCCAGTACACAAAAAGGAACCCCGGAACTTTTGATATTCCCACAGACCGATTATCCCAACACCACTTTTATTGGACGTCCGGCGTGGAGAAGCTTTTTCGTATTTAAGGATTGGGTCACCAACGAGGCGCGAGTGTTTAACTGGAAAGTAGAAAAGGAATTTACACACTATGGTAGGTTCATTCTGGCCGTATCAGGCCTGGTATTTATGTGGTGGAAGGGTACCGAAACAGGCGAGTGGGCTATCAAGTGGCGATTTAGGGCTTTTCGCATAACGGCTTCGGTCGTTCTGTGTGTGTTTACTTTTGCCACCATATGGATCGATTCCACGCGATCTGCGTTGCTGGGGTTCACGCTGATGGATATATACCTCCAGATGTTTTCCTACTTGTTGATGTTTTTTCTCGCCTGCTGCATCCTGGTACACTTGATGATGTGGCAAGGATACTCGCGTCAGACGAGGTGGATTTACGACGCCTTTCTGGGACTAACGCATACGGAAGAAGAGGCTATCGCCCTGGAGATAAGGGCATTTCGCCACCGTCAGGCAGAGGCGGCTATGGTACCGCTGGCCATTCCGGAATATTCTCCATCGAGTGGGCAGTATTATTATGCAGTAAGGAGCCCCGTGCCTATGGGACCTCAACATTTCTATGCATCGACAGAAAGACAGAACCTTCCGTCAGGAGAAGGGATATACGCTTACTTTGCCGATCCGTTTCACAGTGTGACCAACCCTTCGCCTCCGTGCTACAACGATCAAGATTTCCACTCGATGATAGGAAGCCAGCGTCTGTGGTGTGTGATCTCCTTTTCCTTTGAGACACTTTTGCTCTTTACCACATTTATGGTATGGAGCACAGTGCGCGAGGATACCCTGGCGGGTTTCGGGTCCCTCATGCTGTTTTCGTACCTGATTGTCAACTCAACCTATCATCTCATTGCACAAATGTATCATCGGAACGGATGGCACAATGCCCTGTGGTACTTGTTCATGCTGATTCAGTTGATCTTTGTGCTGACTACCTACGCCGTGGCTATATATTTCATTTTCTATCCCTTCTCCTTGCGTTTTGTGCCTGACTATGGCCACACACCTATTGTGATCACGACCCTCTTCTCGCTGGTACTGTTTTATTTTGCCGAACACTTGGCCGCCACTCGTGTTCCTACATTGTATTACTTATGAATGAAAAAATTTAATGCGGAAAAAAAAACTTCCCGCCTTTTTCTATAAAACTTTTTTTGCCGGGCGATTTCCACAGGAACTTTTATTTTACCCCACGCTTTTTTTCCTTCACACACATTCCTACCTTATCGCTTGATCATGTACGCTGGACATACCCCCCTTCTCAGCAATGCCATTGATTATGCGACAAGAATGCACTATGGACAAAAGCGCAAGAATAAGCGAGAAGTTGATTATGTAACTCACCCACTGGAAGTCATGCAATTCCTGAAAGATCACGGCATAACAGACGAATCGGTTCTTGCTTGCGCTGTCCTGCACGACGTTGTTGAACATACACCTGCTACGTACGAAAGTCTGCTTCATTTGTTTGGAAAAGACGTGACAGATATGGTGATGGAATTGACCTATGACAGAACCTTGCCCAAGCTTGAGCGCAAGCTACTGCAAGTCAACGGAATCGGACTGAAAAGTGTGGGGGCTCGTCTAGTTATGATTGGAGACATACTTTCTAATACACGAGAACTGCTAGAAGACACGCCCGACGATTGGACCGCTGATCAAGCCAAAGGGTACATCATGTGGTCTGAACACGTGTGCAGAAACGCATGTAAACCAAATGATATCGACCTTAAAATACGTTGGGCTATTGTGGATCACTTTGACAATTTGGGGGCTTACGGTACGGACGCCTTCGACGCTGCACTGAATGCGTACTATGATAGTATTCGGGAATGTACTTAAAGAACAAATTGTTACTGTAACAAAAACAAAACAAAACAAAACGAATTTTTTGACGACACTGCAGTTTCGGAGGAAACTGCATTACTTTTTTACACTTTTTTTTTCATAAAAAATGCGTATACAAACAACTCTCCCTGTGTAATAAAAAAAAATTATTTCTCTGGCCACTCATTTCCATTCTTGTTGTACATTATACATAGAAAACTGATCACGGGTGACCTATGGAAGGTCCCGTGAGACATGAAAGCGAGCTTGGTCCATTGATGGAAAAACATGCCATTAAAATGACGGAATTGATCAATTATATATTTTTTATGAACAAAAAAGGGCTTACACGACCACCCAATGTAAAGCAAGCATTGTTTAACCAAATGGTCGAAGAAATCGGAGATCAACTGAAAGAATGGATACCTTTTCTAAAAAAAATGGCGGATCAAAACATCGTTTCACCAGTCAAGGCCAGGAAGGTCATAAGGAATTTGATTTTTGCCTTTATGTATGTACCTGACGGTTACGTAACCGTCACTTACAAACTCGCCCAAGATTTAATGATTGGAGGAATCATTGAAAACATAGACGAAATGGATACGGATTATACAGCTAG
>Ga0180431_10000855_pt1 | contig 43144 bp, 35 predicted proteins | sample SS_ome_11_FD_132459 | JGI IMG/M metagenome (GOLD analysis project Ga0180431, IMG submission 132459) | Hypersaline lake sediment archaeal communities from the Salton Sea, California, USA - SS_1_MS_1 metaG | ecosystem: Environmental > Aquatic > Non-marine Saline and Alkaline > Hypersaline >... | reverse complement strand
TTTTTTTGATGATGGGATAAAGCCGTTTATGTGATGAGTCAAAGAAAGGACAAACAAAAAATGACAAAAGAAGTATAATAATTTTAAAACTGATCGATCATGTATCAAAAATTCTGCATAACTTTCTAAGAAAAAAATACCAGGAATTTACCATCAGCGGAGGGAAATGAGATATCCTATCATGAATGGGAGGACTTTCAAGGGTTTTTTACCTGCCCCAGTCGGTTAAAACGTGAGCGAGCCATTTGGCCTCTATTTTTAAAGTCGTTGACTCTTTGATTTGCGGCGTGATATTTTGCTTTGTGTTCCCGTCTGGTGAGATAATAAGTGCTTTTTTGGTGTCCCTTCCGATGCAAAAGCACAGATTAATCGGCTTTTAAGGAAGGCACGATGCCGTCAGAGATAATGAGAGAAAAATGGGACTTGGATTGGCTCATCCGGATTCCCATTGCTCACAGGGGCCTGCACGATAAATCCGCTGGCATTCCAGAAAACTCTCACGCCGCCTTTGAACGGGCTGTTAAAAACGGATATCCCATCGAGCTGGATGTGCGATTGCTGAGAGATTCCGAAGTTGTCGTCTTCCATGATAAGAGCCTGGAGAGGATGACGGGGCATCAGGGCGTGATTAAAGACTATGAATCGCGAGAGATCCATCGGATCAAGCTTTTGGACAGCCAACAGACAATACCGCTGCTCATTGATGTCCTTGATGATATTGCCGGTCAGGTCTCCTTGATCATCGAAGTGAAAAATGAGGATCATCGGGTGGGACCTCTGGAGAAGGCCCTCTGGCAGCGCATGTCTTCCTATAAGGGAAAATATGCCATAGTGTCTTTTAATCCGTTTACACTGAAATGGTTCAGGATTAACGCTCCGAAAGTTATACGAGGCCAGCTTTCCAGTGATTTTCATGGTGAGCGTTTGCCCTTTTACATGAAATTTCTTCTGAGGAATCTTTTGATGAATCATGTCAGCAGACCGGATTTTATACTATACGATATCCGCTGCCTGCCCTTTTGGGCTGCCTTGAGGGAAAGGAAAAGAGGACTCCCTCTATTGGGATGGACGACTCGGAGTCAGGAAGAACACATCAAAGCCATGAAGTTTTGTGACAACGTGATCTTCGAAGGCTATCAGCCTCCTGTGTTGAGCCGTGACCCCTATTGATGTATAATTCTGCCAATCTTGGAATTTTGGAGAAAGACAAGCCTATGGATGCAAAAAGAATTCGTGTCGTTATAGCCAAACCCGGTCTGGATGGGCATGACACTGGAGCAAAAGTCGTGGCGCATGCTCTTAAAGATGCCGGGATGGAAGTGATCTACACAGGTCTCCACAGAAACATTGAGGATATTGTGAAAACCGCGGTGGAGGAGGATGCCGATGTGATCGGTATGTCTATTTATTCGGGTGCACATCTTCCTCTGAGCAAGAAGCTAATGGAGCAATTGGAACAGAAAAATATTTCCGGGAAGGTCGTTTTGATCGGAGGCAACATTCCGAAAAAAGACATCGCAACTCTCAAAGAATTCGGTGTCGATGAGATATTCTCTACAGGTTCCAAGCTTGACGATATTATTGGCTTCATCAAAGACAGGTGCGAGAGGATATCATGACAAACAAGAAGCCTATCGAATTGAAAGACGTAACCCTTGAATCTGGCGTGAAAATCAAACCTGTTTACGGACCTGATGATATCAAAGCTATTGACTCTGATGCTGATATTGGTAAGCCCGGCGAATATCCTTTTACCAGAGGAATCCACCCCTTTATGTACAGGCAACGGCCCTGGACGATGCGCCAGTATTCGGGATTCGGAACGGCCAAAGAGACCAACGAGCGATTCAAGTGGCTCCTGGAACACGGCCAGACCGCTCTGAATGTGGCCTTTGACCTGCCGACTCAACTCGGCCTGGATTCGGACGATCCCTTTGCCGAGGAAGAAGTGGGCCGCGTGGGCATGGCTATCGATACCTTGAAAGATCTGGAAGAAGCCTTCGAAGGAATTCCCATTGATAGGATCAGCACATCGCTCACTATCAATCCAGTGGCTTCGGTCCTTCTGGCCATGTACCTGGCCGTAGCGGAAAAACAGGGCATTCCCATGGACAAAGTCCGGGGCACAACCCAAAACGACATCTTAAAGGAATATATCGGAAGGGGAACCTGGATTTTTCCGGTTCAGCCTTCCATCCGTCTGATCGGCGACATGACCGAATTCTGTGCGCAAAAGGTTCCCCGGTTCAATCCCTTCAGTGTCTGCGGGTATCACATCCGGGAATCGGGGGCCACACCCGTCCAGGAAATGGCCTATGCCTTCGAAATCGCCATTGCCTATATCGAAGAAATACTCGGACGTGGGCTCAAAATCGATGATTTTGCAGGAAGGATTGCTTTTAACTTCGACATCCATGGCAATTTGTGGGAACAGGTGGCAAAATTCAGAGCTGGAAGACGGCTCTGGGCCAAAATCATTAAAGAGCGTTTCGGAGCAGAAAACCCGCGTTCCATGGTGTTGAGGATGATTGCCGGAGGCGGGGGCGGCGGTTTGACTGTCCAGCAACCGGAAAACAATATCGTGCGCGGAGCCTACTATGCCTTGATCTCCGCTCTTTCCGGAACACAGACCATGGCCCTCTGTTCTTATGACGAAGCCTACACCATACCCTCCAAGAAAGCGGCCCTCATCAGTCTTAGAACCATGCAGATCTTGGCCGATGAGATGGGGTTGACCGATACAGTCGACCCTCTTGGCGGATCTTACTATATCGAGTGGTTGACGAGCGAACTGGAGAGGAGGATTGTCGAGACCATGCAGCAAGTCGAAGATTTTGGCGGGATGGTCAAGGCCGTCGAAACGGGTTACATACAGAGAGAGGTGAGCCACCAGGCTTACATCAGGGAGAAAAAGATCCAGTCCGGTGAGATTGTCAAAGTTGGTGTCAATAAGTATGTGATGGACGAAGAGATGGGCGAGGTTGAATTTCATCCCTTCAATCCTGAGGTTGTCGGACGGCAGAAAAAGAGTATTGCAGAGATAAAAGCGTCACGCGATGGGAGCGAAGTGGACGCGGCCTTATCGGCCCTGAAAAAGGCTGCACAGACTGATGAAAATGTTATGCCGCATCTCCTGCGGGCAGTGAAAGCTTACGCCACTCTGGGGGAGATCACCTCAGTCTTCAAAGATGTTTTCGGCGAATTCAAGGAACCGGTGGGACTATGACGGAATACAAAATCGGTATCGATGTCGGAGGAACATTCACGGATTTTTTGCTGACTTCCTCCGATGGGGAATCTGAGATCTACAAAGTGTTGTCCACTCCTGAGGATCCTTCCGAAGGATTGATGAGTGGATTGACGGAGATGGCCAGGGACAGAGATTGTGCCTTAGGAGAATTTATAAAGAAAGTCAGCACGATTGTTCACGGGACTACAGTCACGACGAACGCTGTCCTTACCCGGAAGGGGGCAAAAACCGGGCTTCTGACAACCAAGGGCGTTCGAGATGCCCTGGAGATGCGCCGGGGAATCCGAGAAGAACAGTACAACAACCGCTACACAAATGTGGAACCGTTGGTGCCGCGATATCTGCGCTATCCTATCGAAGAGCGACTCGATTACAAAGGAGCGGTTGTCACCCCTATCAACACCAGCGATGTTCTTGATGCTGTCGAGTCATTCCAGAAGGAGAGTGTCGATGCGGTAGCCATCTGTTTCATGAATTCCTTCGCCAACACCGTCCATGAGGTCGAAGCGGCCCGGCTTGTGAAAGACAAGATGCCTGAGGTTTATCTGACTGTCTCGGCAGAGTTCTTGCCCAGCATCCGCTTTTATGACCGGATATCGACAACGGTCCTCAATTCCTATGTCGGTCCTATCCTGAGAAACTATCTAACCAGCCTGATAAAAAAGCTGGAGCAGATTGGATTCGAAGGAGTCTTGCTTATCATGCAATCCAACGGGGGGGTTGTCTCTCCGGAGAGTGCCATGACCAATGCGGCGGTGACGCTTCTTTCGGGTCCGGCTGCAGGGCCTGTTGCCGGGATTGAATACACATCGATTCAAGGCTACGACGACTGCATCACCGTGGATATGGGCGGAACGAGCTTTGATGCGGCTTTGATTAAGGATAAAACTCCTCTTGTCACGACAGAGGGAGAGATCAACCGCTTGCGGATTGCTCTTCCCATGCTGGGTATTGTGACTATAGGTGCTGGCGGGGGAAGCATAGGTTGGGTGGATGAGGGAGGACTGTTGAGGATGGGGCCGCAGAGTGCGGGTTCCAATCCAGGTCCGGCCTGCTATGATTTGGGAGGTGAGCTTCCGACCTGTACAGATGCCGATTTGATTCTCGGTTATCTGGACAAGGATTTCTTTGCCGGAGGAAAGATTCCCCTGAACTATGAGAAGGCAGAGGAAGCCATCAAGAATAAAATTGCCAATCCCCTGGGCATGGATGTGGTGGAAGCTGCGGCGGGCATGTACCGGATTATCAATGTCAATATGGCCTCCGGCGTGCGTGAGGTCAGCGTAAAACGGGGTCATGATCCGCGGGAATTTCCTCTCGTTGTGGCCGGCGGCGCCGGTCCCGTTCATGCCTGTATGATTGCCCAGGAGTTGGAGATTCCGGCTATGATTATTCCCAAGGAATCCTCTATCTTCTGCGCAGCCGGTATGCTGATGTCAGACCTGAAGCACAACTTTGTTAGAACTTACTCGACCGCTCTCAATCAAATGGATTTGGCAAGATTCCAGTCTCTCTTTGCTGAAATGGGAAGAGAGGCGGCAGCCCTCCTCCAATCCGAACGCATTCCGGAAGAGGCGATAAAAAACATCTATTCTCTGGATATGCGATATGTCAAGCAGTATCACGAGGTGAATGTCGAGGTGACAGAAGAAGAAATTGCGCAAGGGGATGTCGAAGCCATGGTGGACCGCTTCCATCCGGAACACAACCGGCTGTTCGGCTATTCCTTGGAGGAACAGGGAACGCCCGTCGAGTTGATCAACCTCAGGCTTCTAAGTGTTGGCCAGACGGTCAAACCCCGGTTCAAACAGGAAGAATACGATCAAGAAGATCCGGCAAAAGCGATGAAAAAGAGCCGAAAGGTGTATTTGCCGGCCGAAGAAAAGTTTGAAGATGTCCCTGTCTTCGATGGCCACAAACTCTGCTTCGGGAATAAAATAGAAGGTCCAGCCTTGATAGAGCAGGTGAATACGACAACTTTTGTGACGCCTGAGTACAGTGTGCTCTGTGACCAATATGGAAGCTACACCATGTATCTCAAGACTAAAGAAACAGGGATCAAACAGAAACTGGACATGGAATGATTTTTTCAGTGCGAGTGTCAATAAGTCTGAGATAGGCTATTGAAATAAGTAAAGAGGAAGAATCCTTTGGACGAGATCAGGTAAGGAAAATTAAATGAAAATAGACAAAATACTGGCTTCTGTTCTGCAGCGGCGGTTCAAATCCATCACAGAGGAAATGAGCATTGTTCTGACCAAGACCACGAGATCTCCTATTTTGTGCGAAGCCAAAGATTTCGTGACCGGTCTTTATGACGGCCGGGGAAAGATGCTCGAGCAGACCGAGAACCTACCCATTCTCTCCTTTTCTCTAGGTCCGGTCTGCGAATACATCGTCGATTATTACGGAGAGGAGATCTATCCCGGCGATGTGATCTTCCACAACGATGTGTTTTCCATGGGGAATCAGAATAACGATGTGGCGGTCTACAAGCCCATTTTCTTTGACGACACGCTCGTCGCCTGGGCAGCGGCCAAGGGGCACCAGGCCGATATCGGGGGCGCTGTCCCCGGTGGGTACAATCCCAAAGCGACCGAAGTCTGGCAGGAGACTCTGAGGATTCCCCCGGTCAAAGTCTATGAGAGGGGAAAGTTGCGCAAGGATGTTTGGGACCTCATTTTTGCCAACATCCGTTTCGATATCGTGGCTGCCGACATGCGGGCCCAGATCGGGTCGTGTGTCGTGGGAGAGAGAGAAATTCTAAAACTCTGCGAAAAGTACGGGCTCGAGGTGTTCGAGGCTCACAAGGAATATCTCTTTGACTCCACAGAAAAAATGATGAGTGCTGAGATCAGAACCATTCCCAATGGCACTTATAGGGGTGAGGCCACAGTTTACTATGATGGAAAAACACCGGGATCGAAATATCAAATCAGGGTGGAAATCACTGTTGAGGATGAGGAGATCGCCTTTGATTATTCCAAAACGGATCCGCAGACCGATGGGTTTGTCAACGGAACGTTCACTTCGTCGGCCAGTGCCACACTCTTGACATTTCTCCAGATGGTCAATCCTGACATACCCCATAACGACGGCATGGTCAGGCCGGTGAAGATCGTTATTCCTAAAGGAACGATTTTAAATGCGAGTTATCCGGCGGCGACGACCTTCGGCAATCATCTCTGTCCGCCTAATGCCGATTCCATCATTCGTGCGCTGTCCCAGGCGGTGCCGGAGAGAGTCACGGCCGGTTGGAATCAACTCCTCTGCTACTTGACGAGTGGATTCGACACTCGGAAAAGTGACAGCTATGTGGATATCGGATTCCTGGGTTTGAAGGGTGGCTCCGGGGCCACAAAAGGTGTGGACGGATATGACCATATCGGCATGATCGATGCCTCCGGCGGTGTGCTGGATCAGGATTACGAAATGTTCGAGCAGCAGACACCTCACTTCTTGAAAAGACATGAATACTGGGAGAATTCGGCAGGGGCAGGGCAGTGGCGGGGAGGCCTTGGCGTCGAGACTGAATTTGTCATCGGAGGAAAAAACACAAAGGTCGTCACCTTTGGCGACGGAGATGTGGAACCTGCTTTTGGTCTGTTCGGGGGCAAAGAGGCTACCTTGAACACGATTGAGCTCTGCTACCCGGATGGGAAAGAGTACAAAGCCACGAGCAAAGATTTAATTGAAGATGTTCCGGAAGGAACTGTTCTTTTTCAGCAAGCCGGCGGCGGCGGCGGTTACGGTGATCCCTATCTCCGCCCTTCCGAGCAGGTTGCTCTGGAAGTGAAAAATGGAATCATAAGCCTTGAACAGGCCAGAGAGGCTTATGGTGTGGTCATCGACCCTGATACCTATCGTGTGGATCAAAAAGCGACTCAGACTCTCCGAAAGTAGAATCCCGGATAAAGATCAATTTGAGCGAATCTCGTTCATAAAACCTTGTTCAACATAATTTTTTGGGGAGGGAATTCTTGGAAAAATCGACCATAACGGAAAAGACAGTTAAACCTTTGGCTCTCAAATATGCCGTGTTTTTTTTCGGTATTCCTATGGCTTTCATTTATTTCACGGTCTATTGGCTGATGCCTAAACTGGATAAATGGGGAGTACACGGGATGGTGAGTGCCAACCTGTGTATCACTGGACCGCTAGTGTTGATGTTTGCAGCCGCTATCATTGCCTACAGGCTTGAAGGCAATCCGATGACATGGGAAGCATTTAGAAAGAGGTGCCGATTGGGACGGACAGGCGGAAGGCTGTGGCTGTGGACACTCGGGCTTCTGGTTTTCAGTTTCCTTGCCGAGCAGGCCATGGGTTTTACAACAGATATCATGTTGAAAATAAAGTTTTTCCAGCCGCCTGATTTTCTTCCGGAGATGCTCGATCCGCGTATCGATCCCTCCACGTTGACCGACTTTATGGGAGTCCCGCTTGAAGGGGCCTGGTGGATCCTTCCCATGTTCGTGGGCATACTTTTTTTCAACATATTCGGTGAAGAACTGTGGTGGAGAGGGTATATCCTGCCACGGCAAGAGCTGGCGCACGGCCGTTACACGTGGATCTTTCACGGCCTTTTGTGGACTCTGTTTCATTTCTTCTGGAAGTGGGACCTTCTGGTCCTGTTGCCCACATGCCTGGCTCTCTCTTTTGTCGCGCAAAAAACGAAGAGCACCTGGCCGGGAATAGTTGTCCACTTCATATTGAATGGATTGGCGCTTATCCCCTTGACTATGGGTATTTTGGGGAAGCTGTAAGGCAGAGACCGCATAAAATAGAGATCGTGCTAAATTTTGGCTAAGATACGCTTGCGTTCTTACTTGACGCGGTAAAACCACATCAGCGGAAGCCAGAGCTGATGGCCGTAGGGAATTTTTTTGTGGTTGACGAGAACTTCGGTTTTGTCCCACTCGTGAACTAGGTTAAAAAGCTCAAAAAGCTCTTCCACATCTTCGGGTGTGTACGTAGCTGAGTGGCGAACCCATTCCCCCTCTCCTTCTTCGTGATAAGTGGGGTTTCTCCGAGCTAAATCCAAGGCCTTCTCATAATTGGGTGATGTTTTGTAGCCAAACTCGATAGTGATCTTGAATTCCTTGGCGTGGTCGCTGGGCTGGAGTATGGAGTTGAGTTTAGCTTCCTTGGCATCTTCGTTTCCGGCCTTTTTCCATTCACCCATGACTCACGCTCTATGACCTCTCTGTTACCGTCAGTATATAAATAAGTGCCATGTTTGGCAATAAAAATCCGAAGCTTTGGCTACTCCGAATGGGATTCCGCTCGGATGGACACGCTTAACTTATGGTTGCGGTACACATAAGAAATTCAAAGCTTTCTTTCAGCCTCCAATGTCTAGAGAATAAGCATACAATCGCCGTAGCTGTAGAAGCGGTATTTCTGACGGACCGCATCCCGGTAGGCTTGCCTGATGAAATCTTTGCCGGCAAAGGCTGAAACGAGCATCAGCAGCGTCGATTTTGGGAGGTGAAAGTTTGTCAGGAGCATGTCTGTGATCCGGAAACAAAAGCCCGGATAGATGAAGAGGTCTGTGCTTTGTGGTCCATGTTTCACCTCTACGTCTTGTGCCTTTTTCTTCGTTGTGCCAAGATTGTTTTCTGGCTTGATAATCGAGACAGCGCTCTCTAAGGCCCTGACAGATGTGGTCCCCACCGCCACAACAGGCCGGCCCTCTTTTTTCGCCGCATTAATATTACGCGCAGACTCCACACTGATAGAAAACCTTTCTGTAAGCATTTTGTGATCTTTGACCACGTTCACTCGAACCGGCTGGAAGGTAGCCAATCCGACATCCAGATGGATTTTGGCGAGCAGAACGCCCTTTTTGCCGATTGACTGCAGCATATCATAGGTAAAATGGAGTCCTGCCGTTGGGGCGGCGATGGATCCTTCTCGGTCGGCGTAAACAGTCTGGTACCTTTCCAGATCCTTTGATCGAGCTTCTGTCTGTGATTTTACCCTTTTTATGTAAGGCGGAAGTGGGGCGTAGCCGATGTTTTTCAATTCATGGAGAACATCGCGAGCTTCAAACGCGATAAATCTTTTCCCTTCTGCTCCTGTGGCTTCTACTGTGGCTGTGAGATTTTGTGAAAAGTAAATCGTATCGTGCAATCGAACTTTTTTGGCCGGGCGGCAGAGAACTTCCCACACGTTTTGCCGAATTTCCGATAAAAAGAGAAACTCGATATCAATCTTCCCTTTTTTTCCCCAAACACGGGCAGGGATAACCTTGGAATTGTTGAGCACCAGGACATTTTTTCTGTTGAGATGATCAGGGAAATGCCGGAATTGCGAATGGATGATATCACCTGTCTTTCTGTTGAGCACCATCATCCGGGATGAATCCCTCCTGGGCAGCGGTTCTTGAGCTATGAGTTCCTGGGGAAGGTCGTAATCAAAGTCGGAAACGCGCATTATTTTACAAAAAGGTGCCAGGCACCTTTTATTCCTCAAAAAGAGTTCCTTGAGGTGTGGAAGAATCGGGCGTATAGCCGAGGTGTTTGTAAGCTTTTACAGTTGCCTTCCGGCCGCGAACGGTACGGTCGAGAAAGCCGATCCGCATCAAGAAGGGCTCATAAATGCTTTCGATCGTGTCTTTTTCCTCATCGATAGCCGCCGAGATAGTGTTGATGCCCACCGGGCCGCCAGAAAAGTTTTCGATAATTGTGGTCAAAATCTTTCTGTCCACCTCATCCAGTCCAAGGGAGTCCACCTCCATCATATCCAGAGCTTTGTTCGCCTCATCAGAGGTGATCTTTCCTTCACCGATGATATCGGCGTAGTCTCTAACCCGGCGCAGAAGTCTGTTGGCCACACGGGGCGTACCTCTTGAGCGAAGGGCAATTTGCTGGGCTCCTTTATCATTGATGTCCACATCGAGAATGGAGGCCGATCTCTGGATGATCTTTTTGAGATCCTCGTGGCCGTAGTAGTCCAATCTGTGAATGATGCCGAATCTGCCCCTCAACGGAGCTGTTATGCGGCCGGCCCGGGTCGTCGCTCCTGCCAGCGTAAACTTTTTGAGCTGAAGCTTGTGGCTCCGGGCACTCGGCCCCTGACCGATAAGGATATCCAGCCTGAAATCTTCCATGGCTGAATACAGGATTTCTTCGACGGAAGGATGCAGTCGGTGAATCTCATCGATGAACAGCAACTCCTTATGCTGGAGATTGGTTAGAATTGCTGAGAGATCACCTGTTCGCTCGATAACCGGACCCGAGGTGGGTTTGATTCCGACGCCCATTTCTTTGGCAATGAGAAAAGCCAGGCTTGTTTTTCCCAAGCCAGGTGGTCCGTAGAGAAGCACGTGGTCAAGCTGCTCATCTCTTTTCTTAGCCGCTTTGATGAAAATATTGAGGTTAGTTTTGATCGTGTGCTGACCGATGAATTCATCGAAGGTGCGTGGTCTGAGGTTGTCTTCGAAAAGAAGGTCTTCCTTTGTCCGCACCGGGCTGAGCACGGCATCCATAGTGGCTTTTTTTGTCATGGTCAATTTTAGAGTTTTGAGAGTTTCTTCAGGCTTTCTCTGAGTAGGTGCTCGAAGCTGGCATCTGCAGAGTGAATGCTTATCGTCTCCTCTACAATTTTTTCAATTTCCTTTCTCTTGAATCCCATGTTCATCAGAGCGGAAACCAAATCTTCTTTTTCCTGAAAGCCCTCGCCCGCCAGGATTTGTTCCTTTAACGCCAGTTTTTCTTGGAGTTCAAGGGCGATGCGCATGGCGGTCTTTTTACCGATTCCGGGAATGAGAGAGAGTCTGGCCACATCGCTCCTCCGGATGGCATCCTCCAGGTCAGAGGCTTCGATGCCGGACAGAATATTCAAAGCGATTTTAGGCCCGATACCCGAGATGCCGATGAGCTTCAGGAAAATTTCCCTTTCTTCCTCAGTGTGGAATCCATATAAAGACAGCGAGCTGTCGGTCACATGCGTGTAAGCGAACAGCTCGGCCTGTTCGCCGATATTTGCCAGCTTCAGGTATGTGGACAGGGGGATGAAAGTGCGGTATCCAACGCCGTTGATGTCCAAAACGGCGGCTTCCGTTGATTTTTGGATCAGGATTCCCTTGAGATATGCAATCATGCCATTCGTCCTCTTCCGATTCCACTGGGATAATATAACACAAACCCCAAAAGTTCAAATCAAACAAGAAGGGGTCACATCTTAACATTTAAAATGTGTTTAGTTCGGGGGACATCATACTTAATTCACAATGAGGCGTGACACTAACAGTATGAATAAAGTTTGATGTCCCCCGATTTGAATGCTAAATGTTAAGACGTGACCCCTATTATGGGATCAGGGGGGAGGTTCGGGTGTTTATGTGGCAGAAGGCGGCAGCCAGGGCATCGGCGGCATCTGTTTCTAATTGGTTATCCGCGATGTCGAGGAGTGTTTTGATCATAGTCAAGACTTGATTTTTGTCGGCCTGGCCATAGCCAGTGACAGCCTTTTTAATCTCAAGGGCCGAGTACTCGAATAGAGGACATTCGCAATCAGCGACAGCAATGAGCACCGCCCCTCTGACCTGTCCCAGTGTGATGGCGGTTTTCACATTCTTAGCATAAAAAGGATTTTCTACAGAAACTTCGTCGACGGCATGGGATACCATAAGTTCTTCCAATCGATGGCGTATGGCATTTATTCTATGATGGAGAGGGGATTTGACAGGTGGTTTGATGCAGCCGTAAGCGAGGATGGAATATCCATTATTCATAAATTCAATGATTCCATAGCCTGTGGATTTGAGGCTGGGGTCGATCCCGAGTACTTTCATTTAGAGCTGTTTACCCGAATGATTGGAACACACTGAATTGTGAGAGTAAACTTCAATTGGAATAGCGCGCAATTTCCTCTTCGTCGATGTCGAAGTTGGCCCAGACGTGCTGGACGTCATCATGGTCTTCCAGTTCTTCCATGAGACGTAAAAGCTGCTGGGCCTGCTTGCCCTCAAGCTTCACGTAGTTTTGAGGAATGTAGCCAAGGTTTGAGGCGGCTGTTTCAATTTTGTTTTCTTCCAACGCTTTGACCACGGCTTCATAATCATCGGGCGCTGTGAATATTTCGTAATTGCTGCCATCCTCTCGGAGGTCTTCTGCTCCGGCCTCCAGAACGAGATCAAGAAGTGCGTCTTCTGTTGCTTTGACTTTTTCGACAACGATATAGCCTTTGCGATCGAACATCCAGGCCACACAGCCTGATTCTCCCAGGTTCCCACCGTTTCTGGAAAAGATATGTCGGATTTCTGATACTGTTCTGTTTTTGTTGTCGGTTAATGTTTCCACGTAGATGGCCACACCGCCTGCCCCATAGCCCTCGTAGGACATTTCTTCGTAGTTGACACCTTCCAGTTGTCCCGTGCCCTTCATGATGGCTTTTTTGATGTTGTCCGCCGGCATATTGACAGCTTTGGCATCGGCAATGGCCTTTCTGAGACGGGAGTTGGCGTCCGGATCACCGCCGCCCATGCGGGCGGCCACTGCCAATTCTTTGATGACTTTGGTGAAGATCTTTCCTCTCTTGGCATCCGCCGCAGCTTTTTTGTGCTTGATGGAATGCCATTTTGAATGCCCTGACATGGTTTCTCCTAGCGGAATATTCTGCAAAAATTCTAGCACAGTTGATGAAATATTGAAAGATGAGGAGGATCATGTCCGTGCCGCGGACAATCTTGACAAAGCTTATTGATATAATCTATATATAAGATAAGATCCGACCCATTCCATGACAGAGGAGGGTATCGTGAAAAAAAACATGGGTGCAGCTGATCGTCTCATCCGGACTCTTCTAGCGATTGTGATCGCCGTGCTTTATTTCACAGATCAGATTTCGGGGACAGCGGCCATCATTCTCGGAATTATTGCCGTCATTTTTCTACTGACGAGCTTAGTTGGGTTCTGTCCGGCCTATCTGCCTTTCAAGATTTCAACGCGAAAAAAAGACAAAGCCGAGACAGCCTGAATTCATCTCTTTTCTGAGCTTTTTATGAAGGAATAGCCTGGAAGCACCGCATGATTCAATCTTGCTGTCAGTGAACCAATCCCGACCCATGGGCCTTCAAAGGATTTTATCCATCATGCATTCTATTCACTCGATAACACAGTTTAGTTTTTGCCATCCCGGAATTAGAGATACTTAAGACTTATAGTTGGTGCTTGACATGCCATAGGGGGGTATAGTATTATAAACCTATAAAAACTATGGATATAATAGACAATAATTTTTAGCTTTGACAGTCGCAATAATGCTCCGCATGAAGGAGGCTTGCATGGCAAATCAGATGACCACCCATGAACAAGAAATTCCCAGACTGAAGAAAATCGAAGGACAGATCCGCGGCATTCAAAAGATGATCGACGAAGGACGCTATTGTGTGGATATATTAACCCAGATCTCATCGATCTTAGGTGCCATGAAGGCTGTGGAAGAGAATATCCTGGAGAGGCATTTAAAGGGATGCGTCAGTCATTCTTTTGCCAAGGGAAACCGAGAGGACCGGGCGCAGAAAATCGAAGAAATCATCAGTGTCCTGCGGAAATTTAGAAAATAAAAGGAGAGTGTGTCATGGTCAAAGACGTGATCTGTGGCATGGATGTCGAGGAGAGCAATGCTGCAGGAGTCTCCGTGTATAAAGGGAAAAACTACTATTTTTGCTCAACTGTCTGCAAACAAAAATTTGATGCATCACCCGAAGCCTATTTCAAATCCGATGCAGCAGATGGAGATGAACGAGACGATGAAGGCGAGTTGTCAGTCCAGAAAAATAAAGATTTTGAAGAGAAAAAGGAGTCAGAACCAATTTTATCTAGAATCGACCTACCCATTCTTGGTATGCGGTGTGCAGCCTGTGCCTCGACTGTTGAAAAAGGGCTTTCCGGCTTGGAGGGCGTTGATACTGCCAACGTAAACCTGGCCACAAGCCAGGCCACTGTTCATTATAACCCGCTATCCCTCAACCTGGATGACTTCATCGAATCGGTCAAAAAAAGTGGATATGACGTCGGAACTTCATCTGTGGAAATCCCCATTCAGGGCATCCAGTGTGCCTCTTGTGTTCAGGCCATCGAGAGGAGATTGCTCCAGCAGAAGGGGATTATCAAAGCCGTCGTGAATCTGGCCACCGCCAAGGCCAAGGTTGAATACATTCCTTCCGAGATTAATCTGCCGGAAATCAAAAAAGCCATCGAGGATACCGGATATAGAGTTCTGGAAATTCCTGAGGAGGAAGATGCCGTAAGGAAGAAAGAATACCAAGATTTAAAGGCTAAATTTCTAACAGGAGTCGCCTTGGCTGTTTTTATTTTTCTGGGCAGTATGCCGCATCTTTTTCCATATATTCCGGATTTTCTCCAATATCACTATGTTCTCTGGATTTTGGCCACGCCTGTCCAATTTTGGATAGGATGGCAATTTTACAAGGGGGCATGGGGTGCGTTCAAGCATAGAAATGCCGATATGAACACTCTCATCGCTGTCGGCACCTCGGCCGCCTATCTCTACAGTGTTATCGCCACGCTTTTCCCATCGTTTTTTGTATCAGGAGGAATTCGTCCTCAGGTTTATTTCGACACCTCGGCCATGATTATCGTTCTCATTCTCTTCGGAAGGCTTCTCGAGGCAAGGGCTAAAGGCCGGACTTCGGACTCCATAAAAAAACTCATCGGCCTCCAGCCGAAAACAGCCCGCGTCCTCAGAGAAGGTCAAGAGATAGACATTCCCGTCAGGGACGTCAATGTGGGAGATGTCATTGTGGTCCGCCCGGGGGAGAAGATCCCTGTCGACGGCACCGTCATCGAAGGTGAATCCTCTGTGGATGAGTCCATGATCAGCGGAGAAAGTCTTCCGGTCAAAAAAAGAAAAAAAGATGAGGTGATCGGCGCAACCCTTAACAGGACGGGAAGCTTCCGTTTCAAAGCAACAAAAGTCGGTAAGGATACGGTCCTTGCTCAGATAGTCCAGCTCGTCCGAGATGCTCAGGGTTCCAAGGCTCCCATTCAGAGACTGGCGGATGTGATTGCCGGCTATTTTGTGCCGATCGTCATATCCATTGCCATATTGACCTTTGTTATTTGGTTTGATTTTGGTCCAAAACCTGCCTTGACTTTTGCCCTCCTCAACTTCGTTGCGGTCATGATCATAGCTTGTCCGTGTGCCCTAGGATTGGCCACGCCGACAGCCGTCATGGTTGGCACAGGACGAGGAGCAGAAAGCGGTGTTTTGATCAAAGGCGGTGAGAGCCTGGAAACCGCTCACAAGCTTGACACCGTCGTCTTTGATAAGACAGGAACTTTGACGAAAGGTCAACCTGAAGTCATGGGGCTTAAATCCTATAATTCTTTTTCTGACGAAAATATTGTGCACTTCGCTGCCAGCGCCGAGAGAGCCTCGGAGCACCCTTTGGGTGAATCGATCGTTAACAGAGCAAGGGAGATGAATCTTTCGCTGACTCAGCCGGAGGAATTCCGGGCCATCGAAGGACGCGGCATCGAGGCTTCTGTGAATGGAAAAAAGGTGCTTGTTGGAAATGGTGAGTTCATGCAGGAACGCGGCATTTCAGTGGCCAGTGCCAAGGAGCAGGGTCGAATATACGCCGTCCAGGCTCAGACTCCTGTATATGTCGCTGTAGATGAGGAACTGGCAGGTTTGCTGGCCATAGCGGATCCACTCAAAGATGAATCCATTCGGGCTGTGGAAAAACTCAAGAGGATGGGATTGGAAGTCGTCATGCTGACCGGGGATAACAAAAAAACAGCTGAAGCTGTAGCAAGCAAAGCGGGAATTACGCGCGTGATCGCTGAGGTTCTGCCTAAGGATAAGGTCGAGGAGATCAAAAGAATCCAGGAGAGCGGCAAGAAAGTGGCCATGGTTGGGGACGGTATAAACGATTCTCCCGCCCTGGCTCAGGCTGATGTGGGCATCGCCCTTGGTTCCGGGACTGATGTGGCCATGGAGGCCTCGGATATCACGTTGATCAAGGATGACTTGAATGGCGTTGCGGCGGCCATCAATCTCAGCAAGAAGACAATTAAAATCATCAAGCAGAATCTTTTCTGGGCCTTTGTCTACAACACGGCGGGTATTCCGATCGCAGCCGGAATCCTCTATCCGTTTTTCGGGATTTTGTTGAGTCCCATCATTGCTTCGGTAGCCATGGCCTTCAGTTCGGTGTCCGTGGTTTCCAACTCATTGCGGCTGAAAAGAATCAAACTGGGTTTATAGGAGAAAAAACATGCTGGCCAGAATTATTGTGACAACCATAGGAATTCTGCTCGTGTTTCTCGTGAATTGGTATTTCCTGTTTTCGAAGAAAATGACAGTGAAAAAAAGCGAGTAGAGATATCCTTATAAGTTTCATGAATTGTTCAAAATAAACAAGGTGGGCCAAATGAAAACTAAGGTTATTTGTATCGTCATCCTTTGTGTATGGCTTGGATTTCTGTCCCTGTTTTCGGAAGAGGATTCCGGCCTTAAGGTTTCACGAAATGAAACTGTTATCTTGTCTGATCTGATACAGGAAGCACTCGAGCAGAATTCCCATTCCAGGGCTGCCTATGAAGAGTGGCAGGCATCCATCCATCGGATCGATCACGCCAAAGGATTTCCTGATCCGGTTCTCAGCTATGCTCATTTCGGTCAGAGCATAGAGACGAGATTAGGGCCTCAGACTGACAAAATCTCTGTATCACAAAGAATCCCCTTCTTTGGCAAGCTTTCCCACAAGGGAAAGATGGCCGAGCAAAATGCCTCAATCCAGGAGGCGGCGTACGAAAAGGTGAGAGCGGATGTCATCCTTGGCGTTAAGGAGGCCTTTTTCTCTCTGTTCTGGTTTGAAAAAGTCATCGACTTAAGACTGGAGGAGAAGGATGTCCTCAAACGTCTCTCTCTAATTGCCCTGAGGAAATATGAAACGGATCAGGTGGGCCAACAGGATGTTCTCAAAGCTCAACTGGAGATTTCGAGAGTCTCAGAGAGGATCCTAGCCCTTGAGCAAGGAAAGAGAGCCGCGGCAACAAAGCTGAATGCTCTTCTGAACAGACCGGCAGATTCTCCCTACGGAAAGATTGGAACACTCGAAATTCCACGCATAGATTTTGGGCCACAAGAACTCTTGGAATGGGCCAAGCAAGGACGACCTGAGTTGAGACAGGCCGAGCATGCTATCGCGAAATATGAGGAAGGCTTGAAACTGGCCAAGAAAAACAATTGGCCGGACTTTAACATCATGGTGGATTACATCTTTATCGGCAAGGGTTCGACCGTTCATCCTGGAGATGGGCGCAATGCCTGGATGGGGGCCATTGGCATCAGCATCCCTCTTTGGCGAGGCAAGTATAAGGCTGCAGAAGCGGAAGCAGCCGTGAGTATCAATGTCAGCCGGAAGAGGTACGAGAGCATTCTCACGGATACTATCGCTAGGATCAATGAACTCTATCTGGAGCTCAAAACATACGAAGATCAGATCAATCTCTATGAATATTCTTTGATACCTCAAGCCGAGCAATCTTTGAAAGCATCCGAAGTCGGTTATGTCACTGGAACCACAGATTTCCTCCACCTGCTCGAAAGCGAGAGAATGGTGCTCCAGGTCAATACAGGCCTTTACAAAACCCTTTCTGATTTATGGAAGGCCTTTTCCCTTTTGGAGAGGCTGGTGGGGCAAGACCTGATTGAATCAGCCCAGGTCAAGAGTGTCAAGCGTCGTCTTCAAGGGCATTTGAGAGGAATGACGGATGTTTATTACCATTCCGATGCTGAATCCAAAAGGCAGTCCGAATTTGTCGAAGGAGGTTTGAAATGAAAACTGGGATCAGATATTTGGTCGGATTCCTTGCAGTGGTCATACTGGCAGGAAGTTCGTTTTTTGTTTCCTGTCATAAAGACGAACATGCCGGTCTTCAAATGGACATGTCCGAACAGAGCTCCAGTGAAGAAAGAGAGATTCTGTATTACACCTGCGGCATGCACCCGACAGTCCGTGTCAGCCCGGAGGATCATGCCGCCGGTAATATTAGTTGTCCTATATGCAAAATGGATTTGATCCCGGTGTACAAAGAAGATCAGACGACTGCAGGGAAGAAAGGAATGGAACATGAAGGTAATGATGCGTTGGGAACCGTTCTCCAGTTGAGTGCTCGGGCACTGGCTTTGGCGCAGGTTAAGACGGAAGAAGTTCAGTTCCGTCACCTTTTTAGAGAGATCAAGACTGTCGGCGCGATGGACTATGATGAACGAAAAGTGGCCTCTGTGGCAGCCTGGATACCCGGAAGGATCGACCATCTCTTTGTGAATTTCACCGGACAAGATGTGGCAAAGGATGACCCTTTGATCCGGATTTACAGTCCCAATCTTCTGACAACGCAAGAAGAATTTCTTCTCGCTCTTGAAACTTACGAAAAAGTTAAAGAAAGTCCGGATGAAGAGACTATCCTCGGTGCGGAATCCTTAGTCAAATCTGCAAAAAAAAAGCTCATGCTTTGGGGTATAAAAGACACACAGATTGCCGAACTGGCGGGAACCCGGATAGCCAACACGCATATGACAATTCACGCACCGATCGGAGGCACGGTTATTGCTAAAAATGCCGTAGAGGGCGCCTATGTCAAGGAAGGTGAGATTCTATACCGAATTGCCGATCTTTCGAATTTATGGGTGCAGGCCGACATCTACGAATACGAAATGGCAGGGATCGGAAAGGGTCAGCCTGTCACAATAACCTCCTCCGCTTATCCAGGGGAAGTGTTTAACGGACAAATTTCCTTTGTCGATCCCTTTTTGGATCCGAAAACACGAACAGTCAGCGTGCGTGTGGATGTGCCCAATCTGGACCGGAAGCTCAAGCCGGGCATGTTTGTCAATGCTGAGATCAATGTTCACGTTCATGGGGGTATTAGACCCCCGATCAAAGATGTCTACATATGCACGATGTGTCCCGAGGTTAAGTCCGATTCGCCCGGGGAATGCCCTAAATGCGGCATGGATCTTGTGAAAAAAGACCCTGCTCCGGCTGGAACGGTCCTTGCCATTCCGAAGAGTGCTGCCCTTGACACCGGACAGAGAACAATCGTGTTTGTGGAAAAGGAGAAGGGACAATATGTCCCCCACCACGTTGTGCTCGGGATTGAAGCCGTGGCCAGTGTGGACGGGCAGAAGCGGAAGTTTTATGCTTTGAAATCGGGCCTGATGGATGGTATGCGGATCGTTTCCCAGGCCAATTTTCTCCTGGATTCACAGAGCCAGATCACAGGCCAGGCTGAAGCTGTCTACAGCGGTGCCCTGGATCGGGGAGGAGAAAAGAAACCGCCCTCAAAGCACATCCATTGAATTGACGCCGCAGGCCTGATGAAAAAAACCTACAACGGCATTAAAAGGAGCAAAAGATGATCGACAAAATCATCGAATATTCCCTGAGGAATAAATTTATCATTCTGGCTCTTTTTGTCCTCATTATCGGATGGGGTTATTGGGCTTTGAACAACACCCCGATCGACGCCATCCCTGATATTGGCGAAAACCAACAGATTGTGTTTGTTGACTGGCCGGGAAGCAGCCCCATGGATATCGAAGATCAGGTCATTTATCCTTTATCCGTCAGGTTGATGGGCATACCCGGGACAAAGGCCATCCGGACGAACTCCATGTTTTCGGCAGGCGTGATCAACGTCATTTTCAAGGATGATGTGGATTTTTACTGGGCCAGGACGCGCATACTGGAGCGGCTGAATCTTGCCCAGCAGGATATGCCCGATGGTATCATTCCCCGGCTTGGCCCAGATGGCACTGCTTTGGGCCAGATTTTTTGGTACACCGTGGAGAACGGCTATTACTGCCCCAATCACCCCAAAGCAAGATACGGAGAGCCGGGCCAATGTTCTGAAGATGGGCAGGACCTCGTTCTTTCCGGTCTTAACCTCGGTGAGCTGCGGTCCATCCAGGATTGGTATGTGCGCTATCAATTGACTGCGGCTGATGGCGTGGCCGAAGTGGCCAGCGTGGGCGGCTATGTCCGCCAATATCAGATTGATGTCGATCCCAACAAGCTTCTTGCCTATGGTGTTAATCTTCACTCTCTCTTCAATTCTGTTCGCAACAGCAACATCGATGTTGGCGCGAAAGTCATAGAAGAAGGGGGGATGGAGTTTATCGTCAGAGGGGTGGGCTTTATCAAATCCGTAGATGACATCGAAAATATTGTGGTCGGCGTCCACGATGGGGTGCCTGTTTTTGTGAAAAATCTCGGAACTGTGACAGTGGGGCCCGACTTCCGCCGGAATGGATTGGATAAGGAAGGTGCCGAAGTGACCGGAGGCGTTGTCCTGATGCGTTACGGGGCAAATCCTTTACAGGTCATCAAGGCCGTGAAAGCAAAAATCGAAGAACTGACCCCGGGTTTGCCGGCAGGAGTACAGGTTGTTCCATTCTATGACCGGACAGAGCTTATCAACCGGGCCACGGACAACTTGAAATCAACGCTGATCGAGGAAATCATCGTGGCCGTTGCTATCATTTTGATATTCCTGGCGCACTTCCGGAGCAGTATGATCGTGTCTATCATCCTGCCTGTCGGTGTGCTGATTTCATTCCTGGTCATGTACTACCTCAAGATACCTTCAAACATCATGTCCATGGGAGGGATTGCCATCGCCATCGGCGTCATGGTGGATGCCGGGATTGTCATGACCGAGAACATATCCCGGCATCTCTCTGAATCCAAAGAGAACAGATTGGAAACGATTATCGGTGCCTCTAAAGAAGTTGGCTCCGCGATATTCTTCGCCATCCTCATCATTGTCGTGGCCTTTATTCCCGTATTTTCGCTTAAAGGACAGGCGGGAAAGCTCTTCACTCCCCTCGCCTTTACTAAGAGCTTTGCCATGGTCGGCTCCGCGGTCCTGGCCATCACGCTTATTCCTGTCCTCTGTGCCCTTCTTTTGAGAGGCCGGATAAGATCCCCGGAGAGAAACATCCTCAGCCGGGCGCTTATGCGGCTCTATGAGCCCGTACTCCGCTTCTCCTTGAAGCACAAATTTGTCGTCCTACTTATTGCCGTTCTCGTTATGGCCAGCGCCTTGATCCCTCTCAAATCCATCAAGAGCGAATTCATGCCTCCTTTAGACGAAGGGGACCTGTTATTCATGCCTGTGCTTCTGCCAGGCGCCTCCCTGACCCAGGTGATGGACGTGATGAAAAAGCAGGACCTCATCTTGAAGTCTTTCCCTGAAGTCGAGCTTGTCGTGGGGAAACTGGGCAGGGCGGAAACACCCACGGATCCCGCGCCTGTCGGTATGATCGAAACAGTGGTGAAGTTGAAGCCTCGCAAGCATTGGCGGTTGGGCATGACCCGCCAAAACCTAATCAACGAGATGGATGAGGCGCTGCGGATCCCTGGAGTAAGCAACATCTGGACACAGCCCATCCGGAACCGTATCGATATGCTGGCTACGGGTATCCAGACTCCTGTGGGCGTTAAAGTATTTGGAGAGGATCTCGACGTCATCGAGGACATCGGTATCCGAATTGAAAAACTTGTGGCCGGGCTGCCAGGGGCCAGAAATCCATATGCGGAACGGATCGGGAACAAACCTTACATCGAAATCGAAGTGAACAGAGAGGAGGCGGCACGCTACGGCGTTAAAGTCGGAGATGTCCAACACCTGATCATGACGGCTATCGGGGGGATGAACATCACGACGACAGTTGAGGGACGAGAGCGATATCCAGTCCGCATCCGCTACATGCGTGAGCTCAGAGACAGCATTCAGGCGCTGCAAAGGATCTTTGTGTCCACACCCGGCGGCGTACAGATACCTCTCGATCAGGTGGCTACGATCGCTAAAGTCGAGGGGCCGTCTAAAATTTCCGGGGAAAACACGATGCCCTATGTGCGTGTCTTCATCGATGTCAACACCGACGAAGTCGGGGTGGTGGATTTTGTCCGCAATGCCCAGAAGGTTGTCGCTGAGAAAATTGACCTTCCTCCGGGATATTATATTTCCTGGAGCGGCCAGTATGAGTATGAGATTCAGGCCCGAAACCGTCTGATGATCGTCGTTCCCATCTGCATTTTCGTTATCTTTATGCTCCTCTACATCAAATTCAAACGGTTTTCTGCGGCTTTAATTCTGGTTCTCTCACTGCCCTTTGCTTTTATCGGCGGGATCTGGCTCCAGTACATCCTCAATTTCAAGTTCAGCACGGCGGTTTGGGTGGGCTATATTGCTCTGTTCGGCGTGGCCGTCGAAGACGGTGTGGTCATGATCGATTTCCTACTGAAGTCTGTGCGGAAAGGCAGATGGCAGATAGAGGATGTTGTCAAAGCCGGAGTGTTGAGGGTAAGGCCCATCGTCATGACAACTGCCACCACAATCCTGGCTCTCATTCCCATTCTCTTGAGTACAGGCGCAGGCTCAGAAATCATGAAACCGATCGCCACACCCACCATCGGAGGAATGATCACGGCGACTCTGCTCAATCTTATACTTGTTCCTGTCATATTTGCCTGGACACTCAAATCCACTAATAAGAATCCTCAAGCATAAACATCAATCGGGGATTCTAATTTATTAAAAATTAAACTTGACTTAAATTATAGATATTATAGAATAAAATTCAGAGATTCATCGTTAACTTTAAGGAGGTATTTGATGCTTAAGAAATCTTTCATCGTCATTTCTATTTTTCTCCTGACTGCAACCCTGGTTTTTGCGGCCCAGGATATAAAGACTGAAAACGAGACAGTCAAATGCCCAGTGAGCGGCGAGACAATCAAGAAGTCTGAAGCGAAGGCCAGCTACGAGTACAAGGGGAAAACTTACTATTTCTGCTGTGAAAAAAGCAAAAAATCTTTTATGAAGGATCCTGAAAAATATATCGCAAAGATGGCACATGCTGGACAAAATTGCCAAGCTCATCTTTCGCAAGAGGCCGAAAAGCACGAATCCCATGAACATGCCGCTCGTGCTCAGGAAGGAATGGTTGTGGACCCCGTATGCGGAATGGAATTCAGAAAAGAGAAAGCGAAAGCGAGCCACGAATACAACGGCAAGACCTATTATTTTTGTACAGAGAGATGTAAGGACAAATTTGTGGAAAATCCTGGTCAATATGTCCGTGCCGACGATAAGGTCGTCACTTGCCCGGTTTCCGGAAATTCCTTCAAGAAATCCGAAATAACGGAAAGCATGGACTATAAAGGAAAGACATATTACTTTTGTTGTGCCGGCTGCAAAGAAAAATTCCAAGAGGACCCGGAGAAATACACAAAATAGTGAGAATGATTTCCGTATCGATAGAGGTAAGAGCGTCCCGTTCCTGCTTCTATCAATAAACTTATAATTACACAACCTGCGGCCGCAGGCTCACTCAAAGGGGGACAGTGATCGCTGTCCCTTTTTTTCTGGATGATATGGGATTCGGTGTGTTGCCTAGAGGGTTTCACATCCCGGTAAAAAAGCTGATTGAAGCTCTGGAATCAGGAATAGAATTTCTACTTTTCTCTTCATTTTCAACCTAGACACCAGCGCAATTTTTGGGATGCCTGCCAGATTTCTTCAATTTATATTGTAATATTTGATATGCTATAGGCTGAATTATTATGACAAAGAAAAGAGTGGCAGTGGCCATGAGCGGAGGAGTGGATTCCTCTGTGGCCGCGTCGCTCCTTTTAGAGCAGGGGTATGAGGTTTTCGGAATCACGATGAATGTCTTATCCCTATTGAGGGAGTTCTGCGCGGATGAAGATCTCAAAAGTTGTTGTGGAGAAGAGGCCATTGCAGATGCCAATCTCGTCGCTACCAAACTCGGCATCGACCATTATCTTGTAGACTTGAGAAAGCCCTTCGAAGAGCTGGTGGTCGCCGATTTTATCAGGGAATATGCTCTAGGCCGCACACCGAACCCCTGCATTCGCTGCAACCAGCACATCAAGTTCGATGTCTTGATGCAGCGCGCCTCGAAACTCAATGCCGATTTCCTGGCCACCGGTCATCACGCGCGAATCGACAGAGACATTGATACCGATCGGTTCATTCTAAAAAAGGGAAAGGACAAAGAAAAGGACCAGTCTTACTTTCTGTACATGATGACACAGCAACAGCTCTCCCGATCTCTTTTTCCCATCGGCGAGCTCACCAAGGGCGAAGTGAGAGTCAAGGCTGAGGAGCTTGGACTTCCCGTGGCTCAAAAGCCGGAAAGTCAGGAAATCTGTTTTATCCCTGACAACAAGTATGCCGGTTTTCTAAAAGAGAGGATACCTGACGCGTTCCAGCCGGGTCCGATTGTCAGTGAAGAGGGGCACATACTGGGAGAGCACAAAGGCATAATCCATTTCACGGTGGGACAACGACGTGGAATGGGTATTTCTGCGCCTTATCCCCTCTATGTGCTCGATATCAATCCCAAGAACAACACAGTTTTTGTTGGACCTGATGAAAGCCTCTACAAGCGCAGGCTCTTGGCTTCCCGCCTCAATTGGATTTCGAAAACAGATGGGATTGGTTCTCTGGCCGTTAGAGCCAGAGTTCGCTACAAACACCACGAGGCAAAGGCAAAATTGCACATGCTCGAATCAGGACAAGCGCATATTGAATTCGAAAAACCTCAAAGGGCCATCACACCAGGCCAGGCCGTCGTTTTTTATGATGCGGAGGTCGTTGTCGGCGGCGGGACTATTGAGTCCACCGACGCTTGAGTCAGACGAATCAGTGTTTGTGCGTCTTTAAATATGATCCCTTGAAATTTTGGACCGCGGCTTTCAATTTGGCGACGTTATCGAGATCTGTGGATTGCTTTGTTTTCATGGCATAGACGAGAATTTCATGACATAAAGTGAGATGTGTCATCAAAGCTTTGGCGGCGTCGGCATTGCTTTTATCCACAAGTTTCAGCCTCTGAGTCATGAAGTATTGGCTGACGATGTGCTGCATCTCTTCTGCGTGTTTTTCTTTATTCATCACCCAGCGGATGATTTGATTCATGTTCTGCGGGCTTTCTTTGGACAGGGCCGTGATCTGATTGATCGCTTTTTCGATGGTGGCTATGTGCTCCTCCAGCATAGTGAACCGCATTTCATCGTTGTAGATACCGCAGGGAACCTCACAGTGTGCAAAAGCTCCAGGTTTGAGAAGAAGCATCATTGTGAGAAAAAGGACCAAGGTCGTCATTTTTTTCATTTTTTCTCTCCCAAAAATAGTTGTTTTCTCATTATACATTAATCCGATAAGAAATATAAGCGGAATCAGATGTAGGCAAAGATCTCTCTTTCCCCAATAGCACCAAAACCGGAGTCCGTCCGGATGTAGGAACAGCGTGATGTGTTATCGAGACTTATCGATAGCTTTGAGCTTCGATGCGACCGTTGCCTCTTTGTCCAGCCGATGATCCACACGCAGGTCGATATGGATACGTTGAGCTCCCATGTCCACAAGTATTCTATCTGTTTCTTCCACCACATCGAACAGAGCTCTGAGGTTGGGAGCTTCGACCGTTGTTGCCATCCCGCCGGTATAACTCTTCAAACCCGAGTTTTCGATGACTTTTATGACCTCTCTGACATATTTGCTCACAGAAGCCCCTTCGCTGGTGGGGAAAATAGCCAGCTCGCCGATAATCATTGGATCACCTCGTATTTAGAGTAAAAAAGAAATTCTATCAGTCCTTAATGCCAGGATCAACCCGGCGATTTGGACCCCCAATCATGTGCCGGAGCATCTGTTCCAGCCACAGTTCGGGCAGGTCGGACACTTTTCGTCGGGAAGGCTGGCGCCGCAGATCTTGCATTGTGTGGTGAAGAAATCTTTCACCTGTGCCTTTGTCTTTCCGATGTGGCGCTCCAACACCTTGGCGATAGCATCCGGGATAGACTGGACCAATCCCCCTTCGGTGAAGATCGGCTCCGAGCCGCCGATCCCCTTGAGCTGCTCGGTGACTTCCTTGGGATCGACGCCGCTTCTCAAGGAAAGGGAGATGAGCCGACCTAGAGCCTCGGCATCGGCCATAGTCGAGTACCCGCTCTTTCCGATACTCGTGAAAACCTCAAAGGGCTTCTGGTTGAAGAAGGAAATGGTTACGTAGAGGTTCCCGAAACCGGTCTTGATTTTATCCGTAACCGAAGGGATAGAGTTGGGCCTCTCTTTAGGATGGAGTTTTCGTACAGAAAGGTTGAGAACCTGTTCTTTCCGGCTTCCATCCCGGTAGATGGTTATGCCCTTGGTTTTCAAGGCATCAGCCATAAGATAGGCTTTTTCCACATCTTCTTTGCTGGCGCTGTTGGGAAAATTGATCGTTTTGGAGACAGAATTGTCGACATATTTTTGGAAAGCGCCCTGCATTTTGATATGCCACTCCGGAGCAATTTCATGGGCAGTCCGGAAATAATCCGGTTTTTTCTGAGCCGGATGCTTGGATCGCCACTCTGCATAGAGCGGATGAATGTCTTTGAGCTCGCCATCGATGATTTTAGAGGTGAATTCAAAGGCAAAGACCGGCTCGATACTGGAGGAGCAACCGGATAATCTGGCTATGGTTCCGGTCGGCGCAATAGTCAGCACAGTGGCATTGCGTCTCGTCTTTCCCTTGTAAACAGACTGTTCGATATTCGGAAAGCTCCCCCGGGCCTCTCCCAGGTTTTGAGACGCAGCCTCTGCCTCTTCTCTCATGAAGGACATGATTTTCGCGGCCAACTTAAGGGCTATGGCCGAGTCATACTTGATTCGCATCTTGATCAATAGATCAGCCCAGCCCATGACGCCCAGACCAATTTTGCGGTTTCCCTTTGTTATCTCTGCGATCTGGGGGAGAGGGTAGCGATTGACTTCAATCACGTTGTCCAGGAACCTGACTGCGATTTCGATGACCTTTTTGAACCTGCTCCAATCGAACTTATCTTTTTTTCTAGGCGCGAAGAAGTTGGAAAGGTTGATCGAACCCAAATTACAGGATTCAAAGGCATGAAGTGGCTGTTCGCCGCAGGGGTTGGTCGCCCGGATAAGCCCCAGGTTGGCCGTGGGATTGTACTCATTGATCCGGTCGATGAAGATAAGGCCGGGATCACCCACAGTCCATGCTGATTCGACGATCATATCGAAGATTTTGCGAGCTTTCTTTTTTCCCACATTCCTCTTCAGGAAGGGATCATAGATGCTGTACGATTTGTTGCCCTCTAGCGCTTCCATGAACTGATCCGTGATGGCCACAGAAATGTTGAAATTTGTCGTGCTTTCCTGATTCCTTTTCATCATGATGAACGATTCAATATCAGGGTGGTCCACCCTGAGGATGCCCATATTGGCGCCGCGTCGTGTGCCGCCTTGCTTGACGGCTTCGGTGGCAGCGTCGATGACTTTCAGGAAAGAAACCGGGCCGGAAGCGATTCCCTGTGTTTTGCGCACAAAGCTTCCCTGGGGCCTGAGCAGGCTGAAATCAAAGCCCGTGCCTCCGCCTTCCTTGTGAACGAGGGCGGCGTTTTTTACAGCGTCGAAAATGGACTCCATCGAGTCCTCTATGGGAAGGACAAAGCAAGCGCTGAGGCACATATCTCGACCAGAACCGGTCAGCGTCGGGCTGTTGGGAAGAAAATCCCGGTCCATCATTATTCTGAAATACTTTTTTTCCCAGGCTTGCTGCTCCTTCTGTGTCGCTTCGGCCGAAGCGATGTGCCGTGCAACTCGCACAAAGAGGTCGGCAGGTTTTTTATCTATGAATGTGCCATCTTCGCTCTTCATGAAGTAGCGGGCTTTGAGTATGCGCATCGCGTTTTGTGAGAAACCATTACTCTCTGTCATGATCGCTCCTGTGGGGACTGATGTTGATACGAGATATTGTAGCAGTAAGAATATAAGCTGCTAGATGCAGTATGTCAAGCTATTTTATATATTTTGTCGGAAATAGAAGCAGATAGAAAAAAAGGGGCTGGCCCTCTAGAAACCGCCCCTTTTCAGTTAATTCTTGTGATTATTCCTTCTCGGGGACCGGATGCTTGATTTTTTCCCAGGACGCCTCGAAATCGAATTCTTCACTCGTGTGACATTGGACACAGAGTTTTTTTCTTATCTCCGGTGATCCATAGACAATGAGCCCGTTCTTGACCGCTTCGTCTCTGTTCTTCATGATGGAGAGTTTTTTATAGGCACTTCCCGGCCCATGACAGACTTCACAGGTCACACCTTCAGTTTTCAGTTCGGGCGCCTTTTCGTGCAAAGGGCCGTGGCATTTCAGGCAATCCGTGGCTTCTGTGGGATGGACCTCGAGCGCGCGTTTTTTTGCTGACTCTAAGGCCTGCTCTGTTTTCAGATACTCATAGGACTGCGAGTGTTTGGTTTCCTGCCAGATGAGATACTGCTTTCCCTGTTTTTGCGATTTGTGGCAGATCTTGCATTTAGCCGCGCCGACATAGGTGAATTCCTGAGACAGCAGCAAGCTGCAAATTACAGCGATGGAAAAAAGAACGAGAAAGAATGAGATTCTCTTCATTATTCCTCCTTTCTTGGTTAGGTATCATAATCGAGAAAGACTTTGTATGTCAATTTGAATGTTGGGACGCAGGTTGCCAAGCTCAGATCAGGCTTTGGTTATTTTTGCTCCCTTTTCAAGCTCCGCTTCATCTATGGCAAAGAGGGCATCGAGGAGACCGACCTGAAAGCTGCCCGGTGCATTCGCCTTTTCGGCCGCCTTCTCACCGGCTAACCCAAAATAGGCCAGCCCTGTGGTCGTTGCAGACAGGGGATTGCTGTCGACAGCCAGGAAAGCGCCGATAACAGCAGTCGCTGCACAGCCCGTTCCGGTGACATAGCCCATCAATTCGTGTCCGTTTGAGATGCGGTGGATCTCTTCACCGTTCGTAACCAGGTCCACGACTCCCGTGATAGCCAGAGTAGTCCCCAGCTCTTGTGAAAGAGTCAGGGCCGCATGGGCCGCATCATCCACGCTGTGGATAGAGTCCACGCCTTTTGTCCGGGATCCTTCTTTGGCTAAAGACAGCACCTCCGAGGCATTTCCCCGGACGACATGGATTGTGAGCTCCTCGATAAGTCTTTTGGCCGAGTCGGTTCGCAGTTGGGTGGCACCTGAGCCAACCGGGTCCAGAATGACCGGTGTGTCCAATGCGTTTGCGCGTTTCCCCGCCTTGATCATGGAATCGATCCAGTAAGGCGTGAGTGTGCCTATATTGAGCACGAGGGCGCCGGCAAATGATGTCATCTCTTCCACTTCGTCTTGAGCGTGGGCCATTACCGGTGAGGCGCCACAGGCGAGCAGTGTGTTGGCCGTACTGTTCATGACGACAAAGTTGGTGATGTTATGGATGAGCGGCTTTTTGGCCCGCAGATTCCTCAGATTTTCTCCGGCCTTGTGTGCAAGCTCTCGATCATACACGTGTTCCTCCTCATCGCTTGAAATGATCCCATCCCTGGAGTTGAAGATGACGCTCCCGTCCATCGGGAAGTCTGAGTTTGATTTGGTCCTTGTCTTCGGTGATGTGCCCCACCTCAGTCACCAGCGTTTTACTGACCTCTGCTATAGCGGCCCGGATCATTCGAATGTTATCTTTTGAGCAGGTTATGATCAGTTCGTAGTCATCGCTGTCCTTCATGATGAATTCATGGGGATCCTGGTCCAGCTTGGCCGCTGCCTGGCGGAGATCGTCGTTCAAAGGCAAGTTCTGTTGAACCAGGATAGCACCAACCCCGCTTTCGTCACAAATGTGTCCGAGGTCTGCCAAAAACCCATCGCTGGTGTCGATCATCGCATGGGCACAACCGGATTTGGCAACGGCGTGTCCTTCTCGCGCCTTGTGTGAGGGAGTCGTGTAGGCGAGGACTAAAGGGTTATCCCGCAATTTTTCGGGTTGGTCTGTTTCCCTCAAAAGCAGAAGGCCTGCCAGGGCCTGACCGGGAAAGCCGGTTACCAGGATCGCATCCCCGGATCTGGCCGTGGAGCGGCGGACGATCTTTCCTTTTTCGGCTTCGCCTAACAGTGTGATGTCGATAAAGTTGGCTTCCTCTGTCTTGGCGATATTGCCTCCGATAATCGTGGCCTGGAAGGGTGCGAGCTCTTTCATGAAGCCGCGGTAGATCTGTTCGATATCCGAAACTGGGGTATCAGCCCTCAGCCCAAGGGAAACGAGGGCGTAAAGAGGAGCGCCTCCCATGGCGCCGATGTCGCTAATGTTCACAATCATGGCCCTGCGTCCGAGGTCATAGGCAGTGGTATGGTCGGCTAAGTAGTGCCGGCCCTCGATCAGGCTGTCACAGGTGACGAGCACCTCGTATCCTTCTTGGGGGCGAATCGAAGCCGTGTCATCTCCTATGCCGAGAACCAATCCCGGCGCTTGGATGCCCTCGCTTTGGATCAATGTATGAATTCGGTCGATCAGTCCGAATTCTCCGATGTCCGACAGTGTCTCAGTCATTCTTTTTTGAAAGTTCTATTTGGAGAGCCTGAAAAAGGGCTCTAGTGGCCTGTGCGGGATCATCCTGACAACAGACCGCTGAAATCACGGCAATCCCGTGTGCCCCTGCCCGGATTACCTCGGCTGCGTTTTTTATGCTGATCCCTCCGATGGCAATTATCGGCAGCGGATAACGCCTGACAACCTCCGCCAATACTTCAATTCCTGACACAGGTCCGGCGTCATCTTTGGAATCTGTGGGAAACACCGGCCCGAACCCGATGTAATCGGCACCATCGGCCACACACTTCTCCGCCTCTTCCAAGGTTGCGGCTGACCCACCGATGATCCGGTCCGGTCCCAGAATGTCTCGTGCTAGAGGGATGGGAAAATCATCCTGGCCGAGGTGAACGCCATCCGATGCAGATGCGAGGGCCACATCCAACCGGTCATTCACGATTAATGTGACCCCGGCCTCGGCGCATCGCTTTTTCATGTCTCTGGCGGTTTCAATGAGCTCACGCGTAGAGCCTTCTTTCTGGCGGAGCTGGATGGTATCTGCGCCCCCGGCAAACGCCATTTCTGCCAGCTCAACATGAGAAAATCGGGTTTGCTGAACCGTATCGGTCAAGATGTGCAAGCGACCGATCCTTTTTGTCATTGTCTATCTCAATCCTCCTTCGAGGCGCGAATCCTATTATACAACACAGACAATCCATGGCAATATCTATCAGGAGGTGATTCTTCGGGAACCACCAATTTGATCCCCTGTTAAGCCCTTTATCATGGGTTTGGAGATGCTTCCCGGGAAACCTGTATTGGATTAAAAGCGGGCATTCCAGGTCAGCAGAAAATGGCGTTTCGGTCCGGGCCGGAAAAAACTGGCATTGGAGAACTCGGAGTAGAGCGTGTTAGTGAGGTTGCCGATGGTGATACCCAATTGTTGCGGAAATTTGCTGCCCTGAAAGAGGGTAATTCCTGCACGGAGGGAATGGACAGTGAAGCTGGGAAGAATATCGCCGATAGGATTTTCAACCAGCAGGACATCCTTCTGGTTGCCGTTGTATCGGATATGGTATTCGATCCAGAACAAATCCCTGGGATAAGTGTACCGCAAATTCATATTCAATCTGGACCCATAGGTGTCGGAATAGGGGAGCTCTGGGTTAGTCAGGTTTTTCGATTTGAAATAGTTGAAGTTAGCGCTAAGCCTGATTCCAAAATCAAAATCGAGTTGCAGCAATCCTTCAAATCCCTGTAACCTCAATTTTTCGACGTTGACGTTTTGATATTCAGGCAGTCCGCTCGATATTTCTCCTGTGCGGGCGATTTGGATCCCATCATAGATCATGTTGCGAAAATAGGTCCCTTCCAGAAAAAGGATGCGCCAATTGTAACGCAGTCCTAAATCCATGTTGAAGCTGCTTTCTGCCTTCAGATCGGGATTTGCAATTTGGAAACCTGAACCATCGGGGGTGACGCCCTGAAAAAAGCGTTCGGGAAGGTTGGGGGACCGGAATCCTCTGCCTATTGAGGCTATCAGCTTGAGGTCTTCCGTCAGTCCGAGCAGAAAATTGGCCGCACCGACAAAAGTGCTGTCCGAGCTCTTGACAATTGAATCATCCAACCCCGACGTTTGTTTTGTCTCGGCGCGCACATTTTGATACCGCACACCCAGAATCAAGTTGGACCTGCTGAAGAGAGGGATATCGTCTTGCAGAAAGAGGCCAAAACTCCTCAAAAAGGCATTGGGAACGTTGGGCGTTGCATCAAAGGATGTGAATGTGGAACCAAAAAATGACATTTCCGTCGTGCTTGTATCCGTGTTTTCCGAGTCGTCCTGGAAGATGTCAAGACCATAGGTCAGAACCTGTTTTTCGAACAGAGCCTTTCTGAACTCGAACCGGGCCCCGATTGTCCCCACGTCCGTGTAATTGCTTGACTGAATGTTCATCCCTGCTCCCGGAAATAAAGTGATGGCGATGTTCGTGTCAAAAGTGCGTTTGTTGGACATGTAGTATCCTGTTACGTTAAAGGAATCAGCCAGAGCAAAGTGAATGCCCCGAATATCATAGCGAAGTGACAACTTACGCATTTTTTGATCGGGATAGAGAAGTTGGATGGTCGGATCACCCGGCGAATAGGCATCCGGGTCAACATAGCCGAATCCAGCATCTTTGGCGTCATAGTATTCGTACTTCAGGGAAATGTCGCTGCGCTCGTTGAAACGATAGCCGAAGAAAAGGTTGAAGCCGTTATCCTGAACACCCGTATCGTTGACGAGAGTATCTTTGTCAAGGGTAATGTTGCCGAATGTCCCGGCTGGCGCCGTATAGGCGTCTGCTTTGCGGTATGTGCCGCTCACCATAAACCCGAATTTGTCGACGTTGCCGCTCAGGTTAACGAACGCCTTGTTCTGGGTGCCGACCGAGCTGTAGCGATAGCCGAAATTTCCGGAAATGTGTGTTCCTCTGTCAACATAAGAGGGGACCACTGTGATCATGTTGACCACGCCGCCGATTGCCTCTGATCCGTACAGAACTGAGGCGGGTCCGCGGACGATCTCAACCCTCTCCATTCCGGAAATGTCCACCAGGGCAGGGATCGCGCCGAAATCTTGAGTCCGTCTTGAATTGCTCAATCGAATTCCATCGGACAGCAGCAGGATGCGCTGACCGCGGAGACCTCGGATAATAGGGCGGCTTTGGTTGGGACCGACACCAACGACGTCGGTTCCGGGCAGTTCGGGCAGAAGATCGGAAATGTTGTTGGGAGCCAATTCGACCAGCCTCTCCTGATTCACGACGTTAACAGGCTGAGGGACGTTCAGAATTGTCTTTTCGGTCCTGGTTGCGGTTACCACAATCTCCTCATGGAGCACTATCTGTTTCTTTTTGTCTTCTTCTGCTTGTTTATCCTTTTCCCTTTCCTGGGCTTTCTCTCCGGCTTCATCAAGCCCGGCATTTGTTTTTGTTCTTTCGTCTCCGCCAAGGAGAGTGTTGCTCGAGATCATCAAAGCGACCAGGAGCAGGACGACGCCGATTTTATTCAGTATGGTTCGTTTCATATCCAAATTCCTCCTCTCGTGCTCAGTAAACTATATAAAAAATATAGGATCAATAATCAATTGTTCATGACAAAGTGATGACATACATCTAGAGGCTGTGAGCTTTCCTTGTGCTGATAAAGGGGCTGGCGGTGAGAAAAGTATGGGCTTTTTTCGCAAATAGCCTCAGCCGCAATCCGAAAAGTGTGATGGAATAGGTAAATCCTGATGTATCCCGGTTTTCAGGAAGTCATAGGCTAACCGTTAAAACGATACCCCTCACCTCTGACTGATTCAAAAAGCCTGGGATTCTCCGGATCGTCTTCAAAGAGTTTCCTGAGTTTGACGATGAAGTTGTCCACTGTCCGTGGCGTCGGAGCCACATCCATCCCCCACACCTCCTCGAGAATATCTGCCCTTGAAAGAGTCTCATTCGAATGCCTGACGAGAAAACGCAGCAGGTTCGTTTCTTTTTCGGAAAGGACCACATTTCCGATATTGCTCGAGCATTTTCGGGTTGCCATATCGAGCTCATAACCATTGATGATTAAAATCTGACTGGAGGGTACCCGCCTTTGGCTGAGAGAGCGTCTGATGAGCGCCTTCACTCTTGCCTGCAATTCATCCATGCTGAATGGTTTTAACAGGAAATCATCGGCTCCGCTATCCAAGGCATTAATTCTTGTGGATAGATCGCTCTTCACGGTCAGCATAAGAACCGGGGTATTGTCGCCTCTCTTCCTAATTTTTTCCAGGAATGTTTGTCCGGAAATTCCCGGAAGGACCAGGTCCAGAATAATCAGGTCATAAAGAGTATCTCTCGTCTGAGCGAGTGTCATTTCCGCCGAAGAAAATACCTCGACTGCATAACCGTTTTTTTCAAGGTTGAACCTGATCATATCCCTGATCAGTTCATCATCCTCTATGATGGCGATTTTATAGGTCATTTCCTGCCGCCATGTTCAAAGTGATTAAAAATTGAGACCCCTTGCCGTGTCCTTCACTGGAAATACGAAAATCCCCACCCATATGATGGGTCAATTGCCGGGAGATATACAGGCCGAATCCAGCGCCTCGGCGCTTAACAGGGAGGTCTTCATCAGAGTGTTTGAATGCCGATAAGGCATTTCTCATCTTTTCAGGAGACATGCCTGGTCCATTATCTGCGATAGTCACGATCGCCTTTTTCTTTCCGGTGTTTATGTCCACGGTTAGGATTAAATCAGGCATGCTGTATTTGATGACGTTGTCCACGATGTTGTCCAGAACGACTTTCAAATTTGTGCGATCGGCCTTCACGAAGATATCCCTGCGGTTTTGAAACTTGAGGCGGACGCGGGCGTTGATGAACTGAAGGGGACTCTTTTCGAAGTATTCAGTGAGAAATGTTTTCAGTTCAAAATTTGTCAGTTTTGTCGAAATGTCTTTTAGCTTGAGTTGATAACCTGACATGATATTGTCGGCCAACTGCTCCTGATTGGCGACCTGTTTGAGGGCCAAATCCACATAAGGAGCCAGCTCTTCAGTATCGTAGGTATGACTTTTCAAGTTTTGCAGAAACGCCTTAATGCCCGTGATGGGTGTTTTGATTTCATGAGCGGAACGCTCCCAGAACCGTCTGACCTCAAGAGCCGTACGCCTTTCCAATTGAATGAAACGATATAGAAAAAAACTGCTTACCAGTATGATCATCACAAAAAAACCGGCTTCTCCGATGAGCATAAAATGCATACGTTTGTATTTGCTCTCGATGCGTTCGAGCACCACTTCCCGTGGCCGGACGCAGAGATCAGGCCATCGGGGTTCAAGCCTTCTCACTATAGTTTGATCATCGGCGCTGCACATGAGAATTTCAAACCTTTTATCCACTTCAAGAATACCGGGAGTCGGCGGAGTGTTTCCATTGCCCAGTTCTCTGGAAATAGAATTCAATTCGAAACCCAGTTTTTCCAATTGACTGTTATGCTGTATGAGGATGGAATTATGGATAAACACAGTCCACCAAGCAATGAGTGCGGCCAATGAGAGAATGGTCAGAGCAAAAATGAAATGGTGGATATGACGCTTGAACAAATCAAAGAAAAGGCCGAAAGAGGGGTAATTCAGGTTTGCCATCGATCTCAAATCCAGGGAACGTTCATGATGATAACAGGTCTCCCCCTTTCAGTTCAATCGTATCGGACATCGAGGGGTAAGGAATTTGGGTTTCTATTGTTTTTTCTTGAATATGTATTTCATTTCCTGGAGGTTCTTAGTCAAGTTCCACCATCCATTCTTGAATGAGGCATAGTCCGGACCGGACATGGCTGAGGCATACCTGACTGAATTGGAATAAAAGAGCCACTGCAGAATCCACTTTTGCTCGATGGCTTCGTCAAAAGGATTGGCCGGATTCGCCCATCCTTTATCCCATACAGATAACATCAGATCAGTTGCCACAGCCGTCATCCTGTTGGTTTCTTCTATTGTCTTGTGAAGTTTGTCAAAGTGCCCCTCTGCCCAATCGGTCGAGTGGCAGGACGTACATACTTTTGTCATCTTTGATTGCTGCTGTTTCTGGCTTTCTTCCTCCATCAAGAAATCAGAAGCCGGTTCTCCCTTGAACGTTGTGGGCAAAGGGAGGCCATCTGCGTTTGTGATCGTGTAAGTGTCACCACTCTTGGGCTGAGGATGGGCGTATATGAGGCCAAACAGCCTCACCCAGAGACGCGCTCCGAAGTCGTGGCTCCTTTCAGCGATGACTTCTCCATCGGGATCGACAATCAGGCTGTTGTGGCAGACCGCGCATGTGGGGGCTTTAAAATCTTTACCGACTGTCCAGGGGACCTTCGTCCAGTTCCACTTGTGGTGGACCGAAGAGTATATGTTGCCGTGTTTGCTCTCGCGATAAACATTCCAGGCCGGAAGATCGGGTTCAAGATGGCATTGGGAGCAGGTCTCCGGTTTGCGGGCGATTTCGATTGAAAAGCTGTGACGTGGATGGCAGGCAGTACAGGCCCCTTGACTTCCATCAGGATTGATTCGGCCAACTCCCTGATTCGGCCAGTTGGCAAGCTGTGGGACCTGGATCTCACCCAGTTCGGTTTCGAAAGTCCTGGTGCCTGTGACTTCAATGAGTGTTCCATGACACCCATAGCATGTCTCGGCTTCGGTAGATGGGGAGGCTTCGAGCTGAATGATCTCTCCGTCTTTGAATTCTTTCAAACTGATGATGGTCTCGACGAGCTTGTGAAAAACAGGGTTTTTTTTGAGATTCCCGTAGGCAAAGGATTTTTTGGTGGATGAATACTGCTCCTGCTCTTTGGTATGACAGGTTGCGCAGTCTTTCGGGGAAACGACAACGTTGATCTTGTAATCAAAATGTTCGAAATTATCTGTATGGCTTTCTGCGTTCAGACTGTGGCATTCGTAACAGCCGACAGCTACGCTCAAGAGCTTTTCTGGTACAGCTTTGCTGGATACTTTGAGCCCCAGCTCTGTCTTTTCCATGGCTCCTGCCGGGGTCATATGGGCGTGTGAGCCCGATAGCCAGTCTTCGACAATTCCCGGCGAGATTGTCCGGTGACACTCCAGACATTCCTCGGTTTGATCGCTCAGTTTTACAGCTTGGTCTTCGCTCGGATTTTCAGGTGTGGATGAAAGGGCGACCATGCCAAAAAGAACCGAAGCTAAACAAAGTGAGAAAAATCCTTTTTTCATTGATTTTTTTCCCCTTAAATATAATAGCATAAACCAATTTTGCCTAATAAATCCTTATAGCAAAGGAAAAAATCGTTGTCAATCCAGTGAAGATATTCAACAGATTTTGCGGTTTTTGTATAAAATTAAATTATTCTTCATCTTAATAGTTGAGTTTTTTTATGCATTCAATAATAATTGAACCTGAAGGGAAGCAGATTAATGAATATGTTTAAAAAGAAGTCTAGCTTTGATAACAGGTTCATTTTAGTCGTTTTTTTGTGTGCCCTTCTCGTGACATTTGGCCTTGGGATTGTGCAGGAGGAAGAATACGAGGAGATTGACAGTCAAAGCTGCACAGGATGCCATGAAGAGGGGGAACACGAGACCATAATTGAGGAGGATCTATCGCATTCTATACACGAAGGATTCGAGTGCCTGGACTGTCATCAGGATAAAACCACGCTCCCGCACAAGGAAATGGCCGGCTTTAGCGTTAGCTGTCAGGGATGTGCCTCCTGTCACGAAGAGGCCGCCCAGGCCTATAAATTTCATGGGAGGATGAGCGCTGACGAGTGTCTGGATATTCCGACCTGTGCCCACTGTCACGGCGATCATGATGTGTTGCCGAGTTCGGTGAAGCATTCGAAGACGCATCCCTCCAACGTCCCGGATATGTGCGCCCAGTGTCATGAAGATATAAATCTCACCGAAAAATACCAGATCTTGCTCGACCATCCTATTGAAGTGTACGAGAACAGCGTGCACGGCCTGGCCACGGAAAGAGGAGTCGATCTCGCCGCTACCTGTAACGATTGTCACTCTACCGGAGGATCCGCCCATAGAATTCTGTCACCTGGAGACCCTGAGTCCACGATCAACCACTTCAACATCCCCAAAACTTGTGGCAAATGCCATGAGGGCGTTGAGAACGAATACATGGAAGGCATTCACGGCCAACTTGCGGCACGGGGGGAAACAGATACCCCTGTCTGCACCAACTGCCACGGAGAGCACGGCATTATCTCGCCCAGCGATCCCCGGTCACCCGTGTCCAAAATCCGCCTGGCGGAGGCGACCTGCGCCCCCTGCCATGAATCCATTACCCTGACTGAGAAATACGGCCTGTCGACAGGCCGGTTGACGTCTTTTATCGACAGCTATCACGGTCTCAAAACCAAAGCCGGAGACACATTCGTGGCCAACTGCGCCTCTTGTCACGGTGTGCACAAAATTCTGCCTAGCTCCCATCCAGAATCTTCGATACATCCGGATAATTTACGATCCACATGCGGTGAATGTCACCCTGGAATATCGGCGGCTTTGGCTTCTTCTCCAATCCATGGCGTAGGGGATGGAGGCCTTCAAACCAAAGCGGCTGGGATCGTGAAAGTCATCTATATTGTGGCCATAGTGGTCATCATAGGCTTAATGGCCCTGCACTGGCTCATCGACTTGGTCAGGCAGATCGTCCTGATCATGAAAAAGCCGCAAGTCAGACGGATGCGGATAGGGGAATTGTGGCAGCATCATCTGCTCATGGTGAGTTTCATCGTGCTCGTTATCTCCGGTTTTGCTCTGCGATTCAGTGAATCCTGGATAGCGGACCTCTTTTTTGGCTGGCCTCATGGTTTTGAGCTGCGTGGCCTTATCCACCGGGTGGCGGCTGTGGTCCTTGTCTTCGTCACCGTCTGGCATTTCATTTATTTGTTCACCAGAAGGGGAAGGTCTTTCTTTGCCGACATGCTGCCCAAATTCCACGATTTTCGTGATTTCGTGCACCGCATTCTTTTTAATCTCGGAATAGCAAAAACAACACCTCGCTTCAAACGCTTCAGTTATATTGAAAAAGCGGAATACTGGGCGCTCATCTGGGGGACGGCCGTCATGATCATTACCGGCTTTCTACTCTGGTTCGATAATTATTTCGTCCAGTTTTTGCCCAAGGGTTTTCTGGATGTCGCTCTTGTGATTCACTATTATGAAGCCATTCTCGCATCTCTGGCCATCGCCATCTGGCACCTCTACTCAACGGTTTTCAGTCCCCAAGTCTACCCAATGAATCCTTCCTGGTTGTCCGGCAAAATGCCCAAGGAGATGTACGAACACGAACACCCGGATGCTAGCATAGAGTTGGATACGCGACCGGAACCGGATGATCCTTCAGAAGCTGATTCTCACCCGGAGTCTGATTCTCGATCAAAATCCGAAGAATAAACCTGTTCCTGTTCAATCACCCAGATGATTGCATTATCAGGACGCCTGACTTTTTTCCAGACCAAATCCTGCCTTTTTTCAGAAAAATGTCTTGAAGTGTTGACTGAAGAGCGCTTTCGTTTTTTATTCTTTCGGCCTGGGATGTTTGACTTTTTCCCAGGCTGTGGCAAAGTCGAAAGGCTTGTCGTGAGGATTGTTCGCGTGGCATGTGGCACACGTGGCTTCAATGGCCCCCGGCAATCCGTATTCGATCAGCCCATTCTTCACCGCTTCGGCATGATCCTTCATGATACTCATTTTTTTATAGGCACTGCCTGGGCCATGGCAGACTTCGCAGCTCACTCCCTCGGCCTTGAGCTCAGGGGCCTTGGCCGCTAAGGGTGCATGGCACTTCAGGCATTCTGAATTGTCAGGCGCATCGGTTGCGAGGGCTTTCGCCGCGTCGGTCGAGAGCGAGGTGAATGATTTCGAATGCTTCCTCGCTTCCCAAAGCGGGTATTGCTTTCCTTGTTTTTCGGATTTATGACACATCTTACATTTTTTGGCACCAACATAAGTGAAATCTTGGCTGAACACGTTTGCGATGTATGCAAGAGACATTATCAAGGCAATACTCACTACAAGCTTTTTCATAAAAGCCTCCAAATTTTTTGAATATCTATAGTAATGAATATTATCACAAGTGTCAATATAATTTCTATCGAAAATATAGTCAATTAACTGGACTGAAGGTTTTTCATTAGTGTACTAATGCTATAAAAGTGCAAGGATGATTTTCACTGCGGAGTTTGGGTAAATGATAGAATTCTCTTTATCTGTGTTGTCAACCACTCTTCAACGAACATATAATTGTGCACGCCGGAGCTTCCGTCCAGCATTATCTTCTGAAGTATTCTTTCGATGTTCTGCAGGCTTTGCCTTTCCTGACCGGTCAATGTCAATTTCTTTTTTTCGTTCAAGGAGTCGGTCAGCGACTGAATTAGAGCCGCTATGGAATCCTGCCAGTCTATGAACATCACATCGTAGCCCTCTTCATGGCAGTCGAGGCACTTCTGTTTCCCTGAGCGGAAAACGGCATTCTTCTCATTCAAATGACAGTCCGTGCACTCCGCACCAGTTTCGAACATGATATCTCCGGGGATTTCGTAACCATTCCATGTGCCTCCCTGATAGAGGGTTTTTTGGAGGGTGTGGCAAGTTGTGCAGTCTTTCGTTGTGTCTTTGTGATGACAGGCCGCACAGCTCTGTTTGGTGGCGATGAATTCCCCATGGCTGCGCACGTTCGAATGGCAGGTATCACAGGATATCTGCTGCTCAATCAGGTGCCTTTTATGCGGAAAGAGCAATCCGAAGACGGAGGCATTGATCTCTTCGATCCCGGCATGGCAGTTGGAACACTCAGTTGGGATCTCTTTTGGGGCCGCCTCAAACGGTTCCGGTTTATAACTCGATTCGATCGTGCTCAGCGCTTCCAAAACTTTTCTGTAGGCCGCAGAAAGCAATTCCTGCGAATAGGAGACGTTGTGGACACTTTTCCCGCTATCGACCAACTCGATGTTAAAGAGCGCTTCTTCTAACAGATCTTCCGCTTCGCCCTTCTGTGGATGTGTGGAACGTCTAATCGCCTGGGAGGTTCTGTTGTAGACTGTCCTGATTTGACTCAACTTTTTGACCGTCGACGCTTCCCATGCCCTCAATATTCGGGAAAAACCTTCCCCGTGGCACGACTCACACGCTTTGGCCCGGGCAACGAATGTATCACTCTTTATGAGTTGACCACCCCTTTCCTCATGAAATATATGACAGCCTTTACAGCTCAATCCTTTGTCCAGCATGACATTGGGCATGGGATGGTCGACACCTTTCCCTCCCTCTCCGACATACAGGGCTTTTTGGGCCCTGTGAAAATCAGCATGACATGTCTTGCAGTCGGCAATGGTTTCGATATCCTTGATGATCTTGTGCTGGATTTCCATGTGGCACTGATTGCATTCGATTTTGTCGGTGGCCACATGTTCTTGATGCATCAAATCCGTTTCTTCGAACTTGTCTAACCGGTCCTTTTCCCAATGGCACTTGTAGCAATTCTCCCTCGGCACTTCCCCATCGCCGACGATGATGTTGCTGTGGCATTTGTCGCAGGTGAAGCTATTGTCGAACACGACGGTGTGGTTATAGCGTGACGTTGTCTCGTTCGTGAGTGTTTCTTTGCTATGGCAATGGGAACAGGCTTTGATTTGGCTGAAATGATCGCTTTCTTTGAAGTGGCAGATGAAGCAGCTGCTTTCGGTCACCGTGATGTGTTCTCCCTGGACAATCTGTGAATGACAGCTCGTGCATTGGAGTTTTTTCCCTCTTCTCAAGTCTTCAAAATGAATTTTGTGGTCAAAGACAACTTTCTTGAATGGTACCGTTCCCTCGAGAAGGCGTTTGTCGTGACATCCTGACTGAAGACAGCTCTCATCCTTGATTTCTGCCCATGGTTTGGATTTCACGTAGAGTTTTGTCCAATACCTCCCGACCATAACCAGGCCTTCGATCTTTTTTCTGAGTTTGGATTTGATTCCCCCGCTCGGAGGATAATGGCAGGCATTGCACTCCACTTCGCTGTGCGAGGATGTCTCCCAGCTCTGAAAGAACGGTTTCATATAGTGGCAGGAAGCACAAAAACCCGAGTGAGATGTGTACTCCACAGCAGCCACCATCAGAACGACGAAAGATCCGGCAATGGCTGCCAGTACGATAAGCTTTTTTCTTTTTTTGTTCCTTGCCATATCTATCAGGACTCCTCTTTGAATCTAAAAGGGCAGTAATAATCAGTCAATAAATCCCTTTCGATATATATTCGACTTATGTTCAGGTTAGGCGTAGCTATGAAGCCCGGACAAGAGATAGTTGACGCCGAAATAGGTGAACAGGGCGGCGAGAAAGCCGAGTACAGCGATAAAGGCTGAACGGCGGCCCTTCCAACCCATCACGATTCGCGTATGCAAATACAGAGCAAACACAAACCAGGTGATGAGGCTCCAAGTTTCTTTGGGATCCCAACTCCAATACCTCCCCCAGGCATTATAGGCCCAGACCATGCCGAAAACGAGGCCTCCTAGCGTAAAGAGGGGAAAACCGATGGCAATGCATTTGTAACTGACTGCATCGAGCTTTTCTGACGTTAGGCCAGACTTCCTCGACCCTCCTTTTTTCTCTCGGGAATCGGCCATGAGATAGAGGATGCTGGTGATGAAACCGATGGCGAAGAAAGCTTCCCCGATAAGGGTAACCGACACATGAAGCCAGAGCCAATAGCTCTGAAGAGCGGGAATCAGTGGTGTCGCTTCTTTGGGCATTAAAGGAGATGAGGCCAGAGCCATGAGGCCGATGACGATAAGCATAAAATAGGGGCCGGCCTTGCGGATTTTGAATTTTCCTTCGATGATGATGTAGGCCATAATGGATGACCAGGCAAGAAATGACAGAGATTCGTACATGTTTGTGAAGGGCGCATGTCCACTTTCTATGGTCCGCAGCACAAGAGCAACAGAGTGCGTGAACAGGC
>Ga0180431_10000853_pt1 | contig 43217 bp, 45 predicted proteins | sample SS_ome_11_FD_132459 | JGI IMG/M metagenome (GOLD analysis project Ga0180431, IMG submission 132459) | Hypersaline lake sediment archaeal communities from the Salton Sea, California, USA - SS_1_MS_1 metaG | ecosystem: Environmental > Aquatic > Non-marine Saline and Alkaline > Hypersaline >... | reverse complement strand
CTCCGTGCGGAACTTGCCGAACTGCGTGGGCAGGTTGCGGATGCGCTTGAGGTTGCCGGCGGCGCGGTTGGGCACGCTGCCGCCGTCGGCCACAAAGCTCTGGTGAGAGTCCTGGGTGGATAGGGCCGTGTCGGTCTCCTCGGCGGCGGATCGCTCGTAGCTGGTGGCGTCCTGGTCCTTGGCGGTGATCTTATCCACATGGTAGGTCAGCCGCCCGGTTTCCGGGTTCACAGCGATGGGGCTGCGCTCGTAGCGGACACCCAGGGTCGGGTCGTTGGGCGGCAGTGGCGCGGCCTCGCGGCGGGCCAGGTGCCAGGTGCTTTCCACTTCCTCGGCGGCGCTATTGGCCTGCTGCACACCAGCCAGCGTGCGGCCCCCGCGGTGGAGCTCCTGGTAAAGCCTCAGCTGATGGGTGCGGGCATCCTCGCGCATGTAGATGCGCCCGCCGTACCAGGTGCCGGAGCGCTCCCAGCGGCTGCCGGCCATGGGTGTGGTGACGGTGGGCGATGGCAAAGCGTTTGTGCCGTCGGTGTATTCGGCCAGGACCGTCACCAGGCAATCGAGGTCTTCCCGGTTGACCTTCTCGATGTAGCGGGTGATCAAATCAACGTCAAAGCCGTCCTGATCCGCACCTTCCTCCACGCGCCACAAATCAGGCTGCTTCAGGTATTCCAGCGCCGCGGCGTTGGTGAGTATGCGTGTGGTCACTTGCCCGCCTCCCCGATCATGTCATAGAGCCCGAAGCCCCGCTTGCCCGCCGGCACGTATTCGTCGAAGAGCACATCTCCCAGCCCGGCATTGCGCAGCGCCCACTCGCGCATTACCCGCACAAAGGTCTCCACGCAATGCCAGTGCTCGGGGCTGCGCCGCCGGGGGGCAATCCCCAGTTTGAGGCGCACGCCCTTCCAGTTCTGCACAAGCTGCAAGAAGGCATACTTCACCGTGGGCACCGCCCGGCAGCAGCGGCGGAAGGCCCTGGGCACTTCCTCGGGGCGCACATCGGGCAGGTTCACAAGCTCCAGGCGGCGGACCTTGGGGTGTTTGGCCTGCCAGGCGCACACGCGGCGCAGATCATAAGGCCCGCGCACGCCGGTCTTGCCGCTGAGCTTGTCGCGCTTGCCGATGCTCTCGAAGTACACCCGGCAATGCCCCTCGGGCCAGGGCTCCACGTCGTCCAGGGCCGTGGTAATCAACTGCTCAACGCGCTCGGCAACCTCGTTGAGGCCTTCGGCATAAAGCTGGATCAGCTCCTCCTCCAGCCAGTTAAGGAATTCGTGCTTGTGCGCCGTAAACGCCACCGCCGCGTGCGCCTTGCCGTAGCCGCCGGTGGCCGTCATGATCGCCAGGTTAACCGGGTCCAGAAGGTTGCCCGTGAAGATCGCCTGAATATGTGGTTGCATCGTTCACTTGACCTTTTCGGCTACGCGGTCCAGCACTGTCTCGATCCGGCTCAAACGCCGCACCTGCTCTGCGTGGTTGCTGTCCATCCTGGTTTGGATAACGGCAATTTCGCGCTCGTTGGCCACCGACTTCATGTGCGCTTCGTCGGCTGTGCTGCACGCCCGCTGGGCCTTGGTCCAGGCTCCACCGGCTGCAAATATCCAGACGATGAGCGTAAGAAATATCGTGATAGCCGCGACCAGGCTGATCCTTTGCCCGTTACTCATTGCAGCCTCCCTATGCCGTTATTACCCTGTAAATATGTGCGCGGCGCTTGTCGCTGCGGCCCCAGTAGATTGCGCCCTGGTGCTCGGCCACGGCCCCGCCGAAGCTGCGGGCGCGGTCGTCGGCGCTCTCGCCTTCTTCCTCGGCCGCCAGGTAGAATTTCTCGGCGCGGTCCATCACCCACAGCCGGTCCGGATCCACCCCGGCAATCCAGAGGCGCCCGCCGAAGGCCGCCATGTGCGTCACGCAGCTGGAGCCGGTGTCCCCGATCTGCTTCCACTTGTCCTTCGCCAGGCGGTAGACGCGCCCCCCAGCGGTGGAGGGATGGCCGCTCGGGCCCCAGGCGGCGCTCTCCGCGCCATAGAGCTGGTCGCGGTAGGCGGCGATCTGCACGATATTGCATGGCCACTGCCTGCCCTCGGGATAGCGCAGCACCCCGGCCTCGCCGAAGTTGTAGCTCACATAAAGCTGGCCGCCCAGCTCCACCAGGCAGCGCGGCATGGCCTGGACCTGCAGCGAATAAAGCGGCTGGCCGCTCAGCGCGTCGATAATCTGCGGATGGTCCAGAAAGCGGCGGGCGCTATACTCGTTATTATATGCCAGAAGCGCCTGTCCGCGGTAGCGCCCGCCGGCCACGCTCCAGCGTCCGCGCGCGCGCGGCCCCGGCATGGGCGTGCGGTCGGCCAGCATCAGGCTGTGGCTGCCGTGCTCCACCGGGAAGACCGCCAGGTCGGCGGCCAGGAAAGGCTGGCCGATGGTCTCCTCGCCGCCCTCATACACGCAGGCGCCGTCGCGCCAGATGCGCGAACGGTGCCCGCCGCGATAGACGTTGGAGGTGCTCGCCACCAGTCCATAAGGCGTACCCAGCAGCCCCACCAGCTTATACGTATCGGTCGGGCCGCTCCACACCAGCTCGTGGCGGCACTGCACAGGCTCCGGCGGCGGGGCCGGTTTGATCTTCTCCCAGATAGCTCGCCAGTCGAAGCCCATTACTCCCCCTCCTCGAAGCCCGTTTCTTCCGGACCGTAATAGGTCCCGTTGACCATGTCACTGAACCCGCGATCCCTCCAGAAGGTGGCCGCGCGCACCGTCGCATCCCACACCCGCATCGGCCAGCGGGCGCCCGCGATCATGATGTTGTGCACGTTCCAGGTCTTGCCGTTGAGGACAACCCGTGCGGGGTGCCCGCCGATCCCCTCGTTAAAAATCAGGAGGTCATGGCAGCACTCGTGGCTTACCGTATCGGCATCGGGCGCCCCGCCCTCCGGGAAGGCAAACCAGAACTTCACGTGCGTGCCGCCCTGGGTCCCCTCGTAGGCCCCGTGCACCGTGGCCATATCGAGCAGCCCGAAGTATCCGTCGGCATTGCGGCCGGTGGGCTCCAGGCGGTAGCCATAGATCACCATCTGCTCGGCCCGCGCCGGATCCAGCCCCACCCGCTGGTACTGCCTGGCAATCTCGGGCCTCACCGCCGCCTCTATCACTGCATCGTCGCTGCTCGAACCACCGGACCCGCCGCCGGTCGAGGCGCAGCCGGCCAGAAGAAGTGCCAGAAGAATTACCGCAAACTGCTTCATTTCTTCTCCGGTTTGAATTGCCCTGGGGGCCGGGTGCGTTTACCGATTACGGGGTTACTCTCGGCGCTTTCCATGCCCAGCTGGTTCACGGCCCGCACGGTGTAGCGCAGCTCGTCGACGTTCGCGGGAATTTCCACTTCGGCGGCATTGGTGGCCACGCCGCTAACCACCGCGTTTGTGCCCTCGTATATCGTGTAGGTCAGCGGACCGTCGATCGGCGTGCCGTCGAGGTACGTAGCCGGCGGGTCCCAGGTAAAGCTGACCGTGCCGGCAATGCAGCCGGCGGCAAGCAGGCACCCGCCAATCAAAAATATCCGGTTCATCGCACCTCCTTGACGGCACGTTTCATCAGATACTTGAGCAAACCCTGCTGCACATTCAGAAACTTGCGTTGCCCTGCCGACAGGTTGGCAAACAACACATCCACATCAGCATTAAAATACTGCTTGATCGTATCTATCTGCTGCGGCGTCAGATCAAGCTCGGCGGCAAGTGAGGTTTGAGCTTCGGCTTCTGCGGCTATGGCGGATTGAATCGCGGCAGTCTCAACGGCGACTTGCGCCAGATCGCCCGCTGTTGCTTCCTCGGCTGTTAACAGCACCTGGTCGGTACCTTCCGCGCCAATACGGTAATAGCGAGTGATGCTTACCGGCTCACGGAACTTGCCTTCCGGTTTATACACCTCACCGTAATTCGTCACGGCGTAGACTGATAAAACTACCAGTGCAAGGTTTGTCATTGGCTTAGTCTCCTGTTCTGATTAGGCTTGTTGAGAACAGGCCAAGCAAATGATCGGAGCTCGACCCATCCTTGCCGTCGACGCGATAGCGCATTGTATGTTTTCCAGCGGAAATTGCAATGTCTTCAAAATCGGCAACGTGACGCCAGTTTAATGCAACCGTGTATAGATTTGTGGTTGCCACTTCCGCGCCGTCGATGTCGATATCCAAAATTCCCCGACTACTGCTCGTCAGGGTAACTATGCTGAGCGTATATGTGCCCGCAGGACAGGAAAAATCAAAACTGCAGTTGTCTCCATCCGCGTGTGTTGTTGTGTTTTGGAATAGACGACCATATGGGGCGGAAGCGTTGGCAGCATTTACCCACGTTCCTTGACCTATCGTGGGCGTGTGCGCCACCGAAAACTCCCACCAAATCGGGCTGACGATATACCCGTCCTTGTCGGCAACGACGAGCCGGTTTGTGTCCCCTGCGTCCAACCGCCGGTAGATGTGCCCCCCCTGCGAGTAAATATCATCATGCGAGGCCGTGCCGCTAAGATGATTGGCGTTGGTGTCCAACTGAAGGTAACCGATATTCTTGACTTCGTTGCCGCCAACGTTCACCTGGCAGCCGGGCTGGAACTCCGCGGCGTTTACAAACGAATACACCTGGCTGACGCCGTTGAACCTGATCTTCCCGTCGGTAAACTGGGAGTAGAAGATCAGGTCTATCGGGCTTGTGCCGTCCCCGATGGTAACCTCATCGCCGGCGGTGAGTGTCGGGTCGGTCTCCGGCGCGGGCCCGGGCTCCACGATCCCGCCGCCGAGCTGCGCCTGGGTAAGGCCGATCGCCAGGGCAAAGAGAAGCCCCGCGGTTGCTGCCAATACTGCAAAGTGTTTCATGGCTCTATCTCCTCTGTCATCCTGTCCATCCTGTTAACCCTGTCTGCAACCTTCTCAGAAGTTGCACTCCGTGATGGTGCACTTGGCGTCGCTGGCGCCGTCGCGGATGATTTTGGCCGCGCGCGCCATGGCCTTGCGCAGCGTAAAGGTGCTGCCGGCCACGTAGCGGTGGCCGTGGCTGCCGCCGACCGGGGCCGAACCGTCGAAGGTTATGCGCACGGGGTTATCCTCCACGGTCAGAAAGACCCTCTCGGTCTTGTCGTTAAAGGCCTGGTCGTCCTCCAGTGTCTTGGCGGCATTGCTCACGGTGAGGTCCGGGTGCTCGACCCCCACCACCGGAACCCAGTTGCTCGGCGCACTGACATCAAACGTATTCATGTGTTCTCTCCCATCCTGTTTATCCTGTTAATCCTGTCAAAAACTCCCCCTCATCCTTCCCCCAGGGCCTTCCTCGCCCCCTGCCGGCCGATCTGCACGTTCTCCCCATACTGCTGGGCCATCGAGTCCAGGTGCTGGATGCGCGCTTCCAGGATCGCGCGCGAGTCCTCGGTGAGTTTGTCATAAATCATGGGGTTACGCTGCTGCAGGTCCTGGTACATCTGCAGGCGCAGGCGGTAATTCTGGCTGCCGTCGTCGGCCATGGGCGGCTCCACCCCCGCGGCGATCTTGATGAAGTTCTCCAGCTCGTCGTCCATCTCGCGGGTCTGCGCGCGGTCCACGTCGACGATGGCGCTCTGGGCCAGGTGCGGCGAAAGCCGCCACATCAGCGACTGCACCACCGGCGCGGTCTCGATCGTCTTCTGCGTGTCGATCGCCAGGAAGATATCCCGCACAATCTCCCCCACGTTCTTCAGATATTCCGGGTCCAGGTCCTGCGGGTCGAAGGTCAGCATGAGGTCAAACTGCCCCTGGATTTCCTCGCGGGTGCGGATGATCGGCTCGCCGGCGGCGTTGGTGATGCGCGCCAGCTTCTCCTCGGGCATATACTGCTGGCAAAGCTGCAGCAGCTGGCGGTCCACCTCGCGCAGGTTGCCCAGCCACCACAGCACCTTGAACTGCCGGTGCAGCTGCACCAGGCCGGGGGGCACGTCGTCGGCCTCGCGGCCCGCATACTGGTTGATCTGCCGCCACAGCTCCGAAAGCATCTTGTCGATGGTGGCCGGATAGGGCGGCGGCTGCAGCCACTTGTAATCGCCCTCGCGCTTGGATTGCAGCTCCACCAGGGGGGCAATGTAAAGCTCGCCTTCGGTGCGCCGTCCGCGTGTGATAATCGGCGGCACGCCGTTGAGCTGCGCGTTATCCCCGTAGGTGTCCACAAAGAGCTTCAGCATATCCTGGTGGGGGCCCATCAGCTCGGGGAGCCCGCGCGAGTCCAGCAGGTACTTGGTGAGCACCTCGCGCTGCACGGCATGTCCCGGATACTTGCCGTGGGCATAGTCCACCAGGCGGCGCTCGTGGGCGGCGGTGTTGATATCGCTGTGGAAGGTTATGTAGTAGCGGCCGGGCACCCCGTCGGTATTGGCCGCGCGGAAATATGCGCGCACAACCTGGTAGAGCCCGCGGTAGTCGGCCTCGTTGCGCTCGGTGATGGTGCCGTCCTCGAGCTTCTTGTAGGCGGGGAACACGGCCACGCCTTCCTTGCCGCGGTCGTTCTCGCCTTCCTTGCCGATCAACTCCTCCACAAACTCCCGGCTCCAGCCCTCGCTGATCTGCTTTTCCAGAACATCGGCCTTCGATAACCACTCCGGCTCGAAGTACATGCGCGCCTTCTGGAAATCCAGCGTGTTGGCCGGCACAAACCAGTCCTCAAACAGCCGCTTGGCGCACACCTCCGGACCGTTGCGCGTTTCGTAAGGCACGGGAAACTCCGTGTAACCGTCCTGCCTGAGGCTTCTGATCGCCTTGCGCGCCCTTGGCCGTTTAAGATGCGGGAAGTACTCGAGTAAAATCTCCGCCAGGGGGGCCTCGCCCCACTCCTCGTCGAGCAGCGCGTTCTGGAAATCCTCGGCGGCGCGGCGCACCTGCTCGGCATACTCCGCCTCGGTCAACTCGGCCTCGGCCCCGGCGTAGAGCTCCAGGGCGCCCTGCACATACAGGCCCATCAGCTCCTCGGCCGTCAGCCGCCGGTATTCCAGCGCCGTCTCGCGCCGCCAGTAAACACCCATAAAGCCCACCGCCGGCGAATCCCCGAAGACATACTGCGCCAGCATGATCAGGTGCTTGAGCCAGTCAAAGCCCAGCTCGTTGGCCTTGATCCACCTCAGAAGCTGCGTCATCTTGCCCGCGCGGCCGGTGTCCTCCCCGCCCACCCCCGTCACCATCACCTGGGCGCGCAGCGCCGAGACCACGCAAAGCATCACGTCCTCGTTGGTGAGCATATCGGCCAGGCGCACGCGCTGATCGCACGCGCCTTCGAAGGGCGTGGGCGGCTCGTCGTTATTGTCCTCGGCGTGCTTGCGCCCGTCGGAGCTCTGGCCTTCCCAGATGCAGAAGCGCGTGTTCTCCGCGTCCACCCCGCTGGTATAGATGCCGCGCTCCAGATCGCCGAGAATCGCGCTCACCTCGCTTTTCAGCTCCGCAAGAATCGGATCGCTCACCGGGGCGCTGCCGCCCTCGTCTCCGGTACGCTCCAGATCGGCTTTGTCCGGCATGGCTTATCTCCCGCTGCGGAAAGTTGCGCGGCGCACAATGCGCTGGTCGATCAACCGCTCCTGCAGATTCTCCAGGATGTTGCGCGCCACCGCGGCCTCCTGGTGGCGGCCCTCGTCCTCCTGGGTCAGCTCGGCGGCCACCGCGTGCTTGAGGTAACGCTTCAGAAACTGGGGACACTCGGCCTGCTCCCAGTAATCGGTCTGGGTGCTGGGGTCCTTGTTGAGGTTGGCGGCCTGCAGGCTCTTGTAGCTCTGGCCGGTGGCGGCCAGGTAAACCAGGTCGCCGGCGGCGTAGGTCTCGGTGTTATCCCACTCCGTCCAGGAGAACTGCGGGGGCAGCGGCCGGAATCGCAGGTAAGGCCGCGCGGGGACTTCGTCGGCGCGGCAGATAATGTCATCACCCAGGATTTCCACCGGGCGCAGCGGCTCGGTGCCCTCATACACGCGCGGGTCGCGGTCATACAGGCAGTTCTCGGTATCCACGCCGCCGATCAGGTAAGCTTCCCAGCTCTGGTCGTAGGCGATCGAAGCAATGAACTCGTCGTCTTCCACCTCGCTCCACCAGGCCGTCTCGGTATCCGGGTCCTTGTTGAGGTTGCCGGCCTGCAGGCTTATCCAGTACTTCTCGTTGCCGTCGGCGTCCACGTGGTAGACCTCCGCGTCGGCAGCGTAGGTGGTGGCGTTGCTCCAGGTGGCGCGCCACTGGCGGCGCTCCACCAGCATCAGCTCCGGCCACCAGGCATCCTCCCAGGCTTCCTCCATGGCCTCGTTGACAAGCTCGGCGGTCTTGGCCTTCTGCCCGTCGGTCAAACTGGCGGTGTCCGGATCGATCCCGCGCAACCGCCAGATGCCCTCAAATACGCTCTTGATCGTGCAGGTTCTCACGCTTCCTCACTGTTCCGCCCGGGGACGGCCTGGCGCGGGCCCTGACCCAAAGGGTGGCGCCCGGAAGGGGCCGGGCCGGCCAGGTCATCCCCCGGCGGGCGGCGCGTCGATCGCCACAAACGCGCCGCGTTTCGTGTAAACCTTGCGAAAACTCACCCTGCCCAGCCGGTTGTGCCGCGCTCCCAGGCCCGGCACGCACTTATCCGGCATGGCGTTGGTCCACGGATACAGCCGCTTCTGGTCCTCCCAGTAGCCGCGCGCCTCCGGGGAAAGCACCGCGTGGCCCTCCTGGTCCACCGCATTGATAAAGGCCTCCACGTCGCACTGCATGTGCAGCCGCCCGCTGCCGAAGCGCTTGAGCTCGCCTCTGGCGCGCGCCGCCTGCTGGTCGCGGCGCATGGCCCCCTGCATCCTTTGCCGGCCGTCCAGGCCTCCCAGCCCCGGCGGCCCCAGGCGGATCGCGTTTTGTCTCTCGGCCATCAACGGCATACTTGCCTCCTACTCGTCGGCTACATCCTGCGAGGTCCCGCTCAGGTGGAACCTCACCGCAAAAGTGCGGGTCATCTGCCCGCTGGCATCGTCCATATCGTCGCTGCGGGTAATGCGCATCTTGCCCGGCCGGTCGTCCAGGGAGAGCGCCGCCCACACCGCATAAATCCTGGTGAGCACCGCAAAGAGGATCTTGCGGATATCGCCGGTGGCCGCATCGGCCTCCGCGGCGGTCAGTTCGGGAAAGCTGGCGATGGGCACGGTGATGTCGGTGCCGTCCTCGCTCCAGCTCGGGATCCAGGTGGTGGGCGTATCGTCGAATGCCATTGCCTCTCCCGCTTTCCCGCTCCGGTGCGGGCCGGCCCTTGGTCGCTGGCGGGCCGGCCCGCCTCAGTAATCTAAACGCGCCTTGCGTTTTGAATTCAGTCCAGGTCGGTGGAATCCCACAGCTTCAGGTAAAACCACACCTCGCCGTTATCGAGCTCGGCCAGGTTGTAGCTGGAGTGCGGCGTAAACGTGAAGTCCACGTAATCGGCCGAGGTGTAGAGCTTGCGCCCCACCCCCGTGGCGTTCAGCCCGTTGGCCGTCTGCGCCGTAAAGGCCGCCGTGGCATTCGTCCACACCGCGCTGGTCGTCAGCGCCGCGTTCGTCCAGGCCGACTTCACGTTCAGCACCACGTTGGTCACATAGTTGGTGCCGTTGCCGACCGTTTCGAACGATATACTGTAGCCGAAGTTACCCGTCTCCGGCGTAATCGCCGAAGCAAAGTTACCCGTCTCCGGCGTCAGCGCCACGGTGCCGTTGGTGGCAAAAGCCGTGGTGGCCGCCTGGGAAAACCCGGATCGGCCCCACTTCAGAAACACCTCCGTGCCGTAGCTGTTCAGCTCCGTCGAGTCCAGGTACAGGTCTGCATCGGTACCATCGCCCACCGTCACCGTGGTGGTGCTGAAGGCATTGGTGGCATCGTCGGTAAACGGCGTCACCAGAACCATCGCCACCAGCTCCACCCCCTGCTTGGCCGCAACCGCAAAGCTGCTGCCCAGCGTCTGCGCGGTGTTGTCGACCGTCTCGGTGAGGTCCGCGTGCGTCACCCTCACCAGGTGCGTGGCGCCTGTCTCCAGCTTGGTCTCGGCCGGCAGAAGGTCCACTTCCACGGCCAGGCCCGTCACGCACACCACCAGAAACACCGCCATCAATACCCACAGTCGTTCAAGAAACCGCCTCATTTGCTTGTCCTCCTCGTTAGTTGTTCGTCTTGCGGTTTGGCAATTAAGGGGGCCCGGTTGCCCGGGCCCCTCGTCCTCAGCTATCCGTGTTGGTATACACGTAGCACTGCCCGAGCGGATTCTTGCACACCAGGATAAACACGGTGTCGTGATATCCCCTGGGGCCGCCGCTCTTGGGCGGGCACACGTAGGCCGCCGGAGCATCCGCGAAGCGCAGCTCCCACATACTCATGTCCAGCCACGCCCCGGAGCGCGTGGTGTAGTTACTGGCTGCGCCGGTTCCCTCCGTGCACAGCTGGTGCCAGGTGGGCACTGCCTTGTACTCCCCGGCATCGAACTCGAAGAAGTCCACCACCTGCTGGAGCTTCTTGTCGGCGGCGCTCTGAATCGTGCGCACGATCTCCACGCCCGTATCGTCGCTCTGGCGCTGCGCCCAGGTGCTCATCTGGCGCTTGAGCTTGATGCCGCAATAGGCCACCAGGCTCACCGGGCCTTTCTTGGCGTCGGCGGCGGCCTCCAGCATCGTCTCCATGTTAGACGGCATAAAGCTGCCCAGCGCGCTGGTATACGCGCAGCCGCTGGCCGGGCGGAAGTTCGCCGGCACCGGCAGCGTCGACTGCGCCGCCGTCTGGATCCACGAGTACACTCCGCGGCTGCGGTACGGCGTAGCCGGCGCGGCCTCGGCCTGCGTGTCCACAGCCGAGAGCAGCTGCTTCTCGTGCATGAAAGCCAGCTTGATTGCATCGTCGGCGGCCTGTTTGGCGCGCTCGGAGTTCTTCACCCCGGCCGTGCGCGTGAGGTTTGCCAGGCGGCTGGCCATCCAGCCGTCGGTCATCAGCCACATCCAGTAGCCCCGGAGTTTCTCGCGCTCCGAGTGGCTGAAGGTGCTGATGTCGTGGCCGTCCATGGTCCCCTCGAACCCCTTATCCTCGTACAGCTGGACGGGCCACTCGCTGAGGCCCTGCTTGGGTTTGGTCCCCCTGGGCAGAAGCCTCGTGAAGGGCGTCTTGGTGCTCTCTGCAATGTAGATGGTATCCCCCACCTCCTGCAGCTTGAGCATGTCGGCCTGGTCGCGTTCGTAAATACCCGGCATGGTCTTGGTCCTTTCTCTATCCCGCGCCGGGCTTCCTGGGCCCGGCTACACTTTGCCTTCGTAAAGCTTGGCCAGGCTTTCCCTGGAAACATCCCCGGCAGCCATGATCTGCTGCGGGGTGCGCGCGCTGGTGCGCTTACCTGCGCTCACCGGCGGCTTTCTCGGGGCGGTGGCCCCGCCCGGCAATTTCGGCGGCCGGGGTTTGGCCTTGGCCTTCGGGGCAGGCTTCGGCTGGGAGGGCGGCGTGGTGGTGCCCTTTTCGCGCGCCTGGCGCCCGCGCTTCATGTCTTCGAACATGAGCTTGCGGCGCTCCTCGCGCAGGGTTGCGGCTCGTCCGCCCACGGCGGCGCGCTGGTCGCGCACTTCGGCAAACCGCCGGCGAATCTCCTTCGCGGTGTACGAGGGATTCTCGGGTGTATCGTCGCCCTCGTAGCCGTCGAAGTTTTCGAGCAACCAAGCCTCTGACTCGGCCAGTTCCTGGTCCTGCTTCAAAAGCTGGACATCTTCGGCGCTGAGGTAGTCGGGGTGGATCCCCAGGCGCATGGCGTGCGCCGCCACCTGGGCCTCCAGCTTCGCTGCCGTCTCGGCGGCTTGCGCCTCCGCGGCGGTTGCGCGCTCCTCGGCTTCCTTGCGCTTGGCCGTAACCTTGCCGATCCGCTTATTCACCTGGGCCTGGGCGTCAGCCGTAAGCCCCTCGATTTCCCCGTCGCGGACGGCATCCTCCTGGTCTGCGGACTCCTCGGCTTCCTCCGCTTCGGCCTCTTCCTCCGATTCAGCCTCCTGCTCGGCCTCCTCCTTCTCGGACTCGGCGGCTTCGGCATCCTCTTCGGCTTCGGCGGACTCTTCGGACTCCTCGGCATCCTCGCCATCCTGGCCGGGATACATTGCGGCCAGGGATTCTCGACTCACGTTACTTTGCGCTTCGGCGGCTTCGGCGGCCTGGGCCTCCTCGGCTTCCTCTGCGCCGGCGTCCGTTCTGCCTTCGGGCATGATGTTTTCTCCCATCACCTGGAGTTGCCCGTGGACTATCGGGCCCCGGCCTCGCGCCGGGGCGCCCCTCGCCACGTAAAAGGGGCCGTAGCTGGCCAAGTGTTCCTGCTACGGCCCCATCCAAAACCTGGATTCTTATGTGCGTCAACCGGCTAGGTTCGTAAGTAACCCTGATTAACCCTTAATAACCCTACATTAAACGCTTGCGGGGCATATTTCGGGCTGCTAGGGTCTTGCGGTAGAGGTCATATCATCCAAACTGAGCAGGAAGGCTACAGATGCCATTCGATCCAGAGACAGCAGAACAACTCCCCGATGATCCGCTTGAGGCTGCGCAAAAGCTTTGCGCGGATTTCGAGCGATTCAGCGTGCCGCATAAAGCCTTAGCAGACCAGGGTGTTGGTAAGTATGATGAGTATCTCAATGCCCTTGCTCTGCTTGAGGCACTGGCCGAAATCAATCATGTTGATCTCCCCGTCCGGCCCCTTCCTGCCGACAAGAAACAGGCAGTCAGGCAAGTCGTAGCCCTATTTAGGGAGATAATAACACGGGATCGGGACCACTTCTAAACACTCAACCCCGCGCCTCCGCCCCATCCTGTCCATCCTGTAAATCCTGTCAAGAAACTCCCCTCCTACTTCCCCCCTCGCCCTGCCCGGTCCCTGGCCTCCTGGGCCTGCTTCACCAGGTCCAGGATACGCTGCTGTGCTTCCTCGTGCGCGGCCATCTGCGCGGCGTAGTGGCGCAGCTGGGCATCGGGCTGGTCGACCACACCGGCATTCTCCGCGGCCAGCTCCTGCAGGCCGCGCAGCACCGTGAGGATCGCCTCCAGCACCGGGTTGCTATATTCCACGGCCAGTTTCTCCAGTAGCCGGTCTCTCGTCAGTGCCGGCAGAGTCTTCAGAATCTCCGAGCGCCGGCGGCGCCACCGGCAATACTCAACAATCGCCCTCATCCGCCCCTCCTTTCCGCATAGCCCGTTAGTGCCCGTGTTTTGATATTACCGTGTTCGACTTATCGCGTTTCACGTACCAGCGCAGGACGCCAACTAGGAATGCGTGATCCTGTTCGGGCGGCCATACGCGCCACGTTCCGTCAGGATACTTCATGCCTTCCAGCTTCATCCCAACTGGAAACTCCCATTGCGGCCCGATGATGTTGCGGCGTGCCACAAGTCGAACAAAGGGCTGCACACGTACCGGAAGCCCGCGCAAAAGTTGATCACCCATTTGAACCTCCATCGTTGCGGGCTCCCGTCCGGTGAGCCCGGTCGTTGGGTGGAAGAAGACGACGCGACCAATCCGGATCACAAAGCAATCCCTTGATCTTGAGCAGATCGGCCTTGCCAATCTCTAGGGGTTCAGTCGCCCCGCCCCCATCCACGCAGTCGAAAATGACGCTTTCGCGCCGTACCTCAAACGACATACCGTGCGGCGTTTCATCAATGTCAACACACAATCCCATGTCTCTCCCTTCTGGCGCTGGATGGGGAACACCCAACCAAGCGCCGGACGCTATCGGCGTTCCGCCGAAGCGTCAGCTTGATCGTTGGGCACCTTGGAGGATGCGATGGCAACCCATACCCCGTTGCGTGGGCAGTGGATGACGGTCTCGTCATCCGTCGCGTTCTTGCGGACCACGTCCTCCGACGTGCTCCACTCCATCATGTCCTTCACGCGGATCGACCGCTTGCCGACGATCTCGCGCAGTTCGTTTGCAATCGCGCCTTCGAGTTCTCGCATTCCCATCTTGCTATCCTTTCCGTTCTGGCAGGGGGCGAGCCCAACCAGAACATCGACGATATCGTCGCTACCGCGCCGAAACTCACCGCCAGCGTTCGGCTCATGCGCCTTCGGCCACTGCCTCTTGATCCATCCGGATTTGCGCTTGTCGAAGAACGGCACTTTGGCCTGGTCGCACTGCAGGGCCAGGTCCTCGATCCACCGCGGATCGCACGGCCTGGCGCCGGGCCCGGTCTCGGGACCTGCAATCACCCAGTCAAGCCGCCCTCCATCACAAAATCCCGCACCTTTCCCCTTGTGGTCTGAATTACCCACATAGCCCGTGAGCCAGTTCTCGTCGCGGTAGTAGGGCGGGCCGCTTGGCACACTGCCCACGCCCGCACCGCACGTGAGCACGCTGCGCCTCATCTTCACCGGCCCCAGCATCGGCTCCACGCTCACAAACCGCACTGCCGCGGGGATCTGCAAAAGCCAGGGTATACGCTCGCAGGCCTCCACGTGGTTCTCCGCGGTCACCCCCAGCCAGATATTGCGCCATTTCCGGAAGCGCTGCACCTGCCCGTCCGCATATATCCGCTGTGGGCGCTTGGTCAAAAGCAGGTAGGTGTGGTGGTTAGCACCGCAATGGGGACTGGTCATCATACAAAACACTCGATCGATCCAGTGCTCAGGCACGTCCTCATGGAAAAGGTCTCCCATCGAACCCACAAACACCATGCGCGGCTTCTTCCAGTGCGCGGGCTGCTCGATCACCGGCCAGTCGCGGCCCGGCGGCTGCCAGCCCCCGCGCCAGTTCACCGCAAAGGGATTATCCCGGGGGTAACCGCAGCGTCCCGCCAGGCGCGTGGCCATGCGCCGCGCATAGCAGTTGCGGCACCCCTCAGAAACGGGGCTGCACCCCGTGATGGGGTTCCATGTTTCCTGTGTCCATTCAATCTTCGTCGGCATTATTTCTCCTTTGCTCCCTTCGCTGCCTTCTGTTCAATCAATCTGCCTCTCTCCCCTCCAACCCGAACACCCGCACGATCTCCTCCCGCCGGTACTTCGCCCGCCGGCAGCCGGGAAACCGGTGGCGGGTCACCGCGCCGGCCCGCACGGCCTTGGCCAGGTCATAGCGGCTTATCCCGGCGTTGGAATCCACAATCTGTCCCCAGCTCACAAACACCTGGTCGGGGATGTCGCACTGCATCAAAAAGGCCTCCTTCCCGGCGCCGGCCATCCCTTACCCTGGCGGCGGGGCAAAAGCTGGCCGCACTCCGGGCAATGCGCAGGGTACGGGGCTGGCCCGCTCAGTCGGCGAATTTCGCGCAGGGTCTCGGCCCCGCACTTATCAATCAGAAGCAGCCGGGAGTCCTCCAGGCGCGTCGGGTGCAAGCCCAGCTCCCGCAATTTGCCGATAATCTTCCGTGCCCTCCGCTCGGCAACCCTCTCCTTCATCGCTCCTCCTATCTGCCCAGGTTCAGCCTGGCGCGTTTCATGCGGCTGCGCCGCGCCGGAGCGGGCCGGCCATAGCCCGGCGTGCGCCGCGCGCGCTGCGATCCTCTCCCGTAATAAAACCCTCCGCGCGGCCCGTAGCTGCCCGGCTCCACAAAACCGCACTCCTTGCCGTAGTAATAGCGCAGGTTATCGATGGGGTCCTTGGATGCGCCGCTTTGCCCGTCCACCCCCAGCCAGTTCTCCAGCGCATAGGTGGTGTTGGGGCAGCGCTCGCTCACATACAGGTGCGGGCGGTTGCTAAAGCTCAGGTGCTCGTCCTGCGCATAATCAAGCGCCGTATTCACCTTGGCCACCCCGTCGTCCACCGATATGCCGGGGGAAAGGTCAAAATCCATACCCAAATCCAGCAGATCCTCAAAAAGCGTCACGGGGCGGTCGTGCTCCACGCGCGGGGTGCTGGCCGCCCGCGAGTCCACCACGCGCCCCTCCATCACCTCCTCGGCGCCGTGAAACTCATCCCAGGCCGCCAGTTCCTCGTCGCTGGGATAAAGCGCCTGGTCCAGGATGGCGCGCAACTTGGCCTCCTCGTCGCCGGGCTGCCTCAGCAGCCATTGCTTGTAGTCCTCCCAGCGTTCCAGGCGGGCGATCTCGAACTTGTAGCGCAGCAGTCCCCAGCCCAGGCTGTCCTGCCCGCGGCCCCGCTCGCCGTCGTTGCGCCCCTCCTTCTTGCCGCTGGGCACCGCCCAGGGGTCGGGGATCCCCACGCCGGGGATTTCGTCGGTGCCGGGCCACTCGCGGTACACATAGCTGCCCTCCGGCGTCCCGCGGATCCACGTCAGGAAGAAGTTGCGGTCGCTGGCCGGGTCCAGCAGCATCCAGTTTGTACCCTCCTCGGGAACGGCCGCCGCGCTCAGGCGGTGCACCCGCACGCTGAACTTGGGAAACCGGCAACTGGTGGTGCGCTCGGCCTTGCCGTAGACGCGCACGCGGATTTCCTCGCGGCCCTTCTGCAAGGCCTCGGCGATAACCTCCTTGGTGTTCCCGTAGGGATTATCGCAGGCGTGGAAGAACACCACCGCCTTACGCGGGTCCACGCAGCGCAAGACGCGCGGCATCATCTCGAAGCGCCGGCCCTCAGGCGCCGGCGGCTGCGCGTTGCCGTAGCCGAAGGGCCGGTGGGCGGGCCGCGCCCCGGCGCCATCGTCCTCCTCCTCCAGCCAGGCGCTGCAATCCTCCGGCCGCGAATGCGGCGCCTGCGCGGCGCGCTTATCCTCCTCGGCGGTCTGCACCTCCGCATACTCCCGCTCGTCCAGCCCCAGGGCGCAATGCGGCAGCGGATCGCCGCCGTCCCTGGGCAGCATAAAGCCCACGCTCTCCCGCACCGCCTCGGCGCTGTCCTGGAAGATTTTGACCGTGGGGGTGTAGCCGTTAATCGGTGTAAACGTCACCACCATGCGCCCGTGGCGCGTAGCCAGGCGGTAAGCCATCGTCTCCACCCAGTCCGGCGGCACGAGTTCATCGGGCAGCATCAGGTCGGCCTCCAGCCCTTCCAGGGCGGTATCGCGGTCCTGCATGTAATTGAGGAACATGCACTCCCCGCCGATCGGATTGATAAAGCTATTCTCAGAAAAGCCCGTCTTCTTCTTATACTTGATATACTCCTCGGTACTGGCCGTCTGCACGCGCCACTCCGGCGGCATATACTTCCAGAAAAGCGGCTGCTGCTCGCGCACGCTGCGCGGGTTACTCATGTGGAAGGGATACACCCGCGCCCCCGCCTTGGTCGTCAGCACCAGCTGTCCGCGCTTGGCGGCATACTCGCTCTTGGAGCTGCGGTTGCACCCCATGATCAAAAGCTGCTGGACCGGGTGGGCAAAACCCAGCCGGCGGCGCATTGCCGCCGCCCACTCCTCCCATCCCATATCGAAGCGCCCGCGGATATGCCTGGAAAAATCCTCGTTGCAGAACTCAAAGCCCAGCAGGGCATCGCACACATGCCAGATCGGCGGCTCGTACCCGCAGCGCAGCGGATCGGCCGTCTCCGCCTCGATCACCTGGCGGCGGTTTTCCAGCAGCGCGTGGAACGCCGCCGCCTGGCTGCAACCCCGCCGCCGGGCCTCCTCGGCCACCGCCTCCCAGCCCGGCGCCGGCAAGAAAGGATGCAATTCCACCGTCCTGCCCATTACCTCAGCGCCTCCGCAATCAGCCGTCCCAGGCCGCTGGTCGCCACCGGACGGCAACCGCAACCCGCAATTTTCCACCTGCTCCAGCGGCCGTCGGTGGTTTCGCACTGCTCCGCGCGAATCAACTGTGTTGGCCGGTGGGTGTCGCGGATTTCAATCACGATTTTACGCGTATCCCTTTTGGGCGCATCCGCGTGATGCCGCGCCCAGCGGCACTGTGCCGCATAGCTGGCCCGCCGGCTGCGCAGCTCCTTACCCTCCCGCCATTTACGCCAATTCCGCATAAGCCGTTAGTGCTCGTGTTTTGATATTGCCTTGTTGGGGCAAGAAAGCAGACCGTGAATCCACTGTTCAAGTTCGGTCATTTCGTCGCTGTGGACGTGGAAGAAGTTCTCGCTGTTATCCTTTGCTCGAAACCACTTCTTCAGTCCAAGCCCATCGCCGCTCAGTTCGTATTTCAGTGTTGTCGCTTCCATGATCTGCTCCTCCTTGCCCTGTGTTTGTTGTCGCTCCGGTCGGGATGGGCAGCCCCAACCAGAGCGTGCAGTGTACGCGGACAAGCCGCGCCACTGACGCTAATCGTTGTGCGTACTGTCGAAATACGCCCTCGCGTTGCTGTAGCCGGGATGCTTGCACCCGGCATCCATCTGTCCGGCCATGTGTGCATGCTCCACGGCCTCGCGGAACCCCCAGTTCTCGCGGAGGCTGCAAGGTGTCTGCCTGCATTTGTCGTAGTCGCCACGCACCGTACAATGTTTGCATTGATCCATCGTCTTTCCTCCATGCCTCGCACAACAATCACGTCGAGGCTATTCGCTATCGCTCAAGCCTCACGTGAGGCGTTGGGCGCATGTTCGTAGATGTCGCCCTCGTCCATGACGTGACTTTCTCCGGTAACGCCGCAGCGGGTGCAGCGGTAGTACGTGAGCAACCCGAGACCGGTCCGGGCCGTCTCGCGCCATTTGTGCAAGTGGACGCGACATAGGACCCGCCCAACAAAATCGTGGAGCATATTTCGAGAAGGGGGCGGCTTCTCCGCTCGCTCACGCCCTACGGCTGATTTTGAGGTGTCGCCAATGTTTCCTCGCGTTCGGTTCATCGTGCCCCCTTCCCGGAAATGCTCACGCTCACGTTCTGCGCCAAGCATCGCATGACGCCTTCTTCGATTCTCTGCCGCATCTGCCGCGCCGCTTCTTCATGCAGCGAACGCCACTTCTTGCGGCGGACGTGCTTCATCCACCAGAACCACAGTCGCACCTTCAGTCGCGGCTTCCCGAACCTGACCGCATACGTTGTGTTGACCGTGAGCGCAGAACAATCGAGTCGAGGCGATTCATGATTCCGCGTTTTGGGCATCGCAACGTACTGAGTCTGGCGAACGGGCATCCGTGAAAGCATGTCGTAGAATGGTGTGTCTGGAATCATGAATCGCCTCACTCCTGCGTTGGCCTGACACTCCGCGCACACGTCGCCATCTTCCGGCAGGCGGCTTTCCGGCACCATACGCCACTCGTACTTACCACACTCGCTGCACTGCTCTTCTGACCCGTCGATTTCGCACCAACCGAGATTCCGCATCAGGCGGCAATCATCCGGCGTGCAATCGTCGCCCAGCGTCCCCGGCGTCGTGCGGTATCCATCGGCGCGAGGCTCCCGCTTGCACCGCAGGTCGTTCCATTCGCATCCGTCCAGCCAGAGAGAACAAAGCGCGGACGCCTTGGCCTTCCCTGGTGTCGTTTCCCACACCAGCACGCTTGCTTCGGCATCATCGGTCGTGACCGAAAAGGCCAACAAAGCGCCGGAGGGTATCTCCATTTCGCTCGTTGCTCGCTTCATTCCGAACCCTCAGCTTTCACGTTGGCCTCTACACATGTGGTCTCACGTTCTGGAGAGAGGCAGTAGCAGATGTCCGTGTTCTCGCAATCCCACGCGCGCTCATGCGGATTGCGGTGATGGCACGTCGTAGACTGGCACTCGGCCGCCGCATTGCAGACCAGCGGATGAGGCCAACCAGAAGGTGGAGACGTATCGTGAAGGGCCGCGTATTCACGAAGCAACTCGTGCAGGGGCCGCCCACGGTCGTCATCAATCACAAGCACTCTCTGTGTGCCCTTCACGAACGCTCACCTTTCACGTTGGCCTCAACATCCTCGAAGTAGATGCACGCACCGTCAAAATAGACCAGCCCCGCGGGCTGTGCGCGAAACCAGTTGGCGAAGTCCTGCGGGTCGTCGAATCCGTCGCAGTGCGCCAGGTTGACTACACCTGGGTCCCAGGCAGGCACGCCGTTGATCCTCAGCACCTCAACCGTTATCCGGCACCGGGCAAACTCCACCTGCTTGCTCGCGTATGGCCGTCCCTCCCACTCGCGTAGCGATACCGTGTCGCCGGTCTTGCGGTTGCCTGCGGACTGGCGCAACGTGTGCACTTTGCGGCCCGACAGGATAGACTCGCGGAAACCGGTCGGCTGCCCCGCCTTGGGGTGATATGCGGGGTAGGTCTTGGCGCACATGATGTACTTCATCGGGTACCTCACCTTATCGTCTTGCCCTTGCTCGGCTGGCGGTGCACCAGGCGCCGGCACGCTTCGCGCACCTGGGCCTCCAGCTCGTCATAAACCGCGGGGGCAACCTGCGTGTAGCGGTGGCGGCGCGTGCGCCCGGCATACTGCAGGATAAACCGCCGCACCGCCGCGCGATTGATCACCGTGGGGCTGCGCGTGCGCGCTTCTTCGGTGGTGGTCTCTACCGTACCTTCAATCATGGCTGACTTCCCTTCCTTGCGGCTTCAAACCATCATAAGTATATCACCGCTAAGGATTTATGTCAAGCCTTATCTTCCGCGGGCTTTTCCCCGAAGATGTCCCTGGCCGCCAAAAGCGCCACCGGCGGCTGTGTTCCCCCTGTATAGACCCATAACCATATCCGCCCGCACAAGAGCGCCGCCAGGCGCTCCCGCCAGCTCATCTGCCAGCAGCTGATGCACACATCGCCGTCTGTACAAACCGGCAGCGGCCCGCACTCCTCATCCGTCATGCCCGCCGGCTTCGTCAGCAGCCGGTTGGCCTGTTTGAACTCTCTCGGTTTCATCCTCATCTCCTCTCAGCTTCGGTTTAAACTCTCTCTCAAGCCATCTCACCGTGTAGTCCACCACGCTGCGGGCGCGGCCCAGGTCGGGCTCCTTGCTCATCCCCGAGGGCGCAAACTCCTGGAAAGAGAACTTTCTTGCCAGCGTCCCCAGCCCCCCGCCGCATTGCAGGTAGAGGCTCACCGCCGTCGCCCAGGCGTCCGCAAACCCGTCCAGGGTGCTGCCGGTCTGGTCCATCGTCAAAAACACCTCGGCTACCCGGCCGTCCGGGTAGCGGTTGGCGGTGATGTAAAACTCCACCATCCCGTCTCCATTACCCTGGCCGCAATGGGGACAGGAGGGTGGAGCGGAGAAGATCACAGCCCTGTGCGTCTTCCCCGCTCTCACCGCTGGTAGTCTCTCTCTGGGCATCAGAGTTGTATTCTTGAGCACAGCGCTTGCACGGCGGCGCTGAGATCTTCAACCCGGTGGGTCAAGTTGCCGATCACCCGCCCCAGGACCGTATCGCGCTGGACACGCTTCCTCTCGGGGGTCTCTATCGGCGGCAGCAGCACCACCTCCAGGCGGCCTTCGAGCATCTCGAGGGACGTAATGTGGTCCTCCAACGCCCCCTCCAGATCCCGCAGCGCCTCGAGAATCTCTCCGCTCTTACCCTCAGGCTCCGTGCCCGCTTCACGGGCGGGCACCAGCCTGCCCGTTTTCAGCACGCGGTGGATATCGGCAGCCGCGGAGCTTTCGTGCTCCTCGGCTATCATGCGGCCCAGTTCCCTGGTCCGCGGGCCGATCCCCTCGCGCGTCTTCTCAGCCTCCGCCTGCTCAGCCTTGGCCATTTGCCTCAGTTTCTCCGTCTGTGTCATTGTGGGCATCCTCTTCTCCTTCAGCCCGGCCCCTCAAGGGGCCTGATGTTTCTGGTTCAGCTCCCGGATCAACTCCAGGCGCCTGCGTTTGCCCTCGGCGGTCAACTTCTTCTCGTCGGCGTCCACCACCAGGCGCTGCTGTGCGGTAAGGTGCCTGCGCACTTCCTCCGGCACCGCCGCCGTTTTCCCCTTCCCCCCTTTTCCCTTTGGCTCCAACACATACACCCCACGGTGCGTCGGTCCCTCCGTGCGCACCTTCCGAAACTGCTTGCCCTGCGCCAGTAAAATACCCATCTGCTTGAGCGGCTTCTTGGCGTTCAGCGCCACCCCGGCCTCGGTCAGTGTTTCGACGATCGCCGCGGCCGTCATGCCCTCGGGGTGCGCGCTCAAAAGCTCCTCCACCCGCCCCACCAGGCTCTTGCCCTCGGGCTTTCGCGCGGGCCTGGCCTTTGGTCTGGGCGCGCGTTTCTTCCTGGAGGGCTTTTCCGGCGGCTTTGCATCCGTCCTGGGCGCCGGCGGCACAGCCGCCTCAGCCCGGCTCAGCGCGCCCCCCACCGGCAAATCCGGCATGGTCCCGTCGGTAAGTACTACGAGTTGGTCGAGTGCTTTCATGGCATCGGCCACAACTTCCCGCGTTGCGGTAAGCTCCTGGGCCTCCTCAACCGTCAAGCTCACCAGCAGCCGTCCGTCCGTCGTCGTTCCCACCCGTTTCATCGGCTTCTCCTCTCCGTGCGGCCAAAACCTCCCGCACAATTTCCCGCTTCTTCAGCCTGGCATCCTCCAACGTGGGCGCCAGGGTCAGCACCGCCAAAGCCTCCTGGTTTTTGCGTATGCAAGCCTGCCGGTTAAGCTTGAGCACATTGCCAAGCTGCAGCACGTGGAAGGCGTCCTTCGGGTGCCAAGCCACAACCCACAGGTCTCTCAAGCGCTCGCCCATGCTCAAATCCCCTCAAACATCTCTTCCAGCTCGCCGGCCGCCTGGTGCTCCTTCTCCCGGCCGGGCAGCTCATCGTCCTCAAACTCCCCCTGGGCCTGGTCGAACCGGAAGTAATGCGGCCTCAACCACAGCGCCACCCGCCCCGTCTGCCCGTCCTTGTGCTTCTGCACGTCCGCCCAGGCCGGGCGTTTCTTCTTGGTGGCGCCGGGGTGCGCCAGGTCCATGGCCTTGGCCTTCTTGTCATACCGGTAGAGGAAGAGGACCTTGTGCGCGTCCTGCTCCAGGCTGCCGCTGTCGCGCAGGTCCTCCAGCTCCGGCTCCCTGCTCTTGCCGTCGGTAAACCGCCGCAGCTGCGAAAGCGCCAGTATGGGGATGCCCAGCTCCAGGCTCAGGCTTTTGAGCATACCGCTCACGTAGGTCACGCGCGTGTTGCGGTCCCACTGGCTGCGGCCCATCTCGGCCACGTTCACCAGCTGGATAAAGTCCAGTGTCAAAAGCTGGATGTCATGGCGCATCTTCCAGGCGCGGGCCGTCGCGCAGATCTGCCTCAGCTCCCGGTCCGTGTCGCTGATCAGCATCGGGTAATCCCCCAGCGTGTCCCTGGCCTGCTCCACCAGCCCCAGCTGGCGCTCGCCGGCAAAGCCGAACTTCAGCTTCGGCAAGCTCACCCCCGCCAGGCGGCAAAGCGCCCGCTGCAGCAACTCGTCGGCGGTGCTGTCCAGCGTAATCCTGCCCACCGGGATCCCCTGCCCGGCCGCGTAGCAGCAAAGCTGGTCCTCCATCGTTGTTTTTCCCTGCGAGGGCCTCGCCGCCAAAAGCGTCAGCCCCACCTCCAGCCCGCAGGTCAGCTCGTCCAGAAGCCCCCAGGGCGTCTGCAGCCCGATCGCTTTCTCCCCGCTCTTGGCCTTGCGCCAGCGCTCCACCGCCGCGTCCATGCGCGCCGCATTCGTCAGCGCCTGGCGCGTATCCCCCACCAGCGCCAGGAACTTTTCCGCGCTGGCTTTCGCAAACGCATCCCCCAGCTCGGCCCGGTAAGCCGCCTGCTCCTGCTCGCGGCAGATCGCAATGCCGCCGCGCAAAATCGCCTTCTGCCGCACGATGTCCAGGTAATACTCCCCGTGCGCCGCCGTCGGCGTGGCGTCCACCAGCCGTTCCAGAAACTGCTGCCCGCCCACGTTCTCCAGCCGCCCCTGGCGCCCCAGGTGCTCGCTCACCGTCAACACATCGATCGCCCTGGCCCGCCCGTCGGCCATCTCCAGCACCGCCTCATACACCAGGCGGCAGGCCGGCACATAAAACGCCTCAGGCTTCACCCCCATCTCGCTCACCGCCACCCTGATCAACCTCTCCGGCTCCAGCAGTATCGCCCCCAGCGCTCCCTGCTCGGCCTCCTCGCTGTGTACCGGCACCCGCTCCATCAATCCTCCTCCTCGGCCAGGCCGCGGAAGGTCTCCCGGCTGCTGCCCGCCTCGGCGACTGCCACCGCCACCTCGTCCTCCCACTGCTCGTTATAGATCCACGTCGCCGCCAGGGGGACAAAGCGCCCCTCCTCCTTGCGCCACTGCTCCGTCTGCTTCTGCTGCGCCAGTGCCCGCATAATCTGCTTCATCTTCTCGTGGCACTTCTGCTTCCAGAACTTCTCCCAGGCGCGTTTCCGCTTCTGCTTGCGGGGATACTCATCCCAGAAGCGGATAAAGCAGGTTTGAGCCAGCGCCAACTCCTCCGGATCAATCTTAGGGGACTTGCCCCCCTGACCCTGGCCTTGGCCAGGTATGTCCTTCCTTTCCCTTCCTTTCCCTTCCTTTCCAGAGGAGTCCTTTGAAGGACAATCATTTGCCCTTGAGGGACAACCGGGGACAAGCGAGGCCCAACCGGGTTCAGGGAAGGGACATCGGGGGACAACATTTGTGTTCGTGCGCTGGTGTTTCAGGAAGTTGTTGATAGCCAAGTATTTATTTCCGTTTTCACCATAGAAGCGGACAAGGCCAAGTCCCTCCAATTCCTTGGAATGTCCTTCAATGTCCTTTTCGTCTATGTTGTCCCCCGGAAACACCTGAAATTTGACCCTCAGCGGTGACCACTCCATAAGGCCAAAATTGTCCACCTGGTTCAGCAGTCCCAGGAAGAGCAGACGGGCCGTGTGCGAGAGCTTCACCACCTTCTCATCGGTCCAGAACTCCGGCTTAATCGTCCGTATCGGCATCGCCGCCCCTCCCCTGTTTGTTAAATTCCTACCCTGGAGACAAACAGGTTCGGTCCTTACGCCGGTACCGTCGGCTGGTCTACGACCTCGCCGGCTTCCGGCTCTTTCGTGTCCTCGCCCCCGCCCGCGGCGTCCTCGCCCGGGCCCGGATCCCTTTCGGCTTGGCTCGCCTGGGGAGGCTTCGTGCGCATCACCAGCATAACCTGGTGCTTGCGCGCCCCCTTCTCGTCATAGCCTTCGGCCACGACGCAGACGGTCTTTTCGTCCTCCATGATCTTCAGCTGCGCATTGTACTCTCTCATCCTCGCCTCCTTTCCGTCCGTCTCCAGGGTAAATCAGCTCACCGCTCCCGGCATAAACCGGTTGTCACGCGGCCCGCGCGGCAGCGGCCCGGTCATTTCCCACAAATCCGCCTGCACGTGCCGGCAGGGAATCGCCATACCCACGCTGAAGCGGCGGTTATCGCGCACCTGCACCCGCAGGAGCCCGATCCCTTCCCCCCGGTACCGCACACCCTTCGGGGCCAGCGCCGCGTCCGTTGCCTCCGCCAGCAGGATGCGCCGGTTTTTCGTAAGGCGCCTCACCACCAGGACCTGGTCCAGGGGCCGCCAGAGCACCGCCTGTGTCGTCGGGGCGGGCGCCGCCGGCATTTCAGCCAGGGAATTGCGCAGGAGCTTCTCGAGGGTCATGCCGCCGGCGGTGCGCGCCCGTTTTTTCGGTATACGCACCCCCAGCGCCTTCAGGAGCGCCTGCACGCCCTCAGCGCAATAGATCACCTCGTGGTGGTCCATGCGCCAGTCGTCGCCCTCCACCAGCGCCGTCAAGCGCGCCGTGCGCACCGTAGCGCGGGCAATCCCCATCTTGTCGGCCACCCTGGTCTCGCTGTAGGCAAACTCGCTCATAAGGCCCCCTTTACTGATAATTCTGTGAGGCACCCAGGAGTATGGTGAAGACCCCCCCCTGGTCGCGCCGCGGCCCCCCCCGCCCCCTATCGCCGCGCGCCTCCACGTCGATGCTGCGGCCGATCGCCAGCCACCTGGCCAGCTCTCCGTCGCGCCTCCGTCGACGCCTCCCGCAGTCCTCAATCCGGCCCTTCTCAGACATCATAAGACACATCAAACCTCCGCCACCGGCCTCAATCCTGTGGTTTCTCAGCGGCAACAGTTGATTACATATCACCTCAGCCTCCTTCCTGGGCAGCGGCGCCGGGGCTGTTTGGGGTGTCGGTCGTATCTGTAGGGGTAGGGGTATGGCCGCCGGCGCCACTGCCGCAAGCTGCTTCGACCTGCTCGTCTCCGGCCGTCTCCGGACCTGGCGGGCCGTCTCCGGGTCCCGGATCGAGCTGCACGTCCGCGGTCACGTCCCTTGGGTCCCCCTTTTGCGGCGGATTCTCCCCCTCCAAACGCATCCGGCGGTCGTAGTCGTCCTTTAGATCCTTCAGCGCCTCCACAAGCTCTTGGTGGCCTGGTCGGCTGGTGCCTAAGTCAAGTCGCTGGGTAGGGGCACCGGACAGCAGTTGCGCCTTGTCCTCTGCCACGCCGACGGCCACGGCAAGCGCCCTGGTCACGGCTGCGAGCTCGGCGGGCTTCAGGTTCTCTGCCCTGACTGCCAGGATTAACTCCTCCAGCCGCTCGCGTCCTAGAGCGGCGAGATAGCGGTAACCCTTGGCTGCACCTGTTTTTAGCTGCTCTACACTTCGCGTGTTGAGTTCCCGTTTGTCGATCGCTGCCACTGTCTGCCGTGAGACGTTGTAGAGCCGGGCAACCGCGGCAATCGGAACCTGCTCTGCGCGCAGGCTCACTATCTCTCGATAGAGCTGTGGCTGGTGTTTGTAAAAACGCGCGGCGGTAAACTCGGGATTGCGAAACTCGCTGCCGGATTCAGCGGCCACCAAGGCGTCGTTCTGAATCTCCGTGCTGGGGATCAGGTCCATCTGACCGGTCTCTATCAGCGACTCGCTCTCATGCGTCATGCACACACCTTGTCGGTCTGCCGGTCGGCAATGAATTGCTCCAGGTCCGTCAACCGAATCCGGACCTGTCGTGGGGAGAGTTGAAAAGCACGCAAACCTTGGCGGCCGCGGGATCGTCGAAACTGGGCAATCCGGGCCCACACTGTCCGCGGGCAGACACCTGCATATGTGGCGACATCGTTAACGCTGTAGTACTGTTGTTGTACCGGCCGTGGTGGCCGATGGCCTGCTTCAGCGATCATGAGTGTCTCCTGCGGTGAAAAAAAGACGGCCCCAGTGTGCTCTTACTTGAAATGCCATGGCGCAAACGTCCACCTTGGGATCCTCAGCGAAATATGCGCCGGCTTTGGTCGACCAAACCAAAATCAGTCGAGTGTTCCTTGACCCGGGAAGAGTCGCTCGGATCCGCTTGGGTAGTGTGCCGCGGGCGGTAAGGGCGGCGATTGTCGTGCCGATGTGTTCAGGCTCTCTGCCAAGTGACCTTATGAGACATGTGCCACCCATGAACACATGGTCTTACTGCTCGATGAGTAAGAAGACAAGGAAAAAAATCACAAAAAATACGGGTCGCCCGTAAGTTGTTCAAAGGCATTGCTTTGTTGTACGGGTATTGATATCATTCCGGGCTTGTAAGAGAAGGAGGGTGGCGCATGAAGAGCAAAACGCATTCCATTGGAGCAGGCAAGAAGAACTACACCCTGACGTTGCCGAAAAGCATCGACTCAAAGCTATCGGCCTTGGCCGCGGCCAGCGAGCTCTCGGTTAACGCCTACATGCGGCACGTCGTTGTGGACGCCGTTGACCGTGAGCTTGTGGTGGTGTATCAAACCTGCCTGAAAAGCCAAAAACGCCAGTGAGCTCAGCGCATCCGGATCGGGGCGTGCTGCTGCATCGTGTCGGCGTAATAGTGGTAGACGGTTTGCGGGTTGTCGCCCAGCCAGGCGGCGGCCCACTCCAGGCCGGCTTCTGTATACCATTTGGAGCCGGCCAGCTTGCGCAACTCATGCGCCGCCTTCGGATACGTCCGCCGGTCCCAGCCCAGGGTCCGCATCCAACATGAGAAACGGCGCTCGATGAGCTCGGTGCGCAAGTTCTTCGTGCTGCCGGGCAAAACAAAACCGGCCTGCTGATAGTCCGATGTCTGCGCAAACTGCTCTCTGCATAACGTTAGGTCAGCCCATGTCGTATCGTGAATAGGCACCCTGTGCTCCACCTGGTTCTTAGGCCCTTTCCAGTCGGCGCGGCGCTTGATAACAATCTCGCGGCAGAGCCGACCGTCGACCTCACAAGATTCAAACCAGCTCCACTGGGCGGCCACCGCCTCGCCCGAGCGCATACCCAGATCGTGGCAGAGCAAAAACACCGCGAATAAGTCCACTTGATCGGCGTTCTTGAGTTCGACGGCAGCGGCCATAGTCTTCTCGCGCAATGCCTGGGGCGGGATTACATACTTAGGTCGTTTTGCCCCTCTGCCTGCTTGGCGGAACGTTTCTACAGTCGGCGGCAAATTGATACGGTTTGCGTAGTAAGACACCGCCCACTTAGTGAAGATAGACTTGGCCTGATTCACCGACGAACAAGCGCTCACACGCGCACGCGTCTGCATCTGAAAGTCGTTGCCGGCTTGACGCACTGCTTCGGCGATGTGCCGCTCGGCCAGTTCTCGAGTCAAAACCTGAGTGCTCAATCGATCGACCTGAGAATAACCGGCGTGGCGAAGAATATACCGCAAGCGATGTGCGTTATGTTTGGCGGTCATCGGTTGCGGGTGCCCGTGAATAGCATACTGCTCTTGAGCACCCATTAAGTACGTGTCGATGAGGGCGCCGATCGTCGCGTAACTTGACCGCGCTTTGCTGGCCTCCAGCAGATCCGCGCGGCCGGCCTTGGCCGTAATAATGAACTCTCGCACCCATTTTGCCGCCTGGCTCTTGGTCTGCCAGGGTATTGCCCTTAAATACCTCTTGCCGTGAATCTGGGCCTGGAGATAATAGACGCCGTTCCGCGTAAAGAGATTTCGGATCGGCTTCTTGTTGGCCCCAAGGACAGGGACAAGCTTGTACGTATCGTTCATGGGCGCCACCTATGATTGGTTCAGCTCTATCGTCTGACGTCATTATGATGTGTCCCAATGTTTCTTGTCAATGTCAAATCATGCAAAACCATGCACTTTATTTTCGGGCCGACAATTGAGCAAACACTAAGTAAATGCGAGAAAAGCACGCAAAACACTAGCGTTTCCCGTCATTTGCAGGCGGTCGGGCATTTGATGGTATCTTGACCTTGGGGGCAAGCTCCTGTGCGGTGTAGACGGGCGGAAATCTGTTCTGCTCAAAAGCCTGCTTAACCAGCTCTTCGATATCGGAGGTGTATTGAATTTGCCGGCGAATGTCCCCCAGGCTGTAAACGTCGGTAAGCTGTTCGACCACTTCCTTGACGCATTCAGAGACGATTTTCTTCCTGTTTCGGGACGCATAACTTTCCATGATGCTGCCTCCCGGGCCGGCGGGAATGAGTCCGCCGGCCCTGGGTGTGGGGTTCAGGCAAAGGCGGGGATAAGGCTGAGCGGGTGATGCCCCGTGAGCCGGTCCTGCCGAATGTCCTCGAGCACGATCGCGTTATAGTCGGCGTCTGGACGGTTGGTCATGTCCTCGACGGCGGCCAGCAGGCGGTCGCGGGCGAGCTCCGGCAGTTCCACGCCAATATGCCTGGCGACTGCTTCGGCGGCCTCCAGGTCGCCGACTGAGAGGTTAATGGTTATGGACACAGGTTGCATGGCGCAGCCCTCCAATATAAAAGCCCCGTTGGGCGCCGGGCTTGTACGAGGCACACAAGGAGCCTCCCCGACGTAGCCAACGGGGCAAGACCTATTGGAGTTTCTTGTGTTTTGCAGGCGTACAAGTGCCTTCATGGTGCGGTTTATATGCTTGTCGTATTGCAGGGTCAAGCATAATCTTGAAAAAAAGGAGTTCTGAAATGTTCCTGCCTTTACTACGAAACGACAACCATTGCTCACGACACAACGCCAATTACTGCGGGTTGGTCTGCCGGCACTGTCTCGAAGAAAAAATAGCGCTCGGAGGGAAAGATTCTGTGGAGGAATTGTTTGAACTGATGCAAGCGCGATTCGCGCTACTGGAAAATCGCATGCGGGAGCTTCTATTGGGCGCTGGGGCGATTGTTATTTTCTTGTTAATAGTAGGCCTTGGCCGAGTATTTCTTGCAGGTGTTGGAGTTGGTTTGACTGTTGCTGCTTTGGGGTACTACAAACACTTCAAGGATGTCACCAGCCCCTTGATACGGTCATAGCGGCGCGGCGCTAATCAGGGTTCTACCTCACGGCTTTGGGGACCCGCTTGCGGACTTCCTCGGCCTGCTGGTAGCGGGCCATGGCGATGAGAGAACGCAGGCGGGCGCGCTGTGCGGGGTCGTCGGTCTTGCGCAGCTCGGAGCGTGCGACGGTGAGCCGCAAGGCCGGCGACTCCTTCCACTGGCGGAGGTTATCGCGCAGGTCGATGTCTTCGTCAAGCCTCAAGTCGCTGAGGTAGCCCTGGACCTTGCTCTCGGCAGCGAGTCCGTCGCGCTCGTACATGCGGAAGATGCGGTCCTTGTGCCAGGCGTAGGTGGCCTTCTCGTCGCCGGCGGCTTCGTATTCCTCGGCCAGGACGGCCCTGGTGAGGTCCACCTTGTAGAATCCCAGGGCGCGCCGCGCGGCCAGGGGGCCGTTCTTGAGCCAGTCCCAGATGGCATTGCCCTCGGGCTCCTGGGACCGGTTGCGCCTGGTGTACTGGGCTATTGGTGTGATCATCTTCTCGGCAAAGTACGGGACGATGTAACGGGCCGCGCGCCGGTTAATCCCGTCCCGGCGCCATTCCTCATGAATCCACTCGGGCATCACGCGGCCCTGGGTGAAGGGATCCCGGTTGGTCTTGAGTCCGCTGAAGAACTGAATCAAGGGGCTGCTGATGCTCTCGAATTGGTCGGGGGGGGCGCTGAGCACGTCGCCGGCAAACTCGCGCGCGGCTTCCCGCACGCTGCTGCGCCCCGCGTAGATGTTGGAGAGGTGCCTGCCGACGGTGTCCAGTCCCAGCCAGGCGGCGGCCATGTCGATGGGTTGCTGCGGGGCCCATACCCAGGTCATGCCGGGGTCGGCGGCGTCCCACATGATGAAGTGCAGGCGGTTGCGGATGTAATCGGGCAGCTGCAGCTCGCGTTTGCGCCGCTCCGGATCCTTGTTGTTGAACACCCAGGCCAGGGCATAGGCGCCCAGGACCTTCCACCAGTAGCGGCCCGGGGTCTTGGTGGCGGCGCGGAAGTGGTTGCGGAAGTTCTGCTCGTGAAACCGGATAAAGGGCGCGGCCAAGTTGGAAAGCATACGTTTATACAGCCGGGGGGAGGATACGTAGTCAACGAGGGCCTCGCGGGCCAGTTTACCGGCCTGGGCTTCGGGCTCCAGGCCGTCGATGTTGATGGCGGCCACACGCTGCACGGGTTTGCCGGCGTCAATGCGGTGGAGTTGGTGGGCCAGGATGGCCAGGCGATTAATGGCCTCGCGCCAGTCGCTGGCGGCCTGGTAGCGGCGCAGCAGGTTTGCCTTGGCGCCGTAGGTGCGGACCTCGGCCATGGGCCCGGCATAAGCCACGTCCTGCTCTTGTGCCACGCGCAGGAGGTTCTCCTCGAAGCCGGTGAGCCGGATCCGGCGGCCGGCCGCGGATTGCGGGAAGAAAAGCCTGGTGGCCACGCGCATGGCGCCGAGCATGTACGGGAAAGCGCCGGGGTCGAACATGGTGGTATTAATGGTGTCGCCGAAGATGTTGCCGATCTGGTAGGGCAGCCCCGCGGCCGTCAGGGTGAGAGCCTTCCAATGGCGCGTCAGGGTCCCCACCCCGTAAAGCACGTCCCACATCGGGTCGGAGTATTCCATGAGGTTATTGAGCGCCCCGGCCACGTCCTCGGGGACCAGGAAGAGTGTGTCGGCGCCGATCGCGCGGACCTGGCTGAGGGGGCGGCCGCCGCGCGGACCGCGCAGCTGTAGCCACTCGTCTACCCTGAGCTCGTCCTTCAGGGCCCCGGCCAGCATGTCCTCGTCGATGGCGGTGGCGGTGAATCCATTGCGCCGCCAGCGGATGGCGGCGTGCTTCTTGCCGTTGACCTCCACCTTATCGCCGGCGCGCAGGCGGCGGCCGGGGTTGGCCTCGTGCCAGGCGGCGCGGGCGTCGTAGCGCCGGGCCTGGTCGAGCATCCAATCCTCCAGGCGGTTATCCAGCAGCACCTTGGCCACGTGGCTCCAGAGGGTGTCCTCGCTGGTCTCGATGATGCGGGCGCTGCCCACGGCCTTCTTCGTGTAGCTGCGGTAAGGCTCGCCGAACTTCTTCTGTATGGCCGCGGAGGTATCGCCCTTGGCCAGCATGAAAGCGGGAACGTAGTCGATCACGTGGTGCGGGGCATACTCATTCTGCAGTGAGCTGAGCTTGCCGCGCGCCACCAGGGACTGGCCGACTTCGTCCAGTGTGTCGCGCATGAGCTGGGCGGCGCGGCGCACCTCCGGGGTGGCGGCGCTCTCGAGGGCCTCCAGGTGGGCCTGCAGTTCCTCCTCGCTCAGGTCCTGCATCACGGTCTGGCCGGAGCGGGAGCGCTCGAGAAGGTCGCGGGTCCAGATGATATCCACGGCGTGATTCACCCCGCGGCGGCCCTCGCCGGCCTCCAGGGCGCCCATCACCGCATAGCGCATCTTGCCCACCTCGTCGTATACCCGCCGGCGCATCGGCATGAACTGCGTGCGGTAGTCGTTGCGCAGCTGCGGGTGGTCATTCAACCCCGGCATGAACCGCACGAATCCCTGGTCGAAGGCCTCGAAGGTGCGCCTGAGCCGGGTGCGGAGCCTTCCCAGGGCGCCCACGGGCTTAACGCGGCCGGTCTTCAGGGCCTGGGCGGCGCGCGATCCCTCGCCGGGGGCCGCCTGTGGGGCCTCCACGTCCACGTAGCCGCCGCGGCCCTGCTGCTTAAGCCTGCGGGTGGTCTCGGCGCTCTCACGCTCCACCAGGGCCTCCAGGCGGCCCTCCGCGGTGGCCGGCGGCCGGGCGGCCTGCACCATGCGGGTGACGGCGGCCTTATCGAACTTATCGCCGAAGCGTTCCTGCATCACGCGCTCGGCGGCTTCCTGCGTGAGAGCCTCGCCCGGCAAGCGCGCGTTCAGGTACCGGGCGCCAAGCTCCACGGCGGGAACCTCGCGGGCCACGTCGGCACCATAAGGCGTTGCGGCTTCGGCCGCAAACTGCACCAGGCCCTGTTCCCTGAGCGAAACCTGTCCGGCGTCCAGGGTGTCCACGACCTTGATATCTAACGTCTTGAAAGCCGTTATCATGCGCCAGGTGAGCTTGACGGCTTCATCCGTGGGCACCGGCAAATCAAGCAGTAAGGCGGCGCCCGTGCCCTCACCGATAGCCATGCGCGCCAGCTCGTTGCCCATCTGTGTGGCGTCCGTGGTGATCCGGAAGCGGTGGACCGCCACAATACGGCTCTGCGTGTTGAGGAGTATGGCGTGGCCGTGGTCCGGGCTGGCCTGGCGCAAGCCCTTGAGCAGCGGGCCCAGGTGCGTGGGGTGTTTGATCGTGGGCAGCTCGCCGCGTCGAAGCCCCGCCGGCGCCCCCTGCTCGGCCGCCGGCGGGGCTTCGACGCGGCGCTCAATCTTCTTCATTCCCCTGGGCGGCGGCACCGTGCCGGCGTGCTCGGGAAACTGCATGCCGCCGTGCTCGCGCAGGGAGTAGTATTGCCAGTCGTCGGTGATCACGTGGTCCAGGACTTGGTAACCCAGGATTCGGCCCGCTTCCACGAGCTGGCGGCTGATCTTAAAGTCTTCGGCGCTGGGATCCGGGTGCCCGCTGGGATGGTTGTGGGTTAGCAGCACGCTCTTGGTGCCCTCGGGGGCCGGGCCGAATACTTCGCGCGGGTGCACCAGGGAGGCATCCAATAGCCCCACCGTGATGATCTTGGCGGTAATAACCCGGTTCTTGCTGTCCAGGTAGGCCGCTTTCATGGTCTCCTGGTAGGGGCTGCGCAGCTCCATGGCCAGGGTCATGAGGTCGCGCGGATTATTGATGATGAAACCGCGGATTGGCCAGGCGGTGCCGGGGTTCTGGTAGCGTTCGTGGATAAAAGCCGAGACGGTGTCGCCGTGCTCGAACGCCTGCCGGTAGGCTTCGGATAATTCGCCGGTCGCCTCGGCCACTCGGGCAGGTTCGGCGCCGGGCGTCAGGCGCAGGGCGCGGGCGGCGGCGGCGCCGCGCTCTTCGGGGCCCCGTTGTACGGCGGGGGCGGGGGCGGCCTCAGGAGCCACCGGTTGAGCGGGTCGTCCTTCTTCAAAGAGCTCGGGTTGACGATACGGCACTGCGGAGGCTCGGGATATGCGCTGGAGCCACTGCCTCTGCTCGCGGGTGGCTTCGTCGAGTTGCTCTGGTTGGACATTGCGCGCCTCCAGGTATGCCCGAATCTGCCGATCGGGTATGCCCGCCAGCTTGCGGGCTTCCACGTCGATCAGTTCTGGCTGAACTTGGCCGCCATCTTGCGGCCCTGGTATTGCCGGAGCTGGTGCAGCTGCGCCCGGCTCAGCTCGGGCCGCGGCGCTTTGCCCAGGCAGTAGTCCCTCTGCTGCTTGTCGAACCGCTTGAGCTCGCTGGCTGATAAGTGCCCAGGCCTCACGCTTTGTTGCTTCGCCGGCATTGGTTATGGCCCTTTCAATATGGTTCAGGCGGTGCTTGAGCGCCCCCTGAAATGCCTCTTCTACGCTACGGTACACCTCCCCAGGGGGGAGGTCAACCGCTGTCTGCAACTTTTCTGAGAGCCGCTCAAGGTCCCGGCGGCTGGCCACGCGCGGATCGCTTTGCCCCAAGCTGGCGATTTGGTCCACCTGCACGCCGGCGGCCGCCCAGGCATCCTCCAGCGCCTCGACGGTGTCGCCGGTGGTCACCACGTCCTCCACGATCACCACGTTGGCATCCGGCGGGATGGCGGGGCGGTCAATCACCACATACTGGCGCGGGTTCTGCAGTTTCTTGAGTCCGCTGAGCTTGGCCGCCTTGGTCTGGTGCATGGCGTCCACGGCCGTATCCGGCACAACCAGGCCGCCGAAGTCCCGCTGCAGGGCCCAGGCCAGCACAAGGGGGATGGCGTTGTCGCCGCTGGTGGAAGGTGTTGGCAGATACACGTTGTTGCGGCCCTCGAGAGCGGGCGCAAAGCGCTCACGCTTATAGTAGCGCTCGACGAACTTGCGCACCATGGCGCGGGGGTAGCCGGCCGCCTGCAGCTCGTTCTTCTCCTTGCGGATCTGCCCGACGTTGCCGGTGGCGGCCACGTAGCGCGCGCGCAGCGCCGCCGGCTCCAGCCCCAGGCGCCGCGGCTTAACGGCTGCGGCGCCGTGCCAGGCGGCCGCCTCCCTCACCAGGCGCAGTTCCCCTTGTGGCGGGGCAAAAAGGTCGATCTGCTGGCCGCGGCCGCGCGCGGCGCTGCGGGCCTGGGCGCGGTCCTGCACCCCCCCGATCTGCCGCTCGGCCTTCTCCCAGCGTTCGCGCGCCTCGGTCTCGGTGATGCGCCCCTCGTCCAGGGCCGTCAAAAGCGCCCTGGCCTTCTGCATCATGGCGCGCGTGGCCAGCACCTCCCGGCGGGCGCCGGCCTTGCCCTGCAGAGCCCCTGCCGTGCGCTCCAGCATCGCCCGAAAGCTCGTGCCGTACTCCGGCGGAACCTCCCGCACAACAGCGGGCACTTCCAGGGCGTCCAGGGCGGCCTCCAGGTCCGAGAGATTTTCTTGCGTTTGGGGCTTGACTTTGCCGGCGGCGGGCTCAATGGTAGTGGCGTGAGGTGTACTTATGGGTGACTTTGGTTTACTTTCAGACGGCAGGGTTATCGACCTGCGGCCCATGTCCAAGGGCGCCGGGGTGCGCGTCTGGGATGCCGGGGTCGGCGGCTGGGTGAGGTTTGCCGGCAAGTTCGGCGCGGTGATCGATTCCACACCGCTAACCGCCGCCGAGGCCTCCTCCCTGACGGGCGACGGCACATTGTCCCAGTAATCGGTCCAGGCCTTGAGACCCGCGGCGATATCGGCCTTGGCGCCTTCCTGCACATCGGCGGGCAGCATTTCCATTTCCACATCGGAGTAGGTGCGCCAGCGCCGGTACGATTTATCGGTTTGCTTCTTGAGCTGCCAGCTGTCCGGCGTGTGGACCTGCACCTCCCCGTTGAGCCCGCCGGGCAGGCGCGTGGTAAGCATCATGCCACGGTAGCCGAACTGGTTGTGGGCCTTGGCGCTGACGGTTTCCTCGCCGGCAAACTCCGCCCGGGCGCGCAGGCGCTGGACCAGCTCGGGAACCTGGGACCAGTCGCGCAGGAGAATCGCCCCGCGCGTGTGGTCCTTGATGTCTCCCAGGCCATACTCCTTACCGGCAACCTGCTTGCGCACAACCTTCTCCACCAGGCTCTTGACGCTCTTGGGCGTGCCCAGGACCTCGGCCACCTCCAGCCCCTCGACCGCGGCGGCCATGATGGCGTCAAGCTGTGCCTGCTGGCGGCCTGCTTCCTGGTGGACCTCCTCGGCGCCGGCCCACAGGTCCGGGTGGCGGAACTTGATCGATTCGGGGCTCCACTGCCCGCTCTTCTCCTCGCGGATCCGCGCGGAGTACTCGGCCAGGGCTTCCCGGTAACCCGGTTCGCCGGGCTTGATCACGCCCTGTACGTCGTCCACGGTGTCGAAGCCGCTGAGCGTAATGCGTTCGCCGTCCACCAGGTCGGCCAGGTTGCCTTCCTCGCTGGGGGGCTGCACCTGGTACCACTCGCCGTCGCGGTAGATCATGTCGCCCTCGGCCAGGTCGAGGTCCAGGTCCATGACGTCCCGGGGCTGGTTGCGCTTGATCTCGTGGATGGTCATCAGGCCCTGGTCGTGGGCAATCACGTCCCTGCCCGCGCCCTGCAGCCAGGCCTTCAGCTTCGGCAGCGCCTCGGCCCGCGCGCGCGGGTCGGCGGGGTCGGCCTCTTCCATTCCCAGCTCGCGGAAAGCCAGCTCGCGCGCGGCGGCCATCCAGGCGGCCTTCACGCGGCCGGCCTGGCGCGCGTTGCCCATGTCCTCGGCGGCGGCCACTTCCTGCAGAGCGTCGGGCGGGTAGAAATAGAGCTCCTCCGAAAGTATCTGGTTGAACTCCCGGTCGGCCTTGCGCACCTGTGCGCGCTCCTCCTGGGGCATCTGCTGGAAAGCCTGGGCGCGCTTGCGGTATGCCTCGGCGCGTTTGGGTTCCTGCAGGCGGTTGATCTCCACGGTTTCGATCTTGTCCAGCTTGCGGCCCTTGCGGCGGCGGATCATGACGTGCTCGGCGTCCACCGCCTGCAAAACCTCCACCGCCTGGGGCTTGGTGTAGGGCTTGCCGTTGGCCTGAGTCGCCAGAAACACACTGTCTCCCTTACGGATGGGGAAGCCCGCCTTCTCGCTGGCCAGGTCGTAGACGTTGCGCGCCTGCGCCATTTCCTCAAGCGCCCCCTGGGCGGCGGCCTCCTGCTGTTGGCGCTGGCTCTCTTCGGCAGTTACCGTCCCGCCTTCTCCATGTAGTGGCGGCTGCCCTTCTTGTGCTTGAAGTACTGCACCTGGCGCTCCCGTTTCTCCGCCCCCGCCCGGCTCGGGTACGGTCCCCCCAGGTGCTTGTGGTTGCCCTGGGCGTCCTTCTTGAGGCTCAACAGGTGCCACCCGTCCTTGCGTTTGACGATCATCGGCTTTGCCCCCCATATCTTGTGGTAACGGCGGCGGGATCGGCGCCGATCGCGGCGCAGCTCCCCCAACATCTTGTGCCCGGCCGGCGGGCAACGCGGCAACCGGCGGCGGCCGGGTCCCCGGCCGCGCCGGCGGCGCCCCAACATCTTGTGCCCGGCCGGCGGGCAACGCGGCAACCGGCGGCGGCCGGGTCCCCGGCCGCGCCGGCGGCGCATCCGGTCCGCCGTGCCCGGTGGGTTCCCCTGTAGCCTGGGCCCCCAGGGGGCGGAAAAACTCCGGATCCAGCACAATTTTACCCTTGCTGCCCTCCAATGCCCGCATCGACTTGCGCATCTGGCGCAGACTGACGTTCTTGAATCCGCCCATCTTCTGCACCTTGAAAGCCAGGTACTGGTCCGCGAACCTGGTGGCGCGGTTCATGTTCAGCTTGCCGTTTGAGGATTTGACCGCTTGGCGCGCCAGCGTGTCCCGGACCTTGTAAAAAGTATTCAACCGCAGGGAGTCGACCTGGCCGGCGTAGGGGGCTAAAAACTCCTTCATCGTGGGCCCGCGGCGGCCGGTCATAGCCAGGGCCGCGCCTATGGCGCCCGAAGCGGCCACGTCCTGCAGGTCGCCGCCGCCGGCCGCCTCCATGCCAGCAAACACAGTGCCGGTGGTAGCCGCGTGTAGACCCTTGGGCATAGCGGAAGCGGCGCGCAGGATTCCCTGCATGGCCACGCCCTCGGCAAACGCCCGGGTCGACGCCTGCGGGCCACCGGGGGCACTCTCCACGGCACCCACCGCGCCCATTGCGAAGGGGCCCAGGTTTTTCAGGGCCACGATTTCGGCTACACCCCAGCCGGCCTCCCCTAAACCAGTGTAGAATTTCGCGCCCATTTCACCGATCGGACCGGCGCCTTTGCCATATTCCTGCAGCTCTGCACCCATGGCCTGGTGTGTCTCGGCCAGCTTCCGGAGACCGCTTTTCTTCTTCTCCTCGCTAATACCTAGCTGGTCCGCATAGTGCTCGTATGCGGTGGCCAGCAATGCCAGGGTCTGCCCGTACCGGGAATTGAGACCACCCATTAACGCCATAACCGGTTGACTGAAAGAGCTCCAAAGAAGGTCCTTAGTGCCTTCGCTGACCCAGTCCGGTACCAGGCTGCGCTTCTCGCCTTCGGGCGGCGGGGTCTCCAGGGCGGCGGGCTCCTCCGTCTCGGGTTTGCGCCAGCTCTCGATCCTGCCCCGCACGCTCTCCCAGGCGCGCTCCAAGCCGCTCTTGGGCTCCGGTCCCCAGGCGGCGGCATCGCGCTCGAGAAGGCGGCGGTCGAACTCCTCGCGGATGGCGCGGCGTGTGGCGTGGGGCTGCTGGTCATAGACGGCCTTGCGCTGGGGATTCTCGGCCAGGTACCAGTCGAACATCTTGCCCTTGGCCTCGCGGCGGCGGCCGGGGTCCCGGGCCATCTCCTCCCAGCGCGGATCGGCATACACCATTGCCGGATCAAAAGCCATGCGGCCCCCTTCCTACAAGCCCGGCCCGCCGAAGAATTGCGCCAGGGCGTCCCCGCCGCCTGCAACCTGCTGCTGGCCGGGCAAGAATTTGATCTGCTTGTCCCTGGGCGCCATGTAGCCGATGATCTTGCCGTCGTCGTCGCGGATGGCCTGGGCGCCCTGCTCGTCGGTGGTGGTGGGGTCCACCACATACATGGACTTGCCCATGTAAACCACCTGGCGCCCGTCGTTGAGCTGCATCACGCGCGGCTGCTCGGCCTGCGGCGCCGGCTTGGCGGCCTCGGCCCCGGCGCCGGCCATGATCTGCCCCACGGCCCCCAGCTGCGCCTCGCGTTCCTTGAGCGCGCGGTCGGCATCGGCGGCGGCGACCTGGTCCAGGCGCGCCTGCTCGGTTGCCTTGCGCCCCATGATCTCCTGGGCCGTGCGGCTGGCGGCGGTGCCCTGGGCGCTGCCGGCGGTCCCGCGCATAATCGCCAGGCGCTCAAAAGGCGTGTACGGCTTGGCCTGCTCGGGCTTGGCGGCCAGGCCCGCGCCGGCCTCGGTCACCATGGGCGGCACGGCCTCGGCGGCCTTGTGCAGCCACTTGGCGGTTGTGGTGGTCTTGCCGCCGCCGGGGTTCATCACGGTCTGGGCGCGGGTAACTTCGGCGCCGTCGGGGATGCCGTCGCCGTCCAGGTCGACCTCGGCCCCGGCCTGGGGCGGGGACGGCGGCGCGGGGCGCGCGGTCTGGGGCGGGGCGGCCACCTCCGGCACAACCACGTCCCACTCGCCGGGGCGGATCGCGCTCAAGGGGCGCATTGCCTCGGCCGGCTTCACGTTGAAACGCGTCTCGGGCTGGTCCACGGTGGGATATGTTACCTCTCCGGCCATGGCGTTGCGCGGGTCGTAGAAGCGCCGCCGGCGGCCCTCGGCGTCCTGCTCCATCCATTCCTTGCCGCCGCCCGGTTTGGCCCCGCCCATGCGGAGCACCCCGGGGGGGACTTGTCGCTTACTCATTACAGGCATAAGGTCCTCCTATTCGCTTACCACGGTCATGTCATCACTGGTGAGGTCGGCGCGCAGGTCCACGGCCATGCGCACGTCGGCGTCCTCGTCGTCGGAGTTATAGTTCTTGAGATAGATGTTGAGCTTCGTGGGGCGGTCGTCGGCGGTAATCCCGAGGACCGCGTCGTAGAGCGCCTTGGCCAGGGCAAAGGCAAGCTGCCGGAAGCTCGAGCTGCCGCCGCTCTCGGCGGCCTGGGCCTCGGTAATGTGCGTGATGTCCTCCACGCGCAGGCAGACGTATGCCTTGCCGGTCGTCAGCCCCGTATCGCCGGCGTCGGCAAAGCTGCTGGGCACAAGAATGTAGTTGGTGAAGTATGCGGTGATGTCGTCGCTGAAGGCCATGATTGTGCTCCTCTGTCAGTAAGTGCCGATTCTCCTCAAAAGCGCCGCGCAGATCTGGGGCGAGCCGGTAAGGCAAGCCCAGTCGCTGGTGTACTCGTAGCGCCCGATCTGCAGCTCGATGTAATCGCCCGCGTAAAGGTGCGCCATGAAGGTGGTACCCACCTGCCAGGCATCGCGGCGGGTGTCGGTTATCCAGGCGGTGCTGGCGGCCAGCTCCACGTCGCCGGCGCCGGCATTACGCACGACGCGGCTCTTGATCTGCTGCTTGTTGCTGGGGTCGCCGTCGGGATAATCGATCACAAAGCTGTAGCCGATCAGGAAATAGCCCTCCACGCCCACGTCAATGCGCGAGTGGGTGGCGTTGCGGGCCAACACGTCGGTATCGGTGGCGATGATCTCGTCAAAGTCCGGGCTGGATACTCCGCTCCAGCTTGCCCCGTCGCCGATTGCATCCCAGGGGTTCTGCACCGGCGGCAGCGTCCCGGCGGTGTCGGTGCCGGGATCCCAGCCGTTATCCTCAAGCTGCACCACGGCAATCGGCGGCTCCGGCGGCGGGCCGAAGTAGCGCTGGGCCGCTCCGCTGACCATGGCCGGATCGTCCACCATTTCCTGCTCGTCCTGCACTGCCGAAAGTCCGCCTTCCATGGCCGCAAGCGTAGCCTGCATGGCCAGCATGCGCTCCTCCAGGTTTCTGCGGGCTTCGCGCCCGGCGGTAACCTCCGCGGTCAGCTCGGCGATCAGCATCTGCATCTCAAAATCGGTCATGGGGTCTTGTCCATTTCCACGCGCACGGCCCTGTGGATGCGGCCGCCCTGCAGCTTGGTAATTCCCGTGATGTAGCCGGCGGCGCCCACCACGGTGCTGTAGCCGCTGGTCGGTGTTGCCGCCAGAAAGCTCTCAGCCGCCGAGACCGTCCCGAAGTAGTCCACGAAAACCTTCACCGGGAACCACTTGCCCCACATGGGCGCTTCGGCATCAAAGCTCCAGTCGCGCCAGTAGCCGGGGTCCAGCGCTCCGATCGCATAGGCCGGGTTAAAGGGACGCTTACTCACGGTGTAGTCATACTTGCCGCCGTCGTTACGGCGCGGGCTCATGGAGTTTACAGTGTCCTCGGTGAGCGCGGAGGCCGCGGCGTTGAGCTCGGCAAGCGTTACGTTCTGCGCGGCCTTGGCGTAGGCCTGTCCGTAGCGCGTGTTGTAGCTTACCTCCGCTTCCAGCTTGTTCAGGGTTATCCGTTCTGAAATTGTCCGGTACCGGCCGAACTGCGTGGGCAGGTTCGTGCGGCGGTTGATTTGCCCGTCCACCTGGGAGGGAGCCGGCCAGGCGCTGACGGCCTGCGTAGCCAGGCCGCGAATGGTGCTGGCTCCGGCGGTCTCCTCGTAATAGCTCCCTGCCTGGTTGGTGGCGGTAACCGTCTCGATCTCCGTGCGAAACTTGCCGAACTGCGTGGGCAGGTTGCGGATGCGCTTGAGGTTGCCGGCGGCGCGGTCGGCCACACTGCCGCCGTCGGCCACAAAGCTCTGGTGAGAGTCCTGGGTGGAAAGGGCTGTATCGGTCTCCTCGGCGGCCGATCGCTCGTAGCTGGTGGCGTCCTGGTCCTTGGCGGTAACCGTCTCGTCCTCCGTACGGAACTTGCCGAACTGCGTGGGCAGGTTGCGGCTGCGGCGCACCTCCCCGGCCCCGGCGGTGGGGCTGCCCAGCACGGTGCCCTGGGTGTTGAGGTCGGTCTGGGTGCTCTCGTCGTGGCGGTCCTCGTAGCTGGTGGCCGTCTGGTTCTTGGCAATTATCACCTCCGACTCGGTGCGGTACTTGCCGAACTGGGTGGGGAGGTTGCGCATGTACTGCAGCCAGCCCGTTGTAGGCGTGGGGGCGCCCAGGGCGCTGCTCTGGGTGTTGAGGTATGTGCTGCCCGACTGGTCCGCGCGGTCCTCGTAACTGGTGGCCAACTGGTTCTTGGCGGTGACCGTCTCGTCCTCCGTGCGAAACTTGCCGAACTGCGTGGGCAGGTTGCGGCTGCGGCGCACCTCCCCGGCCCCGGCGGTGGGGCTGCCCAGCACAGTGCCCTGGGTGTTCAGGTCCGTCTCGGTGCTCTCGTCGTGGCGGTCCTCGTAGCTGGTGGCCGTCTGGTTCTTGGCCGTGACGGTCTCCTCCTCGGTGCGGAACTTGCCGAACTGCGTGGGCAGGTTGCGGTGGCGCAAAACCTCCCCGGTACCGGCGGTCGGGCTGCCCAGCACGGTGCCCTGGGTATGGAGGTCGGTCTGCGTGCTCTCGTCGTGACGGTCCTCGTAGGAGCTGGCCGTCTGGTCCTGTGCGGTAACCGTCTCGATCTCCGTGCGGAACTTGCCGAACTGCGTGGGCAGGTTGCGGATGCGCTTGAGGTTGCCGGCGGCGCGGTTGGGCACGCTGCCCCCATCGGCCACAAAGCTCTGGTGAGAGTCCTGGGTGGATAGCGCCGTGTCGGTCTCCTCGGCGGCCGATCGCTCGTAGCTGGTGGCGTCCTGGTCAATGGCTACGATCACTTCCGACTCAATCCGATACTTGCCGAACTGCGTGGGCAAGCTCCGGCGGTACTGCAGCCAGCCCGTTGTGGGTGTGGGTGCGCCCAGGGCGGCTGCGGCTTGCGTTTGCAGGTACGTGCTGGCGGTCTGGTCCGCCCGATCCTCGTAGCTTGACCATACCGTCTGGTTCTTGGCGGTGACCGTCTCGTCCTCTGTGCGAAACTTCCCGAACTGCGTGGGCAGGTTGCGGCTGCGGCGCACTTCGCCGGCACCGGCGGTGGGGCTGCCCAGCGCAGTGCCCTGGGTATGGAGGTCGGTCTGGGTGCTCTCGTCGTGGCGGTCCTCGTAGGAGCTGGCCGTCTGGTTCTGCGCGGTAACCGTCTCGATCTCCGTGCGGAACTTGCCGAACTGCGTGGGCAGGTTGCGGATGCGCTTGAGGTTGCCGGCGGCGCGGTTGGGCACGCTGCCGCCGTCGG
>Ga0180431_10000848_pt1 | contig 43444 bp, 57 predicted proteins | sample SS_ome_11_FD_132459 | JGI IMG/M metagenome (GOLD analysis project Ga0180431, IMG submission 132459) | Hypersaline lake sediment archaeal communities from the Salton Sea, California, USA - SS_1_MS_1 metaG | ecosystem: Environmental > Aquatic > Non-marine Saline and Alkaline > Hypersaline >... | reverse complement strand
CGTCACGCGTCGCCCAATGGCCACACGGCTGGGTGCTGCGATCCACGATCTTACGAACGGACCGTGAGTTCTTGCAGCGGCGGTCTTTGCGCCACCCGCAATTCCCACAATATGCTGGCGTCATTTCTTCCAAACCTTTCCGACCGCCCAACAGCGCTTGGACGGAGGAAGGTCCGTCTGGGGCGCGAGGCAGCCATGATCGCATCGGTAAAAGTCACAGCCTTCGCACGTCAGACCTTCCTCGTCTTCGTACTCCGCCTCCGTGGCTTGGTAGTGATAACCTTCTAAGCACGCGGGCACGTCTTCCTTCGCGGTCCGCGTACAACCAACCCGTTGCTTGCCGTCATGCAATTCGTACATGCAGCCTTCACAACTACCGGGCACCATAATAATCAACTTCATCCGAGCTTCCTTTGCATCTCGAGAAGGGCGGTGGTGATTTCCGACTCAAGGCTCTTGACGAACCGCGCGTCGAAAACGTATGCGAGGTCGCCCAGTCTGATCTCTACGCGCGTCGGAGCGGGGAACCTGATAGAGAACACGCGGTCGCGGTGCGCCTCGATCAGAGACAGCATAAGAGTCCACGGTCCGTCGACTTTTACCTCGTCCCAGACGTAGAACGCCGTGAGTGATACCCGCGAGCAGTCATCGACGTCGACTGGTCGCTTGCAAGCCTGATCAATGTGGAAGCAGCAGCTCGAGCAAACCGCGGTCCCGGCGTCAGGATCGGTCACGAGCAGCGCGGTCCGGCCACCAAGTAGAATCTTGTCATAAATCTTCCGCATCACATATACCTCCGTACACTAGAGTGAGAGCTCCATATTCGCGATATAAGAGCCTCGGACCCCGGAGCGCAGGAACATGCGGCCCCAGGGTCCGAAGCACGGTGTGGGCTAGCTGAGCGTCAATAAGCACGCTTCGAGAGCCACGTCGTCCCGGAAGCGGATGAACCGTGGGTGCCGAAGGCGCCCTTTGCTCCCGACGTATTGATAGTGGACTTCACAGATTCTGCCGATCAAGCGGTCGCCCATGAGCGTCATGTCGGCCCTAGTCTCGTCGTCAAATCCACCCGCGAACGCGACTGGCGTCAAGATGCCATTGACGTAGCACGAAACCTCGAGTGAACCGATGAGTCCCAGGTGCTTGCCTTGGCCATCCCTCGTTCCGGTGATGACGCACGTCGCGGAGCGAATCGGCTTCCACTTCCACCACGGTCCGAGGTGACCGGCTTTGAGCACGAAGCCCTCGAGGTCGGGCGCGATGTCCGGCATCGCTGCTCGGAGTTGAACGAAGGCCTCTTCCATTCCACAACCGGGCGGCTGGAAGTACGGCGCGAAGTCAAGCCCGTAGCCGGCGCACCACCGACTGACGAAGGACAGCTCCGCGTCTTCGCCAAGCGTCGGAACAGCGAACGCTTGGAAGCTCAGCGGCTCTTGCTTCTTGATCGCGGACTTGACGTAGGACGCGGGCTTACCAGGACAGTAGAGCTCGCCCCAGACGTCGACAGCCGGCGGCAGTCGCTTGAGGAGCTCGTAGAACGGAGCGTATGAGATTTGCTCCGCGAGGTTGGTCGGTCGACGGGTCCAGCACTCCGCGCCTTGCTTGCGGCAAACGAGTGCGATGCCATCATATTTGAAGTGGAGCCAGCGAAAGTCTTGGCCCTTCCACTCAGTCGTCTTCGTTACGGGCAGCATCTTCCATCTCCTGGATTTTTGCTTGGAGCTCGAGCATCTTGTCGACAGCCTTGGCGTGCTCGCCCAGTCGTTCGCGCTTGAGCGCGTCCTTGAGGTTCGCTCGCGTGGTGGCAATGACGTCGGGCAAGTTGTCTCGCTCGTGAATGAGGCGATCAAGCCGCGCCTGTATGTTGGCGAGGCATTCGACCTCGTGCTCGATCATGGCATTGAGGCGGGCTGCGTGGCCCGGCGACTCGAGGCTCTTGAGCCGAGTCCGGTACATCTCAACATTGACGCGGAGAGACATTATTCGCACTCCTCTAGTTCGGGGAAAACATCGTCGAGGTCGGCGTTCATGAGAGCGACCACGTGGGGATCATAGTCGTCGTCGTATTTCCAGTCGGCGGGCATCAGATTATTCCTTTGTAGTATGAGAGGGAGAAGAAAGACATGGCCGCCCCCGCGGGCGAGCGGCCATGTCGTCAGACGTCAGACGACTATTCGTCCGAGTCTTCGTCGGTGCCGAGCAGCGCATCGGTGTCGATGCCTTCGGCCTTCAGCGCGGCTTCGAGCTCCGCCATCTTCGCCTTCATGGCGATGAGGCGCTTGGCCTTCGCACGGTCGGCCTTGGAGCCCATGGCACGCCAGTCAGCGGCTTGCTTGCGGAACGCGGCAGCCTTGCCGTCGTATTCGTCCGCCTTCATGTCGAACCACATCGACTCGTCGGAGAAGTCCTTGCGACGCAGCGGCAGGTGCTTCTTCGAGTCATAGTCCTCGGGGATCGCGTCGAGCGGCGTGGTCGCCTTGCCGTTGTCACCCTCTTCGACGTTGAGCGTCGGGTAAGCGATTCGCTTGGCCTTCTTCGGCTTCTCTTCGGTCGTGCCGGGGGCGGCGGACTTGGCGGCGGCGGCGGCGGGCTTCGAGGCGGCGGTCTTCTTCGTTACTTTGGCCATGATAGGCTCCTGTAGTGAGTGGGCTGAGCAGCAACTGGCTTCTCGTCAGATGGCGCGAACCCTCACGCCATGACGCCCGAAGGCGTTTCGATTTGTTGCTTAGGCGGTCCGCATATCCTCTTGGACTTCGTTCACGAAGCGGAGCATGGTGGTCGTCGCTCGTGCTTCGGGCAGGCAGTTGTGATTGAGGCAAGACTCCAGTCGTCCGTGCCAGTTGGGTGTCAGAACGCGGACGGTGTGGTCGAAGGCTTCGCGACCAGTCATTCCCTTGCCACGTTCGAGCGAGGCGTCGTAGCCGCGTTGGAATTCCATCATCAGGATTTTCCACCAGCGTGCTTCGTGGTAACGAGCGGAGTGGTCGTGATGCGTGCGGCAGCGAGCGAGCTCTTCCTTCGCGGCGTTGACAGTGTTCATGATTTGGATGGTGATTTGTTCGGTCGTGATTGCCATGATAGTTCTCCGTGGTTTGTAGTGAAGGTCGTGGTCAAGTGATAAGTATCATTGTATCAAGTCGTTGGGGTTTGTAAACCCCCGTGGGGAAATTATTCTTGATTTTCCCGATTGTATCGTTCTTCCTCAGCTTCTTCTTCGAGACGCATTTCTGTTTCTTCGAAATCGCATCCCTCAGCTTCCAGTTCGCAGCGGCGTTCGTATTCGCGTTCGTTCATGATTTTTCTCGTGGTTGGTCGGTTGGGTGTTGTGTTTGTGATGTCTTAATATTACCAAGTATCGGCCAGCTCGTACACCCCAGGTCGCGAATAATTCTCGTTTTGTCCAAAATTCTTTCCGGAGCTCCCAGGCGGCCCGTGTCGCATCCGGACCGCCTGGCGGCATATCATCAGTCAAGATCGCCGTTGCGCTGCCAGGTGGTGATCTGGGCGTTCACGATCTGAATGGCGCGGTCCGCGAGGTCAGACCGATTCTCCCAAGCGTCCCAAGCCTTATGGCACTCGGCGACGGCATAGCCGCCACCTTTCTCTTGGTACCTCGTGAGGACTTCGTGCCACAAGGCTTCGACGATCATCGCGGTCTTGTTCACTCGATTGATCTCGCCAGCTTCAAGCGCTCGGCGGTGGGTTGCCGCGATGTCGCGGAGTCGGACAATGATCGGCTCTAGGTTCTTCATCGGCTTTCCCTTTCGTCGATGTACCACTCACGGACTGCTTCCCACAAACCAGCGACGTGGGAGCGCAGGTCGTCTTCTGCTTGGCACGCCTTGGCGTAGCAGTAGTCAATGCCAAACTCAAGGTCGCGGACGGTCATGGCGGCCAGGAGCGCCGTGGCGGCGTCAGCCGACTTGTTATCCCCGGGCATCCCCGGTCGCGGTTGGCTCTTGTCAATCCTAACTGCCAGTTCGAAAATCGCTTCGACGTACTTCCTCATGAGTCCGATTCCTTTCGGCAAGTGTTTATATCGTCAATCATCCGGCGGAGCACACAGTCCGCCTCAGCAACCTCATAGACGAAGCAGACGGCTTCGGGCGAAGCGGCGCGGAGCAGCGCGTCAATCGCAATGCTCACTTGAACGCCAGGCTCGTTGGGCATCCGGTCCGCGAGGTCAAAGAGTACATCAGCATAGGCTTGAAGCGTCTTGTCCATTATTCTATCCCTCCAAAAGTGTTTTCTCGATCAAGGCCATGAAGCTGAGGAACGCGTCGACGCCGGCCTTGTTGCCGTCTCGGTTCGCTTCGGCGCACTTGGACAGATAACCACGAAGGTTGTCATCGCGGACGGCACGGATGGCCTCAGCCTCCGTCATCGGCACCGCGGAGTCGGACTTGCGAATACTAATCGCCACGACGAAGTTCGAGAGCAGCGAGACTTTGGTCCCGTAGTACATCCCCTGGTAGTAGGCGTCGTCCGCCATGTCCCGGACGTTCTTGTCAAGGGCCGACTCATAATCGTAGGTGCGGCCGCGGATTGTCTTCAGTTGGGCGTTGAGTTCATTAAACATGATTGAGGTCTCCTATTTCGTTTCGTTGACGGCCCAGGCTTCGAGGATGTCCAAGGTTCGGACGTAAACAGACGCGACGGTCTCTTGACCGTATTCCTGAGCTCGCATGGCGGCGGAAGTCCAGCTGGATCGCTGAGCCGCGAAGAGCTCGGTGACCGACTTGCCATCGGTCAACCAAGCGTGGATTGACTTCCAGAGTTCAACACGCTTAACGGCCGCTTGCCAAGCAGCGAAGGAAGTCGAGTCGATGAAGTCAGTCGCCAGCGCCGCCTCGACTTCGCGAGCGGTGTCGCGACGGGTTTTATAGGCGCAGGTCAGTTCGAATTGGGCGGCGGAGATGTACGGGGTCATGGCATTGTCCTTTGTAGTATGGAGTTATTTAGCGAGGCGAAGACGGATCAAGACACGGAGTTGGGAGTAGGTCTTGTCGTCGGTCATTTGCATCATGACGGTCGTCATGTTGTCGAGAGCTTCAAGCGTCTCGGGCTTTGCTGCCGCGAGGCACTTGGCGAGTGATTCGTTCGGTCGTCCGTTGTTCTCTTTGAGGACGCGACATAGTTCGAGGAGCAGCTTGTCGATGTTTGTCATGGTATCAGCCTTTGTAGTATGGAGTGAAGGAGCTCGTCAGTGGTGCCTCGTAGCACCAGACGCCCGAAGGCGTTTCGCTCTAGTAGGAAGTGTCTTCGATGTCGCCAGCAATCGAGAAGTAGAATTCCGCGTCGTCGGCGGAGTGGTTGTCTTCGTCTCCCACACCACTGCGCTCGTAGCAAGTGGTAACGAGCAGCTGCTTCTCTTCGTCGTTGCAAGCAGCGACTTGAATCAGCATGCTGTAGGCGCCGGCTTCAGGAGAGCGACAGTCGGCTTCCGACCGGACGGCGAGGGTGAAGAGGGTGGTCACGATTGCTTTGGCTTGTTCGTTGGTCATGGTCATGTGCTCCGTAGTTTGAAGTGAGGTGTGTTTGATTGACTAATGATAATAGTACCAAGTATCGGTCAGCTCGTACACCCCACCACATAGTTTTTTAGATATTTATTGGGACGGAGCCTTTCGGGCTATACACCCTAGTCGAACTGCATGAAGAAGCTTCGTACCAATTCTTCCCACTGACGCCGATGTCCCAGCGAATTGGCACGCGGAGCTCACATTCCGGATGCTCCAAGAGGTTCGTGATTCCATCGAGCAGTTCGTCCGAAACCAATTCCTCCGGGCACGTCATGACAATCTCATCATGGACTTGCCCAACGATCTTGACCGGACTTCCGCGGAGCGCGGCAGCGAGTGCGACCATCCGCTCCTTCACAAGATCGGCAGCGGACGATTGACACAAGTTATTGAAGGCCAAGTGCGCTCGGTCGACTGGCAAGTGGCGGTGCCGACCATAGAGATTGTAGATGAACCCTTTGCTCTTCAAAGCGCCAGCCGCGCGGTAGCTCGTCCGCTTGAGTTCGGGCAATGTCTCATGGTAGCGGCGATAGACTGACTTCGCCTTCCGCCGACAGAGCTCTCCAAACATGTCATCCGCGAGCTCAGGCTTGAGGTCGCCTCGCTCAATCATTTTGTCGACTTCTGTTTGAAGAGCACCGACCACTTCAAGGTTGGCGGCGAGCATCTTGACGCACATCTTTTCGCCACCGCCGTAGCCCATCATGAAGTTAATTGACTTCGCCGGCTTCCGAGCCATCTCGCACATGTCAGCGACCCACGTATGGAAGTCGGTATCAGGCTCCGCTTGGTACGCGTCAATCACTCCTTCGTTCTGGATGTAGTGACCAATCACACGGAACTCAATCTGACTTGCGTCAGTAGAAATGAAGACATGACCAGGTGGCGGGTGGATGAGGCGCTTGGCCGTCGGCGAGAGCTGCTGCGCGTTGGGAGTGGACGAACTCATTCGTCCGGTTCTAACCATCTGGTTGTACCGTGGATGGAGCACGCCGTCGATGTGGAGCTTCTGATATGGGCGGATAAAGAAGCTCAACAACGTCTCGATATTTCTGTACTCGATCATCAGCTTGATGAGGTTCGGCGGAGCATGCGGATGGTGCGAGTACTGAACTAGGATCTTCTTGTCAAACGACGGATTGTTCGTCGGCTGTCCGCTCTTGTCCTTGGTGTAGCCCAAGACTGGCAACCCATATTGATTGCACAAAACGTCGAAGCAATCGCTGTTGACATGGGCTCGGAAACTCCGACCGACAATCGCCTCCATTTGCTCGTCGATCTCGAGCATCCGTGCCATCTGTCGATACTCGGTGATCGCCAGCTCTTGAGGATGAACGTGCATGCCCTCGCGCTCGATCTCAAAGAGCAGCCTAGTCATTGCGAATTCAGTATCGCGGACGCCACGGCACTGCTCAGCGATGTGGGTCTCGATATACTGATAGAGCCGGCGGTTGGTCAAGACGTCTTGGCAAGCGTACTCGCCGCAAATGTCAGCGGGCACACGGCCATAGTCTTTATTCCGATGGAGGTACGGGGCCATGGCTTGTCCGAAGCCGCCGATGTCTTCGCGAAGCCAGGCCTTGCTTAGGTCCTTCAACCCGTAGCCGCCGCGGAGCGCCCGGTCGCTGTCTATCAGCTTCGCCATGGTCAGCGTGTCATATAGCTCGCACTCCGCGAGGACGCCCATACAGTTGGCGCTGACGTGCGCGTCGTACTTAACATTGTGATTCGTCCATTGTTCGGCGGAGTCGATGGTGTCACACCACCAATCCTCGACCGGCTCGTCTGGTAGATTACCGCCGTGGAAGTGCCCGACTGGCACGTACCACGCTCCGGGCGTGTCGTCTGTAGTGATCGCCAAACCCGCGACACCGCAATGGTGCCACGGGTCCAGGGAGTCTAGAGACGGATCGCCGCTCGTGGTCTCGAAGTCAACGAAGACATTCCGAGCGCCGCGAAGGTCAGGCAACTCAGAGACGTCTTCCACGAGACGGCCACCGTTCCTAAAAGTTCGCATCTTCCATGGCCTCCAGGTTAAACTGGCTCAGAGCGGCCATACGCAGCCTGTACCGCTCTAGGATGAAGTTGACTTGCTGCTCGGTCACATACGGATGCTCGGACGTCAGATGGACGTGCAGGTCCACGTCGGCCCTCCACGGTCCCATCTCTCCGCCGTCGGTCATGACGTCCAGATAAAGCCGGTTGAGCCGCTTGATCTGGGTCAACGAAATCAGTTCCTCCGGACGCTGGCCCCATCGATTATGGAGCACGTCCTCTTCGGCCGTGATGACCACCGTGAAGGCGCCGTACAGTCTGAGCGCACCTTCGAGCAGACGGAAGAGCTCCGGCGTGAACAAGGTCTCGCCGCCGTCCATGGCTCGGTAGACAATCTCGGACAGATGGAATCGGTCTTGGACCAACCACGTCTGCGCCAGATTAAGGTACTGGGTCAACTCCCAGCCGTCTGGCAGCAGACCGAGGTGCCCATAAACGTACCCGCTCGATGTGAGCCGCGTATCCTTCAAGAGCCGTTGGGCAAGGGTTGTCTTGCCAATCAGATCAGGACCTTCGAGAATCAACATAGCGTTCCATACCTTTCTTCATGCACTCGGGAAAGTTCGAATTGGAAATCGGAAACCAGTGGGCAGCAAGGACGGCAGCCAGCTGCTGCCCATACGGCGGCAAACAGTCAAACCGCTTGTCGGTGTAGAGCTCTTCGGGATCGGTGATGCGGTAGTCGCGGAGCTCAGCCTCGAGGTCGCAAAGCAAATCCATGTGCTCGAAGTTGAGCCCGTGAGCGGGCGGCAAGAACGTCTCGCCGGTCGGCCGCTCCCAACACTCTTCCGCCGCGGCTCGGTTCTTGTCGTACAAGTGGAAGCTGCCGACCTGATGATGGTAGGCGCCGCACTGAAGATTAAGCTCGTTGGCCACGACCATCTGGATCGTCGTGAAGGCGAAGATGTCATAAGGCAGCCCGAGCCAGATGTCTTCGCTTCTCATAGTCACGACCATATTCAAGCGCCCGCGACGCACCAAGAACTGCCAACTCAGCGTACAAGGCACGTCGGGCTCCTTGGCGCTCGCGTGGAGGCGCTCGTTGTCACGCGTAGCATCAAATATCGTCACCACTGCGCGGCGCGTCTCGGGCTCGTTCTGGAGCAAGTGGACGACGTTCTCCAACTGGTCGTTGAAGCCGCGGCGGCAACTGGATTTGTCATTATTCTCAATGCGAGCGCCGTAGGCACCGTGAGCGATTCCGTCCTCATCCGCGAACTTCGTGTAGCTCGGGGCGTAGGGCAGCAAGCGATCAATCGAATCCTCACGAGCCCAGTACCAGAGCGTCTCAGCGATCGCGTACGGATAGCTGAGCTTCCGCCGCGGATGTTGGAGCACGTTCTCCCACGGACGCGGCAGGGTGAATCCCACGCCAAGCATCTCGCGGCTGCCGCCGACACGCGAGCCCAAGTGGTCAGCCCAGAGCGCGGCCTTCAAAGCTTCGAAGAAGAGATCATCGATAGAGTGGAGTTCTTGCGTCTTCATCATAATCCTCGAGATTGAAATGTTGGGGATGGTATTGGCGAAGGTCAAACGTCTTGACCGCGCCCGGTTCTACGTTGCCGCCAATCCATTGACGCTTCTTGGAGTCGTACGCGGACTCCCAGTCCTGGTCCTCCCAAAAGTCCTCACGCCAGGCCGTGAACTGGAGTTTGATCCAGTCGTGAATGAGCTCGTCGCGGTTGAAGGCTTGAAGCTCGTTATACTCAAGCGGCCGCTCAAACCATGGGTGCATGTAAGTTGAAAAGCAAAACCCGCGTGGAGCCGGTCGCAGCCACTGAAGACGATGGTCAAACGCGTGCCAGAACTCCGCGACCTTTGGTCGACAGCGCTCTAAGTGTTCTCGCGCCCAACCGTTTGGCCATTGAGGTCGCGTGGTGTTTGGCGGCCTTCGTCCGTCTAGGTGCTTCCATGCCGCGTCGTAAACAGTTGGAAGTGGATCGTCAAGCTCAACGTCCGGTGGCATCACGTTGAAGTTCTTGGACTCGTGGTAGGTCACGTAAAGGGTCCGCTGTCGCAGGCAAGGCATTCCGAATGTCAGGTCGCACAAGAGGACTCGTGCAACCCGACACTCTTCGCCACCCGCGAGTCGGCCGTCCCAGTCGCAGCGGATCATGAGTCGTTGTCCGCGGAGTGGCGGCGGTCACAGTTTCCGAATGCGTCACGCGTAGCAACCACTTGTGACTGACAACCGTCAGGCGAAGCCCAGTGGCAGCTGCGGCAATCACGAAGCCGCGTGCAGTTGCCAAACTCCGGCAAGACAAACGAGTCGCCCTTGTCGCGGAGCCTGAGGTCACCGATCTTGCGGACGGCCTTGGACATATTACTTTGCTGCACTTCCTTGAACGCACGGTTCAAGTCGACGCCAAACGTCACGCCAGTGCCGATGGTCACATAGAGCAAGTCCGCGAGCGCATCAATCATCTTGATTTCGTCGCCCGCTTGAAGCGCTTCAGCGAGCTCAGCCGCCTCCTCCACGATCAAGTGAAGGCGGAGCGTCGCAGGGCAGTGGGCCTCTCCCGCCCGGCGCTCGAGCACGTTGGCCAAGGCTTGCAAGTAGGCGTGCTCCAAGTGAGCTGCCGCCGGATCGAGTCGAGCGCCGATTGGGAACGAGTGCTTTCTGTGGAACGCTGCCACGGCGAATGTCGCTTTCTTCATCATGTCAAAACTCCTCTTTTATGAAGTCTGGTCTGTCTTTGAATGTGTCGTCTTCGAGCATGGACTTGAGCAGTCCAATGAACGGTGGCGTCTTTCGGTAGTGTCGCCCATCTCTCATGAGCGCGTGCTTGCGGACGAAGAAGGAAAGCAGCTGCTGCGCCTCCAGTCGATCCCACGCGCACCAGTCTTGAAGACTCTGGATGTCGATGCGATCGGTATGAAGCAACTGCTGCACGAGGTCTCGTGCAAATGGCGTGCCATGAATGTGAGCTCGGATCATGTTTGGATCAATCAGCTTTTGAGTCATCTCCACGGCGGCCGTGAAGTCATCATAGCCCATGGCGCGGCTACTATAGCTCTTGTCAAGGAAGTCAGCCACGTACTCAACGTGGGCCTCACGAACGACCAACTTTTCGCGGGTCTCGTCGGTTGAGAAAGTCCGCGCCGCTAGGGCGGCCGCAAGTCGCGCCAGCTTGAGTCTGCCGCTTCCGCGATCAAACAAGGGTATTCTATCAGTAAACTTCTCGGAGAGGCGCGTGGCCTCGTCTAGGACGCGTGAGGCAGCTGATTCTTCGAAGATCACCTGGTCTTGCGTCCTAGTCCAAGCCCAGAGGATTAGTGACCTTGTTACTTCCGCCGTGAATCGGTGAACCACCGCTGGCCGCGCTCGCTGCAATTGATTAAGCACACTAGCATCAATATCACCGGAGCTAAGTAGAAGAGCGGCGTCGAAACGGCGAATGTCTTCCAGGCCTCCGACCAATTCTTTGACGGCTTCGACGCCAAAATTATAGCTAGCGAGAGGCATATCGGAGCGAGGGTTAGATAGAGCCACAAGGCGCGTTCTAGCATGGGTCTTCCTTTTCTCAATCTTTGGGATTTCGGCAATGCCACTTGACCGCATGTCTGTCAGTCGCGATATGACTTCCGTGGCCGCGCCTTTAAGCTCTTCAAGAATGACCAATCTCTTATCATGCGTCGGAATGACGCCCCACGTCACGAACCACCGTGCGCCCATTTGTTGAAGTCCGCCGAGCAAGCCCGCGACCGACGCGTTCTTGCACTCAACTTTTTCACCAAGCCCATAGTGCCGCTGGAGGTTGAGTGCTGTCTCGGACTTGCCTTGAGCAGAATCTCCGAGGATCAGCACTTCCACCCAGCCCTTCGTGAGTCGAGAGTCAAACTCAAAGAGCAGCGGCGAGTGGTAGGCCAGGTCAATCAACATGTGAAGGTCGCGGCGCTGAAATATCCGCGTGACGTTTGCTTCCAGGTCTTCGTAGATATCATCAAGCCGCTGGGCGATCCCTGTCGCGCTCCATTCATCAGGCTTGAATATATCCAAGCGTTCAAGATCGCGAGCCACGTACGTGCTCAGGGCGTCCGTGGTTGGCTTATAACCGGAGATGAGCAAGGTTGATTGCTGCGTCTTCGGGTGCGGGTACATTCTGCCGACCATCTCATAAGATTCGTTGAGCTCTAGTCCATCGCCGATGCAAAAGGCCGGCTGCATCACACGATCGGCTGTTCTGTTGCTTATTTCGAGTTGAGGGGAGACTCGAGCGTCTTCGACGTTGTAATAGCTATGGGCTTTGAACTGACACACACGGCACGACATAGGAATTCCGAAAGCCCGCATGATCGCCTCGCGTTGATGGCTCGCTGGAGCAGCGACCATATCAAGCAGCGCGGGCGACTCCGGCGGAATATCAATGTGGTCCGCCTCATTGAGAGCAGTCGCCGGACAGACGACGCACTCCTTCAAGCTTTGATCGCAGACCAGCGAGATAACTTTCGGCACAATATATGGAGCAGTGTCCATGGCAGACACCACTCCCTTCATTCGCATCCGCTTGGCAGCGTTCGGAGCAGTGATCGCGACACTCAAGTCCGTGTCTCGTGGCTCCTCCAGTTCTTCTTCGGCAGCAAGCGCCGCTTCCCACTGCTTGACGCCGTTGAGGCAGCGCTTGAGCGAGTGTTTTTCGGCGATGAAGTCGTTGACGTCCCCATGCGGAAACTTCTCAATGTCAAGAGGCAAAACCACATTGCCAACCCAGTCAGCCACACGGTGCATCCGAGCACAATGAGCCTGCGCCGCCTTCTGTCCTTCCGGATCGATGTCCATACAGACATAGACCTTCCGTCCAGCAAAGAAGCGAGTGAAGTCGCTGTCCCAGTTCTCTTCGCCGGCAGTCGTTGTCACGGCACCGATTCCGTGCTTGTTGAGCACGGACGCAGCAGCGATCGCTTTGACCTCACCACCGCACAAGAACAAGGTGTCGTACTTCAACTGATCGAGCGGGAATAAACGGATTTTTCCGCGTCCTCGCATATTTCGCATCTTGTCCTTGCCAGGCGCTCCAGGCAAGTACCGACGCACATTGACCACGTAGCCATTCTCGTCTTTGATCGGAATCTGTATCCGACCTTGATGCTCGCCCAAGCGGTATTCCCGAATGAGGTCGTCGGTAATCCCTCGGGCATAAAGAGCCGCCAAGAGCGGCGATGCGTCCCAGATCGCGGCGTGGTAACGCTCAATGACGTCTTGGTCAACAATCTGACCGACGTCAAACGTGTACCTCGTCGACAAATCCTTCTGCACCACCGCTCTTGAGCAGCGGAGGACTCCGGCAAGAAGCTTGATAATGTCGCCGGTCGCTCCACAACCTGCCGTGTGGCACTTGAAAACTCGTTTTTCTAGGCTTACAAGGCAGGACGGTGTGGCGTCATCATGGAACGGGCAACAGACTCGGACTTCATCGCCGGCCCACTCGTACCGAATGCCACAACGTTCTAGCTCAGCCAGGACGTTGATGTTGTTGGACATTTAGTACTCGGTGGGTTCGGTGGCAGTGGTGTCAATAACGGAGTCCTCGTAGTCGACTTGGAGCAGCGAGTCATTGTGCTTCGACTTGAGCATCTTGTGAAGCTCATAATACTGCTCGAAGACCGCCTCGTCCTGCACGAACGGCGGGACGTCGGACTCCAGCGAGGGTTGACCGATGTCGAGACCCCACCACGAGCCCATGGCATTCTGGCGCTGCGAAGTCCGAGCTTCGAACTGGCAGCCATAGATGGGCGCATGACGCATCTGGATCAGACCCGAGAGCGTCGTGCCGGTCCGGTGCTCGGCTTTCCCAAACGAAATGTTAACCAGCATGTTCTCCACGCCCGGATGCCCGATGGGCATGACCACGAAATTCAAGTGCTCGACGAAGCGACACTCGTACTTTTCATTCTCCGGGCACGGGATGGTGCGGCGCTCGGGATCGCGGCTCTTGGCCACCATGTCGCTCTTCGGGTCAAGCGTTCGCTCACGAATCATGTCGAGCGAGCCCTTCATCTCGAGCGGGTTCCAGAGGCACCATTCCGGGAAGAAGAACAGCGGGACGAAGTGGAAGGCTTCGCCTTGGTCAGCGAGCTCAACCATCTGAGGCATGAGCAGACACGCGCCAGGACGGTATTGCTCGTACTGCTCGCCCGATTGCTTCTGCACGATCTTGAGGCGTGGCGGGACAACGAAGTCCTTGAGCGCCTCCGTTCCCATGTCAGTCGCGTTCTGCATGAACGCCGGGACGTTCGAGGCAGCGGGGATGGCGGGCAGCTTCTCTTCGGTGGCTTTCTTTTTGGCCATTGTTCAATCTCCAATTGTTCAAACGATTTCGCACTCTTGCGGCGAGCGTAAGCCGGTCACTCAGTGACTTCAAAGTAGAACGTGTCGCCGATTTCGCCCTTGGGCTCGTTGAGCTTGATTCGCTCGTGAGTGTCCAAGCGCTCGACAACGGTGAGAAGTCCAGAAGTCCAGACAATCTTGACTTCGACAAGCAGCAGCTTGGGACGAGGTTTGCGGACGCCACCACACCAGCGTCTTGTGAGGATTAGGGTCCATCCGAGGAATCGGAAGTGCATGCGTCGATCTCCTTGGTCTTGCGGACAGTCAACGAGTAGAGCGGGTAGACCTTATGAGGGTCGATTCCGGCGGGCAGCGGCAGTCCAGCACCAGCGCGGCGAGTCATGTACTCGACGAAACCAGGCCAGTGCACGCGGACCACTTCGTCAACGTCCGAGTCAATCCATAAATCAGCGGGGACATTCAAGCCTCGCATCAATGCGGCGAAGGCTTCGGGGTTTTTCCGTCGCGTGGGGATAGCCGCGACTTCTTTGATCGTCGGAGTAGCTGTCGTGTACTCCGTTCGGATCGGTTCGCCAGTGCCTTCTTTGAGCCACAACAAGCAAGCGATCCGTTCTGCCATGTTGGCGCATTGATTGACCTCTTTCTGGAGGTCCTTCAAGTACTTGAGCGAGTGCTTCATGGCGAGCACGAGGTCAGCGAGTTCTTCTTTGTCGTTTGAAGTCTGCGTGCCGGACTTAAGTGCCAGCAAGTGCCCGTAGACTTCAGCGTGAAGTGACTTCACTGCCGAAAATACTTCCTGGGCCGTCGTTAACATTTACTGTCCTTTCTAAGTAGCAGCGGTCAATTGCCGAATAGAGCAAGATGTTGACCGCTTGATGCTTCTTCAAGAGGGCGATCAAGGCAAGCGTGAGCGGGACCAAGTGGCCCACGACCGCGAAGCAGTCGGTCGTTGGGTCAAAGCCTACATTTTCCATGCTTGCCACCGTATGCTCCGCGAAGAGCGTGTTCCAAATCGAGACCCTACGCTCGCCTTGCCCGAAGACGTATGTGATGTCGCCAAACTCTTCGGCGGCTGACACGTCCACGCGTGTGGGCTCCAGAATGAATACTCGTTTCTTCATTACTCAGTTCCTTCCCTGATAGAGCGCAGAATGTCTCTGACGTCGGCGATGGAATCTGCCGTCTGCCGCTTCTTCAGCACTCGTGCTCGGATCTTTTGGTCGATAGTGTTGGGAACGCAGAGGTCGGTGATCCGAATGTGCTTCCGCGTGCCACGTCGGTGGCAGCGATCTTCGCTTTGGCTGCGAGCGGTCGGCGACCAGTTCTGCGAGAAGTATACCGCTTGGGTGCAGTTTGTAGTATAGTGCTCTTCTTGTCCGGGCGGATAGCCCAACAAAGTCAGTCCAGTTCCTCCGGCAGTTGGATTGCCGATGAAGACCCGACAGGCAGGATCATGGTTGAAGGCGCGCTCAGACTCCGCTCGCTGCACGTCGGAGGTCTGTCCGTAGTAAAGGACGTGACCGATACCCGCGGCCTCCAGGGCTTCACTGAGCTGTCGAATGTCTTCGACCCAACAAGCCCAGACGATCACCTTCTCGTTGGCGGGCTTTTCAGCGAGCAAACTCATGAAGGCCTCGACCTTTGGATTGGGCGTGATTGGGATGACTCGCCGCGGTGATAGCTCTTCACCGTCGTCATCATATTCAGCCGCGATCACGGCGTGGCCGCTCGTGATTTGTGCGAGGCGTAACAATCGAGTCAGCACGTGCTGAGCTGCCATGGCTGCGTTCTCGGCGTTCTCAACGTATTCCTCAAGCTCAACGAGCAGCTCGTCCGCCATCTTGCGGTAGATCGTGCCTTGGGCGTTGGTCATCTCGACTTCCACGACGTCGTACACTTTGTCGGGCAAGTCTGGCAGCGCCACTTCCTTCTTGATAATGAACGACAGCCGCGCCAGGCGGTCTTGCATGAGTGGCATGTTCTGACAGCCAACCAGCTTCTCGTAGCCGGCGGCGGAGGTCTCGAAGACGCCGTAGAAGCTCTTGAAGCTCTTGAACGTTCGGAAGCCGGAGCAGCCTTCGCCCAAGAATTCGAATTGGGAGTAGAGGTCCATGACGTGGTTGGTGATGGGTGTCCCAGTCAAGCACATCCGTTGCTCCGCGAGGTCACGCAGCTTCATCGCTGTCTTGGTCCGTTGAGCGTTCGGCGTCTTGATGTAGTGAGACTCGTCCAAGACCGCGAGGTCCCACTGAGTCATGCGAATGAGTGGCCATGCGGCAGTCAACGTGTCGTAGGAAATCACAACGACCACAAACTTGTCCCCGGGCTGCCGCGTGAACGCCTCGACCATTTGCTTGGCTCTAGCAATCTCAGTGCCGCGGATGACGACCACGCGTCCCTGGCACGTCTTGAAGCGCTCGAACTCGTGGTACCAGTTCATGCGAACGTTGTTTGGAGCCACGACGATCGCTCGGTACATGCGGTCTTCACCCGCGACTCGGGTTGGCTCAAGCGCTTTGATCCGGCGCTCGCAGGCGGCAGTCAACTCCGCGGCGGCGGCCGCTTTCCGAAGCTCTACGCCGCTTTGGTAACCCGCTCGAAGAGTCTCGACTTCATGAACCACCCGGCGAAGACGCTCGGCGAGCCAAATCTCTGCCTCACGCACGGCGCGCTGGGCGGCCATCACGGCGTTGCCAGCTCGACCCGAGTATTCTACTGGCCAAGCCTCCGCGCGACGCTTAGCGGCTGCTTCAAGCTTCTTTCGTTTGCGCTCAAGCGCTTCTTCTGCCTCTGCTTGGAGTACGGCGTCCGAGTCAGCGATTTCCGTGGCCAGCGTATTTCGCAATCGGCTTTCCGAGTGGCGCAAGCGCTCGTAGTCAATTCGCCCTTCGCTCAAAGCCATGGCTTCGTTGCACACTCGGGCGATGACAACAGCGGTCTTGCCCGTGCCTTGCTCCATAAAGAGCCCATAGCCCTCCTGTCGCACCGAATTGACAAGTCCGACTTGTTGGTAGCCAGCGAGCGGGAGGTCCTCGTGCATCACGTAGGAGTGCTCTGGGACTACTTGGCTTTCCATGTAGTCCGCGTAGCGTTTGGCGTTGAGCTCTCGCGATTCAATCGACAGACAACGGAAGTCATACGTGGCTTTCGTGTCTTCGTCAAGGAAGCGGAGTTGCTCTCGTGGCCAGAGGGCGGAGAGGACTGAGACCGTGGAGTCGGTCGCGGCGAAATGCCAACAGCCATGGCTGATGCTTTCGCGCTCCGGGACTTGCCAAGCGAGGTTAGCGGCGGGACGGCTATCAGAGTAGCCAAGAGTCGACTCGTGCTTCGTGGTGAACCACTTGCCGTCGGGCGTCAGCTTAAGCGTGAGGATGTCAGTCTCACGGACGTGGCATGGTTTAAGGGCCGATGAGCGCATAATTGAGCCTTTTTGTGATGTGTAGTGTGGCGAACACCCTATTTATACCAGCCACGTCCGTGGACGCTTACCATCATTCCGAAATTTCTTCGGGCTTGATGTGACGGAGCTCCGGATTGACGTAGCTAATGGCCGCTTGGATCATCGACTCTTCCGGATTGAGACCGCCAAGGAAGTCGGTCAGTGAGTAAACGGTCTCCGCCGTGTTCTCCACGAGGTCTTTGTAGTTGACCGTGTGAACCGGCGCAGCGGTCGACTCGAGGAAGCGCTCTTTGTGGACGTGGAACGTCTCCTGGTGCTTGCGAAGAATGTCGTGGTCCTCCTTATGACCGGACCGACGGATCAGCGACTGCACGGACTCTTCGAGTGGGCGGTCGATGTGGACAACAAGAAGCTGGTCACCGACGATTGTCTCGATCGCGGGAGCGTAGACGCAGAGGTGCGGATACTTGGCGCCGGCCATCGTGTCCGAGCGAGCGGCTTCCGACATTTTTTGAGTCACCCACGGCTGCATCTTCTTGGCGAATATCTCCACGGAGTCGCGTTGGGTCACGCCCGGGTACGGCCACGCATGCTCCAGCTTTCTAGCCAGCTCCTGGGCTTCGTATCCGCCGTCTGGCTCACACCCGACGAACTTGTTGCCCATATGCACTCCGAGCCGATGGCAGACGCCAGCGAGGCACGAGGAGCCCGAGCGGTGGAGCCCGACGATCATCACGAACATCGTCTTATGGGCTTTGCCTGAGGCAGTCCAAAAACGGATGGGAGGCTTCTTGAAGTTGATTGTGCTTTGTTCATTGTTCTGACCGATCAAAAACTCGGTCGGCGCGTAGCACGGCATCTTGCGGCGCTGAGTTATTCGACCGAGGTGGTGATCGACATGGTGGCCCTTCTTCCAGTCCTGTATCCACAAGAGATGCCGGTAGACTTTCCGTAAGCCATTGCCACGGAGAGCCCACGCATGCGTCCTGTTAACGTTGTAAGGCCGCACCACGTGATCGTTGACCCTTAGCGGCGGATGGCGGCGCGAGTGGAGGTGCTGGCCGCCGAGATAAAGCATCTCCCAGTCGTCGGGCAGATTCTCGATGAACGGCTGGACTCGCTCCGCGAAGTTGTCGCAGCAAATGGCGTCGTCCTCAAGCAACAAGACCGACTCCGTTCCGTCATTCAAGCACTCTTCGATAATCCGAAGATGCGAGCGGTAACAGCCCCACGCCGGCGCGCCTTGCTTCCACCAATCCGGAGCGCCAACCTTCTTGCCCTCAATGGCTTCGACTCTTTCCACCGGCGCGAACGGCCAATCCTCTGGCCAGTCGCTTTCGAAGCGTTCCCAGCGCTTCGGCGTCTTCTTCATGGAGATACAGGTCACTCGATCAAACATAGTTTGTCCTTTAGCATTCTTGTGTTGACATGTAGTAAGGCTGGCTTGCCCAGTCAGAGTATTCAACCCACTCGATACTTGTCCCAAGCGGGCCGCCACAAGGCGAGTCATTGATTGGGTCAAGCAATGAGTAGCCCGAGGTGCCAATCGCACCTGGCGTGCAGCCAGCGGCAATGACATTCGCGGCAACCCACTTTGGGCTGCCCGTGCTATTCCAATCCGGACACCACCAAATATAAACGTCCGGATAACCCACGAGGTCAAAGTGCCAGTAGTACTGGCCATTCACGAGCTCGCTTCCGATGGTTCCTTGAACCAGCGGGAACTCGCCGTTGAAGTCGATCTCGACGCACATCTCTTCGCACGACGTTCCTTCAGAACTGGCGCTACTGCTTCCGCTGCTTGCGGACGACTCACACTCCGTGAACTTGACGAAGGTCGTAGCCCAGGTACCGACGCCGAAGAAGACGAAGCCCGTCGGGTCGCAATCAGTCTTGTTCTCCGGCGAGTAGGCGTACTTACTGAAGAGCGACATATAGTCACACTCGCCCGAAATCTCTGAGAGGATCCACGTTGGGCCGACTCGATTTCCGTCATCAAAGTCTGGACACCAGTAGAGATAGAGCTCGCCGCTTGGAAGCGCCGCGTCTGTAAAAGTCCAGTAGGGCTGGCCGTTCGTTGTGCCGGAAGGCGCGCTCGCGGTGACGACTGTTGCCTCGGGCTGACCAGCCGCTTGCCAGTTGAGCGTGACGCACTCGGGTGATTGGCAGCTACCGCTAGAGCTAGAGCTAGAACTGGAGCTGACAGACGAGCTGACTGAGACGCACGGCTCAAACCAAACATCGTCGCCACTAATGAGCGTTGCCGACCAGTTGCTTTCCGGATCGGGGTCGCCGTAGTTAAGCGGGTCACAGCCTTCGTTGTTGTGAAGGTCGCTTGAGCTGATCCAGTTGCCGCCCCATTCGTCTTGGTCGCATGCTCCGAGTGTCTGCGAACAAATCCAATGAGGTTCGCCGCCGAAGGCCGCGCCAGTCGTACTCTCGCACCAGTACAGATACCACGTGGAACCGTTATTAAGTGGGTAGTTGCCAGTAGGCGAGAACTGCCAGTAGGGTTTGCCATTTCGCATGCCAGCGGGCTCCGCCTCATATCGCGCCGTGGTACTAGCCCACCGCACGACCATGGCCAGGCAGTTGCCGTCGGAGCAGCTGTCGCTTTCGGACTCGGAAGCACTCACGGACGAGCTCACGGCTGCACAGTCGCAAACGACAACCGCTTCGCCATTGAACCGACCATCAACTGGTGGTGGATTTCCAGGCTCCGTGGCGCTCGTAGTCCAGGCGCCATCGCACCAGACCCAAGTCACACAGCCATCATCGATGGTCGACCCACCGCTGCCACCACCACCGCTGCCGCAATCCGAAAGCAACAAGTCAGTATCATCAAGATCGGTGATGTCGAGACAACCATTGACGTAGGTCGCTCGCTGCCAGCTGATCGTCAACCCACAGCCATTCGCGACTAATCCATTGATAAAGTCGAAGGAGCCCTCACAACCCGAACCAGGAGGCGTGGGGCTGCCACTCTCGCTGCCGCTGCTCGCGGAGCTTGATGAATCGCAAGCACAAGCACATGGAATCGCGACTAGCCCGACGCCCATGACGTCGTGCAGTTGGACGAACGTGCCGCCTGGAATCGCGTCATAGCAAAGATTGTAGACTGGCAGCTTGAACGGCTTTGTGGCGAGTGATGGGTCCCAAGCTTGATGAATGCTGTTGTCGTCTTTTCGGTACCAAAGCTCGACGAACCCGGAGCCAATCTTGGATCCGCCAGTCCAGCCCGTGACTGTGCCCGAGGTGATACCAATCGCGCCGTGCGGCTGGTCTGTCCGAATGACTTCCACCACTCCGCTCTTGGCGGGAGCGGTGCAGACGAGCCCGAAGCGGCCCGTAGTGATTCCCCACTTGTCGTGATCGAGTCCGCAAAACTCGCCGACCTTCGGAGTTGAGCCCGTGACTTTGACTTTGACCGGCTCCCAATAGCTAAGCGGCTGCACCATCAACGTCTGACCAGTGACGACCGCGACTGAGCCGTTCGTCGCGAGCACCCCGGGATTTCCGAAGGCTGTCGCGGCGCCAGCACCGACCTGCGAGATTTTGACCGGCATCGGTTCATCCCACGCCGGAAATCCTTGGCCTGTTATTGCGAAAACAGAGTAGGCTGGAATGTTATCCGGAGCCGGAAGCGAGGGTAGCCAGCGAGGAGTAGCTCTGGAGAGCCCACGGGCGGCCGCACCGTCCTCGTCGACCGTTCCCTCACGCATATACCCCTGGGCTTTGGCGAGCCGTATGAGCGCGTTTACGGTGTCCGCGGTCAGCTTCTCCCCGCGCGTGGCCTCTTGAAGTGTTGCACTGATTTTCTTGGTCATGGGTGCCTCACTAGAAGAGGAGTGGTGTGAAGTCGCCAAGCGGATAGGACTTGTAAGGCGACGAGTCAGAGACTTCGTACATCTCTTCGTATTGCCCAGTCTTCGCTCTGAAGTATTTGTTCCAAGTTTGTGGCAAGTAGGCGTACTTCATTGTGAGGTCCCAGCCTTCGTCGCCCGCGGTCGTGATGGTGTGAGACATGGCTGGCGAAGCGTAGAGCAGCGACTCTTTGACGAAGTTGAGACCAGGCAAGATCGTGCTCGCGTACGCCGCGTCGTTGACGTAGCCCGCGAGTGTCAGCACCTCCGTCGGAATCGCGGTCAGCTTCTTCATCGTGCGGACCAGATTCATCGATCGCATCTGACGACCAGGCGCCTCGCCCTCGAGCAGCGGGTCTCCGGACGGCGAGCTCCATCGGAATCGCTTATGGTCGAGCGTGATGAACTCAACAACCGGCTCCAGCGACTCCGTGATCAAGTCCGTGTCTTCGTCGGTGCTGTAGTTGGCGGTGATGATCGCTTTGTCATACGCGATTGCTTGACCGTCCTCGTTGTAATCGGTTGGCATCGGGACCGAGCCCGCACTCACACAGACCGGAGGCTTGCTCCAGAGCGCAAGGTCGGGCCAAAGGTTTCCGATGATGTCTGCCATCAAGGCTTGGCGGTTAGTCCAGTCACACATCAAGCGCACGGACGCCGTGAAGCTGTCCTGGCCCATGGTTTCGGTCTTGGACCCGTGCACCTCACAGCAATCGACTGCAGAATAGATTCCCATTAGGCTAGTCCTCCGACGTCCTTGAGGTCTTCACGCATCCCAATCAACTCCGCGATTTGTGCGTCTTGCTTGTCGTTCGTTTTCTTGGCCTCGTCAGCGACCTTCTCAGTCGCTTTGACTTGAGCCTCGCCTTGCTTCTTTACTTCATCTTCAATCTTCTTCTCGGGTGAGTCCGCGGCGGCGGAAGTGATCCGCTTATTGAGCGCGGTCAGTCCTTCGATGGACGCGTTGAAGCCTTTGTCATCGTCTTCCTTCGACTCTTCGTCGTCGCCACCGCCTCGACCGGGCTCATCTGTCGGAATAACGAACGCTTCGCCGCCCGCGAGCTCCTTTGCGACCCTTGCCTCGAAGTCTGACTTCTTTTCAGTGAACGCCTTGACCAGAATCTTCGCATCGGCTTGAATCTCGCCCTCAAGCTTCTTTTCCGCCTCGGACTTCACGCGGCCCGCAATCTCCGGCAATTCAGACATTGACGACTTGAAGCCTTCAGTCAAGCCAGTCCACTTCCAATCGGTCTTCTGGCCAGAAATGAGCGCGATGATGTTACCAGTGAAGTTGACGAAGTTCTTCCACATATTCATGAGAATCGCGGCTTGAATGTTGGCCATATCCATGAGAATGTTGGCCCAGTTGTCCGCGAGCCACCCGAGGATCGCTGGAAGTGTGGACGTGAAGTAGTGCTCTATTTCACCCCAGGCTTGCATAAGCCCCAGAACAGCGAGATTGGTCGCGAGATTGACCGCCGTGCCGAAGTTCTCGATGACAACCATCGCGCCAACCCAGACATTCACCCACAAATCCTGGAACCACTCAATGATTCCGCCAAGCCAGGAGAACGTACCACCTACGGAGCCCTTCATCATGTTGCCGAAGTACGCCATTTGCTCTTCAACGAACTTGACCGTTGACTCGACGACCATGGAAAGCAGCACCCAGCCCTGGGTGAACGTCTCATTGATCCACTCAATCGCTGGCTGCATCCATTCCCACACAGCACCGGCCATCTTGACAATCGAGTCAGTAATTTGCTTTCCGATCGGGAGGTACTTCTCAGCCGCGGTCACCAATCCGTCGAAGAGCGGGACGAGTAAGCCAAGGATCGGAGCAAGCAGTGAGCCCATGACTTCCCAGAGGTCGCCGATCCGGTTGTAGAGCTGCGTCATCACGCCACCAAAGGTCTTGGCTGCTTCCGCCGCGGCTCCGCCGAACTGGCCTTCCATCTCTCCAAGGATGACGTTCTGCGCGCCAGCGATGTCGCCGACCTTCATCATCTCCGCGACCATCTCTTTTTGTGCGTCCGTGAATGAGACGCCCGACTTCGTAAGCATTGTCATGCCCTTAGCCGGATCGTTGAGCGCCTTAGCGAGCTGCATGGACGCGCCTTTGAGGTCTTGACCAAGGACGGTCGCCATATCTTGAGCTGCTCGCGTCGTCCGAGCGAACGCTTCACCCTTGATCTCCTTGAACGTGGCAATGATTGCCATGGCATCAAGCGTGACTTCGTCCGCGAACTTCGTTGTCTTCTGAAGCTCGCCGGCATATTGTGCCATTTGGTCAGCCGACCATCCTGCCGCGCCTCCGGTCGCCTTGATAACAGCAGCCATCTTGCGCTCGGCGGCCTCTTGCTTCTCGAAAGCAGCGAGGGCGGCTCCGCCGAATTGGACAAGCTTCTTGACAGCGAAGGCGGCGATCGCGACCACGGCCGCGGCCTTAATCGCCTTGCCAAACTTCATGACGCTTTGGCCGCCCTTCTTCAACTCAGAGTTGAGTTGCTTAGAGTCGCCCTTCAGATGTACTGTCGCATCATTGCCCACTTCGCCACCTCATAAAATCGGACATATTATCAAACTGGAGTGAGTCAACCGACTTGTCTTGCTTGTCATCAAGGAGCATCATGTACTGCTGCGCCCAAGTGAGGTCAGCGATCTGTGTCGGAGTCCAGCCATATCGCTGTCCTAGCGCCCGGTACGTTTGCGACCGGCTTGCTTCTTGTTCTTCTTTTTTTTAGCTGCCCGGCGCTCGCGGCGCTTCCGCTCGCCAGGCGTCAATTGCACGAGGTCTTCTTCTTCCGGCGGAGAGGCGTCATCCGTGGCAATGTTGTTTGCCATCTCAAACGCTCGCCGGACTTCCGCCACGTTCCGGTGATCGAGTAGCTGCTCTCGGAGCCACTCGTGCGTGACGGTTGGATCGCCGCGGCGGACTGACTGGAAGCAAAGACGAGACATTCCGTTGACCGTCTGCATCATCTGAGCGCCCTGGCCGCTCATCCAAGTCAGTCCGGCCGCGGTATCCATGGCGGACTTGATTGTCTCCGCTCGAAGGGCCGGTTCATCGACGGTATCCAGACTGTCGCGCGCCATCTTGATATACTCAGTGCGCACCCAATTGTCCAGCTCCGCGATGTCCTTATCCGTCAAGGGTGAGAAGGCCAATTCCTTCCCACCCAGGGTGATCGGCATGGAGGCCGCTGTCATAGTCTGTCGTGTGTTCATCTGTATTTTCGATCCTTATATCTAAGAAGCAGCAACAGGCCACCACGGCGTCTCTGGGGTCCCAGGAAGCAGTATCTGGCCATCACCAAGCCCGTCGACGAAGCCATTCATTTCGAAGGCGATCGTCATCGACATGATGGCGCCAGTTTCGCGGTCGACCGTAAGTCCGGTGAAGTCCTTGATGTGCACCCACGTGAACTCCCAGTAGTCCGTGGCGTCAACCCACATCTGAAGGATGACGTCGTCACCAATCTCCAGACCAAACGAGTCCGGGTCGATGTCGTGAACGAGGATGGAGCCGGTGAAGTCAAGCGGACCAGCCTTGCGTTCCATCCAGCCATCCGTGCACGAGTTGGCGTACGGATTGTCGGGCACGGTGAGCGTGACGTCACATGAGGACGCACAGAACTCCGCTCCGCCGGACGCTGAGCCCGTGTCTGAGCCCAAGATCGAGCGATCCGGGTCCAAGATCAAGAGACGGCTGTCGAGCGGCGTGGGCGCAGCTGGGTCGGTATCATCGGTGACAATATCCGACTTCCGCGCGAGCGCGCCATGACCGCCGAAGGTGGTCGTGTAGTTCCAAATCTCAGCGGCCTCAAAGTTGAGCGTGAGGGCCAGTTGAGTTGCCAAGGCTTGTCCATAGTAAGTCAAGCCGTCGGAGCCCCACGCGTCGTCGTCGGGAGCCGTGTAGCCCTCGAAAGCGAATTCGTCGCCAGGCATGACCGGCGGCAGCGATCCGTAGGAGCCATAGTTTCCAGTCCAGTCCTTCACACCGCGGCGGCGACCTGTGCCACCGCGAGTGTTGGACGCCACAAACGGCTGCGAAGCAGAGGTCTGCTCAAGAGCCCAGTTGCGGATGGTGTCCGCGCCGTTGACGACGCCAAACTTGCCAGAGTGTGCGCTCATTATTAAGCCTCCAAGAGGTCATTATGCCCGAAGTGCATTTCGAGCTCGATTGCCCATGACGCCGACCAACGTTCGATGCCGCGATTCCGCTCGCTGTCTTGGAGTGCATTGCCGATTGTCAGGATGTCCACTCGTTTGATGAAGGACTTGCCTTCCCAGGTGAGGGCGCTGACTGACTTCTGCCATCCGGCGAGCGCACGGAAGAGCGCGAACTCAATTGGAAAGAGCTCCGTGCGGACACGTTGGTCACCAGTCGAAATATAAAACACGAACTGCCGCACGATTTTACTCGAGCAGCTTGTGTAGTGTATGTTTGCGTCTCCGCTCACGGGGAGCAGCACCAGCTCAGGCGCGTCGGCGTTGGACACACGGACCTTCAGCTCGCCCTCCGTCACCAGCTCGATTTGGTTGCCCACTTTAATGAGCGAACCAAGCGAGCCAGCTTTGACAGCGGCCCAGAGTCCGTTGAACGCGATTGTAAAGGGGTCAGTGGCCATGGCTATGGGTCCAGGATAGAGACGGCATCGGCTTGCATTGCTGTCAAGACGGATTTGTCTGGCTGTTCAATCACACGACGGACGGGGAGGTGTCCGCTGCCCAGTTGATGGAAAGACGCGATCGCGGCGATAGTCGCCTTGCCACTTTTGTGCTTGGCTGGACCGCCGAATCCGACAATCACGCCGAAGCCTTGTGGCTGGTACAATCCACCCGGTGCAATCTTGACCCGTGGCGATAAGGCCGCGAGCAGAATTCCGGTGTCTCGAAGGACTGCCGCCCGTGCTTTCGCACCGCGAGCACGCTTCCGCTTGAGCGGCTTCCAGTTACCACCACCTTGACTAAACTTGATGAACCGGCGCTCGGCAAAGACCCGATACCGGAAGGCCCACTTGGTCAATATTCTAGACCGCGCGGAGCCGTTGGAATTCAGGTCTCTGCCGATGCGCTCGAAGCCCGACAAGTTAATAGTCACGGTGATGTTGACTAAAGGCTCAGGCACTCTACGCGCTGCCAGAGCCAGAGCCAGCCGCGATAACACTCGTGCCTTCAATGAGGCATTGCGGCCGCTTGCAGATGAACAGCGGGTTCGACTGAGCGTGCAGCTCGATCCCGACGTCGAAGTCCATCTTGCGTTGCTTCACGTACAGCGGACGCCCGACCGTGTTCACGGTCTCGACGAAGTTCGCCGGAGCGTTGTACTGCGCGAAGAGGTTCGGAGCGCCGGTCGGGAAGAAGCGAGCATTGCCTTCCGTGATGTAGTCGACGTCGCCGACCTTGCCACGGTAGTTCTTCCACATGATGCCAGCGAACGGGAATCCCGTGTCGTATTGCTGCGTGCGAAGAAACTCGCCGGTCTGCCATCGCTCGTAGGCCGTTGTGACCTTGGGATGCGACGTGAGCGCATCGAAGAACGTGTCCGAGCACAAGGCTTCAACACCCGTGAAGGGTGTCGCGCCAAGGGCGTCGCGAATCAGGCGGATGATGTCAAGCGCCAGCGCCTTGATGTCCTCGGTATCATCCGAGAAGTCAAACTCGACCGAGGATTCGGTCAAGCCGAACGCGGTGAACAGGTTGAGCACCGAAGTGACACCATCGGCGTCGAGAATGTTGCCGCTAATAGCGCCAACTCGCATGTGCTCCCAGGTCGCTTCGAACGACTGCTTCATCTCGCCAAGCTTGTCGTTCACACGACCACTGATGGTCTCCGTGGCCGTCTCTTGACCGAAGGCACGAATGCCTTGGACGTCGTCAGCCATGACCGCATCGTCGAGCGGAAGGTGAGGAACGAGAAGCGGCAGCGCGTGGCGGGGTCGCTTCGGGTTCACGGTGTCGCGAGCGCCACGAGCAGCGGTCGGGATCAAAACAATCGATCCTTCGCGTTGGTCAAGCACGACCGTGGTCGTGGTGACTCCCTTGGAGGGGAACAGGCCTTTCTTTCCGAGGTAGCCAGGGACATACGGCAGCATGTCGATGGCTTCGGTCAGCGAAGCCATTGTGAAGGCGTCGCCATTGAATACGTCGAGCATAGCATGAGCTCCTTGAAATGGGTGAGTGATAGTTTTTCGTGCTATGTCGTATGGCGATCAATGGCAAGTGCCTACGTGGTTTGGGTTTCCTTGGTCTCGGACTCGTCGCGGAAGACGACGTCGAGCGCTTCCATCGCGGTGATGATGGTCGCGGGCGTCATGGCGTCGCCGGCGTAGTCGACCGCGGCAACTCCCTCGGTCTTGCACGTGGCGGGACCGCGAGCAAGGACTTTGACCTTCCGCGACTCGCCGTCGGGAATTCGGACTGACTGTCCGACGAGCAAGCCGTCGGTACCAGCCTCACCGCCGTCCACGACCGGGACATTGTCGTCCATCGGGTGTCCGACCGGCAACACCATCTCCGAGCCAGTCGCATTCGCGACCGTCTTCGTCTCGAAGCAGAAGTTGTCGGCGTAGTGGTTGACAAGCAGGTCGCTCTCAACCGCCAGTTGGGTCTGTTTGGCCATCTGAGTGACTCCTCATAATTCTAGGTTGACATATCGGAAAACGAACAGGAACGCGGCACGCTTAGCCCTGGGCCGCGTCGCGTCGTTTCTTGGCGTTGGCGAGCAGCGGATTTTCGTCCGGGCTCAATCGGGTCTGCGGACCGGAGCGCTCGCTCATGGAAATCACGGCGGGGTTCTTCCCGAGCGTTTCGACGAGCGTGTCGAAGCCGTCGGTCTGGTCGCCGGTCATGGAGAGCGAGATCGTGAGCGCGCCGTCACTGGCGTGCTGCGTGAGCAGGTCATCTCGGACGGCAGGACTGATCTTGCCGGCGTCGACCAAGCCTTGGAGCTTCATTCGGCGGTTTTCGCCGAGCATCTTGACCATCGACGCGGAGACGACCGGAGTCGGCGCGGGCGTGCTCGACGCCTCGGTGTTTTCCGGCGGCGAAGCGGGCGCGTCGCCTTCGCCTTCCGGCTTCTTCTCCGGCTCTTTCTGGTTTTTCATGAGCTCATCGATCTTGGTCTTGAGCGCCGCGACCATGACGTCTTCGGCGGCGTCTTCGGCGACTTCGATCTTGAGCTCCTTGAGCAGTTCCATCAGTTTCGGCATGAGAGGTTCTCCGTTAACTAGAGAGGCTACAATTGAGAACGGCGCCAGTCCGGGAATTACCGGATAGTCCGTGAGTGCGACGTGACGTAGGGGCCGCTCGAAGCGTGTGCCCTGCCCGTCAATCCATTCTGGCGGAGAGAAGACACTCACCTGCGCTGTGTTGGCGAGGCGAGCCGACTCTTCGTCCGCGAACTCGACCATCCCGAAGAGTGACTTGCCGCCACGCTCATTCGGTTTGACTTCGAGCTCAAGGACGCGTCCGCGGTTCTTTTCCGGGTCAGTAGTATGCTCGAGCGGCATCGGCACCGAGTGACCAGCTTCGACCATCGTGGCGAAGGTCCGCGTCCAATGATCGAAGAGCTCTGGCGACAGCTCAAACTCAATGCCATTTGCCACGTACGTCCCAGTGCGCGCCAGTTCCTTCCAGAAGCGCAGTCCGTTCCCGATCGGCTTAGCCTTCTCTTGCTCTGCCGGAAGGGCACAGACGAGCGCCATGGAGTCCAGATCGCGAAGATCGCGCTCTGTCACCTTAGCGAGTCCATACGAGTCCAAGCCGTCGCGCTTGAAGAAGCCGTGCGAGGCACCGAAAGTCTGGCCAGTTTTACTGATGGGCATACGTCACTCCTTATACGCGGTTTATACCGATCTAGTAGACGACCGCTTCCCCGCGATATTGTTCTTTTGGGTTGTTCACTTCAAGAATCTTGCTGCCGCTGTACCGTTTGAGAACAAGCTCAGTCGCTGTCAATAACGGAAAGGGGTCATCACCTCCGATGGTTTCGTGGGCGCGTGTGATAAGCCGGTCGAGGTGTGCCGCTTCGGCTTTGTCCGGCCCGGTTACGCCGTCCACTTTAATGACGAACGTCCCCTGCGCGATCTTGATCTTAATTGATTGCATCAAACACCTCTCATTATGTCAAGGACCAAATCAAAATACTCTGGGTCTTTTCGAGCGAACCCCGCGGGGTCTTCGTGCATTTTCTGAAGCCCCATGGACAAAATTTCTTCGGAATTCGAAGGCGTATAGACGTGCTTTTGTCCGACCTTGCTGGCGCCACCTCGCCCGTAGTCATAAATCTTGGTCGAGTATGGGTCCAGCCCTTTACCTTTGACCGTGACTTCCCACGGATCGTAGCGCGATGTGCGATGCACGGCATTAAGCGTCTGGATCGTGCCGCCTTCCGTGCGCGCGTTCAAAAAGTTGGCGATCCGGTGCTGTACGTGTGGCGAGCCGTTGGTGACTGCATGCCCAATTTCATGAACGGAGACTGACGTGCTCGCTCGAGTAGAACAACAAACCACACTGGTCCGCTTTTCTACACCCGACCCGAAGCGGCCTCTGCTCGAGCAGTATGACCGCGAGTTTTTCGTCATCTCCGCGAACTGTCCGCTTGCTCGAAGCCCAGTGCCACTTGCATCACCCCCGATGCTTTGGACAAAAGCAATCGCGTCCTCTTGCTTCTTCCGCCACGCTGGCGTTGACACAGACGCAGGACGTATTCCGTCTTCCGGGTAGTCTTTCTTCAACGACGCCAGGTCCTTCTTGCTTTGGGTGTTCCCATTCAGCGACACACGGACTTCCTTATTCGTGCCTGGCGTTTGTGCCAGTAAGATTCGGCGCTGCTCCGCGGGCCCTGTCGTTCGGTTGGTGCGCCCGTGCTCATCCACACTTTGAAGAAATTGCTTCCTCGCTTGACTTGCCGACGGCAGCTCTGCGCGCCGCTTAGCTCGTGCGACACCCTCTTCGAATTGCTGTTTCCGATGCTCAAAGCGAGCCACGGGCCCTGCATCCGTAGTCGACGGACGATGCGCCTCAAGTTCTGACCGATGCTCCCACCGACCGCGTAGCCAACCCCAGTCCTCCGGGTGCTTCTTCGCTTCCGGTGGCGGCTGGTTTTCTGGCGCCACAACCATACGCTTGCCCGGACCCGGATCAGTCGCCTTCCACGGGGGATCGCCGGGCTTGAGCTTCTTCTTGCCGTCGTCTTTCTTCTTCGCGGGCTCTGGCTTCTTCCCACCAGCGGCCGCGGCTTTCTTCTCTTCGCGCTTCTTCCGGCGCTGCTCAGCGTATTTCTTTTTCTGCTCTTCGGTGTAGGGCTTCCGCTTGGGCTTGGGCCCAGCGATCGGCTTCGGCGGTTCGGGCTTCGGCGACGGTTTGGGTTTCGGCGGTTCGGGTTTCGGCGGTTCGGGCTTCGGTTTCGGCGGTTCGGGCTTCGGTTTCGGCTTCGGACCACCATCACCGAAGATCGCTTTCTTGTTTCGTGACTTGATCGACGCTACACTTCCAGGCGTAGAGCCGAACATCTCAGCGACTTCTTTATTGGAAGCACCGGGATTGTTCCGAAGGTAGTCGATGATGTCATCTTTCTTCGCCAGCATTCGTGCGGCAGCCGCGGCCTTGGCTTTCGCAGCTGCGTCGTTCGGAGCCGTGCTCGTTTTGCCCGGGTTGAACGCGAAGTTCGGATCCGGCTGGTAGGCCGCGGCTTGCTTCGCACCTTTGATTGAAGCCTCAGGCGTTCCCTTGATGATAGGCGTGGCGAGACAGCGGCAGTTGAAGCCGTTCGGCGGATAGTTAACATCCCAAAACGGATCATCCTTAGGCAGCCGTATGCCGTCCAGTTCGGCGTGCTCCGGTCGCACGCGATCATCACCGACCGTCGAGTACTCGTAGCCCCAGAGCATCTCCTGGATGTCCGGGTCTTGATCCGCCGCCCAACGACCGGCACCGTACGCCGTCATGGATTGCGTCCGGAAGAGCGACTCGAGGCGGCTGCTTCCGCCGTGGCCCTTTCCAGTCAAGCCAAGGCTGTCGAAGACCTTTCCGAGTACTTGCTTGCCTTCGGCGACGTGCGCGCCGTCCGCAATCAAGCCGCTGATCTTGCCAACCAAGAGTTGGTTGACCGCCGCTCCTTCCGATTGGATGATCTGGAAGACGAGTGGCGCGAACGTCGCGGCCATCGACCCCATATCCATTCCAGTCAGCTTGAGCAAGTAGGCCAACGTCGCTTGGTTGGGCGAGATGGCAAACTCAATCGTGGCGGCAGGAGCTCTGTCGCCAAGCGTGAGGACCTGCGAGCGCCGGTAGCCTTGTAGGTAGCTTACCATCATCGCTGTGAGCACGGGCTCTTCCAGGCGCTCTACGATCTCACTCTCGTAGTCCTGGTATTCGCCCGTCCGAAGCTGACGAAGCGCCATCTTCTGAATCCCAACCGTAGCAGCCGCGGCCTCTTGAGCACCGCGACGCATGGTTTGGTCTTGCTCTCGCTTGATCCGTTCAACAGCAAGCTCTTTGCTTATCATTTGACCACCGATGGGGCGTTGCTAGTGCGGGTTAGGTTCAAACGCATTTGACCGGAAAGGAGCTTGGTAATCCGGTCCTCGATTATCTTCCGTTGGTGCCCCATCTCGTCGGTCTGGTCTTGGTCCTCGCGGATCAAGCGACCGTCGTAGAGCAGCACTCCAGCCCAACGAGCACAGAGGTCAACGATGTCTAGCTCAATCGGCTCCACGAACGGAATCACGTACGTTCCGTCGCGGAAGCGGGAGTCGATCAAGGCTGACGCCGTGCAGGTGGCCCAGGCTCGTCGGTTGGCGATCGTGGTGGCGTCGCCTTCGTTGTCCAAGTCGGCCCACTTGTCGATGTTGTTCTTGCCGAATACCAAGTCCAGATACTCGTCCGGAGCGTAGCACTCCGGCACGGAGATTCCAGGCGTGCTCAACGTGTATGTGGTGCACGTTGGGCCAAGCTCAAGCGCTTCCGCCGTGAACTGGTAGTCGCCCGAGTCAGCGACTTGAATCATGGTCGCGTATCTGGTCAGCGTGTCAAGCCCGCCATTCACTCCGTCATAAGGATCGGTCTGCGTGAGCGGAATTGTGAACACGGCATCAAGCAAGCCGATTGACACGAACCGAATCAGGACCATGAGCGACTTCGCGCCGGCAGCGGCGAAGCGGGCATCAGCCAGATGGATTTCGTAGACGCCAGGCATGGCCAAGTCGTTGACGTACGCGAAGCGGCACTTGCCCGCGGTCGGCGCTTCATACGTCCCGAGCGCTGTGATGCCCTCGATGTCATTTCCGACGCCGCCAGAGTAGCCCACGACCGTGTCCTCGCTGTCCGCGACCGTCTGGATGCTCAGCCCCACTTGGTCCCACGTGATGCCTGGCTGTCCAGCTCCGTTCGGGTCAACGAGAAAGACTCGCAAGATCACGGAATCTTGCGAGTGCTTGAATGAAATAAGTTGCATCTGTCTTCTCCCTAGGAGCGCAGCAGGCAAGCCGCCGCCGGTTGGTTGAACGAATAGAGGTACGACGGGCATGGCGTCACCTTACACTGTATAGGAATCGTTCCGGAGGATTAGGTCAAAGCCGCCGGAGACCGCGAGGTCGCTTTGATCCGTGCTCTCACACCGGATTAGAATATCCGTCTTCTCAGGCAGCACGACCGGCACTCCGTACGTATATGACCAATGAGAGCTGCCCGTCGCCATCAGCCCAATCTTAGACTTGACCGCGAACACGCTGCCGAAGGTCCTCGCACGCCACGTGAATGAGGCGTTCGCGTTCTTCTTTTCGGAAAGTGCGACATAGCCCGCTTTGAAGAAGGCCGTGTGGTTGGCGGGCACCGTGTAGATGCACATCAACGTCTGGTTGTTGCCATCCGTGATTCGAGCACGGACTTTCGTGTCGTCGACTGGCACACCGTTAATAATTGGTGTGTCTTCGTAGATGTACATGTCGCCCACGAGGTCAACCGTACCAACGTTATACGCACGGTAGCAGCGAATGAGCGGCGTCGCCAGGGTCACCTTGTTCTGACCGTTGAGCGTGACCGTCTGAAGTACTTCGTCCCAGTTCGCATCAAGGCCTTGGACAACGACGTCCACTGCGTCCACGGCGTTCGAGCTTGAAACCGTGTCGATGGCCGCGGTTGTCGACCAGGTATAGATGCCGCCATGATCCCAGACGTCTTCTGGGACAGTCGCCACATCGATGCCCGGATTTTCGCCAAACTTATTGATCGACGTACAGTTCGGGCAAAGGCCCGCGGCGATCGACAGATACTGGTCAATGATCGGCAGCGGGTTCGCGTGCGAGACGTCTAACGGCGCTTCACCGGGCGCGCCATGAACTGGCTTCGTCCGTTGATACTTTACATTGGCCACTTCGTCGGCGGCGCACGTGTCGCCCGTGGCGGGCAGAATGAAATTATCGGCCATGATTACTCCTCGGCAGCAGCACGTCGACGAACGGCAGCCACGGCGTTATCCGCGGGCGTCGTCTCGTTGCTGTCCAAAAGGTTTGCGAAGGTCTTCGAGCCAAGCTTGACCGCCCATGGGAGCGCGAGTCGGACGGCGGTGTAAACGATTCCGCCGCCAGGCACGAGGAACCCAAGCGCGGCGAAGGCCCAAAGCAGAATATCAGTAATGCCGGTCTGTGCTTGTTCGTTTCGAAGGACGTCGGCGGCAGCGCCTCTCATGCCCGCCCTGGCGTACCCGTCCATCGCTGAGGCTGTTCCACTAGCGAGCGGGCCTTGGATGCGTTGTGCGCGATCCTCGGCGATCTGGCGATTGATTTGATTGGTCTGGGCATTGAGATAAGCCACCACGGCATCCGCTTGGACCCGGGATGACTCAGCCATCGAGGTCATAGCGCTGTCAATCTTGGTCATGTCGAGCGCGGTCTCAATCAGCTCTTCGTCAGTCGGCTCCGCGGCCGCGGGTGGGCCACGCGGCGCTTGAGCGATTTGAGCTGGTTGGGTCGGGACGTACCACGCGGCTGTCCGACAGATTCCGAGACGTTGCAAGATCGTGCAAATCCGCGGGATCGGGACGAAGATCGCCACGCCCCGCTCATTCCCAAGCCGCTGGATGCCAATTAGGCCGCCCTGGGCGATCACTGGGCCACCCGAGTCGCCTTGAGTGGTAGATATGCCTTGAACTTCCACCATGCTGTTAGGATTGACCAGGGACGTCGTGAAACCAGTCGACCACGCGAGCCGTCTGTCCTTTCCGAAGCCGTACATCCATACGCGAGTCCGAGGACGGAAGGCCCACGTTCTCTGGTATGTCGCCGTCTGGCTCCGCGGCAGTCCCGGGACGTAGATGGCAGCGACGTCTTCGCCAGCGTTATAGCCAAGCAGTTTGCACGGATAATTCTTGCCCTTGGCGTCGTAGACATAGACTTGTCCGCGGCGAGCGTCTCGGACGTTGTGGTAATTGGTCACCACGACCGGCACTTCATTGAACCAAATCGCGACGCCAGTCCCGTGGGACATACGTCCGTCCGTGTCGTTCGACTGGACTTTGAAGATGGAAGCGTGCTTGTTGTAATCCGCTGCCGCGACGTGCTCTCGTGGGTGGACTCGAGGACCGGTTGGGCACACGCCGCCGACGCACTGTCCGTAGGCGGGCGGGCAAAGGATGTGGCAGCCCGCCTGAAGCAGCGTCGCCAGTCCCATAACGATCGCGAGGATGATGATTGATTTACGGTTCATCGGTGTCTCCCTTCATGAGCAACCGTCGCTGCTCGTCCAACTGTTTTTGAATGGTGTCTAGTTTATTGACCAGGAGTTTGTACTCTCCCTCTTGACCACGCTCATGCACGTCGAGTCGATGGTGCGCCCCGTCAGCCGTCGCTTGCGCCGCGAGCGCTCGACTGACCGACATTCCGGTGACCACAACAAAGACTGGAATCAAGCCCACAAGCACGGTCAACAGAATGTTAATTGGCTTCACCGGCGTCCTCCGTTCCTTCGCTGCCCGCTTCAGTTGATTGTGGATAAACGTCTTGTGGGACGAAGCCTGGGAGGTCAACGTCCGTGGCTGGCTTGGTTGGCAAGCCAAGGCGATCGCGGAAGGCTTCAAAGTCAATGCCCTCCATCTCTTGGAGGCGGCCCATGTCGTCTCCAAGGAATGCTGTATAGACTGACCGCAAATACTGGAGCGCCAAGTCCGTAATCGGAGCGGGCTCCACGTACACGGTGTCTTTTGCGTCTGGACCATAATTGTACTCCAGAAGATCGTTCACAACGTGATCGTTCACAAGTTGCGCGATGCTCCGGTGCCGCATGTCCATGTTGGTAATCGCGAAGTCGGCGTGGGCTTCAGCTTCAGCGAGCGTTCCGAACTGACCTTCGAGGATGGCACGCTCGGGCATGCCTAGTGCTCGGACCTTGAGAGCGTCAAGGTATCGTTGTCGGTCCGTGAACACGCTCGCACCGCCCCCGCCATCGCTCTTGAGCTCGATACGCCACTCCGGCTGCGCGGCTTGGTCAACCGTGTCTGTGAACGCTGAGAGCGTTGACGGAAGACAAACTGCTCCAGCTGACTGGAGGCTCATGAGAATCTTCTTCGCGATCTCAAAGTTGTCGGTTTCGACGCCTTCATACATGGTGTACCCAAGCGGGTAGTGGACGACCCAGTGGGCGCCCGCGACCTTGCTGCCATACCGCTCCGCGGCAGCATCACTCTTGAGCCACGAGTCATAGGCGTCTTCACAGTTCGCCAGGGTGCTCGTGCCGTACCAGTCAGTCCCTTCCACGTCAATGTTAAGCAGCAAGGTTTGCTTGGCCTTCAGCCGAATGCTGCACCCTTCCGGCGGGTCCTGCTCGAGTCCGTCATAAGCGCCGGTCTTCGGGATGATCTTGATGGTCGTGTGGTCTTGAAGCAATGGCTTGATTTTGCTAATGACGACTTGTCCTTTCGAGTCAGTCTTGAAGACCTTCTCGTAGGGCTGCCATCCGAAGTCGGTCGTGCCAAGGAAGCCGGACTCGAGCAGGTGCGCTCGGAAAGGTTGGAGCTGCTCAGCGATGAACTCCTTTGCTCCTTCGGGCGCTCCCTCTTCTTCTTCGAACGACCAAGGACTCGCCAAGACCGGCGCGATCATGAGGCGTCGCGCTAGGCTGATCGTCGGGTCCTTCCGCATTTCGCGGAGTTTGGCGTACGTTATTTGTGGCTTGGTTGTTGGGGGCTGAAGCGTGCCGTCATAGTCGGCTTGAATCAGCACCTGAGGTCCGGTAACTTCGGGCATCAGATCACTCCTTGCATCGTGTGGACAGCGGCCGTGCTCGTTTGACGCTCAACAGCCACTGGCCATAGCTTATGGATGATATACCCGAAGGCGTCACTGATGTGACCAATGTCGCCATAATCATCGGGTTGGTTTGTTCCTTCTTTCCTGGCTCGTACTTCCAGGTCGGCGATCAAGTGCTTGCACCGCGAATGGATGCGACAGCGGCGCTTGCCAGCAGCATCACGCAGCAAGCGATTGCACGCAGCCCACCGAGCGGCTTGCCGCGGGTTAGACCGTGGATAGAACACTCTGCTCGATCGCACAAGGTCGGGCTCATTGCCGGGCCTCCGTTCCACGTAGTCAAAGCGTCGATCGTTCTTGATTTGAATGTAGTCTGACTGGCTCGCGCTTGTATGTCGCGCTTTGCCCGCGGCATCTCCGTAGAACTCCCACGTCCCTTGGTGGTGCGGGTACATTGCTTTGAGATAACTCAAGGACTGTTGTGTGTTCGTGTTTCTGATGAAGAGCTCGTCGATAACGTCAAGGCCATCACCGCCGCGCCGCTGCGCCACCACCCAGCACATCGGATTGACGTTGAAGTCAGAGCCAATGAGCAAGGGTGCGGTATTATCATAGGTGACTTGGTCCGTGACGTTCTCCGACCCGAAGGCGTAGAAGATCAGCCCGCCTAGTTCTTCGTCCGTTCCGCCATATTGTTCGTTGTAGTCTCTCTCGTCCAAGTGTGCCTTTGCCCAAGCGATTTCCTCCGGCAATAGGACCGTGTCTGATCCCCACGTGAATGCTGCCGTCGTTGGGTCTTCGTCTGTCGACCAGTCGGCGAACGCTGCTCGAAAGTCACGCGAGCCGACGCCAGTCCGCTTGGGCACACCAATCCGCCAGCACCAAGCCTGTCTATGAGAAAGTGCAGGAAGAAAATTGAGCTTGAATACGCCTGGCTTCTGGTCACTCGATTCATCAATGACGCCTCCATCCCATTGAACGCCTTCGAACCGGTGCGGCTTGTCCATGCCAAGCACGTGGAGGACCGAACCGAAGACCGTCTCGATTGTGAGTTCCGACTCGCTGACCTTGGCGATCCACTCCGGCGGGATCAAATCCTTGATCGGCTTCCAAGCGACGCGCTTGGCTTGAGCGAAGGTCGGAAGAGCGTAGAAATATAACGGATTGGTCCAAAGCTTCTTGACCGGAAGGAATCGTACCACGCGGCGCCGGGCGAGCTCTGTCTTGCCCGACCCACGACCCGCCCTAGCAGCCACAAATCGGGCTGGAGAGCGCCAGAGCGCGCTCTGGACAGCGTGGTAGCGTAATGGAGTCCAAGCCGGTGTGAGCATTACGCCTCCTCTAGTAATTGAGCGAGGAAGGTGTCCGCGGGCGGCGTGTCAACTTCGTCGACCAGCTTGTTCCCGAGGTGGTACATGTTTCCGCCGATCGTCCGTCGCGGTCCGAGGTAAGTTGCCTCTGCTTTGTTCCAAGCGACTGGATGGTGCATCTCGGACCGGAGCGCGCGAATCTTGTACTTGTGGCCAAGCGTCTTGACAGCCCACGAAATGAGCCCAGTCGACGTCACACCGTACTGGAGACGAGCACCAGCCTTGTAGGCTCGCAAGAGCGCGCGGCAGCGACAGACCAAGACTGGGGCGATCGGAGAGCCTGGCCGCATGTAGAACGGCGAGCCGTAAAACTTGTTTGGTTGCTTCTTGCCCGGACCGACGACCGCGAGGTCAGCGCCCGGATAGACGTCGCCGAATGTCACGGGCCGGACAGCAAGCGTGTCCGAGTCCACCCACGTGCCTCCAGTCTCTTGGAGCAGGAGCAGCCGGTAGAGGTCGCTTCGGAAACGTATGGGCAACCCCGCGAATTCCTCGACGTCCTCTTGAGCGTTGAACACGTGCGCCATCATCTCCTCTGTCACGACCATGAACTGGTCGCTGTGCTTTTCCAAGCTTGCGAGGCAGTGAGCGACGAGCGGCGGTTGTGGGCCTTCCCAGAATGAATAAATCATGCGCTCCCTTTCCAAGTAAACCAGCAAAGGTTTTCGACGTAGACTTCAGGCTGGCCTTCCGCGGCGATGAACTCGTCGACCGCTTCTTGCACGCCCCACTGGTTGGCCTCTTGCCACTTCGGGCGCTGTCCGTAGTCGTGACCAGCAAACAGCCCGCCTCGCTTGACCTTGGGCCACCACGCGGCGATGTCGGCCTTCGTGGCCTCGTACGTGTGGTTGGCGTCGATGAAGATGAAGTCAAGCGATTCGTCCTCGTACGCCCGAGCAGCCATCTCGCTTGGCAGCTGAATGACTCTCGTCCGTCCGTAGAATCGAGCGAGCAGCCGCTGCGTCCTCAAGAAGATCGCGCGCCAGTCGCCAGGCGACAACTTATCATGACCGCCATGCGCGCCCTGGTACGCCTCATACGTTCCCCACGGATCGACGAGGTCCAAGTGCAGCAACTGGCGCATCCCAAGTAGCTTGCTCGCGTTCACACCCTTCATGACGCCGATCTCCACTCCGTGGATCGGAACGCCTGGCTTGAGGAACGGCAGGATTGTCGACGCGTGGTGTGGAGTCATTGCTTCTTCTTTCGTGTCAGGTAGGTCCAGACTTGTTGTCCAAGGTACACGGCCGCGAGCGCTTGAGCCGCGACGAAGATCGTCATGCAAACGGCGATGAAGCCGTTCGCAAAATGGAGGTCAAAGCCCCAGAGCTTCATCACCCAATAATACTCCGCGAGCCACGCTTGCTCCGCGAGGCACACGACCAGAATGAGAGTGAGGATCGAGGCAGCCACAATCGTCTTCTTGTAGTTTGTCATATCAAACTCCTTAGCCCAGGTCACGGCGCCCGCGGTCAGAGTCCCCGGTTCTGACGACTAGCTTGACAGACTGAGACGTTAAGCCAGCCGTGTGCGGGCGCCGTGACCGAGTGTCTTGTTACCACTTTCCCAGGGGACAATGCTCGGTCGCTAGTGCGATCTTATTCGCTTGCCACCACTTGTGCTTGTGCCGACCAAGGTAGCAGCGACAGACTTTGCACCGACCGCGCCATGGCGCGATCCGATCAAACTCCGGACACGCAGCACAAATCGAGAAGATGGCTTCAATGCCGGCTTTCCAGCGCCTGGGCTTTCCAGCCGCGCGCCAACGAGCCATAGCCTCGCGATACGCCGCTATGTCACCCCATGTCACGCCACAACAGCCCATTGAGCCTCTTCCCTTGTGATATGCCTCGGGCCGCTCCGGACGCGGCACGGCGCGAATATGGAGCTCTGATCGTTACCGTGTTTATACTTCTTTCGGCAAGCGGCGCCTACTCAGATATTGGTCAATCTCAGCGATCCGCTTTTCACGGGCGTTCTGCTTCGCACGGAGTGGGGACCAGAAGGTGGAGTTGGACAGCGACGGCTTCTTCGGCATCGCACTGATTTCGGCAGCTGTCTCAAGGATCGCTCGTACGAGCTCCGCACGGCGGTGCCAGGCCAATTCGACGTTGTTCATTTGCTTCATCCTCAAAGATGTAGAGAAGGCCGCCGAGCTCGACCGTGCGCAGCGTGAGGGTGCCGCGCGGGCAGTCAGCGAAGTCCGGCGATCTTCGAAGGGCCTCAAGCAAGTCGGCGTCGATGCCTGGCTCAAGGAGAGCGACGTCCTTCGTGGCGTCAGGAAGCAGAGCTCGGAGCGGCTGGCACGGTATCATCCATGGCCTCCACGGTTTGGTCGGGCGTTGACGTTGTACCTTCTGGTCCGGTCTGAATTACGATCTGGTCGCGGACAGCGGCTTCGAACGCGAGTGCGTCCTTCTCGTCGCTCATGGTCTCGTGAGCGATCCGCACGATCTGTCTGACGATGTGAGCGATGTTGTGGACACTTACCTTATCGGTCGCGGCTGCGTTGATCTTGGCCGCTGTGTCACACGTCTTGACAACCGCACCGAGCGCCTCGCGCATGATCTCGGCGGCTGCTGCTTTGGTCTCGTTGTTCACTGACTCTTGAGCGGCTGACCACAAGGCCACGGCGTCTTTAGCAGCAAGCCTCATGAGCGCGAGCTCTTCGAATATCTGGAGCTGCTCCGCCGGGGCGGCGTCAGTCGCTTGCTCGAGCGCTTGAGCGAGTGTCTCGTTGAGAACTGTCTTATACCACATGGGCAGGTGTCCGGTCTGAATTAGCTTCTTGCTCTTGCGGCTGCGACCGCCGTGGAATTGGCAGTACTCAGAGCCTCGCAGCCGGAACTTGGTGCAGCGCTCTCCGTCTCGCCGCCTCGTCGCCTTGCACTGGTGTTGAGGCTCAGCACGACCGCCTAGGTTGGGGTTAGACATACAGCGCTTCCTTCAGTCTGGCCAGGGCCGCTCGATAGCGCTTGTAGATAGTAGGGCGGAGGAAACCAGTTCGGCGACTGATGGCCTCAAACGACAGTCCTTCAACCAAGTGCATTCGGAGCAGAGCCTGGTCGTCTTCATCAACGTGGCTCAATATGTATTCTACCCGTTCTTGACTGTCATGCGTACTTTCGTCGTCGCGTGGGTCAACGAGCTCGAACTCATCTTCGAGCGGCACCAAGCTTTCATTGTAGGCCTTGCTCATTCGCTTGAAGAAGTACCAGCGCAGCGAGACCATCACGTATGCTTGAAGGTCGCCCTTCTCAGGCTCGTACGTCACCTCCACGAGTCTTCCGATCCGATCGACGGCTTCATCCCAAAGCATGGGCATCAAGTCCGCACGGCCGCGACAGGAGTTCCGCGTCAACCCACGGACTAGGTCTTCGTTCTCAGCGAGCCACTCGAGTCCATTCATTGTTCGTTGCTCCTATAGCAGCTAAGGCAGAGGACGAGACCGTCGCGGACAACCCAGCGACTCGATTCCAATATCACGCGCCGACAGCGCGGACAAACGCGGTCAGCTGGCAGCTTCTTCTCACGAGCGATTCGTCTCCGCTCGGAACGTGGTCGAGCCTCTCGTGGCGGAGCATCACGCTTCTCCAACATTTCACGGAGGATGCGCATGTCGCGACGGGCTCTTCTCAGTCTTGTGTCGTATTTCATTGTTTACCTAAAACTCGGAGTTTTTTGAGGCTTTCCAGGATTGACCGCGAAGTTGTAATGAACTTTGACCTGACTCCCCACGGATTTTGCAAGCAGACCACCCGCGCTTGCATATAAACATATAATTAAGCCTACATTGTCTTTTATATATATGTATACTAGTGCTGGGCACCTGCTTGCAAAATCCCAGATTTACAAGGGCAGATTTCATAACGGTTCCGCGGTCAATCCTGGACTCCGCGGCGTCCACTTCTTTACAAATCCGCCGTCCTTCGCTCGAAGGTATTTCATCGTCTCACACAGACTGTGTTCAACCTCCCGGAGCTCCAGGCAGATCGTCCGGTACCCAAACCGGTGCAGCTCTGGCGGAGCCAAGGGCCTCAAGCACTTGCCTGGGAGCTTTGCGTAGAGGTAAGTCAGACACTTCCTCATGTTTGTCACGCAAGGAACGAGGTCGAGCATCTCAAGCCCACGTCCGCTGCCCGGGCCGACGTTGGCCCACGTCCGAGTGTCAGTCGCAAGCTCGAGCGGACCGACGTACCTCATGTCGCAAGCAATCTCGTACGCCGTGAACTTCCCGACGAGCGGCAGACATTGGAGAACCTTGAACGCGTTCTGGATCGTCGGCTCGCCCACGATGTCATGGAGCACGGCGTCTTGCATTGCCACGTTCTCCAAGCAGTTAACCACCGACTCGGCCCTGGTGTACCCAGGCAAGGCCGCGGAGCAAATGAAGCTGCGCGTGAAGCAAGCGTCGCTGTTGAGCAGCGCTCGCAGCTCTGTCGTGATCTTGCGGCCGTAAATCCAACCAACCCGCCGCGGGTGCTCGGGCTTGCACGTCAGACGCAGCCAGAGGTAGTTGAATAGAATGTCTTCGTAGCTCGCGTGCTTCGGTTGAATTCGTCGGAGCTCGCGAGTCGTCAGGTCCCACTCACGGAATGGGTGGGTGAAGCGACACGTGTCCATGATCTCGTCGCCAGTCTGGCGCGGAGTCTCTTGAGCACGCATCCGTAGTTCAATCCAATCAGCTAGACGCTTCATTGGTCAATTCCTCGAGTATCTTCAGGAGCTCTACGGCCGTCGTGAACCGCGCGAGCTCGTTGCCCTTGGTATCTTCCACAATCCCAGGTTGGCGGACGACGTAGGCCGACCCAGGCTGCCTCGCGTTGAGGTCATCGATCTTCTTTCGTTGGATGGCGCTCAAACGAGTGTTGACTCCTTTGAACTCCAACCAGCCGCGCCAGCGCCGATGGCAAATCCATCGGTCTGGCCAACCAGGCTCTTGCATCGCTTGAGCGACGCAGGCGAAGATCACGGCGTTGCACTTCTTCAAGCTGGCGCAGACCTTCCGTGTCCACTGCCCTTCCTTCATAGCCACTTCTCCTTTGCTTCGTTGACTAACTCACGAAGAACGTACCACAGAGCCCTGCCGCGCGTCGTTGTGGTGACGCATCGAAGCTTGGCGTCTGTGATCATGATGCGTTCTAACGAGAAGCTCACGACCCAATCGTTCTCAATACACTCAGCGATCAGCTGTCCGAGCATTTCTTCACCGCTTTCTTCAATGCGGCACGCAACGACTTGTCACGCACCTCGTGTTCGCCGAACGACACGACGTGCTCACCGTTCATCATCCAGATTTGAATGAGCCCAGGGCACGCGCGTCTGAGTTCTTCAAGCCAATCCCGATGGAGGCACCAACGGATGGCGCAATAAAGGACGAAGCCGTCAACGACGTTCATCAACAAGTCCCACCACATTCATCACCTCCTTCCCCGTTAAACAAGTCCGCGGCTTCAATCGGATCGAACGCCGTACCTTCGCGCTCGACGTACACTGGACCGATGCGACGCGCCTGTGCTTTGGTAATTGGCACCGCGTACCTGAACGCGCGCCGCCCGACCAACTCGAGCGACTTACCTTGCGAGTCGCCAACAACGACGCTGCCGTCGATGTAGAGCACTACGACGTAGCCAATCGCCCACGGATCGTTCCAATCACGATCAGCGTACTTTGACGCGAAGACCAGTTGTCCCACCT
>Ga0180431_10000846_pt1 | contig 43481 bp, 38 predicted proteins | sample SS_ome_11_FD_132459 | JGI IMG/M metagenome (GOLD analysis project Ga0180431, IMG submission 132459) | Hypersaline lake sediment archaeal communities from the Salton Sea, California, USA - SS_1_MS_1 metaG | ecosystem: Environmental > Aquatic > Non-marine Saline and Alkaline > Hypersaline >... | reverse complement strand
CGCTGGAGGACCGTGCCAGCCTTTCGGCTGGGCGGTTGAAGACATCGTCAGGTATACGAATGAAGAGGAGCCCATTCCCGGCGCGGAGCTAAGGGTGGTGACGTATGATACTGCTTATGACCCTTCGCGCGATATCCCCGGTTACGAGTGGTTGAAATCCAAGGGGGCGAAGATCATAATCACGCCCCTACCACCCACAGCGGATACGCTGAAACCCTTTGCCGAGCCAGATAAGGTGCCGGTGATGATACAGTCCGCCGCCGAGGGGGCGCTGGACCCGCCGGGATGGGTCTTCGCCTGGGCTCCCCCTACTGCGGAGATCATCCAGCCCCTCATAAAGTACCTTGGCGACAACTGGACGGAGTCCAGGAAGATCAAGATTGGGGCCACTGGTTGGGCTTTGCCCTATGGCATTGACCTCACGCGCGGCATCAGGGAGTACTGTCAGGCTCACGCTGACAAGTTTGACTATGTCGGCGACTACCTGGCCCCCATGGGCACGCTGACGTGGAGCGGGGAGATCGCCAAGCTGAAGGACTGTGACTATATCAGCATACCGGCGACAGGTATGGGACCTCCGTCCTTTGTGAAGCAGGCTCGTGACAGCGGCTATGCCGGAGCCTTCGTCTCCACCGACGCGGTAGGTGGCTACGTGGACCTCATGGTCAACAAGGTTGGCTGGCCTATCCTCGACGGATTGATGACTGCCTACACCACGCTCTACTGGAACGCGCCAGTCGCCTCTATCGAGGCGGCCAAAGACGCTCTGGACAAGTGGCGGGCTGGCGAGAAGTCAAGGATTATAGCCACTGGCACTGGCTACTCTTCTGCCTGGACTTCCTCAACGTTCTGGCTGGACATACTGCGTCGGGCAGTAGAGACAGTCGGTGCCGAGAACTTCGATGGCCGGGCCTTCTTCGATGCTGCCATTGAGGCCCACATAACCCTGGAGGGGTATCGAGAAGCGGGCTACAGCCCCAGCAAGCGCTATGCCCTCAACGACATAGTTCTTTACCGGTGGACCGCGGCAGACGAGGATTTGATCCAGGTCGGCGGCTGGCTACCCCTGGTAGACTAGCGATAGTGGGAATGCTGTGTCCAGACGTACGCGGGCGCGTCGGCGTGCCTGGGGTTGATGTGGCACGGTCCTTGGCTCTTAGGGTGTGAAGTGCAGCGGGCCGGACCTATGGGGTGCCTAGGCACGGCACCAGGGCCGGCTTCGGCGCTGTCCGCAACGCATCTCCCATCGACCGGCGTGGAAAAGCCTACCACCGGCCCCAACTGTATTCCCGGACGTCCATCCGGTGCGATGGAGTGGCGGTGGCAATGTGGGTGAGTCGCGCCACTGCTGACTGCTGGGATACCCGGAGTATGGAACGCCCTTGCCGGGGTAGGCTTCGGCCTACTTCCTGCAGGCGTGCTCTCGTTGAGGAGGGACGCCATCCTGGTCCCTCCTCAGACCGATGGTCAGTGGCGCCCATCATTGCTCTGCAGGGACTCCAAAGCCGCTGGCGCCGGTGCCAGCTTTGCCATCCTGCCCCACTGCCGCTAGACTGTAGGGCTGGGACGTTTTGCCTTGGCACAGGTTTTCTCATGCGCATCGGCGTGATATCGGACACGCATATCCAGCACCAGGAGGACTTGCCGGAGCAGACACCGGAGGTCTTCAGAGAGGTGGACCTTATTCTGCACGCTGGAGACGTATGCGAACTCCGGGTTCTCGATGAACTCGAGCGAATAGCCCCGGTGATAGCGGCAAGGGGCGACGACGACCACTTCGGGATTCCCGACCCGCGGGTCAAGGATGAGCATCTACTGACCCTGGAGGGGCTCACACTCTGGCTAAGACACAGAATGCCCTTCGGCGTGGTCTGGGCTCTGAACCAGGATGAGCAGCCTGAGCTGGGCGAGGAGGTCCGGTTCCAGTGCGGACAGACCCCGGACATCGTGGTCTTCGGTGATACCCACAAAGCTGTGGTGAAGAGGACACAGGGGATATTGTTTGTGAATCCTGGCAGCGCCACTCTGCCTGACTACGTTTGCAGGCCAGGCACTGTTGCCATTCTAACTCTTGTTTCAGGTGAGGCAGAGGTAAGCCTGGTCCAGCTTGAATAAGGCATCGGCTTGTGTGGAAGCCGGAACACAACGAGAAGGCCCGGCGGGTCCAAGACCCCCGGGCCTCGCCATCGCATGGGATCTGCGGCTGATAGTCTCCCGTAAACCCGCAGAAGCCATGGTTGGGTGGCTTGTGTTGGGGTAGAATGGGATGGAGTCGTGTTACGATGTTGCTTCTGGCCCACATGGGGATCACACTCGGCACAGCCCAGGCGCTCGATGTCGTCGTTGGGCGATGGAGGTCGGCACGCGCCCGCAGGGGAGAGTCGGCAGCGGGTGATGTTACGGTGGTGGTGCCACGGCCGGCATCCCTCATGTCACGAATTGACGTCAGGTTGCTGCTCCTGGGTTCAGTCCTTCCGGACCTGATCGACAAGCCGCTGGGACAGGTTGTGTTCAGGGATACCTTTAGCAACGGCCGGATATTTTGCCACACTCTCCTGTTCCTGGTCGTCATCTCGCTTCTCGGTTATTACATCTGGCAACGCCAGGGGAAGACCTGGCTCATAGTCATTGCCTTCGGGGTGTTTATGCACCTGCTGCTGGATGGTATGTGGCACAGCCCGCATACTCTACTGTGGCCGTTCTACGGTTGGGCTTTCCCCAGGAGGAGCGTGGACCATTTCTGGCGCCACATTGTGGAGAACCTCGAACACAATCCCGGGACCTATGTCCCCGAGATAATTGGTCTGGTGATTCTCGGTTGGTTTGCTCTGGGACTGGTGTACCGGAAGCGGGTGCACGCTTTCCTGAGGAATGGGGCGACGTAGGTACAGTATGGGTGGGGTGTGGATGGTCGGGTACCCGGTGGAAAGATGGGTGCAGACCTCATCCGCAAGCCTGTTGCAGTAGCCGTCGTGGTGTGCCTGGCCCAACTTGAAGGTGGCATCGGCGTATGCAGAGGCCGGGATATACCGAGAAGGCCCGAGGGGTGTTGGACCCCTCGGGCCTTGCGATCGCGCCTGGTATAGCGATCTTTCTCCAATCGTGCCGCTACGGATAGGCGTAGTAGTCCGTGACGGCAACCCACTTCTGCGCCTGCAAGTCCCAGGTCAGGATTATCTCTGTGGTGTCGCAAGCGACGTGGTTGTCGGGGCCCAGGTTCCACGGGATTCCCCAGCCATCGGCTGTCATATCCAGGTCCAGGCTTTCCGCCGCCTCCCTTATTGCCTCGGAGTCTACATTCTCTGGTCCCACCGCTTCGGCTGCTGTTCTTATGGCGCTGACCACCATCATACCCCAGGCCGGGCCGGTAAAGTAGCTCGACTGTTTGAAGGCAGTGTCAACCCACTCCTGGTCATGGTACTTGAGAGCGATGGTCCGGCAGAATTGTGTGAAGGGATTGTCTGAGAACCATGGCATCTGTTGGGAGGTATATTGGCCGTAGAGCAGGTCCGCGTCCAAAGACGTTGTAATGAGGTTCCACCAGCCCGTCACTGGAGATGAGCACGACAGGATACCTCCGGCGAACCCTCTCTGCCGGAACTCCTTGATCAGGCTTGCACTGCCGGCGCCTATCGTGCCAATAACGATGTAGTCACAGTCAACCAGTTTCGTGGCTTCTGTCGACCAGCTCACGTTGCCTATAGGCGACATGTATGCGCCTTGCCAGTCGAACTTGTCCTGATGCGCCTCAATGTAGGACTCGACACCATCCAGAGAACCTTCGGAGGATATCAGGCCGCTCCAGCCCACGAAGGCTACTCTGGGGTTTCTCCCCTCGGTGTCATAGTCCCAGTCCCGAGTGGCAATCCAGTCCGCCAAGAACTCGTTCTGGCCTTCCATGGTCTCGAACAGCCAGAAAGCCCAGGTGGCGTTCCGTATGCCAAGCAAGCTTGTGGTGCCGAAGCCGGCCAAGTGGTCCTGTTCAAGCTTGCTATAGTTGATGTCCATATCTGCAGGGGAAGGGGCAACGAAAACCTCCATTCCCTGGCCTTTGAGCCAGCTATAGCCAATGGGCACCCTACTGTAATCGCTCCTGGTGTCGTAGCTCTTCACAGTGAGCTTGACGCCCGGAATAGGGTCCTCCTCGTTGGTCCACCTGATGTAGTCCAGGAAACCGCCCCCGTACTCAGCGGCCCCGGGGGCCGCGGGTCCGGTCCAATCTCCCTCATAGCCTATGATGATCTCGACCTCGCCGCCACCGCCACCATTGTCGCCACATCCCACCAGTCCCGGGGCAACCGCCAGCATCAGGACCCCCACCAGCAGGAGTGACACCGTCGCAGCCACTCTCCTTGTCATAAAGTTCCCCCTTTCTTGTTCTTCGATGTCTCGGGGAGTATAGGGGTTCCGACTCGCTCTGTCAAGTAGAATGCGCGAATCCCGCGTTGTGCCTGGCGTTCCCTTGCGTCCCCACCAGTCATTTTCAGTCTAGCGCTCAACTAACGCCAACTTTTTGTGCCTAACTCAGGCACAAGACAGCGCGAGAAAGCGTTGGATTACAGATGACATCGAGCCGAAACTGTCCAGTTATCAGTTGCAGATAGGTATTTTGAAGTCATCTCAAATCTTGCGGAAGAGCGCAAAGGCAGCGAGCTAGTACACTCTATCCCACACTTGCATAATGGGGAAACCATGGACTGGCAGGTCGTCTTCTACGTGGACGAAGATGGGAACGAGGCGGTAAAGGACTTCATCTTGAGGCAACCCAAAGGGGCCATAGCGGAGATCATAGACGTGCTTAAGCTGCTGCGAGAATTCGACATTAGGCTATCCAGTCCCTACGTGAGGAAAATAGACAGGTCTGGTATTAGAGAACTCAGAATCAGACATAGTTCAGACTCGTACCGTATCTTCTTCTTCGCTTTCGTGGGGCGGAAGTTCGTCTTACTGCATGCTATTACGAAAAAGGGAGACAGAATCCCTGAAGGGGACAAGGCCGTGGCCATTCGACGAATGTACGATCATATGTCAAGACATGCCGACGAAAGGGACTAGCATTGAGGTGCTCGACGAAGTACTTGACAAATATATAACGTGTATGTTATAAGTAATAGCATATGGAATAGTGGAGTGCTGGAATGGATACCCAGAAAGCTACAGATTATGAGGAGTTTGAGGCAGAGTTACTGCGGGATCCGGAAATCCGCAGAGAGTACGATGCCCTTAGACCCAAATATGAGATCATAAGACGTCTGATTGAGCGCAGACACGAATTGCACCTTAGCCAGGCGAGGCTTGCTAGGCTCGTTGGCACAAAGCAACCTGCCATATCGAGACTGGAAAGTGGAGACCACAATGCCACACTCGACACGCTATTCAAGGTGGCAAGCGCCCTCGATCTGGATTTGGCCATTTCGCTTAAAGTCAGAGATACAGGTATATCCTCCTCCTTCCGGGTGACGTAGCATACCACCACCCTGCCGTGTCGCGTGTAGTTCATCCACCATTCTGAGTTGTTGCCCTCCCCCCTGGTTGACGGTCCCGACGATGGCAGGGCCGCCCTCATTCACGTGGACGTGCTGAACGGTGACCTTTCGCCTCTGCGGTGGTCGGTTTCTCAAAGGGCTTCTGGCGTGATGTGTTTCGCTTCCTACGGCTGGCTTCAGCGGCTTGCGGACAGTGCCCTATGCAGAGACTATCCATGACAGTAGGTATAATGCAAGGCTGGCCGTCCTTGCGAGTGGACTTGCATGTCACCCGCTGGCCAGCCTTGGTGTTGGGCGCTTGCTGGGGCTATAATCGTGGTAAGGAGGGGTGTCCGAGCGGTTTATGGAGGCGGTCTTGAAAACCGTTGCCCTGATTTTCAGGGCCGTGGGTTCGAATCCCACCCCCTCCGCCATATCCCCTTGCCACTGCTGCCACTGGCACACCCAGCTTGTGCTAGCGGCCCGTGGGACGACAGAGCGCTACTCGACGATCGAAACCTGGGCCAGGCTCGGTAGGCCCAGGGCATTGAGACTGAATCCCTCCACGTAGGGCTTCACCAGCAGGTAGTTGATGCCCGTCCACAGCGGCACGCAGGCAGCGTCGCTCACTATTATCTGTTCCGCCTCCCGGTATAGCTGGAACCGGACCGCCATATCCTGCTCCACGGCAGCCTGCTCCAGCAGCGCATCAACACCGGCATTGCTGTACCCTCCCTCGTTATCAGGGCTGCCGCTGCGGAACAGGATGTCCAGGAAGTCCTCGGGGTCGGGGTAATCGGCTACCCAGCCGTAGTAGAAGAAGTCTCCCCTCTGCTCCTCAAGGTTGTAGAAGTAGGCGTCGGACTCGATCTGATTGATCTCTATGTTCACGTTCAGCTCCTGCTCCCAGTCCCACAGTATCCAGATGATCCACGCTGGCACCTCGCCTCCCTGACCGGGACAGGCGAAGACCAGCGGCGGGAGCCCGGCACCCCCGGGATAGCCGGCGGCCGCCAAGAGCTCCTTGGCCTTGTCGAGGTCGTAGGCCAGCCCGGCAATCTGCCCGGTGTACCCAGGCATGCCAGGGGGTAGGATAGACTTGGTCGGCTCTACGGCGTCCCTGAGCAGTTGACTGACTATCCTGTTCCTGTCCACGGCGTGGGCGAAGGCCTGGCGCACCCTGGAATCGTCGAAAGGTGGCGCCGTGCAGTTGAAGCCCACGTAGGTCAAACTGAGCTCGGGCGATATCTGCAACTGCTCGTGGAGCGGGTTGGACGGGTCCAGCACTCGTTCCAGGTCGTAGAGCGAGACATAGGTGACGTCGATCTCGTCTCTCTCGTACATCTGCATAGAAGCCCCTCCCCACAGCAGGAAGGCCACATAGTCCAGCTTTGCCAGGTTCCCGTAGTAGAGGTCGTTACGCTGCAGGAGCAGTAGCTCGTCTGTCTCCCAGTGCTTTATCTTGAAGGGGCCGCTGCCGTTGGGCTCCCGCCACCAGTCCCTCGACGACTCCACGTTGTCCCTGTCCACGACGAAGGCCACGGGGTAGGTGAGCTTGGCCAGGAAGTAGGCCTTGGGAGCGTCGATGACCACCCGCAGGGTATGCTCATCCATCACTGTCACACCTTCGATGGAGTCCTTTGCTCCGGCGAGGACTTCGGCCGCGCCCACAATATCTTTGAGGTAGACCGGCGCAGTAGCTGATCCGGTATCAGGGTTGCAGGCTCTTTCCCAGGAGTACTTGAAGTCGACCGCCGTTATCTTCGTCCCATCGTGGAACCGGGCATCGTTCCGAAGATGGAAGATAAAGGTTCTGCCATCGTTGGACGTCTCCCATGTCTCAGCTATGTCGCCTACCACGTTCATTGCGTCGTCCAGCGCCACCAGGCCGCTGAATACCTGGATGACATAAGTGTGGGAAGTGATGTCTTGAGAGAGAGCAGGGTCGAGGGTCGCGGGCCCGGCATCCACGAGCCTCAGCGTGTTCTTGTCAGGGATGGAGGGTGAGCCGCCCCCGCCGTCAAACAGGCAGGCGCTGCTGAAGCAGAGAGAGGCGGTGAGCAGCACGAGCACCAGGGCTCGAAGGAGCCCCGGCGTCCGCTTTGCCGGCCGAGCTGTCCTGTTTCCTGTTTGCGTGAGCAGGCCTGGCATTGTGTTGTCTCGTCTCAGGCAGTCACCAGCCACGCCGCCTCACATCACTAAACGAGTGAGGCGGCAACCTCCGCTGAATAGACGTACTCCTGCCACTGTCGGTCCAGTTCATCCATGTCCAGGCTGTAGGCTATGTCCAGGGCCTCCACATATCCGTGGCCGTCCCTGACGGCGATCAGCAACTCCAGCATCTTCTGCTCGCCCTCTGGCCACTGCTGAAGCAGGAACTCCACCAGGCTGTAGCTCTGGGCATAGGCCAGGCGGGCTCCCCGGGCGTCGGCGGGGAACGAGCTGCACAGGCTTCTCACAGTGAAGAGCTGGTGGGTCTCCACGGCGTACTCCAGGGCGTCCCTCATTTCCCGGCTGAGGTTTCCCTGGGCGTACATGGCCAGTCCCTCGTCCAGCCACGTTGGGAGAGCGATGCCGTACCCGCTGAAGATGAACTGGTGTACCACCAGGTGGGCCAGCTCGTGGGCCAGTGCTCCGGTACCCCAACTGACGTTGTCCGGCGATATGCCTATAGCCGTGGTACCGTAGTCTGTAAAGGCAACTCCCCCCGTCCATTCCTGGGGGTATATCATGGCTGCTCTCAGGTCATCGAAGCCGGCGTAGATGTAGATGCTGGTGCCTGTCTGGGGTTGCGCTCCTATGTCGTCAGCGAGCCTCGCTAGTGCAGCCTGCGCCGCATCCATGAGTTGCCCTGCGAAGGCGTCACTGCCCTGGTACCAGTACAGGCTCACTTCGCCGGAGACCAGGCTTCTCCATGAATAACGCTGGTCGTCGAAGGCTACCACGGCTGGGGTTGTCTCGGCCTTGTTGCCTTCTACGTCCTCCATCGTCCACCAGTACGTCAACCGGGTGCCTGGTGGCAGGCCGCCGGTCTTCCTCATGTCCCAGTACCAGGTAGCCCTGGCCTGGCGGGTTTCTTCGAACTCGGCCGGGGCTATGCTGGTAACGGGTATGGCGTTCAGTTTGTCCACCGTGTAGCAGAGGGTGATGGCAGCTACGTCCGCCTGTCCCTCAGCCTCCACCCGGAAGGTTATGGAATCAGGGAAGTCCACTTGGGGCTGGTGAAGTCCGATGCGGAACCCATCTGTCTCTACCACCGTGACGGTGTCCGCACGGCATGAAGGCAGAGGAAGCAGTATGGCGACTATGACCAGGGCCAGGATGATCCGCCTTGTCATTGCGGTGGCCTCCGGCCCGTGATTTGGATGGTCCTCTCGATCAGCCCCTCACCCGCATCCAGCCAGTGGATGCGGGGGTCCGAGCGGCGGAACCAGGCATACTGGTGGCGGGCAAGGCGGTGGGTCTCGTACTTGATCTGCTGCACCGCGGTCGGCAGGTCCAGGTCACCTCCGAGGTATCGGCCTATCTGCGTGTAGCCGACGCTGGACATTGCGGGAAGGTGCAGCCCGCAGCCCATCCGGAGGAGCCCTCTCACCTCTTCCACCAGCCCTGCCTCCATCATTCTGTCCACCCTGGCGTCGATCCTGGCGTAGAGGTCGGTCCTGTCGGTGGTGAGTCCCAGCACCAGGGTGTCGAAGGGTGGCGGTTCCCTGGACTGGAGTTGCGAATAGGGGATGCCGGTGGCCTGGAATACCTCCAACGCTCTGACCACGCGGCGGACGTTGCGGGGATGTATGCGGCTGGCCGCCTCTGGGTCCACTGCCTTGAGCTCCTGGTAGAACGCGTCTGCCCCCTGGCTGTTCGCCCTGGCCTCCATCTGCTGCCGGAACTCAACGTCAGGTGGGACATGGGGCACCTGCCAGCCCTCGACAAGCGACCAGACATACAGGCCGCTACCACCTACAAGAAGTACCTGTTTACCCCTGTCCTGAATGCGACGTATGGCGCTGCGGGCCAGCTCCTGAAACAGGGCCAGGCTGAAGCTGTCCCGGGGATCGGCCACATCAATCATGTGGTGGGGGACGAGGGCGCGGTCGGCGAGGGTGGGCTTGGCCGTCCCGATGTCCATATGGCGGTAGACCTGTCGGCTGTCGGCGTTGACTATCTCGGCGCTCAGGGCTTGTGCGAGGGAAAGGGCAAGGGAGCTCTTACCTACGGCTGTAGGACCGACAATGGCTATGATATGGTGCATTACGTGGCAGCACTTGCCGATTGCTGGACGATGCTGAGGAAATCGGCCGCCTTGAGGCTGGCGCCTCCCACGAGGGCACCGTCTATGTCGGGTTGCGACATGAGACCGGCGATGTTGGCACTGGTGACGCTGCCGCCGTACTGGATACGCATCGCCTGGGCGAAGTCGTCCCCGTAGAGCCCCGCGACCACCCGCCTGATGAGCCCTATGGTGGCATTGGCCTGCTCGTCCGTGGCAGCCCTGCCCGTGCCGATTGCCCATACCGGCTCGTAGGCGATCACCAGGGTGTGGGGAGAGTCGATTCCGGCCAGTGCCCCCTTCACCTGGGTCGTGACCACCTCCTCGGTCTGACCTGCTTCATTCTGCTCCAGCCTCTCCCCGACGCAGACAATGGGCTTCAGACCGGCCTTGATGGCAGCCTTGACCTTCTTGTTGACGGTGTCATCGGTCTCAGCGAAGTACTGTCTCCTTTCCGAGTGACCGATGATAACGAACTGGCACAATGGGGCCAGCATGAGGGGAGAGACCTCTCCTGTGAAGGCCCCTTTGTCCTCGAAGTAGAGGTTCTGTGCTCCCAGGCCAATCGACGTGCCTGCCAGCAGCTCGCTGACAGGCGCCAGCGAGACAAAAGGCGGGCAGACCACCTTCTCCACCCCCTGCACCGCATCCAGTCCATCCTTCATTTCCTGTACCAGCGAGACAGCCTGCCTGATATCGGTGTTCATTTTCCAGTTGCCAGCGATTATGGGTGTTCGCATAGTGTACTCCTCAGGCGCCGTACTTGGTGATCCTCAGGGCGTTGGCCAGAGCGAGGGGCATGACATCCAAGGTGGGGAATCTGCCCAGCCCGCCCCTGGTGCAGGCCCGCTCGGAGAACTCGACAACGTCGTCCGGCCGGCACCAACGAGAGGAGAGTAGAAGCGGCACCGGGTGCCAGCTATGCCCCCTGAGCGCTGCCGGGGTTGAGTGGTCTCCGGTGGCAATGATTACATCCGGCTCGAGGGCGGTCAGGATAGGTATGGCCTCGTCGACTTCCTCCAGCACACGGACCTTCTCGTCGAAGTCGCCGTCTTCACCGGCGGTATCGGTAGCCTTGATGTGAAGGAAGAAGTAGTCGAAGCTGTGGTAATAACTGCTCAGCGTGAAAAACTCGTCGGCTATGCTGCTTCCACACTCCACCACCTGCATGCCCACAAGCTTGGCCAGCCCGCGGTACATTGGATAGGCGGCGATGCCCGCGGCATTCAGCTTGTAGACCTCCTGCATGGACGGCAGCCTGGGTCGCGCCGAGAAGCCGCGAAGCAGGGCCATATTGGCCGGCCCGGAGTCTGCAAGCACCTCTCGAGCCCTGGCCACCCACTCGTTGGCCAGAGCCGCCGTCTTCCCGGCGGCGGCGGACAGGGCTGTGATCTGGTTTGGCTCTACCCCAACCTGGCTGGGGTCCGAGTCGTCCAGATCGGCGGACAGGTTCTTGCCTCTGAAGACCAGCAGGAAGCGGTGGCTCTTGACGGGGACGACAAAGACCTGATAGCCGTCAAAGGTAATCTGGCTCAGCTTCTCACATAGAATCGTACACTCCTCGGTGGAGATGCGCCCGGCCCTTCGGTCCACGATGAGGCCGTGTTCGTCCACAGTGCAGAAGTTGCCACGGGCAGCCACGTCTTCGTCAAGTATGGGGAAATCTACCCCGACGGCCTCCAAGATACCTCGGCCGATGACGAACTCGAAGGGGTCGTATCCAAAGAGCGCCAGGTGTGCCGGCCCGCTGCCCGGAGTCAGCCCGCAGCCCAGGGGGTCCACAAGCCCACAACTCCCCCCGGCGGCCAGGCGGTCAAGGTTAGGGATCCTGGCTGTCTCCAGCTCCGTTGCGCCGGTGTCGGGATGTGGCAGCCCCCCCAGGCCGTCCATCACCACCAGGACGATCTTGGAAGTGGCGCGGATGGTTAGTGCGCGGATCCGTTCCAGCCTGTTCATTCTGACTACTTGTCCTGCAATGCTTCTATTCCAGGCAGGGGCTTGCCTTCCAGGAACTTGAGGGAAGCACCCCCACCTGTGGAGACGTGGGTCATCTTGTGCACCAGGCCCAACTGCTCCACGGCCTCTGCCGTGGAGCCTCCTCCTATTACAGTCGTCGCATCCAGACCGGCCAGTATCTCAGCTATCGCATAGGTGCCCTTCTGGAATTGGGGGAACTCAAATACGCCGACGGGCCCGTTCCATATTACCGTCTTTGACTTCTGCAGCTTGGCGCCAAACTGCCGAATAGTGTTCGGCCCTATGTCCATGACGTACCATTTGTGAGGTACGCTGGTGATCGAGACCACGCGGGACTTGGCTTCAGCGTCGAACTTGTTGGCAACCACGACGTCCGAGGGCAGCATCAGGTGGACGCCCTTCTCGAGGGCACCGTCAATCAGTTGCTGCGCCAGACCCACTTTCTCCTCCTCCACAAGAGATTCGCCGACGTCGTACTTCAGCGACTTGAGGAACGTGGCACCCATACCGCCGGCAATCAACAGGGAGTCGACCTTATCCAGCACATTCTCCAGCATGGCCATCTTGTCGCTGATCTTGGCGCCACCGATCAAGGCCGTGAAAGGACGCTCAGGGTTGTTGAGGGCCTTGTCCATCATCTCCAATTCCCTCTCGACCAGGAATCCGGCAACGGCTGGCAAGTGCTTGGTCACACCAACTGTTGAGGCGTGTGAGCGGTGGGACGTGCCGAAGGCGTCGTTGACATAAATATCGGCCAGCCTGGCCAGGGCCTCGGCAAAGGCGGGATCGTTCTTCTCCTCGTCGGCGTGGAATCGCAGGTTCTCCAGCAAGACAACGTCTCCCTCCTTCATCTCTGCGACCGTATTCTCCACCGCGGGACCCACACAGTCCGATGTCATTCTGACTTCCTGGCCCAGCAACTGAGACAGGCGCTTTACCACTGGTTCGAGGCTCAGAGACTTGTCATCTGCGCTTCTGGGACGTCCCAGATGGGAACAGAGTATGACCTTCGCCCTGTTGTCCAGCAGGTACTTGATTGTGGGGAGTGAGACACGGATACGGGTGTCGTCGGCGATGGACCCGTCTTCTGGGTTCAAAGGCACGTTGAAGTCCACCCTTACCAGTACCCTCTTAGCCACGACATCTATGTCCCTGATCGTCTTCTTGTTCAACGTCTTACCTCCTCAGGTCTTGCTGGCCGTGGCCGCTTCCAGGCGCGCCCTCATCTTCTGTACCTCTGCCACAGCCTTCGGCGCGGCATCAGACAGAGCTGTCCCCAACCGATCAGCCTCGGCCAAGCTGGGATCGAAGTTGATGAAGCCAAGAACCTCGAATCCCGGCAGGTTCTCCACAATGTACTGCCGGTCGGAATCGTCTCGGGTCTTCGAGCCGACCACATAGGACTGCTTGACGCCCAGGTCGGCCGCCAGGCGGCTGATAGCCTCTGCCGTCTGAAGGCTCCTCTTGCCAGGCTCGACAACGATGATGAAGGCATCAACCGCCTGAGCAGTGCCTCTGCCCAGATGCTCAAGCCCTGCCTCCATATCCAGGATGACCACATCCTCTCTCTCCAGCAGCAGGTGAGACAGGAGACTCTTCAGGAGGACGCTCTCCGGGCAGACACAACCTGTGCCGCCGCCCTTGATGGTACCCATGACCATCAGCCTGATGTTGCCCTTCCGAAGCGAGAAGCGATCGGGTATGTCATCGACCTTGGGGTTGAGTTTGAAAAACATGCCGCTGCTGCCAGGTCTGGCGCCAGTGCGTTCTTCTATCAGGTCACTCATCTCTACGATGGGGGCTATGCTGCCCGCTTCCTGGGGAGACAGTCCCAGTGCGAGTGCCAGGTTGGCATCGGGGTCGGCATCGATGGCTATGACGCGGTTTCCATCGTTAGAGTAAACGGTTGCCAGCAAACTGGCCAGAGTGGTCTTGCCCACCCCGCCTTTGCCTGCAATAGCCAGCTTCATTGGCGTCCCCTCAATTCAATCCCTTCTATCTAGAGTATAGTTGAGTACGACAATCGATGGCAATGGCCTGGCCCCTTGTCTCGATCGGTGCTTGTAGTGGTGCATGGACCAGCAATCGTAGTAGACGACCCTTTGCCTGTACGCTAGAATCTATGTGGTGACCGGCATCGGGTTCCACGGACTGTCCTGTCCAGAAGGCCAGAGCCAGACCAGGGAGGATATTGTTTGGTGATCGACTTCGCGGCGGCCCGGGCGCAACTGATCAGGCACTTGAGCAAGGAAGTGAAGGATACCAGGGTGCTCGACGCTATGAGTCGAGTGCCTAGAGAGCAGTTCGTACCCCTTTCACAGCAGCGGGCAGCCTACGAGGACAAACCACTTCCCATCGGCCACGGCCAGACTATTTCCCAACCTCTTATAGTGGCCATGATGATCGAAGCCATGCACCTTGAGGGCGGGGAAAGGGTCCTGGAGGTGGGTACCGGCAGCGGGTACCAGGCAGCCATTCTGGGCGAGCTGGCCGAGTGGGTGGTGTCCGTGGAGCGGGTCCGGGATCTGGCTGTCAGGGCAAAGCAGGTGCTGGAACGGTTGGGGTACAGGAACGTTGAGATACATCTGGCCGAGAGAGGCCTCGGCTGGCCCCAAGGAGCGCCTTACGATGCCATCATCGTGGCTGCAGGAGCGCCCGAGGTTCCCCAGGCACTGCTAGACCAAGCGCGCTCCGGTGGCTGCCTGGTGATTCCTGTGGGCTCACGGTACGAACAACGGCTGCTCAAGGTGACCAGGGATGCCAACAGGGCTTCGGTCCAGGACCTGGGCCCATGCCGTTGGGTTCCTCTGATAGGTGAAGGTGCCTGGGACGAGTAGTACTGAGGACGCTCTGAAGTGGGTCTGTGGACTAAGGCCGCAGCAGGGAGCGCATCAAAACGGGGGTCGTGCGGCGTAGCATTCCGTTGACGCCTATCCTGGCACACAATATAATTACGGGCCAAAGGGAGCAGAGACCAAGCCTTCTGAGGTAAAGGATGCCGTCCGACTGGGATGAGGCACTGAAGATCGCTGGACAGGGATTCGGGGCGACGATTGTGGCCCTCGTGGCTGTGTGTGCCATCACCTGGCTCGTGGGCTGGATACTACAGAAACGCGCTGCCTGGAAGGCAAGAGGGGGCGATAAAGAGGAAGGCGATGCTCACCAGGCGCGGTAGCAGAGCGCTATCTCAGGTTGCCTTCATGATGCGATAAGGAATGTTCGGATGGTATGAGATCTGGGGTCTGACCCCAGGCAACATAGGCATGCTCTTCATAGGAGGGGCTCTGATCTACCTGGGCATCGCCAGGAAGATGGAGCCCGTTCTTCTGGTGCCCATAGGGTTCGGGATATTCCTGGTCAATGCGGTAGAGCCGACACTGGGCAATCTGATGGTCTTCCACGACGGGGTGCCCGGGGAGGGGGGCATCAAGGAGTTGATGGAAGGGAAGATCGGTGTACTGAATCTGCTATTCAACTACGGGATCGCCAGTGAGATAGTCCCTCTTCTTATCTTCCTCGGGGTGGGGGCGATGATAGACTTCGGCCCGGCCATTGCCCGCCCCATGTCCTTCCTCTTCGGGGCTGCCGCTCAGTTGGGGGTCTTCGTGGTCTTCCTGATCGCCTATCTTACAGGGTGGTTCGACACTCTGGGCGAAGCGGCGTCTGTAGGGATCATCGGCGGATCGGATGGGCCTCCCACAGTGTACCTGACGACGAGCCTTGCACCTCAATTGCTCGGTGCCATCACGCTGGTGGCTTACTCCTACATGGCGCTTGTACCCATACTCCAGCCGCCGGTGATCAGGCTTCTGACCACGAAGAAGGAGCGGGCCATCTACATGAAGCCCCAGGTGCGGGAGGTGTCACATCTGGAGTTGGTCCTCTTCCCCATACTGGTGTTCACCGGCTCTGTATTGCTGGTGCCCAAGGCTGCGCCCCTGATTGGAATGCTCATGTTCGGCAACCTGTTGCGCGTCAGTGGGGTGACCAACCGTCTGGCGGAGGCGGCTGGGGGTGCTTTCATAGACGTTCTTACCTTCATCCTCGGCATCTGCGTCGGTGCCCTGATGCCAGCCGAGGTCTTCTTCAAAGGGCAGACCCTGGCCATCATCGGGTTGGCTGTTGTTGCCTTTGCGATGTCCACTGCGGGTGGGCTTCTGGCAGCCAAGTTCGTCAACCTGTTCTTAAAGGAGAAGATAAACCCACTCATCGGGGCTGCTGGGGTGTCAGCGGTGCCGATGGCGGCCAGGGTGGCCCAGATAGAGGGACAGAAGGCAAACCCGCGCAATTTCCTGCTGATGCACGCTATGGGCCCCAACATGGCTGGGGCCATAGCTACCTCGGTCGTGGCCGGCGTGTTTCTGGGCATGATTCCCCACTAGGAGCCTGTCGGAGTAGTCCTGACGTCGTGCCTGAGCGAGGTCGTTTTTTCGTCTCGGTTAGCTTTGGCTCAAGTGTTACTCGGACACACTCCTAGGCGCAGCGGCTTTGGGGGGCTGTGGTGATCTGGCTCAAGTTCTCCATCTGTGTACTCATCATACTTGTGGCCGGCCGGCGAGTGGCCAGGTACGGCGATGTGATCGCTGAAAAGACCGGTCTGGGTGGTCTGTGGGTCGGCTTGGTCCTGCTCTCGGTGGTCACATCTCTTCCTGAGCTGTTCAACGGAATCAGCTCTGTGGTGCTGGTCAATGCGCCGGACCTGACTGTGGGCGACCTCTTCGGCTCAAACGTGATCAACCTGCTCATCATTGCCGGGGCGGATGCTATTGTGCGCGGCAGGCCCGTACTCAGCACTGCCAGTCCGAGGCATCTACTACCCGCGGCGCTCAGCATAGTCTTGGTGGCCTTCGCGGCCGTCTGCATACCCATCAGCACCCGGGTGTGGGACATGGGCGTGGGCTGGATCGGCATATACACCCTGATCATCCCCGTGATGTACTTCGTCTTCATGAGGATCACTTACAAGTACGAGCAGAGGCACCTGCAGCAAAGCCTGCCTGTAGCAGACGAGGACATCTCCCACGGATCATTGCGCGGCGTATATGTGCGCTTCGCCATAGCAGCCCTCTTTGTAATAGGCGCGGGTACGTGGCTGGCATACATCGGCAGGGACATAGCCGAGTCCACCGGCTGGGGCCAGAGCTTTGTGGGAAGCCTCTTCGTTGCCTTCAGCACTTCGCTGCCCGAGATCACCGTCACTATTGCCGCCCTGCAACTGGGAGCGGTGGATATGTGTTTGGCCGACATCATAGGCAGCAACATGTTCAACATGGTCATCATATGTTCTGACGACCTCCTGTACCGTCGGGGCCCGATACTTGCAGCGATCTCCGAAGACCATGCGCTCACGGGCGTCATAGTGGGGGCCATGACGTGTGTGGTCATGATCGCACTGGCAACACGTGTGGCCAGGAAGACACGACTCGGCTTCGCCTGGTACGTGCCCCTGCTTGTGGCCCTCTTTGTTGTATCGTCATACCTCACTTTTTCGGGGAGTGGCTAGGGCGGGGGCTGGGTGCACGGTCGGTGATCGGGGTGCCGGGGGCTGAGGGTGCTGCAGCCTGGTGGGTCTCCCTTCCCGTTTGAGCCTGTCTAATAGATAGAGGATTAGATGACAGCAGATCTGGCGATAGTCGGCGTCTACTTCTTCATAATGCTCATGGTGGGGTTGTGGGTCTACCGTGCAGGGCGAGCATCCCGCAGTGCCAGTTTCTTCGTTGCTGACAGAAAAGGGTCAAGCCTGCTCATAACAGGATCGCTTCTGGCCACTGTCGTGGGCGCTTCTGCCACCGTTGGCATGGCCGGGTGGGGCGGGTACCTCAAAGGGCTGTCCGGGGCCTGGTGGCTGCTGGCGGGTACCATCGGTCTTCTCGTGCTTTCCGTGTTCTGGGCAAGGCGAGTAAGGGGCTTCGGCCTGTACACGCTGCCGGAACTGGTAGGGAAGCAGTACGGCAAAGGAGCGAGTCTGTTCGCCTCGGTGGTCATCGTGGTCTCCTGGGTTGGTGTCATTGCAGCGCAGATCAGCGCCGCTGGGGCCGTTCTGGGGGTGCTGATATCGGACTCGTCCACGCTCACCATGGTGATCCCTGCCCTGGTGTTCATGGCCTACACGCTTCTGGGGGCGCAGTACTCCATAATCAGGACCGACTTCATACAGTCGGGCATTCTGATGGTCGGAATACTGGTCGTCCTCTTCCTGGTCTTGAACAAAGCAGGTTGGATCGGCGGGTTGAGGGACTCGCTGGGGCCGGAGTACTTCTCCTTTCCTGTCAGAGAGGGCTTCGGCTGGTATGATCTCATATCGCTGCTGATACTCACCGGGGCCACGTACGTGGTGGGCCCTGATATCTACTCACGGCTCTTCTGTGCTGAGAACGAGAATGTGGCCCGGGTCTCGGCCCTTCGGGTTGCCCTGATCATCGTGCCGCTGGCATTCGCGGTGGTTCTGATAGGGATGGCAGCCAAGGTGTTGTTCCCCGATATCTCCTTTGATCAGGCGTTTCCCACGGTGATACGAGAGACACTGCCTCTGGGGGTAGACGGCCTGGTGATTGCAGCGCTCCTCGCCGCGGTAATGTCTTCGGCGGACACGTGCCTTCTGACGACGAGCACCATAGCAGCGGAGGACGTCTGGGGACAGGTCTTCCCGGGCACCGGTGAAGCCAAGAGGCTTGCGGTCTCACGTGTTGGCATAGTGGTCATTGGCACCGCGGCCCTGATGGTAGCTGTGGAGACGAGCCGGGGTGTAGTAGACAATCTGCTGCTGGCATACACCGTCTTCACCAGTGGCGTAGTGATCCCAGTGCTGGCAGGCTTCTACAAGGACAGGCTGCGTGTCAACTCGTGGGGCGCTATGGCGGCGATCCTGGGAGGCGGCGCAACAGGGTTGGTGGTAGAATTGAAGCACATCGACAACCTGGACCTGCTGGGTCTTGGCGTGTGCGTGGTCCTTCTCTTCACCGTCAGTTGGGTAACCAGGGCACTGGCGCGGGAGAATAGGCTTGCGGTGTAATGTGAAGGTCTGCCCGGCAGCGGGCCGCAAGAGACGCAAGGAGGCAACAACCGTATGGATGTGACATGTCTTGGACACTCCTGCTTCAGGATAAAGGGCAAAGAGGTGACCCTGATCACCGATCCGTACTCGGAAGCGCTGGGCTACGACTGGCCGGGTCCGGCAGCCAATATCGTCACAGTCAGTCATGGCCACCAGGGTCACGAGGGGTCATCAAGGGTGGACGGTGGCCCCAAGGTACTGAGGCGTCCTGGGGAATATGAGATAAGGGAAGTGTTCATAACAGGGTTGCCGAGTTTTCATGATGGGGAGCACGGCGCTGTGAGGGGTAAGAATGTGATATTCCTGATAAGGATGGAGGAAGTTACATTCTGCCATCTCGGCGATCTTGGGCATCTGCCGTCCTCACGGCAAGTCGAGGAAATGAGCGAGACGGACGTGCTGTTCGTTCCTGTTGGTGGTGTTTCCACCACGGACGTGGGGATGGCCTCACAGATTGTGCGGATGCTCAATCCCAGCCTGGTTATCCCTATGCACTATGGCACCGAAGTGGTGACCTGGCTTGAACCCGTAGACAAGTTCTTGAAGGAGATGGGGTTGAGGGAGATCCTTCCCCAACCAAGACTCTCGGTCACCAAGTCCAATCTTCCTGCAGCAACGCAGGTCAGCTTGCTGGCCTACCCTGGCCAGCCGCTGGAGCCGTTGGCCGGATGAATCCGGCATGACAGCGGCCAGAGCAGGCCAGCGTCGGCCTGTACAGGCTACTTCACCTCCACCGTGGCGCCGGCTGCCTGCAGCTTCTCTTTGACACTGTTGGCCTCGTCCTTGGTCACTCCCTCTTTGACAGCCTTCGGGGCGCTCTCCACCAGTTCCTTCGCCTCTTTGAGGCCCAGTGTCGTCACTTCTCGTACTGCCTTGATCACGTTGATCTTGTTCGCCCCTATCTCTTTGAGGATGACGGCGAATTCGGTCTGTTCTTCCTCCTCTGCCGCGGCTGGTGCTTCAGCCGCTGCCGCCGGGGCACCTGGCGCGGCAGCCATCGCCACGGGCGCGGCGCTGACGCCAAACTCTTCTTCCATGGCCTTGATCAGCTCGGAAAGGTCCATGACGGACATCTCCTTGATGGCGGCGATTATCTCCTCCTTGGTCATCTATCCTATCCTCCTTCCAGTTGTTGCTTTCTGGCTTGTAGGACTACAAGAAGTCCCGTTATGTTAGCGCTGAGGACTGACAGCAGCGACGATATTGGCGCCTGCATCTGACCGATCAACCTGGCCAGGAGTATTTCCCTGGACGGGAGCGATGCGAGCTCCGAGACCTGCCTGCTGCTCAGCAGTCGATTACCCAGCAGTCCTCCCTTGATGCTCAGGGGTACCTTGGCAGTGCGGATGTATTCCGAGAGCATCCGTGCTGTGGCGGACGCTTCGCCATAGCCGAACGCTATGGCGGAGGGACCTTCCAGCAGGCCCTTGACTGCTCCCCTGTCCGCTGCCTCAGCCGCAATGATGGCCAGGTTGTTCTTAACCACATGGTATTCGGCATTGGCCCCCCTGAGTTGCTGCCGCAACTGGCTCATCTCTGCTACCGTCATGCCTCGGTAGTCAGTTACGATGGCCACATTGGAGCCGGACAGCCAGTCCTGTACCCTCTCGATTGCCTCAGCCTTTTTCTCTCTGATCATTGTCTTCCCTTCCCCTTGACAAGAAGTTGCCCCTGGGTCCGGTGTCCCAGGGGCAATCTGCCACTACAGAGTCCAATCGTAGTAGCCAATCCACCTCTGCAGGCTATCACATTAAGCCCATAAGGACACCTGCGGTCTACGGCAGACTCGGCTATCCCAAGTCTGTCCAGAATTGTGTACCTGGTTGTGCCTTGTTGTCAACCCTCTCTAGCTTGACGGTGGTTCGCCAACCACAGTGACACCACACACGAAGTTGCCGGGGTGCCCACCCTGGTTGTGCGTCAGACCCAGCTTGACATCCTTCAGTTGCCTGGATCCGTACTCGGCCTTGCCCTGGAACTGCTTGTAGAACTCGTATATCTCACGCCCGCCACTGGCACCGGCAGGGTGACCAAAGGACTTCAGCCCTCCACTGATATTGACCGGTATTTCTCCATCCTGCTCCCATGCCCCAGACTCTATGTCCTCCCTGGCATGTCCTTTCTCACAGATGCCCAACGACTCGACGGCTATGAGCTCGGCAATGGAAAAACAGTCATGGACCTCGGCCATGCTCAGCTCCTTCCTGGCGTCCTTGATGCCTGCCATTTCGAACACGGCTTTGCCAGCAGCTTCCGTCTCTTCCCAAGTCGTGAAATCGTAGGTAAGCCTCTCCTTGCCCCAGCCCGGCCCGCAGGCAACGGTAGCTCCCTTGATGGTGATGTAATCGCCGTTGGGCCTGTATGTCCTGGCATCCTCAGTCCTGCACAGGATGGCTGCTGAAGCACCGTCGTTCACCCCACAGCAGTCAAGAAGGCCGAGGGGCCAGGCGATGAGAGGCGCGTTGAGCACTTCCTCCACCGTTATCTCACGCTGCAGCCATGCCTTTGGATTGCGCGCTCCGTTGTGATGGCTCTTCACAGAGATCTTGGCGAGCATTCTCTTGCCCTCGTCGGGGCTGAGGCTATACTTGGAGAAGTACCTGGTGGCGGCCAGAGCATAGCGTGCCACAGCTCCGCCGATCTCGGGAGCTGCCCCGTACACCGGGTGCCACTTCCCAGGGTATGCCTGACCTATGCCTCCATACCCGGCATCCTTCAGTTTGTCCCATCCTACCGCCAGCACGAGGTCATAGGCTTTGGAGGCCAGCGCCAGGGTTGCCCCTCTGATGATATCCGCACCGGTGCCGCAGGCATTCTCCACGCGTGTGACCGGTATGAACTGTAACTGCAGTGCGCTGGACAGGATGATGCCCGTCATAGCCGTATCGGCCACTGTATATCCCACCCACGCGGCCTGCATGTCCTTCGCCTCCACGCCCGCGTCCTCGAAGGCCTCGGTGGCGGCATCCACAATCATGTCGATAGGGTCTTTGTCCCAGAGTTCGCCGAAGGGAGTGCAACCCATACCGACGATAGCTACCTTGTCTTTGATGCTTTCCATATGTCCTCTCCTTAGCACCTCACTGGGCGAACACGCCAGAAGTAGTTGTGCAGGCCCGAGCCCTCGAGCTGTATCCTGAAGGTCATCTCGACTTTCATGCCCACCTCGACCTTCGAGGTGTCGCGGTCGGTCATGACACTGTAGAACCTGCCACCGCCATCGAGATTGACCACTGTGAACACCTTGGGCAGGACGATCTCCATGGCCCTCTGGTCCATGCTGAAGCTGAAGACCGTCCCTGTCTTGTCAGACAGCCTGATGGGCTCGAAGTTGTCCTTTGCCTGGCAGTACATGCATATTCGCTGCACGGGATACTGGATGTTTCCGCAGGAGAGGCACTTCAGCCCGTAGAGGGCATATATGTTTTGCCTTTCTCGCCAAAGGACAGGCAGAGACGATCGGCGGGCCGGTTTCCGCCCGGCTTCCCATTCCATCAGGTCTCGTATCTCGACGTATTTGCCGTAGCCCGGAAGCATCATCTTGGAGGCGAGGTGTCCCTTGATGCCCCTCCTGTCTCGGAGCTTCTCAATGTTTTCCGTGACCACCATCAGGAACGCATCGGCACCATCCCCGTAGGTGGCGAACAGTATCCTGTCGCCCGGCTTCGCCTCTTCGAGAGCAGCGACCAGTGTCATGGGCGCCAGGGCGGTGCCCGTATTGCCAACTGAGTCAAACAAGGGAGGCTGGACCTGGGTCTTGGGATCAAGCCCTATCTCCCTCGCCATTGCGGCGTGGGTCCGGGCGTCTGGACCATAGAAAGCGGCCTTGCTGACGTCACTTGGGCTGAGACCGTGTTTCTTGAGAAGCTCTCTGGCTGCGTGCGGAAGGATCTTCAGGTATGCTTCGTCCCTGATGAACCTCTCTTCCCAGGTCTGGGCATAGGTGTCGCTGGGTTTCCTCCATATGTCTATGAACTCGCTGGACACATGGTAGCTCCCCTCGATTGTGGCAGCTACGTCGGTGTCACCCACGAGAAGAGCTGCAGCACCGTCGCCGAAGCTCAATTCGAAATCGGAGTTTGGCGCTGGCACACGGCACTCGGCCGCGGCCACCAGTATCTTCCTGGCTGATCCTGCCTTGACTGCGTCGGCGGCGAGGCGGAGGGCACTGCCAGCCCCTCTGAGGGAGTGGGCGATGTCAATAGTCAGGCTGTCCTCTCTCAGATCTGCGGCTGCCCTTATGATGCTGGCCGATTGCTTCTCCAGGTACGGCGGTGAATCGGTGGCGAAGTACAGCCCGTCCACCTGGCTGCGGTCCATTCCTCGGAGGCAGTCAACAACGGCCTCCACTCCCATAGTGATGGTGTCTTCGTCTGCGTTGGCTACCGCCTTCTCCCCTTTACCGACCGCCTTCGTCCACATGGCCCCGATGGCCTCGCGGCTCAGCCTGTAGATGGGTATATAGGCGCCATAGGATACTACTCCAACCATGCTGCTTCTCCTTCCAAGAGTTCTACCATCGTGACGGCACCGGCTTGTCCTGAATCGGCTGGGAGTCGCGGTTCTCGAGGTGCTAGCTGGAGCTGGCTACCGATCGGAGATCGAGCTTGACCCCGGGACCCATTGAGGTGGCTATGGTGGCGCTCTTGATGTACTGCCCCTTTGCCCCGCTGGGCTTGGCCTTAATGACTGCCTCAAGGGCTGTAGACAGGTTCTCCACCAGCTTGTATGTCTCAAAGCTGATCTTCCCTAGGGACATGTGGATATTGCCATTCCGATCCAGTCTGTACTCCGCCCTGCCCTGGCTGACCTCCTTGATGATGCGGGGAAGGTCGTTGGCAGGAACGACCGTGCCCAGTTTGGGGTTCGGCATCAACCCTCGGCGGCCAAGTATCTTCCCCAGCTTGCCAATCTTGCCCATCATGTCGGGAGTGGCAACGGTGACATCGAAGTCCAGCCAGCCCTCCTCGATTCTCTTCGCCATGTCATCCCCTCCGACGTAGTCAGCGCCTGCGTCCTCGGCGATCTTGACCCCTTCACCCTGGGCAAAAACCAGTACGCGAATCTTCTTGCCCAGGCCGTGGGGGAGGGTTGTGCTACCCCGCACCTGCTGATCAGCATTGCGCGGGTCCAGATTCATGCGAAGATGAAGCTCGAGGGTTTCGTCAAAGCGAGCGTAGCAGGCCTTCTTCGCTACCTCAACTGCTTCGTCGAGGGGGTATGCTCTGGATCTATCAACCAGCTTGATCGAATCCTGGTACTTCTTGCCACTCTTCACCATGGGCTATTCGCACTCGATTCCCATGCTGCGAGCCGTGCCCGCAACGGTTCTCATGGCCATATCAAGGTCAGTCGTGTTCAGGTCTTTCATCTTTACCTGTGCGACCTCCTGGAGTTTCTCCCTGGGCAATGTGCCGACTCTCTTCGACCGGGGTGATCCGCTGCCGCCCTCGAGTCCCAGGGCCTTCGCCAACAACTCTGCTGTTGGAGGTGTCTTGAGTACAAAGCTGAAAGAGCGGTCCTCGTAGATGGTCAACTCGACGGGGACGATGGTCCCCTCCTGGCTGGCCGTGCGGTCGTTGTACTCCTTGCAGAAGCCCATTATGTTGACGCCATGCTGTCCCAGGGCTGGTCCAACCGGGGGAGCCGGTGTTGCCTTGCCAGCGGGCAATTGGAGCTTCAGTACTGCTTTGACTTTCTTTGCCATGCCTATAGTTTCTCCACCTGTAGGAAGTCCAGTTCAACGGGCGTTTCGCGGCCGAAGAAGGAGACGAGTACCTTCACCTTGCCTTTCTCCGGGACGATCTCGTCGACAAGGCCGGCGAAGTCGAGGAAGGGGCCATCCGTTATCCGGACGCCGTCGCCCTTGTGCAGCCCTACCGACACCTGGGGAGCCCCTGCCTCCATCCTCTCCAGGATGGAACTCACCTCTTCGTCTTCCAGGGGTGCGGGAATGAGTTTGCCCTGTTCATCCTGATGGCTGACGAAGCTGGTGACGCCGGGCGTGTTGCGAACTATGCTCCAACTGTCGTTATTCATGTCCATCTTGACGAGGACGTATCCAGGGAACAGCTTCTTGGCCACGGTGCGGCGCTGCCCGTCCTTTATCTCTATCTCATCCACCGTAGGGATCACCACGTCAGCTATGTTTCCTGCTACGTCCATGGATCTGATTCTCTGCTCCAGGTTGGCTCTTACGTGTCCTTCACGACCCGTATACGTATGGACCATGTACCACTTCTTGTCCCCTTCCCCCATCGCAGGTTACTTGCCTCCCACGAACACCTTCTTCGCCAACTCGGTGAAGCCGTAGTCCATGCCGAAGATGATCAACCCGATGGCGATGCACACTGCCAGCACGATTATGGTCAGCCTGGTAGCTTCCTGCCTGGTAGGCCAGACCACCTTTCTCAGCTCGCTGATTATGTCGCGGAAGAACCGGAACCTAACGCGACCCTTCTTGGCCGCCGCAGTCTTAGACATGGGTGACTACTTGGCCTCCCTATGCAGGGTGTGGATACGGCAGCGGGGGCAGAACTTCTTCAATTCCAGACGCTGCGGGTCGCTCTTCCTGTTCTTCATTGTGGTGTAGGTTCTTTCCTTGCACTCACTACAGGCGAGATGAATGACAACCCTGTTCTCAGCTTTCTTGGCCACGCGTTCCCCTATTCAACTATTCAATGACCTTGGTGAACACCCCGGAGCCCACCGTCCTGCCACCTTCTCTGATGGCGAACCTCAGCCCTTCCTCCAAGGCCACCGGCATTATCAACTCTACGGTCATGGTTACATCGTCACCGGGCATGGCCATCTCCACTCCTTCGGGCAGGGTGATACTGCCGGTGACGTCGGTGGTCCTGATATAGAACTGCGGCTTGTACCCGTTGAAGAAGGGGGTGTGCCTTCCTCCCTCTTCCTTCTTCAGGATGTAGACCTGGGCCTGGGCCTTGGTGTGGGGGTTGACCGTGTTGGGCTTGGCGATCACCATGCCTCTCTCGATCTCGTCACGGTCCATTCCCCTCAGGAGGATACCGACGGCGTCTCCGGGTTCGGCGTTGTCGAGGGTCTTGTGGAACATCTCCAGGCTGATAGCAACGGTCTTGGTCCTCTTGCCCATCCCCACAATCTCCACCTCGTCTCCCGCCTTGATGATCCCCCGCTCCACCCGTCCAGTGGGCACTGTGCCTCGCCCCTTGATGCTGAAGACGTCTTCGATGGGCATCAAGAAGGGTTTGTCCCTTTCCCGGATCGGTGTGGGGATGTAGTCGTCAACTGCGTCCATGAGCGTCCATATCTTGCCGCACCATTCGCATTCCCTCTTGCCGCAGCCGCATTCCAGTGTCTTGAGAGCGCTTACCTGGACTATGGGAATGTCATCTCCCGGAAACTCATAGTTGTTCAGCAACTCTCGCAATTCCAGCTCGACCAGTTCCAGGAGTTCAGGGTCGTCCATGGCGTCCACCTTGTTCAAGGCGACGAGGATGGCCGGCACCTCCACCTGTCGAGCCAGGAGGACGTGTTCTCTTGTCTGGGGCATGGGCCCATCGGGGGCACTCACCACCAGAATAGCACCGTCCATCTGTGCTGCTCCGGTGATCATGTTCTTGATGTAGTCGGCGTGCCCGGGACAGTCCACGTGAGCGTAGTGTCTCTTGTCTGTCTCGTATTCAATATGCGCGATCTGAATGGTCAGGCCCCTGGCCTTCTCCTCAGGCGCGTTGTCTATCGAGTCGAAGGTGCGTATGGCTGTGTCCGTTATGGTCGACAGCACTTTGGTGATGGCCGCCGTCAGAGTCGTCTTGCCGTGGTCAACATGCCCGATGGTACCAACGTTGACGTGGGGTTTCGACCTCTCAAACCTCTTCTTCGCCATGTGTTGCCTCCTCCTTCACAAGCCCACAACCAGATTCGAACTGGTGACCTCGCCCTTACCAAGGGCGTGCTCTACCGGCTGAGCTATGTGGGCATCTATTCGCTTATCGTCTCTCTATGGTGGAGGGGGCAGGATTCGAACCTGCGTAGCCCGTAGGGCGACAGATTTACAGTCTGTTGGTATTAGCCGCTCACCCACCCCTCCGATATCAGCCCGAGAGGGGACTCGAACCCGCTAACCTACCGATTACAAGTCGGTTGCGCTGCCATTGCGCCACTCGGGCAACCATACAGCGTAGTATTGTAGCAAGAACCTTGCCAGAACACAATACTAGCAGGCAGGAGGCAGCGAAGCAAGCACTTGAATCCCCCCAAATCCGCCATCTGAGAGGTTGGTTCAAAGGCGTTCTTTGAGTACCCGCCGGGTGAAGGAATTCCCCCTTACGGGATGCTTGATAGATGGTCGATTCTGGTTCCCTCCCGCAAGAATGCTACAGGACCGGCGGTGAACCCATTTCCAGTTTCCACCAGGGCACGGCCGGTACCCTGGCCTACGTGGTCGTGAACGGGATCGGGGACGACCCCGACTACGGCCTCCTACTAACCCGGTCATCCCATGCCTGCCCTACGGACAGACGGTGGATTCTGGTCCGTCCAGGCAATAGGCCCTGACGGAATGGGGATGTCGACCACGATTCTGCCTGGATGCTCCTCATCTGCCGGGCTTGGTCTAGGCGCTATATGCTCAGGCAAGAGTGTCCAGCTTCTCTGGCCCGTGGTATAATACACGAGATCGCTAGCCCATACCTGGTGCTCTGGCCGCGATGTGCTGGAGCGGATTCGCGCGGTTCTTTGCCGCAGTGCAACCAGGAACCTGTAATAGTAGGAGGGAGCTATGCTGCTGCGCGACGTAATGACCACCAATGTCGTTACCATCCCCAGCGACACGTCTCTGGCCGAGGCGAGGAGGGCGATGGACTTCCACAAGCTCAGACGCTTACCTGTGGTGGACCGGGCCCGCCTTGTGGGACTGGTATCCCGCGATGGCCTGGACAGGGCCGGGCCGTCGAAGCTCACTACCTTTAGCATGCACGAGTTGACGTACCTGTTGTCCAAGATCACGGTCAAGGAGATAATGAGCACGGATCTCTTTGTACTACCCCCTGATGCCACTGTCGAAGAGGCCGTAGCTCTGGGGCAGCAGAAGCAGATGGGCTCAGTCATGGTGGTGGATGATGGCGTGCTGGTGGGTATAGCTACCACCAATGACTTCTTCTATAAGATCGTTAACCCGATACTGGGCATAGGACTCGGGGGCAGCAGGTTGTCGATCCACGATTGTGGGCGCCCCGAAGATGTGGCGAAGGTGCTGGGCACAGTTGCCTCTATGGGTATTCGGTTGCTGACGATATTCTGCGTGCCCCATCCAGACACCGGCGCGCATGATCTCACCCTGCACGTCGATGTCGAGGACCCGTCTACCTTGATCGAGGAACTGGGTAAGGTGGGTTGGACGGTGCACGAGCGGGCCAGGTAGGCGGTTGTGGCGGCGGCTGGCCGCCCTTGTGGCAAAAGGGGAGACAACTCCCATTGTCGGTGGGCAGTGGGAGTTGTGCTGTGTGTCTGACGACGCAGGCACGATCCAGCATATCCTTAACTGGCAGACCCCTGTGGTAGAATGGGGAGAAGGACACCCCGGTGTGCGGGGGTTCTTGAGATTGGCACTTGGTGGCGATGGTGGACTACTCGCCGATGCGCAGCTTGATGGAGCGTGCCGCACGCAGTGCTGGCGATTTCCTGTTGGCTTGCTTCAGGAGCGAGCCAGCGTTGCTTCAGCAGCGCAGTTCAGCCAAGGCGGCAGCCACCAGGTACGATAAGATGGCCGACAACGTACTGGTTAAGGCCATACGGGACGAGTACCCGAGCCACAGCCTGCTTACAGAGGAAGGCGGCATGATCGATGGGGAGCCAGACTGGCTGTGGCTCGTGGACTCACTCGATGGGACAGGCAACTACGCTAACTGGAACCCCATGTTCTGCGTCTGCCTGGCGTTGAGGCACAAGGGGGAACTGGTGTTGGGAGTGATCTATGCCCCTGCCATCGATGAGTTCTACGTTGCCCAGAGAGGTGATGGAGCGTTCCTCAATGGTAGCCCCGTGAGAGTCTCCGGTGTGTCTGAGCTTGGTGAAAGCTACCTGTTCTACTGCGAGGGTGGCGAGAGAGACAGAAAGCGGACGGGGGACTTGCTGGCGCGGGTGTACCCTGAGGTGGTTGACATAAGGAAGCTGGGTTCTGCGGGATTGGAGTCGGCGTGGGTAGCTGCCGGCCGCGGGGAGGCCTACTTCACTACCAGCATAGAGCCCTGGGACGTGGCAGCGGGAGCGCTTCTGGTGAGCGAGGCTGGTGGTAGAGTCAGTGATCTGAGTGGTGGGCCTTGGGACGGCCGGAGGGCTGATCTGCTGTTCTCCAATGGCCGCACACATGGGCGGCTGCTGGATATCCTTGGAGCGAGTGATGGCAGCGTGTAGCACGGACCGGGGCCGCTGGGGCTGGTAGGGGCGTCGTATCACGGCCCTGGAGCCGGGGAGTGGACTCGGGGCAAAGCTGGAGCATCTATGGGATTCAAGTTACTGGCGAATCCAACGCTGGACAAGCCAATAATGATTGCGAGCTGGCCAGGGATCGGGAACATAGGCCTGATCGCCGTTGACAGCCTGAGAAAGGCTCTGGATGCCGAGGAGCTTGGGGAGGTGGACGCCTGGGAGTTCTTCCATCCGAGGGGAATCAGTATCCGGGAGGGTAAACTGGAGGATGTCACTTTCCCCCGTAGCAGGTTCTTCTACAAACGGACTGAGAAGAGGGACCTGATACTGTTCGTTGGTGAAGAGCAGCCCAGCGATACAGGTGCTGGCTATGCCTCAGGGCATAGCGCCTACCGTTTGGCGAACCTGGTTCTGGATGTGGCCCAGCGGTTCAATTGCCCTCGAGTATTTACGTCGGGCGCGGCGGTGGCGCGCACTCACCACACCATGGTGCCTAGGGTATGGGCCGTGCCGAATTCGGCCGCCCTGCTGTCAGAGGTTCGTACCTACGAGAATACGGTGGTGATGTCGCAGGTGGAGGGCAGGCGGGGGCAGGGCAAGATTGCTGGACTCAATGGACTGCTGCTCGGTGTCGCCAGGAAGCGCGGTGTGGAGGCAGTCTGCATCATGGGTGAGATACCCATATACCTGCAGGGGCTGCCCCTGACGTACCCGAAGGCATCCCTTGCCGTGGTTGAGGTTCTGCGTGCCGCCCTGGGCCTTGCCGTCGAGATGCGTGAACTGCGCCTGCTGGTGGATCGGGGGGAGAGGGAGGTCGAAAGCCTGTATCAGAGGTTTCCGGCCGAGATCAGGGCACAGCTCGATAGACTGAAACAGGTTGCGCATCCAAGACAGAACCAGACCGGGCCTATAACCGAGGAAGACAAGAAACAGATACTGGAAGAGATTGACAGGTTCTTCAAAAGGGAGAAGAACGGAGAGTAGATTGCTCCAGATACCTGCATTCAGTGCCCCGCAGAGCCCCTGTCTCTCCGACGCGGCTGTCATAGTAGGGTGGGAAAGTGACGCAGGCAAGCTGGGTGGACTGGTAGTCGATTACCTGGTTCGCAAGCTGAAGGCAGAGGAGTGTGCTGAGATCGAGCCGGTGGGATTCTTCCCCTTGGATGGGGTGCAGGTCGAGGGTGATATTGCCGTCTTCCCTGAGGCCAAGTTCTACTGCTGCGAAAGGAACAACCTGCTTCTGTTCCGCAGCGCATTGCCCGTTTCTGACAGCTACGGCTTTCTGAATCTGGTGCTTGAAGTAGCCGGCCGCTGTGGGCACGTACGGGAGATGTACACCGTTGGCGGCATGGTCTCCTTTGTAGCACATACGGCTGCCAGAGACGTGTTTGCCCTTCCCAACTCGCCCGAGATGAAAGGGATGCTTCAGAGGTACGGGCTGGCTGGAGACGTGGACTATGAGACCCCGCCAGGGCAGGGTACAACACTCAACTCCTTCCTGTTGTGGGTGGCCAGGCAGCGTGAACTCGGGAGCGCTGGCATTTGGACCGCCGTGCCCTTCTACATGACAGCGGTACAGGACTTCAGAGCCTGCCGGCAAGCTGCAATGTTTTTCGATGCCAGGTTCGGCCTGGACTTGGATTTCGTCGAGCTTGACGAGGCTATAGGCAGGCAAGATGAGAAAATGGCCTGGCTAATGTCCAGCTATCCGGAGGTCGATAGGGCCGTACGGAAGACAGAAGAGGGTGTGGCCCTTACTGAGGAGGAGATGGAGAGCCTGGTCATGGCGGTCGAGGAGCATCTGGGCCAGATGGACTAGCCAGTCCGATCTTCGAGGCGCTTCCGCACGTGAAGGCGCCACCGGCGGACCTGCAGGCCACCAGTGGGATGCCCCCGTTCTTAGTACCACCTATGATGAGAGAGATGTAGAGACGCAATCAGTTGGTAGCGCATGCGGGATTCGAACCCGCGATCTCCTCCTTGAGATGGTCTGACTTCTGTCACAGCCTTTTCCCTCCTTCTGTCATATTGTGACACATCCGTAGGAGCCCCTTGTCTCCCGGGCTTTCCTATTCACTCCGGTCAATTGTACCACGTGCCGCCCAGCATGGTAGGCTGAACTCCGCCTGTGTCACACAGAATTACGTATCCACTCGGAGTCGCAGATTCAGTAATCCAAGCTACAGGGATTCGGATCAGACGAGAATCAAGCGCAGCCCGTGCCTGTCCAAGTCCTACGCACTAAGGCATCGTGATAAGAACTGTCAGGAAGCCCAGACATGAGAACGTGCCTAGGAGGGTCTTGAAACAGCCTTTTCTGCGGCAGAGGCGCAAGCAGAATGTCTCCCAGGCACAAGCACACAAGCACACAAGCCAGTAACCCCAAAGCAGAACAAATGGGGCAACTCTGTGAGGTGTTCTAAGGACCGCGCAAAGGGGCCCGTGCTTGGTTCGCAAAGGGCCTCCCTTGGGGCGAGGCATGGGTCATGCCCTGCCGTGGTTGGGTGGTGGGGTGGCGGCGGGCAGTTCGGGGTGAATTGGATGTGCGCTAGGCCGCCAAAGAGGGGCGGAGCCACAGGGATGATTTCGGACTGGAACAGGACGGACGCAGTTCGTGACGGCTATCGGGGTTCTTCGCACTGCGGCGACAATGGGGCACCTACTGGCTGGAGGTCGCTGAGCCTGTGAACGGTGCTGAGCACCCCCGTGAGAGGGAGCGGTAAGGTGCATGTCCACTTCGTTGTCACTGCTGGCGGTCGGGTTGGCGTTCCATGTGAACAGCGGTCGCATAGCTGTTGGGACTTCTTTGGGACGGCCGTGTGATGTTTCGGTAGTGTGCATCTCGCATTTGTGAGCCTATCCAGACTCTATCGGTAGTGACTAATGTATCACACTGTGGCTCTATTGACATAAAAGGCCTTCTTGTGGTACTCAACAGAGGAATGCCACCCCGCCCTGCCTGGCAGGACAGGCACCGTTGCTGCGTGCGTGGACTGCTCTCTTGCCAGATGCCGGGGGGTCTGCGGCGGAATGGCAGAGTGGCGATCGGAATCGGCCAGATAGCGGGGGGGGCGCAATACAGCTCGCACACGAGGAGGCAAAGGCATGAGTGATATCAGCGGCATCCAGACGCCCATACGTATCAAGGTAGTGGGTGTTGGTGGTGGAGGCTGCAATGCTGTGAACCGCATGGTCAGGTCCGGTATCCAGAACGCCGAGTTCATCGCGGTGAACACCGATGTTCAAGCATTGCTTCAAAGCGAAGCGCCGACACGTATCCAAATCGGGTTGAAGGAATCCCAAGGATTGGGGGTGGGGGGAAACCCAGCCAGGGGTCGGGTATGTGCGCAGGAGAGTCTTGAGGACCTGAAGCAGGCGGTTGGGGATGCAAACATAGTGTTCATTGCGGCCGGAATGGGAGGTGGTACCGGGACCGGGGCTGCACCGGTGGTTGCCAGGTTGGCCAGGGAGGCTGGGGCCCTGACGATAGCAATAGTCACCACGCCCTTCGGGTTTGAGCTGGCGCGCAGGCAGCAACTGGCCGACAACGGCCTTGCCGAGCTTGAAGACGAAGCTGACAGCATGATCGTAATTCCCAACGATCGTCTGCTTGCCGCTACTCGACAGGAAGTGTCCGTTGATGATGCGTTCAAGATGGCGGACGAGATATTGACCTTGGCGGTACGGACCATTACCGAGGTCATCACCGTACCCGGTCTTGTGAACGTAGACTTCGCCGACGTCCGAACGGTCATGTCGGACTCCGGTCCGTGTTGGCTTTCGATCGGGCGTGGCAGCGGCCCGACGAGAGTAGTGGATGCAGCCCGTTCGGCCATCTGCAGTGAGCTGGTGGAGGTATCGCTCTCGGGCGCGGCTGGCGTCCTCTACATCGTGTCCGGGGGAAGAGACCTGGGTCTTGCAGAAGTAGCCGAGGCGGCTGAAGTCATCAAAGCTGCAGTGGACAAAGATGCGATATGCATTTTCGGTGTGACATTCGACGACAGCCTGGGCAGTGACGTCACAGTGACGCTCTTGGCCACGAACTTCGCTTCCTACAGGGAGATCGCCGCCGAGCGGGTGGATGGAGAGTTCGCTAAGGTAATTGAATCTCTGGAGGACGATGAAAGCAGAATGGACCTGCCAGCTTTCGAGCGTCGTCCTTTGAGGGTGAGGCGTTTGAAGCAGAGGAAGGCGCGTGAGGAAGATGCGGCAGTGACGGCACAGCGTGAAAGGAGGGAGACAACAAAGGGCCTGTACCAGATGATGGCGGAGAAGCGAAGGAACGGTCAGGACGGACAGGACGGACAGGCCGGTGAGGTCGATGCAGTGCCCTCCAGAGTTGCCAGGACCATGCTGGATGAGTCTCCCATGGAGATCGTTCTTGCCGACTGTGAGGGTACGGTGGCCTATTACAACAGAGAAACCAGTGTCCAAGCCTTCATACACGATATCGTGGGGAAGAGAGTGCAGGAGTGCCATCCCGAAGAGACGGTGCCTCAGGTTTCCAGGATTTTGGAGGACTTCAGAAGCGGGAGGAAAGACGCCGCGAGGCTTGAGGTCTCTCTGGATGACAAGTCAATCAAGCTTGTGTTCTATCCCCTCTACGATGGTGAGGGCAAGTACCTGGGATGCCTGGAGACGACCCAACAGGGAGAGCGGAATGGGGCGAAGACGACCATGGAAGACCTGACCCCTGAGTGGAAAGCTGCGTTCGGCAAAGTCGGCTGAGAGAGCCTTGGCCAAATGCGCGCTCGGACCATTCTTGCCCGAAGACACGACCCAACTGCAGGCTGATTTTGGCACACGGGAGTCAGGGTGGGGGAGGTCGTTGACTTGGCCGCGTGGTTGTCCTGGTGTTGACCTGATGTAGGGGGACTGCGGCCAGCAACACACATTGCCGGACCTCGACTGGAGCCGTTGTGAATCGCAATCCTATGCTCTGGCCACTGAGGTTTTGACCGCCTCGAGGGGCAGCGAGAAGCTGAACGTGCTGCCCTTTCCCAACTCGCTGTCTACCCATATCCTGCCGCCATGAAGTTCAACCAGTGCGTTACTCAAGGCAAGACCCAACCCCAGCCCGCGAGAACGAGCTCTGGCTGACTCGCCCCTGTAGTAGAGGTCAAACATCTGCTCCTGCTCAGCCCCGCTGATGCCGGGGCCAGTGTCCTCCACGGTTACCACAATCTCATTGGCTTCTTGCCTGGCCCCGATGGTGATGGTCCCACCTCTGGGAGTGAACTTCAGCGCATTCCCTAGAAGATTGAACACGACCTGGCGCAGGCGTTCTTCATCCGCCTCGACTTCCGGGAGGCAGGGCGGAAGGACTTTGCTCAAGTACAGGCCCTCACTTGAGGCAACCGGCTGCAGGTCATCGGCTATACTCCTCAACACTCTCAACAAATCTACCGGGCCAAGGTTCAACCTGATCATGCCGAGTTCGTTTCTTGCTATGTCCAGCAATTGGGTGGTCCTGGCATCAAGATTGCGAATACTTCTGCACAGGTTGTTGGCCAGCGTCAGGGAGAGATCCTCGGTGAGGATATCACACAGCATGTCGCTGGAAGCCACCGCGGCCGTAAGGGGCGTCTTCAACTCGTGGAAGAGAGCCCTGATGAAGTCGACCCTCCGTCTCATCTCCCGCTCCAGTTGCCTTCTCAGTTCCCTATCGCGGGAATACAGAATGGCTCTCTGCAATCCGGCTCCTATGCTCTTGCCCATGTCCTCGTAGAGGGCCACGTCCTCTGCGGCGAATGACCACCCGGAACGGTAGGCAGTGATCATACATCCTGTTGTCTGTCCGCTATGCAGGAAGGGGAGACAGTACACTCCACCGAAGTCCTCGTTCTGCAGTGCACGCCTCAAACTGGGAACGCCCACGTTGGTGTACTTCCCGTCGGCCTCCAGGCCGGGCTGGGTCAAACGGCCCGCCTCGTTGACTTCGGTGCTGCTCAACACGAGCCCCTGGAGAGCTGCAATACAATCGGGGGAGAACCCCCTGTGGGCCTTGAGCGTGACTTCGCCGGACTCGGCATCGATCAGAAAGGCGGCCATGGCATCAGCAGCGGTGAGAAGACTCATCTTGGTGACCAGCGCATCAAGTATCTCATCGACGTCGAGGCCCTGGCCTATGGTGTCGGCAATAGCGTGGAGCACTTCAAGCCGCCTGGCGTGGCGTTCTTTCTCTCTCTGCTCCGCCTTGCGAGCTGTGATATCGCGGATGATCGCCAAACCCGCGAGTCTGCCACGGTAGTGAATGGTCCCGGCAGATACCTCTACGTCAACGGCAAAACCGTCCTTGTGAAGCAACCTGCCCTCATAGAGACCGGGAGCTTCCTGGCCTGCCAAACGCCGGGCATGCATCTCGGCCACTGTGTCTCTAGATTCCTGGTCTATCTTGTCCAGGAAAGGGGTGCCCACCAGTTCTCTCACCGAATAGCCGCCCATCTCCGCGAGGGCACTGTTGGCGAACACGATGGCCCCATCCTGCAGGATGACGACGCCGTCTCTCGCCCGGTCTACCACAGCACGGTACTTGGCCTCCGACTCCCTGTGCGCCTCCTCGGCCCGCTTGCGACTGGATATGTCGCGCAGGATAGCCATATTCAACCACCTGCCGCCGAGCCAGATTACTTGCACCGAGCTCTCAACGTGGACGTTCGTCCCGTCAGCCCGGCGTACCTCGGTTTCTACAGGGAGGGCGAATCGCCTCCGCCGGATGTCGTCACCGAAGAGGTCCTTAGCCTTTCTTTTGCGTCCGAGCGGAGACAGGATGCCGTAGTGACAGCCTACGATCTCTCCAGCAGGCATCCGCAGCAGACGCGATGCAGCCGGGTTTGCAGTAACGATTTCCCCGGACTCCATGTCGGTGATAATCATGCTGTCGGGAGCGAGTTCCCAGATAGATCGAAACTGCTCCTCGCTCTGCCGCAGTGCTTCCTCCGCCGCCTTGCGATTCTCGATCTCCTGCCTCAGTCGTTCGTTTGCCTCCAGCAATTCGGCTGTCCGCTCTGCAACCCGCTGCTCCAGCCTGTCGTAGGCTTCCTGCAATTGCGCCCTTGCCCGCTCACGCTCGGTGACATCTCTGTATACACCCTGGACACCGGTCAACACCCCCCTCGTGAACACGGGGCACGCATTGAACTCAACCAGGCCCAGGGTTCCGTCCTTTTTCAGTATCTGCAACAGTTCGCCTTCAACCTCACCACCTTCAAGTACTGTCTTCGAGTCTCCGATCACCCTGCCCATGTCCTCTTCAGGTACGAAGTCCCCGACGTGCTTGCCCAGTATTTCCGCGAGTTCGTAACCGATGATTCTTGATGCTGCAGGAGATACATAGGTAATTCTTCCTGAAGGGTCGAGCATGACCACCCCGTCGAAGTTCCTCTCAACAATGCCCCGGTACCTCTCCTCGCTCAGGCGCAGCGCCCACTCCGTCCTCTTGCGCTCCGTGACGTCCGAGGAGATCAGAATAGCTCCCGCAATGTTCCCGTTGTCCTTCAGCGGGGCCAGTCGGCTCTCATAGCGGGCAACACTGTGCCCCGGGCCGGCAGCTTCGACCTCGAAGACGACCGTATTCCCGAGCTCAAGGACCTCACTCATGTATCTTCTGTACATACCGTGATACTCGGGTTGCACGTGCTCATAGACAGAATGCCCGACGACCTCCTGAAGCGTCCCACTTGGGGCAACCCGATTGGCATAGCCGATTGTCCCGTGACGGTCGATAGCCATGATGTAGTCTGGTGAGTTCTCAAGCAGCAGGCGAAGCTGGCCCTCTGCCCTATCTAGACTTGTGTCATCTCGTAAGATGGCCATCATCGCTGGCCTACCATGATACTGGACAGACAAAGCAGATGCGTTGACTGCCCTCGATGTGCCATCCCTGGATCTGAGCTTGACCCGAATCGGGGATATGCCCCTGTCTGCGCCCAAGATGCTTCCCTGGGCTGCTCCAGCAGGCTCTCTGAAGTCATACTCAAGTATATGCAGAAAACTCATTTCTGCCATCTCATCCGGCGAGTCTCCTGTGAGGCGCGCGAAGGAGCTATTGACAAACGCGATACGTCCATCCTCCACTATCGCGACTCCATAACCTGCCTTGTCCAGCAACTCTGAGAACCGCAGCGAGGTCTCCTGTAAGGTTTCCTCTGCCTCCAGTGTCCCGGTAGTGCTGCTGTGGCGCCGCCCCCTCCTGCTGTGGGCCTTCTCCTGCTTGTGCATCCTGCACCTCCCTGCACTTGTCAAGCGAGAGTCATTCGGTAGCCCCTCGACCGCCTGGCTGAGCGGCCGGCTTGTCAAGACCAAACATCTTGCCAGCCGTGGTGTCTGCTGCAACGTACCAAAGGCTACAAAGAAGGGACCGCACTAGCGCAACCGGCAGACGTATGACACCACGTCACACATGCATCCGGCGCTTCGTGTGACTAATCTGCCGTAGGTCTTACAGCAGGACGGGGATGATACAAGCAGCCCTTCAAGCCCTGGCGTACAGCTTCCTGAAAACCGGGTCCGAGGCAGCCCGCTCTGGATTTCGATGATAGAACCCATTTCGTCTGGTGTCAATAGACACGTGGCACGCAGGTCCTTGTGCACTGCAATGAACAAGCGGTAAGGGAGGAAGCCCGTTTCGCAAGGCAGAGTGGCATCTCGCTGTGACACTACCGTTCGTACCGTGTAGGCCTGAGAAATGGAGAAATGACCTCTGTCAAAGAAGAGATGCTCGCCAAACGCTAACCTGATTGATACCTTTCCTTTACTGATCGTAACCACAGATTAACCGGTTCGCTAGTAGAATCGTGATGCGGGTCGGGCGAAGGACGGCAGAATGATTCCCGTCCTTTCTTCGTGCTTCGCCAGGGATCCGTTGTTGCCATCAGGAAACCCGGATACAGGGTGTGTCTCATTGTGTCTGGTTTCGGAGGAGGTTGCCCTGCTTCGGAGGACGTTATCCAGGCGAGCTTCTCGGGCTGAGCGCCGCTTGGCTAGCAGGACGCCACGGTCGGGTCTTCATCCAGGGCGGATACGTGATTGTGTTTACTGTAGGTGGAGCGGTCTTGCAGAAAGAGTTGTCGCTTCTGGAACGCTGGAGGGTGTCGTACTCCGACTCATGCGATGCGGTGGATGGCCTGACCCTCGATGTGCCTGAGCAAGAGATGTGGCAGGGAGCTTGTGGTTACGAGTTCCTGAAAGAAGAGATACTCCCGCAGATGGCGGCGCCACCCTACGGGCGAATAGCAGCGGAGAAACTGTCTGACCGGAAGCCCGTGTACCTGTTTCGCGAAGAGACGAAGAATATCATGGTGGTGGGGAAGTTCTGCAGACACGGGTCCCGCGGTCTCCAGGAGGCATGGACGGTTGCAGAAAGGGAGCATTTCATCATACAGCTTCTCAGGAGGCGCATGGGGATGGATGACGGCATCTATCGAGTGGTCAGGCCGCTGGGAAAGAAGAAGGAACTGGGTGCCCTCCTGGTGACGGAGTGGGCCCCAGGCAGGACCCTCGACCACTATATCGCGGAAGCCATATATAACGGCGCGCACCAAGACCTGTTCAACAGGCTCGGCCATCTTGCTGCCTTTTTTGCCAAGCTTCACCGGCCTACTGCGACCAGCAGACGGAATTCCCTGAGAGAACCAGCCTGGTACTTTGGCAAACTGATGGAATCCCTCGGTGCAGAGATACTCGAACCTCCGGCGAGGAACTGCCTCGAAGAAGTCGCCGCCCGGTGGTGGCAGGAGGACGGCATCTTTGCCGAAGACAGGGAGGTACTAGTGCATGGCGATGCCACACCGTGCAATTTCCTGTTCGATGGTGAAGGCGTGACGGGTATAGACCTCGAGAGGAGCAGGGTGGCGGATAGATGCTGGGACCTCGGCTTCGTCACCGCAGAATTGAAGCACCACTTCATGTGGCGGATGGGAGATGGTTGGGCGGCTGAGCCCTTCATCGGTCATTTCCTGTGGGAGTATGCCGTCAGGCTGGGGGATGACCGTTTCTTCCAGCCCATCACGCGCAGGATGCCGCTCTACATGGCCCTCGGGCTGCTGAGGATTGCCAGGAATAGCTGGCTTGATGAGCCACACAGGCGCAATCTGCTGAGAGAGGCGCAGGGATGTCTGACATACGGGCTGTGATCTTCGACTGCTACAGGACCCTGGTGGACATAAGGACAAACGAAGAGAAGAAGGAGGTCTTCGCCAACCTTGCGCTCTACCTGCGCTATTATGGCGCGGATGCGGACGAGCGGTACCTCAAGTCGGCCATTGACCAGGAGAGGGACCTGTACCTCAGAAGAAGCACCGAGGTCTATCCCGAGGTAGACCTGGAAGCCGTTTTCATGAAGGTACTGAGGGGGATGGACCTTGGCGACGCCTTCCTGGCTCAATCATGCTGCAGGTTGTTCCGGCTTCTCACTTTGGAACGGTTCCAGCTCTTCCCGGACACGCTTCCGGTACTGAGGGAACTGGGCAGGAAGGGATATATCCTGGCGGTGGTATCCGATGCACAGAAGGTGTTCAGTCTGGAGGAATGCAGGATGTTGGGACTGCACCAGCTTGTCGATCACTTCGTTATGTCCACCCAGTACGGGTTCACGAAGCCCGATCCCAGGCTTTTTTCCATTGCCTGCACTTTGATCGAGACGCCGCCCGGACAGGCCGTCTACGTTGGAAATGACGCAGAAAAGGACGTGAAAGGGGCCAGACAAGTCGGAATGAAGACCATTCTCGTGGACAGGGATTCAACGGGAGGTATGAACAAGGGTTCAGGGGCCGATGTCCATGCGGCAGACCTGTGGGAGGCACTGCAATGGATTGAGCAGTACAGGTGACGACAGGCGGAGGCGTTTGCCTGAGTGGAGCGGCAAGCACTTCGCGGATCGTGTACGCCGTCTCGGATTATCGCTCCACCTGCGGCCTGCGGCACCAGGATAGCTCCTGGAGTCCAGCTATTAGGCGCATATAGGAGTCAAGATGTGGCATACCAGTATCAGCCCTGAGAACACAGTGTTCGTCATCCTCAGCTTCGAAGGTCCAGACGGTTACTCCATGGCGGGAGGCCTTGGCGTGCGCGTGAACTACCTGTCCTCTACCCTGGCGGGAATGGGGTACAGGACCCACCTGTTCTTCATTGGAGATCCCGCACTGCCGGGTGAGGAAGCCAGGCACGGAGGCTGTCTTGTCCTGCACCGTTGGGGCCAGTGGATCAGCAGGTTCCATCCAAACGGGGTGTACGATGGCGAAGATGGTAAGCTGTACGATTTCAACGAGTCCATCCCACAGTTCATCAAGGACCGCATCATCAAGCCGGCGGTCGGCCAGGGCAACCTGGTGGCGATTCTGGGCGAGGAATGGCACACGGCAGAGGCTATGTGCCGGATCAGGGATATCGTGCAGAGCAGTGAACTTGGAGACAGGGTGATCATGTTCTGGAATGCCAACAACACGTTCTCTTTTGACAGGATAGACTGGGAGCGCCTCAAACAGGCTACATCCGTTACGACAGTCAGCCGCTACATGAAGCACATCATGCGGAGTATGGACCTCAACCCTCTGGTGATCCCCAACGGCATACCCAGGAGGCTGCTCCGCAGCATTGACACGAAGCTGGTGCAAGTGTTGAGGCATTCACTTGATACAGACTTGATCATGTCAAAGGTGGCTCGCTGGGATCCAGATAAGGGGTGGAACGCCGCTGTGGAGGCGACGGCCGAACTCAAGGAGAAAGGTATCAAGGTCACACTGATAGCCAGGGGTGGGATCGAACCCTACGGCGGAAGCGTCATGGATCACGCCCGTTCCTCGGGGCTTACAGTCAGGCAGATCAGACCAAGGCCTCGTTCCTGGAACGACTTCATCTTTGCCCTTCAACAGTCTGCCCCGGCCGAGATAGTCGATGTGAGATCGCCTTTGCCTCTGGATTTCCTGCGAGTAGTCTATCGGGCCTCCGACAATGTGCTGGCCAACTCCAGCCATGAGCCTTTCGGGATAGTCGGGCTTGAGACCATGGCAGCAGGTGGGGTTGCCTTCACCGGATGCACGGGAGAGGACTATGCGATTCCATTTGTGAATTGCTTCGTGCTGGACACTGCTCATCCCATGGAGGTTGTGGACTATCTGCTGTATCTCAGGAGCCGTCCCGAGGAGAGCAACCGGATACGAAAGGCAGCGAGGCACACTGCGGGCTACTTCACCTGGGACGCCGTAGCGCGGCACCTGATAAGCAAGCTGGAGAACCAGGCCAGAATCCAGGAGGTCCTGCTGGGACAACCACGGATCGAGTTGTTGTGCCCGCCCGCATTGGCAAGTCCTGGGGTCGTCGAGTCCAACATGTCGCAGCAGCGGAGCGGGCGCTCTTGCTCGGAAAGGAGGTATTCAAGCTATGCCGAGGATGCAGGTCAAGGATGCACAGAGAATGCTGGCCGACGTGCCGAAGGAGCACTACTTCAAATGCCACGATGGGCGCGTGCTGGGGAACCTGGAGGAACTTGGCAAGGCCCTGGCTAGCATGTCGGAAGATACTTTCGCCCACCACGCAACCGCGGAGAACAACGATTTCGCCAACTGGGTCAGGCAAATAGTGGGGGACAAGAAACTGGCGAATGACCTGGAGAGGTCGCTGGTGCGGACGAAGGCAGCGCAGGCCGTGGAGTCCAGGCTGGCCTTCCTCGCCAGCAAGCTGGCCTGAAGCACATCCCTCCTTCGCAACAGGGCATCGTACAACCCCGGGGGGGCCTGAGGCAAGGACGGGGGAAAGGAGGTAGGGACGTGGCCTGAGGAGAGATATGTCTCACATGCTAACTCGTGCGCACAGTCAGCACGATGTACAGGCTAACTACGCCGCAAGGGGGTAAGGAATCATGGCATTGGGGAAACTCGGCAAGACACTGAGGGATTCGCTCAGTGGCACCATCAAGGGAGCTGGAGATGTTGTCGAAGCAACGGCAGAATTGACCAGGAAGGCCCTTACTGAACCACTGAAGGCGACGCGCGAAGTGGCCAAGGAGGCGACCGGCCTGGTGCAGGACTCGATCGCTGGGGCCATCCAGGCTGCCAACCAGACGGGCACAGAACTCGGCTCGACAGTGAAAGGCGCGGTAGTCGGCTCGATACAGGGCATTGGGGAGGTGGCGACAGTGACCAAGGACACGGTGTCTGACACCATGAGGGCAACAGTGAAAGCCACCAAAGATGTTGGGGGCGACATTGGGAAAACGGTCCGCAGTGCCGCTGAGGGCACAATGGAGGCTACCAAGAGCGTCGGATTGAAGGCCGAAGACACGGCCTACAGCATCCCCAGAGGGGCCATCCAGGGCGCCAAAGAGGTTGGCTCTGACCTGGGGTCGGTAACGAAGGATGCAGTGCATGGGACCGTGGTCGGAGTCAAGCAGGCGGGTGGCGACGTCATGGGGGCAATACGAAGCAGTGCAAGTGGGGCGGTCAAAGCCACGGCGGAAGTTGGCGGCGACGTAGGTTCGGCAGCGCGCAGCGCAGTGGAAGGGGCCATTGATGGTGCCAAGGAGATTGGAGTGAGCGCCGAGGCCGCAGCAGCCGAGGCTGGCACAGGTGCACTCGAGGCCGCTGGAGACATCGGAGAAAGCGCCGTCAAGAGCGTCCGGAACGTTCTCTCAGAGACGGTCAAGGGCGTCAAAGTGGTTGTGAAGGCTCCTTTCAAGTGAGGCCCGAGGACAAACGGACAGCGGCTGGCTTTCTGAGATGACGGCAGGGATTCAGTGACATCCGGCGGCGGACGGCATACCACGTCGTCCGCTGCAGACCGCCTTGCGCCCTGGGGAGTTGGATGACTCAATGGGCAACACTGTTGGCAAGCTGGCTCATTCGGGCAAGCAGTCATTCATCTCCCTGAAGGGCTGGATTCTGCTTACAGGGCGGTCATTCAAGAGAAGGCGCATGGGATTGGAGGCGCGCCTCCTGCCAATCCCGGCGGTGCAACTGGTAGTCCGGACAATCCGGGGACTAGGAGCCCACGATGCCTCTCATATGGCCGCAGGGGTTGCCTACTACGCAATCCTCTCCCTGTTCCCCCTGCTCCTGGGAATGATAGCCATCCTGGGTGTGTTCTTGCCTTCGGAGAGCTTGCAGGAGGACATCTTCGACTTCTTTCGCCGCAATATGCCGGGGCTGGTTGATGTGTTGCAGGACAACATAGAGAACGTCATACGGTATCGAGGCGCTATCGGTGCTGTAAGCATAGTGCTGCTCCTATGGTCCGGAAGCGCCATGTTTGGCGCGATCAGCAAGGCCATCAACCGTGCCTTCGGCATCCACAAAGACCGGTCTTT